>OLPC01000078.1_pt1 | contig 92680 bp, 73 predicted proteins | sample 1672341 | NCBI WGS metagenome assembly OLPC01 (sample SAMEA3136673, study PRJEB25190) | human gut metagenome | reverse complement strand
TGTAAATTCAACGTTTCTCCCATTTTTAACTAATGCCGCAGACCGGAATCGAACCGGTCGTTCATCGTATCGTCCCCCTGTCCTGCGCGATGTCCGCGAGTTCCGCCAGTCCGGTGGACCCGTCCGCGGCGGGGGCCGTGTCCAGCACAGCGGACGCGAAGCGGTCGGACGGGTCGAAGCGGAGCGCGCGTTCCGCGTGCATGCGTCCGGTCTCGCCCGTCCGTCCGAGGTATTCGACGTGGTCGAGCATGCCGAGCAGGCCGTAGATGTGGCCTTCGACCGGGGCCGGGGCGTTCTGCTGGATCGGAGAGAGGATGCGCCATGCGGCGTGGTCGCGGTCGGTCAGCGTGTCCCTGTCCGGCGTGGCGTCGGGCCATTGTCCGACCAGGTCCGTGATGAGCGTGTCGACGGGCACGTCCTGTTCCGGGGTGCCGATGATGTCCCGTAGGCCGCCCATGGTCGGCATGTCCGGGCCGAGCACGTCGGTCGCGATCATCGCCCGGGTCGCGTCGGGAGCGTACCGCATGCTGACCGCGATGACCGCCAGCGCCGACACGTCGGATACCGGATCGGTCGGCGCGTGCGGTTCGAGCATGAGGCGGCGCCATTCGTATGCGGCCGCGTTGCGCCAGTCGGCGCGCGCCGCGTCGCCTCCGGAGATCACGTCGTGCCGGTAGTCGGCGTCGGCGGCCTGGATGACCTTGTCGAGGGCCGGTTCGTCCTCGGGGTCGGCGCCGGCCATGGCGCGGATCCTGAACGAGGTGCGGAACGCCGGTTCCTCGATGGCGGCGCGTTCCAGGTCCTCGCCGGTGTCGGGGTCTATGCCCATGTCGATCTCGCGCACGTATCGCGCGAGGGTTTCCGCGCCGTCCGGGAAGAAGCCGTGCACGTGCTCCAGCGCGGGCTCGACGATGCTCCGCAGCGATTCCCACGCGTCGTTCCAGTCGACGTCGTCCGGATATTCGCCGCGCGTGTGGTGCTCCAGTATCCTGTTGGCGATGTCCGCCTCGTCGTCGGAGGGGAGGATGTCGTCGTGGGACTCCTCCCCCCATTCGTCGATCCATTGGCGCAGCTCCCCGTCGTCTATGGTCCTCTGTTCCATGTCCGGAGCCTTCCTTTCCGTCGTCCGGATGATTCACAGGCCATGGTCGCGCCGAAGCGGCGTGTCGGCGGGACACGATGTCTACAAGGGCCGATAATCGGACTCATCGACGAAAGGACGGCATCATGTTCCACTTCTTCGGAAGGATGAGGGGAAACGGACGGAAGGCGGCGCCGGACTACCGGCTCCTGGATTACGCGGATCACCTGCGGTTCATACGGCCCTTCGTGCAGGCGAGATACGGGTCGGAGCCCGCGCAGGAGATACTTTCCATACTGAAGGACTCGGCCGACGACGAATGGACGTACTCGCGATCGAGAAAGGCGCTTCAGCCGTTGACGGGACGCGGCGACGCGGAATTCCTCGCCCGGGTCGAGCTGATGGCGTCCGAGGCCATAGGAGGCGTCAACTCCGCCATCGGCGACGCATGGCTTCCGATCGACCCGATGGTGCCGGAATGCCTGTCGGAGGAGAGCGCGTGCACGGTCGTCGAACTGTTCGAGATGCCCGAATGACACGGGACGCAGCAGACGGGTCGGCGCGGAATCCGCGCATCATGAGTCTGGAGACCGCGAAGGGCCTGGACGGTTGATTGTCGTTCCCGCCGAAGCGGGAAAAGCCTCTCACCCACAACTGGACCACGCCCGGGAACGGAACCCAATAAGCGGATAAGCGCATACGTATATGCTTATCCGCTTATCCTTGTCATCGGATCGGCTCCGTCCTGGCGGACTCCATGACGGGCATGGCGGCCACGGCGAGACGCGCGATGTCGTCGGACAGCCGGACGCCGTCATAGCCGCAGTGTCCCTCGTCGAACTCCCAGTCCACGCCGGACAGGTCGTGTCTGGTGACGAACGGGTCGCCCTGGTCGACGAAGTGGGGGCCGGGGTTGTCGTCGATGACGAGGCTGGTTTCGTAGCGTCCGTTCTCCCCGTCCTCGCGATCGGCTTCGGCCACGTCCTCGTATCCGGGGTACGGCGTCCATCGTTCGCTGTCGCATTCCATGATGTCGTAGACGCGCCAGCCTTCCGGGAGGGTTCCGTGGATGCCGGGCGCGCGGTAGCCGCGTGCGACCGACCCATCGGGCATGTCCAGCTCGAATCCGTCGGCCCTCTCCCCTATGGCCTCGGCGAGCCGTTCGAGTTCGTCCACCGTGGGTTCGGGCAGTTCGGGCATGTGGATGCCGTCGTTCTTCATGGGTTCTCCTTTCCGTCGCGGCGGACGGCCCGGACGGGCGGCTCCGCGTCCTCGCGCTCGAAGCGGCGGAGGCGGGCGAAGGCCCGGCGCGCGAGGTCGTACGCCTCATAGTAGCTGGGATGGTCGGTGTCCTCCTGCCAGACGATGTTTCCGGTCCGGTCGGTGACGAGCGCGGCGAACGAGTTCGGCTCCATGGCCGCGAGGGGACGGAACAGGAGCGTGAAGCCGTGGGACGGGACCGCGACCGAAGCGACCGCGAGGGGACGGAACAGGAGCGTGAAGCCGTGGGACGGGACCGCGACCGAAGCGACCGCGAGGGGACGGTTGCGGCCGGCGTCCGTGCCGCGGCGCGCGGTCCGGACGGACAGGGCGCCGGCGTATCCGTTGACGACGGCGAGGTCGCGGATGGCGAGCTGGAGCGGGACGCCGAGCCACGCGTCCGGCGTCATATGACGGGTCGCCTGGTTCATCATCGGCTCCATTTCGCGTTCGTGTCGTTGAATCCGGACCGTTCGATGTCGCACATCTGCACGTTCACGGGGATGCCGGGCAGTCCGCCGAGCTTGATGAGGAACTTGCCCACGCCCTTGAAGCTCGCGTTCGCGTCGAAGTTGGTGGGTGTGGCCCAGTCGGCCAGCATGTCCTCCTCGCGCACGCTGATGGGAAGGCCGGACTCGCCGCGCAGATAGCGTTTGATCTCGGTGCGGGACAGGGCTCCGAGGACCTTGATCTTGCTGCGTTCCACGAATCCACGGGCCTTGTTGTTCTGCGCCTGTGTGTCCAGGCACAGCAGGTCCGCGAACGTGTGGGTGATCATGATCTGTCCGACGCCCCACTGGCGGTTGAGTCGGGTGAGCAGGTCGAGGCGGTCGACCATGAGCGGGCTGGCGCGTAGGGCGCGGTGCATCTCGTCCATGATGATGACGTGGTTGCGGCGGGGTTGCAGGCCGGCCTCGGCCATCATGTCGGCCGCGTTCTTCGCGGCGAACGCGCTCGACCATGTGGCGGCGAGCACGGCGGCGACGACGTCGTCGCCGGCCTGCGCGAGGGCGCTGATGTCGAAGTCGACGGGGCGGGACAGGTCGAGCCGTTCGGTGGTCTGCTCGCAGAACAGGCGTCCGAACCGTCCCATCGGGTTCGCGAGTCCGTGGAGGCTGGACAGCAGGTCGCGGGTCGAGCGCGCGTAGGCATCGTCGTTCTCGGGGTCGTCGAACACGGCGGCAGCGCGAATCTCGGGCGTGCCCTGTCTGACGAGGTCGCGCAGGTCGGGGATGACGGGCGGTGCCGGGTCGTCCTTGGTGCGCTCGTACAGGATCTTGAGCGCGGTGGACAGGACGTTGGATTCCACGTCGGAGACGGTGCGGCGTCCCTCCTCCCGTCCGGTGCGGCTGATGGTCAGCAGCACCTCCATGAGCGCGCTGCGGCGTTCGTGGTAGTCGGCGAGCAGGTCCTCGCGGGCGTCTCCCGTGAGCCGTTTGAGCGCTTCATGGATGCCGCCCGGGTCGAGCGGGTTGATGGAGCCCAGGCCGCTGCCCAGACGGATGACCTGTCCGCCGAGCAGCCGGACGAGTTCGGCGTAGTCCGGCTTCAGGTCGCCGGGGATGATCGCGTTCATGCCGAGGGCGGACATGCCCCACACCTGGCGGCGCACGAACGTGGATTTGCCGATGGCGGGCAGTCCCATGACGAACATGCTGGGCTGTTCGATGATGCCGGCGCGGAACCAGCTGATCGGATCGCAGCACACGCCCGCGCCGGTCGTCATGCTCCGTCCGATGGGCACGCCCTCGACGGGCAGCGCCATGTCGGTGCTGAACGGCCAGAATCCCCCGCACACCTGGGTGCTGGTGCCGAAGAACTCGTCCATCGTGGGCATGAGCCCGCCCCATCCGCCGCCCCTTGAGCGCCGTCCCCTCCAGGACGGCCCCATCGGCGTTGGCGGGATGGACGGGCGAAGGACCGGCATGTCCGGATCCATGGTCCGGCCGGTGTTCTTTCCCTTCCGCATGGTTCCGTTCCTTTCACGAGAGCGCGGCGAACGCGCTGGGAGGCGTGTAGTTCCTGAGGTTGAGGCCGAGCGGCAGGCTCGCGGCGAAAGCGGTGTCCTGCGCGCCGTAGCAGGGGCGCAGGTCGATCTTCGCGCTTCCGGCGGCGCCCTCGACGGCGTGCGTGGCCTGTTCGAGCCTCATGCGCTCGTCGTCGCCGGCGCGAACGGTGGCGGTCACGAGCATGCCGAAGAACACAATTGCCGCTCCCCTGTTGGTCTCGATGGCCTGCCGGTTGGCCTTGTTGATCTGGCTCATCGCGCTGATGGACGCGCGCTTCTCCTGGCTGACCTGGTTGGCGGCCCTCTGTCTGTTCTGCTCGGCCATGAACGCGGTCTTGTCCGGAGGCAGGACGTGGAACACGACGGTGACGCGCTTGCGGTCGCAATCGGAGAGCGGGCCGAGCAGACGCGCCAGGGTGGAGCTGGTCACGTTGGATTTGGGCGGGTCGCACATCTCCCATGTGCGGCTCACGCCGGAATCGTGCCGGTAGTGGTCCCAGCCGGCCTCGCAGGCGACGGGCCCGGCGTCCTCCCATTCGATCCATGGCTGGCCGTCGGCCTGTTCGAGCGTGTCCTGCGTGGCGGGATCGTAGCTGACGCGGACCATGCGGCTGATCTCGTCGATGGTGAGCGTGCGCGCGGTCCCGCCGCCCGCGTCGGCGATGCGGCGGATGAGGTTGGGGACGAGCTGTCCGATGCGGCGGGCCGCGTCCTCGGGTTCGAGAAATTTCCCGTCGCGCACGTCGACGTAGCGGAACGTGAGCGTGAGGATCACGCTGCTGGACGCGCCGCCGGTCGCGTACAGGTCCATGATCTGGGCCATGGCGCGGGCCGCGAGCTCGGGAGCGTCCTTGACGGTGCGCTTGGCGAGGTTGCGGCGGAAGCGCACGCCCGAGTCGGGCGACGTGTCCACGGTGACGGCCAGCTGGGTCACGCCGGCCTCGCCGCCCAGCGCCTCGAGCAGGCCGGCCCACGAGGCGACGTACGCGTCCTCGACGTCGTCGTCCGCGAGGGCCGCGCCCTGCGGCTGGCATGCGAACAGGAGCGAGTATTCTCCGGTGTGCCCGTGGCGCACGAGGGTGAGCCGGTCGCCGAACCCGTCGTTCGCCTCGACGAGCGAGACGCGCGACAGGATGCCGGGCAGGCGGCATTCGCCCGATTCGACGGGCGCGAGCATTCCGGAACGGTACAGGGCCCTGCCCTTCCTGGACTCCGAGAGCCAGGAGCGCCGTTCCACGGTCCGGTCGAGCACGTTTCGATGTTCGCGGTCGCGTACCGCGAGCACCGCGATGGTGCCGATGCCGATGACCGCGGTCGCGATGGCCGCGACCACGTTGACCATGGACAGCATCAGCGTGACGACGAGCACGCCGAGGCCCGCGAAGGTCAGCGGCTTGCCGATGTTGCGGATGCCGCCCGCGATGGGGCGCATCCAGTCGCCGTATGTCGTGCTTGAGGCCATTTAGAACTCCTTGGTCTTGCGGGTCGCGGCGCGGTTGGCGCCGTCGGGCCCGTCTCCGGACGGCTTCGCGCCTCCGGACGGGCGGGCGCCCGCCGGGGCCGACGGGTCGGAGCCGGAACGGCCGACGGACTGTTCGATCCGCGCGGCGGTGGACGAGGATTCGGGTTTCGCTCCGTCCGGGGCTCCTCCGGAGCCGGAGCCCGCGGACTGCTGGTCCATGCCGGACGGCATGGGATTGTCCGCCGTGTCCTTCGCGCCGTCAGGGACGGCGGATTCCGACGACGTGGATTGTCCTCCGCCGCCGGAGGAGCCCGCCTGCGTTCCCGCCGGTCCGCCGCCGGCTCCGATGCCGGATGGTTGCGCGGCTCCCGACGGTTTCGCGCCGTCGGGGGCGGCGTTCTTCTTGCCGGCCGCTCCGGCCACGCCCTTCGCGCCGGCCTTGAGCGCGCCGCCGGCGGCCATGACGCCCATGCCCGCGATTCCGCCGAGCATGGACGGTATGACCCCGCCGCCGCCGATGCTTCCCGCCACGGCCGGGACGATGAGCTTTATCATCGCGGGCAGGAGCACGATGACGCTGACGGTGAGCATGAGGGTGATGGCCTGGCTGTCGTCGCCGTCCGTCGCGGTGACCATGATCGCGCTTCCGGTCGCCATGACGAGCGCGGCGACGGGTTTGTACAAAAGGAAAGCGAACAGCCATCCCATGACCTTGCCGAACGCCTGGCGTCCGGTCTCCATCCAGCTCATCGCCGCCCAGACGGGGGCGACGCCCACCATGATGGGCAGCAGGCCGGCGCGCAGGTAGCAGAACACCTTGCTGATGAGGTTGCAGAACCACACCACGATGGTGAGGACCAGGGCGATAGGCCAGTCGAGGTTGAAGAATTCCGTCGCCGCGAGCGTGTTGTGCTGCCACGAGTCGCGCATCATGTTGGACGCGCTTTTGAGCACGCCCGCGGTCCAGGTGTCCACGGTGTCCTGGAACAGGTTGACGAATCCGGCGAGGCATACGCTGGTGAGCATGGCCCACATGAAGGCCTTGCCCAACGGGACGAGTTCGCGTCCCTCCTGCGTGGTGATGAGCTTGAAGCCGGCCGCGACGACGCCGCACACGGCCGCGATGATGAGGAACGGGTCGACCTGGAGCCTCACCCAGTCGGACACGAAGAACGAGGCTCCCGATCCGGGCGTCCATGACGCGAGGGCCGGAGTGGAGCGTCCGGCCGTGGCCGTGGGCACGCCGTTGACGACGGTTTTCGTCATGTGGGCCTGTTTGAAGAACGTGAGGGCGATGCTCGCGGCGGACGAGCCCATGAACACGCCCAGGAAGATCCATCCGATCTTGCCCAGCAGGTGTCCGTCCATGCCGGCCGAGCCGTTGCCGATCTGCCAGACGATGCGCGCCGCGAGGACCATGAGGCTGATCGCGGCCGCGACGATGAGCACGCCCTGGGCGATGTTGAGGTATTTGTTGACGTTCGTGTCCCACGCGTCGTACATGGGCAGCACGGAGTTCTGGAGGGTGGAGACGGTTCCCGACGAGGCGACGAGCGTGTTGCGGCTGGTGCTGAGCCAGTCGATCGTGTCGCCCGACTGCTGCTCGTACATCGTCCACATGGTCTTCTCGAGCCAGCTGAGCTTGCGCTGCTTGTCGCATGATCTCGTGGACGAGACGTATGTCCAGGTTCCCGAGCCCTCCGACGCGTCGTCGTCGGAGATCTGCGAGTTGGTCGCGTTGAGCGCGTCGCACTGCGCGGAAGGGTTCGCGACGAAGTAGACCTTCGCGGATCCGGCGGCGGCGACCGCGTTCCCCTGGTTCTTGTTGGCCCAGGCGTACTGCGGGCTGCGGATGAGTTTTCCGGGCTTGTTCTGGGGGATCTTCATCGAATACGTGGTCATCACGTCGGAGATCTCCTCGTCGCCGAATTTGAGATCGTCCTTCAACGCGTCGAAGTTCGGTCCTCCGCAGGCCGCGAGTGACAGGACGGCCGCCAGCGCGAGAAGCATCGCGGCGAGGCGGCCCTTGCGCCGGCGCGCCATCCGCTCAGCAGCTTTCCGCGATGGACAGGCCGAGCGCGCTCATGAACGCCAGGGCGCCGGCGACGATGAAGATGCCGACGACCCAGTTGATGAGCTTGTCGAACGTGTCGTCCCTGTCCGGGACGCCGTCGCCCTGCTGGCGAAGCACGTGCACGCCGATGCGGATCAGCGCGACAATCGCGACGACGAGGCCGAGGGCCTTGACCCATCCGAGCGCGGTGCTCACCGGGCTGGAGAATCCAGGCGGAAGGCATGCCTTCGGGTTCGCGAGGTCGGCGAGGACCATGCCGTATGCGGCGGCGGATGCGATGTGTTCAAGCATCATTTCTCCTTTGATGTTCGTTGCTGGTGCGCCTTCCACGGTCGCACATCCCCGACGCCGCGGCGGTGCACGGCGTCTACAAGTTCCCTCATGCCTTCCCGCCCGCTTCGAGGTCAGCGAGCATCCTGGCGTACGCGCGCGGATACGTTTCGGGAAAGCCGTCGAGGTCGAGTCCGCGGATGAAGGGCAGCCTCCACAGCGCGGGCGCGGCGGAGCCGACCAGGAGCGCGCCCTTGCGCAGCTCCCGCGGCGTCTTCGGCAACGGCATGGTGACGGCGACGCCCATGAGGACGGTCCGGCCGAACAGTCCCGCGTTCCAGTCGGCGAGCAGCGCGCGGAGCGCTTCGAGGCCGCGTCCCGTGCACATGGCGCACAGCACGACCCGGCTCGGGAGACGCGGGTCGGCGCTGACCGGCAGGCCGCGTCCCGCGTCCGCGTACCGGTCCCTCGCGCTCATGCGGATTGTGGTGCACCCCGCTCCCCCATGCGCCGCCACCAGCCATACGCGGTCGGCGGTCGGACGGGCCGCGAACGGAGGGACCAGTTGGGTCAGCGCCGGCCGGGGATGCGGTGCCCGGGGCAAAGGCGGTTGGTTCTGGACGTTCATTCGTTCCTTCCTTCTCACAGTCCTGGATCGGTGTCCGGCATTCCTCCGTCGTCGTTTTCCGACGGGACGCTCCACGATGGGGCGGATGGCGTCGAGGGCTGCTGCTGCCTCTGCGTCGTGGACGGCGTTTGGACGCTCTCCTGCCGTTGGGCGCGGCCCTGTCCGGTTCCGGCGGTCTGCCGTTGGACGTTCTGGGACTGCTGTGGTTCGGCGGCGGACTCCTCTTCGGCTTTCCGCTTCGCGGCCTCCTGCTCGGCCTTCGCCTTGGCTTCCGCGTCGGCCTTCGCCTTCGCGGCCTTCGAGTCGTTCACGGTCTTGACGGCCTTGGCGATCGCGACGGCATCGCGGGCTTTGATGGCCTTCGACAACGTCTCCCGGGTCCTGGCGTCCTGGACCTTGCCTTCCGAATCCTTGAGCAGCCGTGACGCGTCGTCGACGGTCTTGTCGAGCTTCGACGCCTCGACCGCCTTCACGGCCGTCCGTATCGCCTTCACGGAGGTCTTCGCGGTCTTCGCGCTCCTGTCCGCCTTCACGGCGGCCGTGTCCAGGCCGTCCACGTCGGACGCGTCGCAGGAGACCATGCCGGGCGTCTTCACGGATGCCGCGCGGTTCAGCCTGTCGATGGTCTTCGGATCCTTCACGGTCTTCGGATCCGTCTTCGACGTCCGTTCCGCCTCTTCCATGGCCTTGTCCAGTTCGCGTCGGGCGGACGAGAGCCTGCCCAGGGACGATTCGCATCGGTCGCGGGACTGTTCCGTGGCCTTGGCTTCCCGGACGCGGCCGGCCGCGACGACGCAGCCTCCGGCGATGGCCGAGACGAGCATGGCTCCCACGACCGAACAGCAGACGATGACGGCGGCACGGGGGATGCCGTGGGTCTCGGGAGGGATGTCGGCGACGGCCTCGAGTCCGTCGCGCACGCTTTCCGGACTCGCGGCCACGAAGGATGATGGTTCCGGACGGATCGGCGCGGGCGCGGGAGCTACGGACGGCATGCTGTCCCGGGACGGCGCCCTCGACGGCAACGGAGGCATGTCCGGAATCTCGGGCGTACGGGCATGCGACAGCCCCTTGAGCCTGGGTCTTTGGACCGGAGGCTTGTCCGAAGCGGCGGGACGGTTCTCGGATGAGTCCGGGATCCGGGGTTCCGGCGACGGAACGGGGCGGGCGCCCGCATCATCGGGAGACGGCCTTGGCGCGGCCGGTCCGGGCGCCGGCCTTATGGGAATCGGACCGACGGTCCATTCGTCGATCTCGTCCATCCTGAGAGAGTCCTTTCCCTGTCAGCGCGCTGCGACGCGGTTCATGGCTTCCGCGGCGAGTCCTTCGCCGGCGTCCGTCTGTTCCCTTTGGGCCTGGATGCGTTCGCGTTCGGCCGCGATGCCGTCCGCGCCGGCCGTCCGCGCCGGCTCGATGCCATGGATCAGTGCGACCGACAGGTTCCTCAGCATCTCGTCCTCGGGTTTGACCCGGTACAGCTGGTCGGCGAAATGCTTGCATCTGGCCGCAGGATCCCCTTCCATATAGCTGACGGTAGCCGCGATGCGGTACGCGCCGGCGCGGTCGGACGTCGGATGGATCTGCAGCGCGAAATCGGAGAACAGGCGCGGTATGTCCTGCTTGAACGCGCAGGCTATGGCGTGCGAGACGTCGTAATCGGACGGCATCATGATGGCGCGATACGTGTCGAACAGTCCGTACGACGCCTCCTCGTCCAACATGGCGACCGCTTCGAACTCCTCTCCGGACATGTCGGGGCGAAGGACCTTCGCGATGGTCGCGTCCATGAGTCCGTTCGGCTCGACCATGGTGCGCAGCGCGTCGGTGATGCGGTCATCGGAGATCTTCGATTCCCCTGGAAGGTATTTGCGTTCCTTCAAGGTCTCGATCAAATCGAACATGGTTTGAATCTGCTGCCGGGTAGTTTGCGCCATTCCGTGGGCCTTTCGTTCGGTTTTTCGTTTTCTCGACGCTCCCATACTGTCCCGGGGTGCGGCGCCCTGCGGTGCACCATGTCTACAAGTTCTGACGCACCAGAAAGGAAAACGGCCGGAACGGGAGTTCCGGAAACCGTCGTACGGGTTTCCATGGGTCCTGTTCCGGCCGCTTGTTCTGGATTGGAGGGGGATTTGGGTCAGCGTGTGCTGTGGCGTGCGGTCACGTCCATGCGGCGGCGCTTCATGTCGAGCATGGTCCAGCCGATGCCGGTGAGGGCGACGGCCGCGAGGAGCATGCCGTTCGTGTTCGCGCCGGTGGATGCCATGACCTTGTCGGCCTTCGCGGCGGCGGCCTGCGCGGCCGTCTCGCTGGCTTTCAGGCCCGTCTGTCCGGTCTGCGCGCCGGACACCGTGGCGGAACCGTTGCCGGTGTTGTTGTTGTCGGTCTTGGAGCCGTTCTTGTCGGCCGCGGCCTTGATCGCGGCGGCCAATGCGGCCTGGGCCTTGTCCACGGTGGCCTGCGCGGCCTTGACCGCGTCGGTGGCCTGCGCGTCCCGCTTGGCCTGCTCGAGCTTGGCCTGCGCGTCAGACAGCGCCTGTTCGGCGTCCTTCACCGCGGTCTTGGCGGCCTCGACCTGCTTGGCGGCGTCGTCGCGGGCCGTGGAAGCCTGCTCGTAGGCCTGGGTCTTCGCGTCGAGGTCCTTCTGCGCGGCGGTCAACGCCTGGGTTTTGGCGTCGAGGTCGGCCAACGCGGCCTCGAGATCCTTGACCTGCCGTGCGGCCTCGTCGCTCTTGGCCTTCGCCTGCGCGTACGCGTCCTGCTTCGCGTCGAGATCCGCCTTGGCGGCCTCCAACGCCTGCCGGGCCTGGTCGGCCTCGCTCTTGGCCTCGTCGTAGGCGGACTGGGCCTGGGCCAACGCGTTCTCCGCGTCGGTCAGGATGCTGACACGCTCGTCCGCCTGGGTCTTGTCGGCCTGCGCCTTGTCCAGAGCCGTCTGCGCCTGGCCGACGGCGGTCTCGGCCGCCTTGAGGTCGGCCTGGGCCTTGTCGTTCGCGCTCTTCGCCTCGTCATAGTCGGCTTGGGCGGACTGGCGGGCGGTGTCCGCGGCCGTGTAGTCGGCCTGGGCCTTGTCGTTCGCGCTCTTCGCCTGCTCGTACGCGGACTGGGTCTGCTGGCTCTTGGCGGTCGCGGCGATGAGGACCTTCGCGGTTTCGGCGGCCTCGGCCTTCGCGGCCTGCTGGGCCTGTTCGGCGGCGGCCTGCGCGGCCGTGGTGTCGGCCTTCGCCTGGTTGGCCTTGTCGAGCGCCTTCTTGGCCTCGTCGACCTTCTTCAACGCCTCGTCGTACGTGGACTGGGCGGAACGGACCTGGTTGACGTAGTTCTCGACCATGGTGCGGTAGACGGCCGCGTCGTACACGGTGTCGTGCGTATTGTAGGAGTTCCAGTCGTTGAAGTACTCCTGCGTGAACGCGTGGTCATAGTTGGTTTCGCCGTAGCCGCTGTAGGCCATGCCGGTGGCGATGTAGTCCGGATTGACGATGTTGAGGTAGTGGCCGACCTTGTAATACAGGTCCGGATACTTCCGGAACACGTCGTACGCGGACAGGCTGGCGAGGTCGGGATAGTCGCCGGACTTCACGGCCGCGTCGTAGGTCTCCTTCTCCATCGTGTACCAACCATCGTACGGATCGTCATCGGCGAAGCCCCAGTTGAGATTCTCGCCGACGTTGTCGTACTGGTAGTTGTGCTCGTAGTGGCCGTTGGCCGCGTAGTTGGCCTGGACCATGGCCATGGCCAACGCGGTCTCCGACACCTTCAACGGCTCCAACCCGTTCTCCGCGCGCAGCTTGTTGCACTCGTCGATCATGTCCAGGGCCTTGAGCAGGTTGTCGAGGCTGGTCGCATCGTCCTTCGCGCCGATATGCGTGTATTCGAGGTACTGGGAGACGCTGGAATCGGTCAGATACTTGTACGCCTGCTCCGCGTTGTCGGACTGGAACCAGCCGGCCGCGCCCTGCGCCTCCTTCTCGGCGGCCTCGTCCGCGGCCTTCTTCGCATCCTGCGCGGCCTTCACGGCCGCGTCGTACGCGGCCTGCGCCGCATCCGCCTGCCGGGCGGCCTTCTCGGCGGCGGTCTTCGCGTCAGCGGCCTTCTGGTCGGCCTTGGCGAGCTCGCTTTGGGCCTTGTCGTTCGCGGCCTGGGCCTTGTCGAGCGCCTTGTCGGACGTGGTCTTGTCCGCCTGGGCCTTGTCGAGCGCGGCCTGTGTCTTGTCGGCCTGCGCCTTCGCCTGGTCGGCGGCGTCGTTCGCCTTGTCGAGCTTCTTCCGCGCGTCGTCGGCCTTCGACTGGGTCTTGTCGGCCGTGGATTTCGCGGTCGCGGCGGCGACGGTGGCCTCGGCCTGCGCCTGCTTCGCGTCCTTGACGGCCTCGCCAGCCTTTTGGGCGGCGTCCTGCGCCTCCTTGACCTTGGCGGGATCGTTCGCGTCGCCCGCCAGGCGGGTGGCCTCGTCGAGCTTCGCCTTCGCCTCGTCGCTCTTCGCCTGCGCCTTGTCCGCGGCCTGTTGGGCCTCGTTGGCCTTCGCCTGAGCCTTGGCGGCGTCGGTCTTCTTGGCGGCGGTGTCCTGGTCGAGCTTCGCCTTGTCGGTCGCGTCGACCTTTGCCTGAGCCTGCTTGGCCTTCCGGTCGGCCTGCTCCTTGGCCTTGGCGGCGTCGTCGCGGATGGCTTGGCTGTCGTTCATGGCCTTCTCGAGTTTGCTGGCGTTCTTCGCGGTCTGGTCGGCCTTCTCCTGCGCCTGCTTGAGATTGTCCCGCGCCTGGCCGAGGCTGTCCTGCGCCTGCTGGACGCCGGTGGTGGCCTGCTGCACGTTCCGGTCCTGGTTGATGGTGTCCTCGACGTTCTGCTGGGCCTGCTGCACGTCCTGCTGGGCTTGGTCGACCTGCTGCTGGGCCTGCTGCACGTCCTGCTGCGCGTCCTGCACGCCGGTGTTGGCCTGGTCGAGGCTGTCCTTGGCATTGGCGACCTGCTGCTGGGCGGCGGACACCTGATCCTGCTGCGCGCCCTGCTGGGCCGCGGCCTGGTCGACCGCTTCCTGCGCCTGGACGACGGCCTGCTGGGCCTGTTCGACCGGCGTGACCGCGGTCTCGTCCGCCATGGCCGGCGCGGCGATGGTGCCCGCGACCGCCACGGATGCGACCGCGACGCTGAAAGCCTTCTTGTTCATATCTGTCTACCCTCCAATGCCGTTCCCTCCATGGGATCCGGCTCCAGTGGAAACATCCCTGCGACGTTTCCGTCAAACATTCCACGTGCCCCCAATCCGATATCGGCGTCATCGGCGTGTCGGCCTGTCGGCGGTGGCGTGGCGTCACACCCTTACAGACTACCCCACGTGACGCCGTCCAAGGTCAGTCCTTCCGTCCGTGTCTCCCGTACGGGCGGGTTTTCCTCCTGGACGCGACGACCGCCGCGGGCAGTCCCGCGAGCAGTGTCACGCCGGACACGAGATAGGGGCGCATGTCCCGCCTGCTGGTCTTTGGCGCGTCCTCGGGATAGGGCGCGTCGCCCGGCATGCTCGCGCGTTCGCCCGTGACGAGCAGACGGTACGTGTTCAGGAAGATCGGCGTGCACGTGACCAGCGTGACCAGGTCGCGGCCGGGTTCGACGCGCACGCTCCTCAGATCGTCCGGGTCGACCGTCCTGATGCGCGTGACCTTGTAGGCGAGGGTCTGGGCCGCGACCTTAACATAGAACACGTCGCCCTTCCGCAGTTCGGTCAACCGGGTGAACAGGGCCTTGTCGGCCACTCCCGTATGTCCGGTGATGACGCTGTGCGTGCTGGTCCCGCCGACTGGCAGGGACGTGCCGTGCAGGTGGCCGAGCCCGTTGTCCAGCGCGTACGCGTCGGCCCCATGCCGGACGGGCAGGTCCACGCCGATCGACGGGATCTCGATTGTCGCCATGATCCCGTCGCCGAAATCCAACAGGCTCTGGTACTCCCTGTCGGATTTGAACCCGAAATCGCCCTTGACGGCGCCGTCCTCGCCGGACAGTTCGCCGATGACCTGCGGTGTGGCCGCGAGACGCCGGTTGTATGCGCGGGCTTTGGCGACCATGCGCGCGTACCGTTCGGCCGAATGGTCGTCCTTCACCGCCAACGCGGAGGATTCGGCGGCACGGCGGGCCGTGCCGGCCTGTTCCACGCCAAGCCACGCGAAAACGCCCACGCCCAACAGGCAGCAGGCGACGGTGACCGCGACGAGAGCACGGAACACGCGACGCGCGCGACGGGCATGCAGACGGCGCACACGCCGTCCGCGCCGGCCCTCCGTGGCGCGTTCGCCCTCGATGATCCAATCCCAGTCCATAACGTCCATGCCTTCGCCACGATCCATTCCACGAATATCGGGAAGAACAGGGAAAGCCGGTGTCCAGGCCATCACGCCGCATCCGGTCGGAGTGGTGGATGGCCGGCCGCCGGCCCTCCCGTCATCTGTTCCCGGTCACTCGCCGTCCGGCATGCCGTGGCCGTTCATACGTCTCGTGAGCATGACCGTGGACCCGACACCCATCACGAGCAGACCGATACCTCCCGCGATAAGCAGCGGCAGGCTAATGCCGCCCGTCTCGGTGAAGTTCTCATGGATCCCCTGCCATTGCGCGTACAGGGTGATGTCCTTGTCCTGCAACGGGATCTGTGAACCATCCTTATAGACGACATCGGCCTTGCCTGCTTTGAGGGACCATCCCTTGAAGACGTATCCGTCTCGCGTGAACGATTTCGACGTGTCGCCGGGAATGGTCACGTCCGAATACTGCCAACCGGTCGTGTTCGCATGCGAACCGGTGCCGCCGTTCGCATCGTAGATCACGTTGGCCTGCAACCGCTGCCAGTGCGCGTACACGGTCACGCTGCCCGTCAACAGGGTGTTCCAGTCGTACAGGCCCGCATCATCCTGCGGGGTCGAATACCAGCCGAGGAACTTGTATCCGCGGATCTTCGACACGTCGCCCGCCTGCCAGCCGGAACCATCCGCCGCGGCCGTGTTGTAAGCCACGGACACGGACGCCGGGGTGGACGGCATCTGCCCGCCCCACGTGCTCGGCTTGTTCGTGTCGTAGGTGAGGACCGGGTTGCCGACCCACACCGCGTACACGGTCATGCCGCCCTCGACCATCGTGACCTGGGCCTGCGCTTGGGTCGCGTTCCGGTCCTGGTTCCAACCCAGCTGGGTGTGGCCCGGACGCGACAGCATGCTGGAATCCCAGCAGTCGTCGTCCTTCGCCATGGTCGCCAACGTGATCTTCTGGCCGGCCGGATAGTAGACCTGGCAGCCGGACACCACGTCCGTGCTCGTGTCGATGGTCTTGACGGTCACGCTGCCGTCATCGTGGGTGGTGGTGCGCTGCACGAGGTCGGACACCTTGCCGGTTGACTTGGAGGACGCCGTCTGCGTCGTGTCCGGCGTCGTGTTCGACGGGACTTGGCCGGAAGCATCCGCCGCGTTCTTGTCATAGGTGAGCACCGCGGTGCGGGTGACGGGCGCGCCGAACGTCATGCGCGAACCGTCGGTACGGCCGGCGGGATTGCTCAGATCATAGGAGAACGTGAACGTGCTTCCCGTCCATGTGGCCGCGAGACGGTGACGGGACTGCTGCGGCGCGTTCAGATGCGCCTCGTCGCCCGCATCATGTCCGATGCCCGCGAAACCGTTCGTACCGTACGTGCCGAGTTCCGCGTCGGAACGCTTGTACGCGCCATCGAAACCGTCAAGCAGCTGCACGCCCTCGAACTTCAGGTCGGATTGCGCGTCCCAACCGTCGAGGTCGTTGAAGCCGGTCACGCCCTTGAACGTGTCGGGCACCTTCTCGCCGGTGTCCGCGTATGTGAACTCGACGGTCCACGAGCAGCCCACGCGTTTCGACGTGTCGACCTTGCCCATGGCCTGTTCGACCTTCGCGGGCAGGCTGGAATAGCCGGAACCGTAGGCCGTGTTGATCCAGAATCTTCCGTCTCCGACGATGTTCCCGTGCCCGTCGAACCGGTACAGTTCGCTGACGCTGCCGCCGTTCCAGTCCTTCAACCGCATGGTCATGCTGATCTGGTGGGTCCTGCCGGACGGGTCGGTCCAGTCGCCCACGGACGGGATGGTCAACGAGGCGCCCGCCTTCAACGGCCACATGCCCTGGGACGAGGAGTCCGTGGACTTGTACCACGCGCCGTTCTCGAACTCGACCTGCGAGAGCCTCGTGTCGGTGGTGTTGAGCACGAACTGGCGGTAGTCGCCGGGGACATCATCCGTTTCGAGGTCATGCACCGTCAGACCGGAAGCGGTCCTGTCCGCCACGGCCCTCACAGTGCCGGTCGTCCTGGTCTTGGCCTGCTTGACGGTGTTCGCGGTCTCGTCGGACGGGACCTGGCCGGAGGCGTCCTGCGAATTCTTGTCGTAGGAGAGCTTGTAGGCGAGCTTGAACTGCACATCGTCGATCAGATTGCCGGAGATGCCGTCGATGGAACCCAACGCCTTGAACGTGAACCTGCTGACGTTCCGACCGGCGGGAACCACGACCGAACCCTGGAACGTGTCCCACGAGCCGAGCCAGCCATCCGTGTTCGGAGCGTTCACCGTGGTGGACTTCTCACCCAGCCTGTTGCCCCGGTCGGACGCGATGCGGGTCATCTCCACCGGCTGCTCGTGGCCGGGCGCGCCGACGAGGATCTGGATCTTCTCATTGGAGTTGATGGTTCCGTTCCTGTGCGCGTACCGGAGCTTCACCGTGTACACGGTCGGATAATCATGCGCGGTGTCGATGTCCTGATACAGGTACGTGCCCGCCTGCGAGGCGGTGATCTCCGCGTACATGTTGTCGTTCGCACGGGACCGTTGGATCTCGACGATGCCGCCCCTGCCGTCGACCCTGGTGTCGGTCTGGTTGGATTTCCAGCCGAACTTGTTCGCGTCGAACCCGTTCAAATGCACCCACTGCTTGGATGCCTCGCCCTTGCCGTTCAACGGTCCGCTGACCTCCACGTCGCCGTGGGCCGGGTCGATGTTGGCGAAATTGTATTTCGCGCTCATCTTCGACTGGGTGACGATGTTCCGCCAATCATGGTCGAAGTCGCTGTTGACGAGCTGCTTCGGCAGGCCGTTGGCGGCGTATTCCGCCACATCATCATCCGCCACGAGCTTCACGCTGCCGTTGGTCTTCGAATTGGCCTGCTTGACGGTGTTCGCGGCCGTGTCCGACGGGACGGAGCCGGATGCGTCACCGGAATTCTTATCGTAGGTCAGGCGGTATGCGCGGGAGAACTCGATGTCGTCCACGAGATTGCCGATGTTGTTGCCGGGCACGGTCTCATACTCTTTAAACCCTTCAAGGCTTTTGAACATGAACACCGTGTTCTTCTGCCCCTCGGGCACCAGGTAGATGCCCTCGTAGGTCTCCCATTGTGCGCCATGATCGCGGGGATCGGTGTTGGACACCTTCGTGGTGATGGTGGTGGACTTCCCGCCCACCTTGTCGCCATGGCCGTTAGAGGTGACGCGGGTCATCTCCACAGGCGTCGCGTGGGCCGCGTCGGCTCCCACAAGGACCTGCATCCTGTCGGCATGGGAGGATTGGCGGCTGGCGTGCTTGAGCCGGATCTTGTACAGCACGCCGCCGTTGCCGGTGGACACGTTCTGGTAGATGCTGGTGTTGTCCTGTTGGGCGACGATCTCCGCATACGTGTTCTTGGTGTTACGGTCCTGCTGCAATTCGACCCTTGAACCGTTCTCGGTACTGGACCATGCGAACCTGGAAGAGTCGAAACCGGGGATCTGCCCGATCTTTCCGTACTTGGAAAGATCGGTGCTGGACATGTTGTACCAAAGCGTGCCGTCATCCGATTTGAGGAACGTGCGCAAGTCGGCGTGGTTTTCCTGCTCGTTCTTCTGAATGTCGGAGAACGAGGGGTAGGAGAAATCACCATTGAAGAGGGAACCGTACCGGACGCTCTCGTCCGCCACGGTCTTCACACTGCCGGTCGTCTTGGCCTTGACGGGCTGGGTGGTGTTCTCCTTGCCACGCTGGTTCGACGGTACCCGACCGGTGGCATCGGATGCGTTCTTGTCGTAAGTGAGCTTGTACGCGCGCGCGAAGGTCACGTCATCCAGCAGGTTGCCCTTGGTGGGGTCGAGATAGTTGACGGCCTTGAAACCGAACCTCGTGGTGGTCTGGCCTTCCGGGATCACATAGTAGCCCTCGTAGGTCTCCCACTGGTCGGCATGATGCCAACGGTCCACGTTCGTGACCTTGGTCGCGATGGTCGTGGACTTCTCACCCACCTTGTCGCCGGCCTTGCCGTTCGCGGTCACGCGGGTCATCTCGATGGGCGTGCCGTTGATGACGACCTGCATCTTATCCACGTTGTCCTTGCACAGGCTGGCATGCTTCAACCGGATCTTATACAGGGTGCCGGGAATGGTGGCAAGGTCCTGATAGATGGTCCGGTCGGTTTCGGATGCGACGATCTCTGTGTACGTGTTGCCGTCCACGCTGTCCTGCTGGAGTTCGACCGCATTGGCGTGGTCCTTCAGACCGCCCTGCATCTGACCGCCCTTCTGGTCGGTCCTCCAAGCGAACCTGGACGAGTCGAAACCGTCCCAGTCCACCCAGGCGGTACCGGTGTCCGAATCGGCGTGCCTTGTGTTGCGGATGTACTGTCCGTTGTTCGGATCGACGCTCGTATACGCGCTTGCCATGTCGTAACGGGCGCTGATGGTCTTCCAGCCGCCGTCGGGCAGGTATTCGAAGTCGCTGTTTACCAGGTGGTCCGGCAGGTTCGACGTGCCGTCGTCCGCGAGCTTCACGACGCTTTTCGTGTTTCCGGTCGCGCCGGTCACGCCCACCGCGTTGGCCGTGCCGGACAGGCCGGCGCCCAACGCCGCGGCCGCCGTGAGACCGGCGAGAAGTCTTGTAAGGAATCCCATTCCCCTCATCCTTATCAATTGAAAGTGAAAGTCTTGTTTTTCATAGGAAAGGGCGGGGGCGCGCGGCGGACAGGAGAATGCCACGCGCCCTCCGGCCCCGATGGCTCCCCGGCCGGGCCAACACCCCCGGCCGGGGACGGTCGATATGACGGTCAGGCGACGGCCTGTCCGTCGCCCAGGTCGGTGTGGCGCACACGGTACGCGGCGAAGCCGGTCGCGGTCGCCACGAGGATGATCGCGAACGCGCCGACCAGCATGACGTCCATGGTGGTCGCGCCGGTCTGCGGCAATTGGGTGATGTTGTCGATGTTCTTCACGACGGCGGTCGGGACCGCGGCGTTCGCGTCCGCGTTGGTGACCTTGGTGGTCAGGCCCGGCTGGTCCTTGCCGGCGATGGTCACCCGCCCGTCGTCGGTGATCTTAATCGTGAAGCTCGGCTTGACGAAGCTGAAGTAGCCGGCCGGCACCTGGGTCTCCTTCACGGTGTACGTGCCGGCGCCCAGTCGGGTGAGGTTGATCACGCCGGACGCGTTCGTGGCGAACTCGGTCGCCTTCGTCTCGTCCGACGTGAACGTCCACTGGTTCGATGCCGTGTTCCACGTGTACCACTGGTTCGTGGTGTCGTTGTGGAGCTTGAACTTCGCGCCCTGGATGGTCTTGGTGCCGTCCGCGGCGCTGATCTTCTTGAGGTTAACGTCGAAGGTCTTGACGATGACCTTGTCCTCCGGCGGGGTGGCCGGCGGCGGGGTGATGTTCGGCAGCCAGTTCGACGTGACGGTGATCGTGTTGGCCGCGGCGTTCGCGCGGGCCGCGTTCACGACCTTGGCCCGGTAGGTGACGGTCACCTGCTTGCCCTGGTACGTGTCCACGAGGCTTTGCAGGCTGGTGACCTTGAAGCCGGTGCCGTCGGTCTGGGTCTTGCCGTCCGCGGCGGTGACCTTGTCCTTGCCGACGGCGCCGAACTGGGCGGTCAAGTCGGTGGAGCCGACCGTGGCCTTGAACGAGCCGTCCACGTAGGTCATGCCGGTCATGTGGTCCTCGAGGGTGACGGTGTCGACGGACAGCTTGTTCGGCACGGTGAACGTGGCCTTGAAGTCGCGGGTCTCGCCGTTGGTCGCGGCCGCGGTCTTGGACCACGTGCCGTCGGCGCGTTTGATGGTCTTGACCACCTTGGTGACGTTGGTCTTGACCAGCGTGGAGCCGAGCGTCTGGCCGCTGCTCATCTTGGTCGCGCCGCCGATGGTGGTGGACACGAGGATCGGGATTCCCTGGGCGTCGACGACGAGGTAGTAGCCTTCCGGCAGGGTCAGGTTCAGACTGCCCGTGGTGGAGGTCTGGTTGGTCTTCACGGCGGTGACCTTGCTGGTCGCGGCGGTGGACTGCAGGGTGTTCGCGACCTTGCGCAGCGTGTCCGTGTCGGTTTTCAAACGCAGGAGCTGCTCGGCGGCGTTCTGTCCCGCGTCGACGCTGTAGTTGACGCCGTTCGCTTTCAGGGCGGCGGCGATCCAGTCGCCGGTCGTCTGGTCGGGATGCTTCGCGCTCACGCTCTTCACGTTCGCGCCGTCCTTGACGACGTCCGTGTAGTTGGCGAGCTTGTAGACCGTGAAGCTGTGGCCCGCGAGGGTGGACCCGTCGCCCGCGTTCAACGTGAGCGTGCCGTCCGCGGCGAACGCGGCGGAGCCTGGCACGCACAACGCCGCCAACGCGGCCACGGTCGCGCATACGGCCGAGATCTTTCGTTTGTCCATGTTGGATTTCTCCTTCTGATGGTCGTTTACCTTCGCATCCGACCCACATGGCGCGGCCGGACGCTCTCGACGTTCCCCATACTGTCCCGGGACACGCCGTCCTGCGGTGCACCATGTCTACAAGTTTCAGCGCCGCGGCAAAAAAATGGCCGCGGCCCCACGGAGAAACGGGGCTCGCGGCCATGATGGTCAGGGAATCCGGCGCCGAAGCGCCTTAGCGGTTACCTGCCGGAGTGGGCGCCGGTCCTGCGGCGTGCGCCCATGAGGGCCACGCCGATGGCTCCGAACGCGACGATGGCGAGCAGGATGCCGGCGATGGTCGCGCCGGTCTTGGCGAGGCTTTCGCGGTATCCGTTCCAGTCATCCGTGTTGGATTCCACGGTGGTGTCCTCGCACAGGGTCGTGTCGCCGACCTTGACCTGCTTGAGTCCGGTCGTGTCGTCGGCGTCGCCGTCGGTCTTCGTGCCGGCGCCGGTGTCGGACTGTCCGTCACCATCAGACTGGCTGTCGCCGGTCTGGTCGCCGTCGGCGGGCTGCTGGTCGCCGAGCTGGTCGGTGACGGGGCATTCGACGAGCGGCGTTCCGGTGACCTTCACACGGTTGGTGTGCTTGCCGCCGGCCTGGACGCCCTTCAACGTGCCGGTGATGATGGTGGATTCGCCGGGCTTGAGCACCAAGGTGTCCCAGTTGTCCGGATATTTCAGGTCCACGACCTCGCCTTCGCCCGCGATGGTCTTGTCGACCATCCTGAGGTCCTTGGCGAGATACCAGGCGCCCTCACCGGTCGAGGAGTCGACCTTGCTGGTGTTGGTGATCTTGAACGCGATCTCCTGGCTGTCGCCGGCCATCTTCAACGCGTCCTTCACGTCGTCGCGGTCGCCGGCCTGTTCGCCGGAGGCCACGTCGTACTTCTCGATGTGGATCGACGGGGTCATGTCCGGGGTTCGGGTCCACACGATGTTGGACGGCAGGTTCTTGTCGTTGAAGATCTCGGTGAACTGGTTCTCGATCCTCTCGCCGACCTTGACGCGCTTGCACTGGATGTAGGCGCGCCAGCCCGCCTCGTGGTCGATGTCAGTGGACACGAGCTGACGGTACAGGTCGGTCGCCTCGACGGTGACCTGGCCGTTCCCGTCCGCCGTGGCTGTGAACAGGTCGCCGCCGAACTTCGAGGAGTCGAAGCCGTTGCCGGCGAGCTTGTCGCCCTTGGCGGCGAGCACCTTGCCGTCCCTGTACAGGTCGCGGGTCGCGTACACGGCCCACTGGCCGGTGTACTGGTCGAACTCGGTGTTCAGCGGGTCCACGATCTTCCACTGGTCGACCTGCGGGTAGGCACGGTTGGCCGGGATGATGCTGGAGTCGAGCTGGTAGAGGAACGTGCGGTTGAGGTACACGCTCTTGCCGTCGATGCTTTCGCCGCCGACCTTGACGGTCACATCCTTGGCCGGGTTGATTGGCTTGAGCGGGTTGGATACCTCGTTGGTCTCACGGCTCAGATCGTTGGTGATCTGGATGGCCTTGTTCTTCACGACCTTGCCGTCCTGGACCTTGGCGACCTTGTACGGCAGGACCACCTGGTATTCCTGGCCGAGCAGGTCCTGGTCGATGCTTGGATCCTTCGTCGCGTCGAGCTTCCTGGTGGAGTATTCCTCGAGGTCGGCCGGCTGCGGGTCGCCCTTCACGGTCTCGCCGGTCGCGGGGATCTCGGTGTCCACGGTCTTCGCGAACACATAGGCCACGCCGTTCTTGAGCTGGATGTTGAACTTGGCGGTCACGTCCTTGCCGGTGGAGTCGAGCACTTCGATCTTGGTCTGGTCGATGTCCAGGTACTCCTCGTCATAGTCGTCGACGAGGCCGAGACGCTGCACCTTGTAGGCGGTGGAGTCCTTGGAGAGGTCCTTCGCATCCAGGGTCAGGATGTAGTTGCCGGTGTCGCCCAGCAGCAGTGTCTTCCCGTCGATGCTGACGGTGCGGTCCTTGCTGGACACATCCTTCTTCTTCGGGGTGAGCTTCGGCGGCTCGTTGTACACCTTGTTCGACGGGGTGAGCGAATTGTTCAGGGTCAGCCCCCACTGGTTGCCGACCTTGTGGTCGGTGGGCGCGTCCTTGGACACGGTGCCCTCGAAGCGAACGAGCACGCTCGGGTTCTTGCCCTTGCCCCAGTTGGCCTTCACGTACTCATTGTCGAAGCTGAGACGGAAGGCATGGTCGGTGTCATCCCAAGTGGTCTTGTACCGCTTCTTCGAGATGGTCTTGCCGGTCAGGAGGTCTCGGACCTCGAGGGTCTGCTTGTCCGGCTCGAGGTACGCGTCGAACGTGTCGGTCACGGCCACGTCGGTCACGTCGTAGGCGAGGTTCCCGGGCAGTTTCGGCTGGGTGGTCAACTGGTATTCGACCTTCTGGCCGGGGAACACGACCTTGCCCTGGACGCTGTCCTGGTCGCCGCCCTGGCTGGCTTCGGACACGACGTCCTTCTTGACCGGGGGCACATAGCCGCAGATCTTCGGCTCGTTCGTGCTGACGGACTGGTTGTTGACGACCTCGGCGCCGCTGTTGGTCAGCTCGTGGCCGTCCTTGCCGGCGGTGCAGAACGAGGTCTCGTCGCCCTCGCCGACGCCCATGTCCTTGCGGACCTGGGCCGCGCCCTTGCCGTTGGCCATGTTGATGACGCCCGGCACGAGCAGGGTGACCTGCTTCGCCTTGGTCATGCCGGTCAGCTCCTTCAGGTGGCTGGCCTTGGCGGCGGCGGTGACCTTGGTGCCCTCGACGGTGATGTCGTACAGGGCGGTCACGTCCTTGCCCTTCGCGTCGATGCCGTCGACGGAGGACTGGGCCGCGGTGTCCGCGTCGGCCTCGTACACGCGGATCGAGCTTTTGCCGTCCGCGTCGAACAGGTAGTCGGCGTTCGCGTAGTCGTCCTCGATGGAGAAGGTCTTCAACTGGTCGGGCACGAGGTCCTTCTCGACGGTGGCGTTGACCGCGCTGGCGACCTTGTCGCCGTCGAGGAAGTAGTTGTCGTCGGCGCCGGTCTTGTTGGACTTGGTCGGGTCGGTCACGAGCTTCCAGCCCTTGCCGTCCCACTTGACCCAGCTCTTGTTCGGGTTCGGCTTCCAGGTCGGGAACTCGTGGCTGTCGGTGTCCTGGTCCTGCTTCTTGGTGACGCCCTGCCAGAACACGTGGCCCTTGTCCTCGACCTTGCTGGTCTCCGGCGTGGACACGGTCACGTCGAACGTGAACTCGAAGTCATGGTCGTCGGGCAGGTTGCCGCCGTTCCAGGTGGCGGTCAGCACGTTGCCGGACGGTGTGGCCCCGTTCGCGGTGTTGAACGTGTAGGAGCCGGTCATGTCCTTGTTGGCGGTCTTGTCGGTGACCTTCAGGTTGGACACGGTGTACTTCTGGCCGTGCGGGTCGAACGTGTCCTTGAAGTCGAGCTTGGTGCCCTTCCTGCCGGTCTTGGATTCGATGGTCGTGGTGTTCGTCATCGAGTCCGCGCTGACGCCCTCGGTGATGTGTTTGGTCGGCGGGACCGGCGGCGTGTCGACCGGTGGCTCGTCCTGGTCGAGGACGATGGCGACGACGGAGCGTGGGGCCTTCGCCATCTCACGCGCGGCGAGAGAATCAATATTGGTCTGACCATCAGAGAAATTATCAGTGGTCTTATATCCGACCCCCTGATAGTAATAGGTGGTGCCGGAAATGCCGGCCGCCTTGTAAGCGTCAGCCCACTTCTTCGCGTTGAAGCCGCCGTTGGCGCCCGTGTACCAGTCGCCGGACTTGCCGGGCGTGTGCACGAAGCCCACGGACACGAGTCGGCATTCCGGATTCTGGTTGCCGGAGGCCTTCGCACGGGCCACGCATTCGTTGTTCGCGTTGGTCACGGCCTCGTCGATGGCGCCGTTCGATTCGGCGCCGTCCATCGACTTCACACCCGCGGCCTGCATCGCGGCCTTCACGTTCTCACGGGTCGGGGCGCCGAAGGAGTCCTTGTACACCCAGCTGATCTGTCCTTCGCCACCGGCGGCGCCATCACCGGTGCCTGTGCCGGTGCCGGACCCGCCGCCGCCATCGGCCGCGAACGCGCCGGCGACCGGCGTGCACAGGGTCGCCGCGGCGACCATCGCGGCCAGAGCGGCTTTGCCCCATTTCTTGTTCTTGTTGGTGGAACCCAATGTTCCTTCTCCTTTCAGAGATTTCTGCCTGCAGATTCATCCCCCGCCTATGCGGGCCGGGGATGGGACGGCGTGGGATGCATCCCACGTTCCCGTCCTGCCGCGCGGCCGGACGGGGGCCCGTCCGAGTTTCAAGACAACCATGGTTCGGACGGGCAAACGGTGCACCATGTCTACAAGTTTTCCGCGTGACGAAATGTCCAAGAGACAGGAAAGCCCCGTCCGAGTGGACGGGGCCATGCGAAAAGAAACAGAGGAAACGAATCATCCGATAGGGCAGAAACCACCGGAAGCACAAGAAGAATTTGTCGTGTGCTGATTAAAGAACGGATCCTGAGTAATGTCATAATCATCTGAACCGTTGGATGGCGTGGAACTTCCGCTTGACGAGCTACCCGAATACGATTGGCCTCCGGTGGAACCGGAGCCACCGGAACCGGCGGACCAGCCGCCGGACGAATACGAACGGTTCGAACCCGAACCGGATGACGGGTACGAACGCTGCTGTGACTGCTGCGCTTGTTGCGCTGCGGCGGCCTGGGCGGCGGCCTCCTGTTCGGCCTTCGCCCTGGCCTCGGCATCCGCCTTCTCCTTCGCCGTCTTCGAATCGTTCACGGCCTTCACGGCCTTGGCGATGGCCTCCGCGTCGCGGGCCTTGACGGCCTTGTCCAGGTCCTGGCGGGTCTTGTCGTCGGCGACCTTGCCGTCCGTGGCCTTGTACAACGCGTCCGCGTCCGCGACCGTCTTGTCCAGCTTCGACGATTCGACCGCCTTGGCCGCCGTCTCCAACGCCTTCGTATCCGACTTGACGGTCCTGGCCGCCTTGTTCGCCTTCGCGGCGGCCGCGTCCAGGTCGGCGGCCTTGGACGCGTCGCACTTGACCATGGCAGGAAGCCTCACAGCGGCGGCCCTCTTGAGCGTGTCGACGGTCTTCGCGTCCTTCACGCTCTTCGCGTCCGTCTTCAACGCGGCCACGGTGGCATCCGAGCCGAGCAGTGTCTTGTACGCTTTCACGGCTTTGGCCTGGTCCGCCACGGCCGATTCGCATGCGTCGCGCGCCACCGACGCCTGATGGCTCTCGTACGCCCGGTGGGCGCATACGCCTCCGGCGACCAGGACGGCCACGGCGACGGCCGCCGCGCCGATGATGATCCGTCTGCGGTCCTTCCGCGGTTTCTCCGGCCCCGCACCGGGACGCGGCCCCACGGAAAGCCGCACCGCCTCCGCCGCGGTCTCGTCCAGCGACGGGACGCCGTCGTTCATGTTGTTTTCCTTCATATCGGCCATTCTAATCACATCCTTGGTTTCGTCGCCCGCCCGCTCCCATGCGTACGTGCATCCGTATGTATGTATGTATATGTTTATGGGCTTACGCTCCGGGCGGCTTGCGGACGCCCGAAGCGTGGAATCATGCTCTTATCCCTTGCACGCTCCTTATATAAGCGCATGATTATTTGATTATTTGCTTACCGGCCGTCCAACGCGGGACAGTTCGACTCGATCCACGAGGACACCAGTTCGCTCATGGTCACGCCCCGCGTCGCGGCCGCGAGCTTGAGCCGCCTGTGGAGTCCCGGATCGAGGCTGAGCGTCGCGTGGATCGGTTTGCCCGCACGTTCCGGCGCGGCCGACGATGTGAACGTGGCCCGGAGCCTGGACGCCGTGCTGATCGGTTTGCTGATGTTCATCGCGTCTTCCCCTCCGTGTTCGACACCGCTTCGACGATGCGGAGCACCGTGTGTTCCCGTGCCGTCTCGAGGTCCGCGAAGCGGGTTCCGCAGGACGCGCACGAATAGTCGACCGATACGCCCGGACGCGAGCTCATGACCGGTACGGGCTTGTGTTTGCGGAGCGCCGTGGATCCCGCGCGGAGTTGTTTCTTGTCTGGCATGATGTCCATTCCCGCATCCTTTCCTATTCGATTCCGTTGAAGGCTTCAATGAGTTCGTTGGCGACGAGGCCGTATCCGCTCGCGGACGGCATGCGTCCGGATTCGCTCGATCTGCGCAACGCCTCCTTGAACGGGATGGTCGCGTCGAATCGTGCCAGGCCGTGGTCCGAGAGGAACCGTTCGGCGTCCCTCAACGCGACGGTGTTCGCCCGGGTCTGGGTCAACAGCACGCTGCTGGGCCTGTCGATGGCCTTAGCCGTCTCCCACATACGGTCGAGGTCGAGAGGGCCTGGTGTGGTGACGAGCACCACCAGGCTGCTCGCGTCCACCGCGGCGGCGATCAGGTCCGACTGGCTGGGCGGCGTGTCGATGAGCACCCATGTCTCCGGGTCGGTCGGCGGCATGGCCACGGTGAACCGGTTGGCGACCCGCACGTCGAACGGCAGCGGTCCGCCCGCGGCTCTGGCCTTGGCCGCCCAGAGCGTCGCGCTGCCTTGCGGGTCGATGTCTCTGACCTCGACCTTCCTGCCGAGCTTGTTCAGCGCGATGGCCGTGCAGATGGTGCTGGTGGTCTTGCCGACGCCGCCCTTCATGTTCGCCATGGCGATGATGCGGGGTACGTTCGTCTCATTGTTTTCCATTTCGGTTTCCTTCTTTTCTATTGCGTTTCCTTGATCCGCTGGCACGGATCGGGTCTATTCCGGCCGTTGCGCCGATTCGACGGTCTTGCGTTGCCGGTAGGCGTACTGGTCCTCGCTCCTGCGGCGGCGTCCCTCGCGGGTCGATGACTGCTCGCGGACCTCGCGGACGAGTTCGGGATGGTCGCGGATCCACGATGTGAGGTTCCTCGTCCGGGCCGGGTTCGACGGGTCCAGGTCCACCCCGTCGGCTTCCGCGCGGTGCCGCAGGAGCCGTCTCGCCTTCACGTCGATGCCGCCGATCCTGCTGTGCTGCTCACGTCCGATGATGGATTGCGCGAGGCATTCGGCCTGGATGGGACACATGTCGCACAGGATCCGCGCGGTGCTTTTCAGGATCCTCCGGTCGGATTTGTTCCTGACGCGCTCGTTGTCGGTGCCCCACATGAGGTCCTGGATACCCAACGGCAGGCCGGAGCAGACACCCGCGACGAGGTTCGGATCCCCGCTCATGCCGCCACCTCGATCCCGTCACGCCGGTTGAGCTCGTCCGCATGCCGCATGCACGCCATCTGCCATTCGGACGGGTTGCCGTTGCGCAAACTGCCCTCGTGGTCGTATTCCGCCTCGTGAGGCCTCATATCGTCCAGGACGTGCTCGCAGATCAGCGAATGCACGTGCCGTTTCGAATGCCGTTCCGGCATGGGAGTGGGCTTGGAAGCGGCGGGTTTCCGATCGCGGCCGCGGGTCTCGGTGTCCCGTTCGCGTTGGCGTTCGATCCGGTCGACGGCCCAATCGTTGGCGATCCGGTCCCAGTTGTCGGCCAGACGACGCGCGGAGTCGACGCGACGGAGCCAGTACGGGTTCGCTGGTAGCCAGTCGATGACCGCGAGGATGAGCGCCAGGGCGGCCGCATGGTCGCCGGCATGGGCTTCGGCGATACGGTCGACGAGGCGTCCGATCCGGGACAGGTCGCGTTTGGTCGGCTTCGCGGTGGTGAGCGACAGCCTGGAGCGGACGGACGCGAGATGGCCCATCACGGACACGGCTTCGGAGTCCCGTCCCGTCGTTTCGTTCTTCCCGTCCTTCTCGGCGGGGCGCTTCCCGCTTGCGGGGAGCTCTCCCGAAGGGAGTGAGGGGAGAGGTTTACATGGAGGGTTTACCTGGAGGGTTTTATCCTTATATATACAGCCCTGCGAGATTTGCAGAGCTGGAGGTGCGAGATTTGCAGAGCCAGAGGTGCGAGATTTGCAGAGCTGGCCCTGCGGCATTTGCAGAGCTGGTTCCGGCTCGTTTTCCAGCCCTGCGAGATTTGCAGAGCTGGAAATCGGCTCCGTTCCAACGTTCTCCGGCAGCACGTCCTTGGAATCGCCGTTCTCGACCACGGTTCCGGCCTCCGGGTCCACGTCAGCGCCCATGGTCGCGGGATCGTGTTCCGCGGCGTGCGTCTCCCTGATCCACGTGAGGTTGGACGGGTCGGTTTCCACCGCGAGGTCCCACACGACCTGGCAGTACTGCGGCAGACGGTTCCTGCCGCCCTTGCCGAGACGCGCGTACCGTTGGTCGCCACGGCGGATGAACCCGCGCTCCTGGAGGAGCTTCAGACTGGAGCGCACGGTGCGCTCCGAGAGCTCCGTGACGTTGACGATGGTCTCGATCTTCGGATAGGCGGCGCTGCCGTCGTCATCCGCGCGGTCAGCCAAGTAGATGAGCACGGCCTTCGCGCTGGCGTTGCCGACATGGCATTTGAACGCCCACGACAGTGCGATGTTGCTCATCTCGATCCTCCGATCAGTCTGATGAGGCGTCGCAGCAGGTTCGCGGCCATCGGGAGGACCGCCGCGGCCGCGTACAGGAACGGCGACAGCAGGCCGAGGCAGACCAGCGCGGCGAAAACGAACACGATGCACATGGCTTCCATTACAGACCACTTCCTTCTTCCTTGGGAGAACGGCTCTTCGAAAGCCGTTCGGAGATGGCGTCCCCGACCGCGGCGGCGCGGCACAAAGTCCAGGTCAGGAACACGAGCGCGAGGATCACGGCGATGATGAGGACCACCATGGCGTTCACCTCGATTCCGCTTCGGCGACGGACGGGAATTCGAGATCACGCCTCACGGGACGGTCGAGAGCCGGATGCGTGAGCATCGAGGCAATGCGCCCGTCCCTGTAGACCATGGCCCCGATCTCGTCGATGGCGATGGCCCCGTCGATGGCGGAATCGACGAAGGTCCGCCTGTCGACGAGCTTCCGGAACTCGTCCAGCGTGTCCCCCACGCCGCAGAGGTAAGCACGCCGGACGATCTCGCCAACGGTCATCGACGAATCGACGGAATCCGCTATGGTTCCGATCCTGGACAGCGTGTATTCGAAATCATGGTCTGTCATTTTCTTTTCCCTTCTTTTTCACATGGACCAGACGGACAGGTCCCATGCGTCCTTCGCGTTCTGGCGGCACCACCAGCCGCGCCCCGCCAAAGCCAGGCCCATGAGGACCATGGCGATGGCCGGAGCGGCTGCCAGCGCGACCATGCACGACAGCGCGGCGCACAGCAGGATGGTTGCCGTGACGAGGCAGCGGCCGGCCCGGCGCGAGTAAGCGTCGTGCTGGAGCATCCAGTACTCCGCCTCCGACTGCTCCGATCGGGCGGAATATGTAGACGCCGTGCACCGTTTGTCGGCGTGTCGCACCGTATAGTCAGAATCAGAAACGCCGTTAACGGCGGTTTCGACTACCATGTTCATATTGCTGGCCTTCCTTTGGTTTCCAAGGGACGATGGTCGGATGTCCTGGCAGACTCCCCGTCGTCATGGTTTGCTCCACCCTGTGTTCCGCGGGTTTTTCGGTTTCCGACGGGACACAGGGTCTTCTTTTTTCCGTTTTCAGTTATGGAGTGCCGGACGTCGGAATCGAACCGACGGACGGGTTCTCGGTTGCAGAGAGAAGGGAGCAAGGAGAAGGGAAAGATCCCGTCCAACCGTTTCCGGCATTGTGGCCGTTCCGCAGAGTCTGCTTTTTCCGGAGCGGCCAAGTGTTCAGTTTTCGTCACGCGGCGGGCAGGAGCCTGCCCATGAGGGTTCTTTCGCGCTCGGCGACCAGAAGATCCATCAAGTCCTCGGACGTTTCGTATGACTCCGATGCATGGATGTCGTGGTCGGACAGCGATTCGAGCTCGCCTTGACGGAGCGCGGCCACCGCGCATCCGGGACAGAGATCGATGAATCGTCGGCCGTCGAAGTATTCGCGCCAGCCTTTCCGCGCGAGATGGCTTCGGAATTCGTCGGTCGTTTCGGCGGCGGCGCCGTAGAACGTGGCCCAGACGGTCTCATGGCAACGGTCGCAGACTTCGAGAAAGTCGGAACGTCCGCTCGACATCAGGTACTTGGAATCGAAAATAACTCCAGCCATTTCAACCTCCGAATCCACTGAATATGACGAAAACCATGGAATAAAGCATCAGAAGAAATCCTTTCTACTTAGCTGAGCCAGAGTCCAGAGGCTGAAAACCTAAGATGAAATCCGCGGTCAGCCCTTTTTCCTTGAAGAAGATGTAATCATTGCGATTCCAATCAAGTTGACCAGACTCTTTTTGGGAAAGGGTCGCTGGAGAAATGCCCATTTCCGCAGCAAGGTCTTTTTGCAGAATGCCATGTTCCTCTCTCCATTTCTTTACTGGGGACGGACTGTTCACCAGACACCTCTTTCTAAAAACCAAATCACTTTCTGTTTTCCAAATCTAATCTTATGATAAGACCTTATTTTGGAAAATGCAAATCGCGTGTTATGATTCAAATATCTAAATCGTCTGAGGAGTATCGAAATGAGAAAAGAAAACGATCGTAGAGATCGGGCAGAGCAAATGTCCTCGATTATTAGACAGAATTTGAAGCGCGCAATTCTTCAACAAGGTGTTTCACAGCAGGACGTTGCGCATGAGGCAGGAATGAATCCGGCATCATTTTCGCAAATGTTGAATGGAAATAAGAGACTGATGTTCGAGGATCTGTATGCGGTCTGCGATGTGCTGGGTCTATCTGTTGCGGATCTGATGGACGCAACGGTACTTCAGAATGAGATGCAGCAGAAGGTGGAAGCTCTGCTCAGGCAGGCAAATCAGCTGACGGATCAAGCCGATAATCTGAAAAGGCAGGCGGGTGAACTTCAGCAACTCGGAAACATCCACGAAGACTCCGATTCCAGACAAGGTGCTCTTGTAGGTGCCAGCTCCCCTCGTTATCTCGTGAGCCCTTACAATGCCGATGGAAGTCTTAGGCTCGACAACAAAGGTGTCGTTCTGGGTGCATTTTCTGGACGAAACGGGAAAAAGAGTCCCGAACATATGGAAAAATCAGAGACTATGACTACTATTATTATGCGCACCTCCGAAGGTGACATCAAAATCAACCTGTTCGACGACGAAACCCCGGAAACCGTGGCTAATTTCCTCGGCCTTGCCACCGGCGAGAAGGAATGGATCGATCCGATGACCGGCCAGCCTTCCCATGAGCCGTTCTACAACGGTCTAACCTTCCACCGCATCATCAAGGATTTCATGATTCAGGGTGGCTGCCCGCTGGGCAACGGCACCGGCGGCCCGGGCTACGACTTCGACGATGAAATTGTTCCTGATCTGAAGTTCGACCACCCGTACCTGCTGGCCATGGCGAACGCCGGCCTGCGTCGTGGCATGGACGGCAAAATCCACGGCACCAACGGTTCCCAGTTCTTCATCACCACCGTGCCGACCCCATGGCTCGACGGCCACCACACCATCTTCGGCGAGGTTGCGGATGACGATTCCAAGGCAGTGGTCGACAAGCTCGAAGCCGTGAACACCGATCGCATGGACCGTCCGACCGAGCCGGTCGGCATCGTGTCCGTGGAAGTGCTCAAGTAAGCGTTTCCCGCACAGCCGTACAATATAGGAAAGCCCCTCGATTGAGGGGCTTTCTTCATTTTATTTATAGAGGCGTTTGCTTGCAATCACCGGCTTATGTGATTCGTCAACATCACATTTTGCGCAGTCGCGGCTCCGCGGAATCCTTCGCGCCGGTGATACGGTACACGTCGAACACGCCTTCGATTTTACGCACGGCGGCGAGCAGGGTGTTCAGATGCTGCGGATCGGCCATTTCGAAGCTGAATTGGCTGGTGGCCACACGGTCGGTGCCGGTGGAAATCGAGCCGGAGATAATGTTCACGCCGTGGTCGGACAGCACGCGTGTCACATCGCTCAGCAGATGCGGACGGTCAAGCGCCTCGACCTGAATCTTGACCATGAACACGCCCTTGGTGCTGGTCCACTGCACATCCACCACACGTTCGGGCTGGCGTTTCTCCAGTTCGAGCATGTTCTGGCAGTCCACGCGATGCACGGACACGCCTTGGTTGCGGGTGATGAAGCCGATGATCTTGTCTCCAGGAACCGGCATGCAGCATCGGGCCAGCTTGACCCAGATGTCCCCCACGCCCTTGACGGAGATACCCAACGAGCTGGTGGTCTTCTTGGTACGCTCCACCTGCTTGAGCGGCAACGCCTCCTGCTCGACTTCCTCATCCACCTCGTCGCTGCCCGCGTCACGGACCAGATGCGAGATGACGTTCTGCGTGGAGATCTGGCCATCACCAATCGCCACGAACACGGCTTCCGCGTTGGCAAGGTTCAACTCGTCGGCGACACCCACCAATGCTTCCGGAGTCAGCAGCGTGGTGATTGGCAGGTTGCGCTTGCGCATGGCGCGCGTCAGCTCGTCACGGCCTTCCTCGACGGCTTCGGTACGGCGTTCCTTGCTGAACCATTGACGAATCTTGTTGCGTGCCTTCGGGCTCTTGGCGAAGCTCAGCCAATCACGCGACGGACCTGCGGATTCGGACTTGGATGTCAATATTTCAACGGTATCGCCATTCTCGAGCTTGGTATCAAGCGGCACCAATCGTCCGTTCACGCGCGCACCCATGGTACGGTGACCGACTTCGGTGTGCACCGCATAAGCGAAATCAATCGGAGTGGCTTCGGCGGGAAGCGAGACGATCTTGCCTTTCGGCGTGAACACGTAGACCTCTGCTGCGCCCAAATCCTCTTTGAGGGAGCCAAGGAATTCGTCGGAATCCGGCGTTTCGCTCGTCCAGTCGGCAAGTTGCTGAATCCATTTGAGGTTGTCGGCCTCGCTCAGCTCCTGGTTTTCGCCACGCTTGCGGTCGGACTTGTCAGGCGAGCTCAACGCGCGTCCGGCTTGGCCGTTCTCCTTGTACTTCCAATGCGCAGCGATGCCGAATTCCGCGCGGCGGTGCATGTCCCACGTGCGGATCTGAATCTCCACCGGCTTGCCGCCGGGGCCGACCACCGTGGTGTGCAGGCTCTGGTACATGTTGAGCTTCGGCATGGCGATATAGTCTTTGAAACGGCCGGGAACAGGGTTCCACCGCGCATGCACGGCACCCAACGCCGCATAGCAGTCCTGAATCGTGTCGACGATGATACGCACGCCCACCAAATCATAAATGTTGGCGAAATCGTGCCCGCGCACGATCATCTTCTGGTAAATGGAGAAGTAGTCCTTCGGACGGCCCGTCACATAGGCTTTGATGTGCTGTTCGTCGAGATCCTCATTGATTTCGGCGAGAATCTGCTTCAGGTACACGTCGCGTTGTCCGGCGCGACGGGCCACCAATACCACAATCTCGTTGTAGATCTTCGGATACAGAACCTTGAAGCTGAGTTCTTCCAACTCGGTTTTGATGGCGTTCATGCCAAGACGGTTGGCGAGCGGCGCATACACATCCAGCGTTTCACGTGCCTTTTTCTGCGCGTTCGACTGCTTGACGTAACGCCATGTACGGGCGTTGTGCACACGGTCGGCGAGCTTGACCACCAGCACGCGCACGTCGCGGCTCATCGCCACCACCATTTTGCGGATGGTCTCGGCCTGGGCGGAATCGCCGTATTCCATTTTGGAAAGCTTCGTGACGCCGTCCACCAGGCCGGTCACCGTGTCGCCGAATTCGGCGCGGCATTCGTCGAGCGTGTAGTCGGTGTCCTCCACCGTGTCGTGCAGAAGGCCCGCTGCCACAACCAGCGGCCCCATGCCAAGATCGGCGAGGATCTGCGCCACTGCAAGCGGATGGATGATGTACGGCTCGCCGGATTTACGCCGTTGCGACGAATGCTGGGTGACGGCGCGCCGGTAGGCTCTCGCGAGAATGCTCATGTCCTCGTCGGGATGGTGGTATTCGCACATCTTGAGGATTGGTTCAAGCGGGTCAAGCGGATTCGTGCTGATCTCGCAGCCCAACATTCTGGCCGAACGAACCTCATGATCCATGTCGCTCATTTCGCTCCTCCTCGCTTGGAATGTACCCTATAGTACCCGCGCATCACCATATGACGGATGTATCCGGCCGCGTGTTGCACGGCCGGATACATCCTCGGTCTTTGTGTATTGCAGTCCCGTCAGGACGCAACGCCGGTTGATCCGAAGCCACGTTCCGCGCGGTCGGATCCGGGCAGGGTCTGCGCCTCGATGAATTTTGCCTCGACGTAGCGTTGGATGACCAGCTGTGCGATGCGGTCGCCCGGATGGAACGTCACGGCGCGTTCCGGATCGAGGTTGATCAACGGCACCTTGATTTCGCCACGGTACCCAGCGTCGATGGTTCCCGGCGCGTTAAGCACCGTGACGCCCTGCTTGACGGCGAGTCCCGAACGCGGATGCACCAGCGCCACATAGCCGGCAGGCAATGCGATTGCCACTCCCGTGGGCACCAGCGCCCGCTGGAACGGCTTCAACGTCACTTCTTCGGTGGTGCGCAGATCGGCACCGGCATCTCCGGCATGGGCGTAATGCAGCTGAGCCGGCTGCCCGGGATCCAGCGACTTTACCAGAACCTCGACGTTTTCCGGCTCGTTGTATGCCTCGTCGAACGCCATCAGGCCGCACACTCCTTGCATACCGGCTGTCCGTCGTCGGTAGTGTAGGCAAGCTGGCTGCGATGCTTCACCAGGAAGCATTCGGAGCAGATGAACTCGTCGCCCTGCATCGGAATGACGGTCACCGAAGCGTCCTCATTGCTCAAATCGGCGCCCGGCAGCTCGTAGTCTTCGGCAATGGCGTTCTCGTCATCGTCCATATCGTTGGAATTGTTCTGAGAACCCTTGCTCAAAGCCTGGAGCGACTCCTCGTCCTCGTCTTTGTTGCGCGGGGAATCATAATCCTGTGCCATCGAGATTCCTTTCGTCATCTATGGTGCTTATGCGCCATAGAATACATGACTTTTCCCCCGCTAGGATACACGAATTGAAATACTCGTAAAATCCGACACGTGGGGCACAATAGAATTAATAGAAAAATCTAAGGGAAAGTGGTGTGTTGTGCCTGAGAATGCGCTCGAAGATGCACGGTTCGATCATGTGAGTGAAACCGGTGAGCTCGTCTTTGTTTCAGGTGCCGGCAAATTCGCCGTCAAGGTCGATGAAGCGCTTGAAAGAGCCATTTTGGAGGCAAAGCAGATTCGCACCGAAACCCAAGAGGAGTGTCAGCAGCAAGCGCCTTCCACGCTGCCGATCTCCCAAATCCAATCCTTGATTCGAGCCGGAGCCAATCCGACCCGCGTGGCGGAGCGATATTCGTTGAGCGAAGCGCTTGTTCGGCGTTTCTCGGCGGCGGTGGAAACCGAAAAGCAATATGCGATCGAACAGTTCCTGGCGGTTCCCGCGCCGAAGGAAAGCCGTGTGCGCACGCTTTCCGAACTGATCGAACGCACTTTCGCCGCAGCCCACGTACGGTTGGAGGATGTGCGGTGGAAGGCCACCAGACGCGGTTTGGAACCGTGGAAGATTACCGCGGAGTTCGATTCCGCAGGTCATGCCGCCCGTGCGGAATGGTCTTGGAACATGCATGACAACGCGGTCAACTGTCTGAACGCAACGGCACGCAAGCTCATCGGCGAGCAAGACACGCCGACGGAAGGACACACCGAGAAGCAGGTCGACCAGAATTTTCTCGCATCATTGAATTTGCCGGGCGATTCCGCACGTTCCGCACGTATCGAACAGACGGTGTCCGCTTGGAATGCTCCGGAACCGGTTGCACCACAAGCCACGAATATCAAGACCACCGTTGAGACTCAGTCATCGGCGACCGTTCCGCTGCCGAACCGTCCGGAAATCGCGACGACGCAGTACCCCGCCCCTTCAACGACGGAACCTGCCCAAAACTCGCAAAACACGCAATCCGCCGGCGAGCAGCAGTCCGATAAGTCCAAGATGGCATCATCCGATCCTCATCAGAGCACCACCAAATCGAAGCGCCGTGCAGGACGCTCCGCAGTGCCGAGTTGGGATGAAATTCTGTTCGGTGACTGATTAACGTTCCCTAACATCCCACGGCAACATCCGTTCAGACGTTCAGATCATTCAATCAAGCCACGTCAATCAGGCATGGAATATCAGATTCCATGTAGGTCAGCGACCCGTGCACGCTGGGCAGATGCATCGCCTTCTCCGCCTGTGTGCGGGAATCGACAATGGTGGTAGAGCCCGCAGCGGAGACGACCACATCGCCGATCATCGACTTGACGCGTTCATCGACTGGTCCGTAGACGCCTTCCTCGATTGCCTGCCGGCGGGTGCGCACCTGGGCGCGCTCCCCCAGCACGTCACGCCAACGAGCGGCGATGTCCTCCGGATTCTCGCCATCCTCGCCATAAAGCATGACACAGCGTGGTTCGCCGCCGACATTCGCGACGCCCCACATCAGCTGGGGTTCGGACACTATGTCGATGCAGGCTTCCGGGTCGGCGGTTATCATGCCATGATCCGCCACGATGACGATCAGCGTGTTCTTCGGCACACTTCGACGCAGCAAAGACAACTGGGCGTCGATACGCTCATATGTGCCGATCCACTTGTCGGAGTCCCAGCCGTAATTGTGTCCGATCTTGTCCGCGTCGCGCAGGTACACGTATGTCAGTCCGGGCGTGTTCGCCGCTTTCGCCGCGGTCATGATACGTCGGTGTGGATCGTCATTGGAGATGTAGTCGCTGCCACGTAACGCCGCCTGAGTCAACGCGGAGAACGCGAATTTCGGCAGTCCCGAACTGGTGACGCGAACATCCTGTTCCGCCAATCGTTCGAATATGGTCGGCTGCTGTTGCAGTTTCAGCGGTGCGGGCGCGTTTTTGAAAGAGATGAGCTGGCAGATTTCGCCATTGTCGGGATTGAGCTGCGTATACCCCGTCATGCCGGTTAATCCGGGGCATGTGCCGGTGCCGAACGTGGACATGGCGGCCACGGTGGTGCTGGGCATGCATGTGGCGATTGGCCGCTGGTTAACGCCATCCGCCATCAGCGACCGTAGATAGGGTGAATGCCCCAATCTCATATTGATGTTCCAATATCCGAGACCGTCCACCAGGACCACGACTGCCGAACGCGCGTCCGGCAGGCCAAGTGCCTCTTGGAGTCGTTTCGGATCGGCATGGATGGCCGTTGGAATCGGATGCCCGATGGCGCTGGAAATGGCGGGAAGTACCGAGGATAGGTGGAGAGCACCGCCGCGGCCGCCCTCATCCGGCAGTTCGTCGCCATATCGTGCCGGACTGGTCATGGCTAGCAGCTGGTCGATTTCGGGCACTTCAACACTCATGGTTCCCATTCAAGCACCGCGGCAGTACCAGCTGGTAATATTGCTAGGTTGATTACCATAACCTTTCCGTGAGGAGAACCACCGCATGGTGTCGCACCGCAAACCGGCAAAACCAGCCTTTGACCCGCGTACGGTCAAGGAGAACATCGTCGAAACGCCGTTGAACGAGGAAATGAGCAAGTCGTTCCTCGAATACGCGTATTCGGTGATTTACGCCCGAGCGCTGCCTGATGCCAGGGACGGTCTCAAGCCGGTGCAACGACGCATCATCTATCAGATGGGTCAGATGAGCCTCAATCCGGACCGGCCGTATATGAAGTCGGCGCGTGTGGTTGGCGAAGTGATGGGCAAGCTCCATCCGCATGGCGATTCCGCGATTTACGAGGCGATGGTACGTTTGGCGCAGCCGTTCGCCATGCGGCTGCCATTGGTGGACGGTCACGGCAATTTCGGTTCTCTCGATGACGGTCCTGCTGCTTCTCGTTATACCGAGGCTCGTATGGCGCCGGCCGCGTTGGGCATGAATGCCGATATCGCCGAAAATACCGTCGATTTCACGCCGAATTACGATAACAAGCTTCAGGAGCCGACTGTGCTGCCTGCCGCGATTCCGAACCTGCTGGTCAATGGTGGTTCCGGCATTGCCGTCGGCATGGCCACGAATATGGCCACGCACAATCTTGGCGAGGTGGTGGCTGCGGCCAAGCATCTTATGCGCCATCCCGACGCGACGTTAGAGGAGTTGATGCGCTACGTGCCGGGTCCGGATTGGCCGGGCGGCGGCGTGATTGTGGGCCGCAAAGGCATCCGCGAGGCGTACGAGACGGGTCGTGGCGCGTTGACCACGCGTTCCGTGACGCATATCGAAAACGTGACGGCTCGCAAAAAGGCCATCGTCGTGACGGAACTGCCGTTCATGGTGGGTCCGGAACGTGTGTTGGAACGTATTTCCGAAGGTGTGAAGAACCGTAAGCTGGAAGGTATCTCCGGCGCCATCGATCTGACCGATCGACATAACGGCACCCGTCTGGTCATCGAGGTCAAGACCGGGTTCGATCCGAACGCCGTGCTGGTCCAGCTGTTCAAGCACACGCCGTTGCAGGATAATTTCACCATCAACAATGTGGCGTTGGTCAACGGCCGCCCGCATACCATGGGCCTCAAGGAGATGCTTCAGGTATGGGTGGATCATCGTCGTGTGGTGATTCGCCGACGCAGCGAGTTCCGCAGGAAGAAGGCGTTGGAGCGCCTGCATCTGGTGGAGGGCCTGCTGCTGGCCATGGTCGACATCGACGAGGTCATTCAGGTGATCCGTTCGTCCGACGACGCCGAAGCCGCGAAGACGAAGCTCATCGCCGTATTCGATCTGGATGAGATCCAGGCGCAGTACATCCTCGATCTGCGACTGCGCCGTCTGACCAAGATGAGCCGCATTGAGTTGGAGGCTGAGCGCGACGATCTGAAAAACCGCATCGAAGAGCTCGAGCGAATCCTCGCCTCCGATGAGGCGCTTGACGGCGTGGTCATCGACGAGATGGATGATGCCGTGGCCAAATACGGCACTCCACGCCGTACCGTGCTGCTTGACGAAGACGCTGACGGCAATCTTTCGCCGGTTGTGGCGCATGGCGATGACGGTGTTTCCGCAAGTGCTGCTGCGGCGGCGCGGGCGGCGGCGACCGTTTCCTCCACTGCAGCGGATGTCGCCGCGGCGGCGAAGGCGGCGAAGAAAGCCGGCGAGGACAATGCCACGGCGGCGGCCCTGCAAATCGACGACGAGCCTTGCGCGGTGGTGCTGTCCGCCACCGGTTTGATTGCACGCACTGCCGAGGACGCGGTAGAACGTTGGGAGAATCGTTCCGTTTCCGACGACCGTGCCAAGGATGATCAGATCATTTCGGTGTTCCGCACTTCGACCCGGTCCTCATACGGTTTGATTACGTCTGCAGGCCGTTTGGTGTTGGCCCATGTGGTTGAGTTGCCGAAGGTCTCCCTGGAAGGCCCGCTCAGCGTCACCGGCGGCGTGAGGGCCGAAGAACTGCTGGGAATGACGGAAAACACCGATCCGGTCCGTGGAGAACGGGTTATCGCGGCGATTGCCATGCCTTCCCCGGAAGACGGGCAACCCACTCCCCTGGCTTTGGGTACGCGCAATGGCGTGGTCAAACGTTGGAACCGTGAGTCGCCAACCACCATGGATTCGTGGAGTGTCATCGATTTGAAGGATGGCGACGCTGTGCTCGCCGCGGCCGAGGCGCGTGACGATGACCGTCTGGTCTTCGTGTCCACGGATTCTTCTCTGTTGACATTCAAAGCGAAGAATGTGCGTCCGCAAGGCCGAACCGCCGGCGGTATGGCTGGCATCCGGCTGGCGGAAGGCTGCTCAGTGGCCGCGTTCGCCGTCATTCCGGCAGATAAGGTGACTTGGAATTACGAGGAAGGCGAGAATGGCCTGTTCTCCGCTTCCGGAGCTGTGGTATTGACTGTGGCGGGCGATTCCAAGGCACTGCCCGGCACCGAGAACGGTTCGGCGAAGGTCACGCCGTTGGAGATGTATCCGACGAAGGGCCGTGGTACGGGTGGTGTCCGTTCACAACGATTCCTCAAGGGGCAGGATACGTTGATTCTCGCGTTCGTGGGCGCGTATCCGTTGCATGCTTCCACGCAAAGTGGCGCTCCTGTGGAATTGCCGAAGCCTGATATGCGACGCGATGGTTCCGGTACGGATCTGTCGGCGCCGATTGCGGTGGTCGGCTGATTCGACGAAATCGATTGGCGGGGCTCTGGACTGGTTCTTCTTCCGGTTCAGGGCCTTCCCGTTTTGCGCACTTGGGCCGCCAGGTTGAATGAGCAGGCTGGGTGAAAGTGCCTCCGGCTTGGTTCAGCCATATAGCTTCATGCCTTGTGGGCTGTCCACGAACCCGGCAGCATGCAGCAAACGTCTGTATTCGTTGCGTTCCTTCAATGATTCACCGTTCATTTCGGCGAAGCTGACGCTGCCCTTGGACTGATGCTGCAATGCATAGGCAAGTTCCGTACATGCCGGCTGCAATATTCGCTCGTCATCGGTGAAGCTGACGATTCTGTGGCTTTTCGGCACGGCGAACAGCACCGGCATGCCGTGGTCGAGCACGATGACCGATTCCGCTCTGCGCGCCGGTTTCATATGGTGTTGTTCGGGCCATGTGATCGCGGAGCCTGTCAGGTTGGCCGGGTCGGTCACGTCGAGCGCCACGCAGGATTGGCTGCGCGCTTCGTCGTCGCCTCGCAAGGCGTCCACTGTGTCACGTCCGGCGAATTGGGCCGCTCCGAATCCTTTGACGAACATGCCTCTGACCAGATTGCCGTGTTCCTCCATGCGTTTGAGTACCGGGTATAGTCCGGAGAATCCGCCTGCGACCTGCTCCTTGTCGATTAGCGGAGCGGCGATCACGCCATATCGGTCGAGCAGCGATTCGATCAATGCGATGTCGTATTCCTCGATGCCGGCTGTTGGTTTGCCGGCGGTATCGTCCGTTTGGTCCGGTATCGCCATTGGACTGGTCCGGGACGAGTCGACCGCGGACCATAATCCACCGAGCGTCGCCGGTGTCGAGACGTGGATCCGTACGCGTCTGCGTGCGGCAGTGCGTGGCGCGCGCGCTGAAACCGTGCCTTGAGCCAAGGCCCGAACGGGAGCGAATGAACTGTTCGTCACTTTGCCTTGCCATACCAAGGACCACAAGGCTTCCTCGAACTGGCTTTCGCCCCATGCGGGAAGGATGATTTCCCCTGTTTCAGGATTCACGTTGACTTCCGCATGTTCCTGCCAGATGGCTTTGGCGGCCGTGGAAAGCTGCCGCGCATGGAAGGCTCCCCCATTCGATAATGCGGCAAGTATCGTCTCCGGCACGGTCATGGTTCCGGCACTATAGGCATTGTTCTGCGATTGTTCGCCGGGTTTCGTCAGCAGCCGTGAATCAGCTGGATGGAATGCGATGCCGCCGGCTTCCTTGGCGTTGGAACCATTGATTTTGGAGCCGACCCATACCACGTCTCCGGATGCGAGCAATTCGTCCAACATACTCGGTTGGTAGTCGCGAACGCGTGCGGGGAAGACCGAGGATTCCCAAACGGAGGCGTTGAGGTATATGCCTTCAAGCTGTTCGATCACACGCATCAGCCCGTCGACGCCTTCATATCGGGCGCCACCCACAGGTCCGACGCCTTGTCTGTCCAACAGGAACGCCTGATAGACGGCCGGTTCCACCGGCTTGATGGCTTTGCGTGCCTTGGCAAGCGAAAGCGCGCGGATACGCCGAAACACGTCTTTGTGGAGCCATTGCTGGGGCGTTTGCCGAGGTGACCGTTCCGATGCTGAATCATCGGAACCATTGGCGTCCGCTCCGGCCGCATCATCGACGAAATGGCCTTTCAGCAGTTCGCCTTTGGTATGTAATTCATCCAACATGCGTACGCCTTGGACAGCGTCCAATCCCAGTTCGGCGATCATCTGATCCGCGGTGAATGGGCCATGCGTTTTGGCATATCGCGCCACACGGCCGGCAATGTCGGTCTCGTCCAAATCGTTCCAGAACGTCCGTCCGGCAAGCTCCTTCCCAATCTGCGCGATGACGCCGGCATCCAACAGCGAAGCCATGTCCGTGGCGCCCAGAAGACGTTCCAGCACTTCCGGGTCCATGGATAGCAGTTGCGTGCTGCGTTCGGCTTGCGGCACGTCGTATTGGTACATGACCGCACCCACGTATCCGAACAGCATGTTTTCCGCGAACGGCGACGGCGTTTCCGTGACGGTCTCACTCAAAGAGATGACGCCGGAGCGTAATCCGGACATCACATGTTTCAGCGCGGGCAGATCGTACACGTCCTGTAGGCATTCGCGTGCGGTTTCCAACAGCAGCGGGAAGTTCTTCCGAGTTCGGGCGGCGTTGAGCAGTTGCGCCGCGCGCAGCCGCTGCTGCCATAAGGGGACGCGTCTGCCGGGGTTGGCGCGTGGCAGGAACAGCGATCGCGCCGCGCATTCTCGGAATCGTGCGGCATACAGCACGCTTTCGCCGACTTGTGTTTCGATGATGCGTTGCAGCTCGTCCATGTCGAACAGCAGCAGCTCGCGGATCGGCAGGTTGCCGTCGCCGTCCGGGAGGCGGATGATGATGCCGTCGTCGGCCGCGTATACCTGCCCATCGAACCCGTATCGTTGTTTGATACGTGTGGTGATGGCCATGGCCCATGGTTCGTGCACGCGTCTGCCGTATGGCGAGTGGACGATCACACGCCAATCGCCTTCTTCATCCTGGCAGCGTTCGACGACCAGCTCACGGTCGTTGGGAATCGTTCCCGTGGCGGCGCGCTGTTCGGCAAGCAGGTCGGCAAGATTGCCGATGGCGTTGTCGTCCAATCCGTCACGACGTAGACGTGCGATTGTTGTCGTGTCGAATCGGCTGGTCTTGTCTCCTGCGATGCCGTCCGAGACTTCCGCGCGTAATCCTTGCGCCATATCGCGTATGAATCGGCCTTGGGACCGTCCGAATGCCGCGTCCCGCCCGTCGCCTTCGCCATGCCAGAACGGCAGTCGGGCGGTACGCCCTGGAGCAGGAACCACCACCACACGGTCCCGGGTGATTTCCTGGATCTGCCAGGTCGATGTGCCGAGGGTGATGACGTCTCCGACCCGGGATTCGTACACCATTTCCTCATCCAGCTCCCCCACTTTGCGTGGGCCCGGTCCGGAGCCTTCTTCGGGAAGCACCACGGTGTAGGTTCCTCGGTCGGGTATGGTGCCTCCGCTGGTCACGGCCAGTCGTTGAGCGCCAGGGCGCGCGGAGATGAGACCCGCCTCTTCGTTGTATTGCAGTGGTGGCCGGAAGGCGGAGAAATCCTCGCCGTTGTAGGCGCCGGTCATCATGCCCATCACAGCATCGAACATGGTTCTGTCGAGATCTTCGAATGGCGCGGCCTTGCGCACGGTCACGTACCAGTCGTCTGGTTTCAGATCATCCATCGCCGCGGCGGCGACGGTTTGCTGGGCAAGCACGTCCAAGGGGTTGCATGGAATGGTCAGTGTTTCGATGTCTCCGGAGCGCATGCATTCGATGCTTGCGGCCGTGCCGATGATTTGCTCTCGTGTAATCGAGTAGAACAGTGCATGCGAGACTCCCCCGACCTTGTGGTCGGCGCGCCCCACCCGCTGCAATCCCGAGGACACGGACAATGGCGGTGCGATCTGGATGACCAGATCCACCGACCCCATGTCGATGCCGAGTTCAAGGCTCGATGTGGCGACCACGCAACGCAATTGGCCGCGTTTGAGCTGCTCTTCGATCTGTTTGCGCCGGTCTTTGGAAACGGAACCATGATGCGCCATGGCGATCGCGTCGGCGTCCGCATGCGAGGAGACCAGCATGGTGGTGGAGCCGACCACGGAATCGTAGTGTTTGGCGAAGCCTTCACGGCCTTCCGGGGAGCCCAAATCCGGATACGGCTGGGTGGAATCACTGGCTGTGGACTCCGGCTGGGATGCGTTGTCCGACACACTCAAGGCCGTTCGGCCAAGCCTACGGTCGGACAGCGCATCCCACCCTGCGTCCGCTTTGACGGCGGTTTCAGACCCAGTTTTCCGGGATGTGCGCAATTGCGCATACAGGTCGTTGAGCCGTGCGGTGAGTTTTTCCGCAAGGCCACGGGAGTTGACGAACACGAGGGTGGTGTGGTGTTTCAGCACTTCGTCAAGCACGCTGCGTTCGATGGCCGGCCATACCGAACCTCCGGTCGAAACCCGTGAGGTATGTTCGTCTCCCCCGCCCGAAGTCAGTCCTTTACGTTCCGCCAATGACTCCATGGCAGGGCTCACCCCGGAAATATGCGTGGTATGGCGGTTCGGAAGTTTCACGGCGCCTGCCCGCCGCCCGGCGTCGTCGGAGACGGGATCGCGCATGGCCGAAAGCGGTTCCACCACTTTCAGATCCATGTCGGGGTGCGATTCGGGTCTGATGACGCGTACCGGCCGCGTGCCGCCAAGGAAACGTGCGGCTTCGGCCGGCGGTTCCACAGTGGCGGAAAGCCCGATGCGTTGGACAGACCGGCCGGCAAGGCTTTCCAATCGTTCCAAGCTCAGCGCCAGGTGCGCGCCACGTTTGGAGCCCGCGATGGCGTGCACTTCATCCACGATAACGGTATCAACGGCGGAAAGTATCCGTCGCGCCTTGGAGGTGAGCAGCAGGAACAGCGATTCTGGCGTGGTTACGAGGATATCCGGCGGATGGCTGACGATTCTGCGCCGTTCCTGCGGCGTGGTGTCGCCGCTTCGTATGCCCACGCTGACTTTCGGCGATGGCAATCCCATCGCCTCGCACTGTCCGGCGATGCCGGCCAATGGCGCTTGGAGGTTCTTGGCCACATCCACGCCCAGAGCCTTCAATGGCGAAATATACAGGACCTTGACGCCGCGGACGGGTTTGCGCTTCTTGGCATTGCAATCGGATTCAGCCGTGCCGTCCCCACCGCCGGACGTCCGCAATAAGCCATCGTCCTTCCCCGTCATCAGACGGTCGATTGCGGAAAGGAAGGCGCACAATGTCTTGCCGGAGCCGGTGGGCGCCACCACCAACACGTTCTCGCCGGAGCGGATGGCCGGCCATGCCAAACGTTGCGCCTCCGTCGGAGCATTGAACGCATGCTTGAACCAGGCCTTGGTAGGCTCCGAGAACAAGTCCATGCATTCGCACATACGTTCGATTATGGCATCGTCTTCAGACATCATCCACAACCGGCGGAAAGCTCGTCATCCACCGTCGTCGACCCATTCGAGCACACCGCCCGGCTGACGCATTCGAGCGTCTCACATATGGCGTCGTCAGGCGGCCGCACGGTCGCCGCACTTGCGGCGCAAGGTCTCATGCATGGCGACCATCAGCACCAGGAACACCACCAGATAAAACGGGAACAGGTTGACCGAAACATGCTGCGCGATCAGCCCGAACAGCGGCGGCATGCACATCGACCCCACATAGGCGCAGGCCATCTGCATGCCGACGATGGCCTGCGATTTGTCCTCGCCGAAATAAGCAGGAGTGGAATGGATGACGCACGGATAGATCGGCGCGCAGCCCAAACCGATGACCATCAGTCCCGCGATGGTGCCGATATTGTGCGGCAACGGCAGAAGCATGATGACGATGCCGGTCAGCACCAACGCCTGGCCAAGACGAATCATGGCCGGATCGTTCAGTTTCATGGTCAGGAAACCGCTGGCGAGACGTCCGACGGTGATGCCGATGCAAAACAGGCTTCCCCACATGGCCGCCGTGGTCTTGTCGATGCCCTTGCCAAGCGCCATATAGCTGCTGGCCCACAACATGGCGGTCGATTCAAGCGCGCAATAGCAGAAGAACATCACGAGGATCTCGCGGGCGCCACGAATGGCGAGCACACCGCGAATACCAAGCGGCTTGCGCCGTTCAGCTGTTTCCCCTTCCGATTGCTCGGACTGCGCGGATTGCACGGAAGAGGCTTCACTCGTCCGCTGCGGTTCGACGGTCTTACGCGCCTTCCACAACGGCAGGCTCAGCACCAGCACCGCGGTAAGCACGACCTGCAGAATGGAGATGGTCCGGTAGCCCCACGCCCAGCCATGGCCGGCACCCAATGCGCTTGCCATGATGTACGGGCCAAGCAGCGTGCCCAAGCCCCACATGGCGTGCAGCCAGCTCATGTGACGGCTTTCGTAGTGGATTGCCACATAGTTGTTGAGCGCCGCATCGACGCCACCCGCGCCCAAGCCGTACGGAATGGCGAAGAGCAGCAGCATCCAGTAATTCGGCGAGATGGAGAAGCCGAACAATGCGAACGCCGTTAACGCAACGGACACTGCCGTGACCTTGCCTGCACCGAATCGCAAGGTCATGCGGTCTGATAGCAGCGCGGACACGATGGTGCCGGCGGAAATCGTCATGGAAATGCCACCCGCCCAGGAAATCGGCGCATGCAGGTCGCCGCTCATCGTCGGCCATGCGGCGCCGAGCACCGCGTCCGGCAGACCCAGACTGATGAAGGCGATGTAAATCACGGCGAGCAGCAGATTGGCCACAGTCAGCTCCTTGTATGTTTTATGTTTGCGGCAATAAAATCACGAAAATACTCCGCTATTTTATCCAAAGTTACCTACCAAACGGTATTTTGTATCTTGCGCTATCGACCGACGTTTTTGCATTATCGTGCATACACGAAAAGCGGGTCTCCGCCGTAACGCAAGACCCGCCAATCGCAATCGCCATGCAATATCAGGTGTCGATCTTGGAACGGTCGAAATCGTCGGCGTTCTCCACGATGAACGCCTTGCGCGGCGGCACGTCATCACCCATGAGCAGGCTGAAGATGTGGCTGGCCTGTTCGGCGTCCTCCATGCGGATACGGCGCAGTATGCGGGTGCGCGGATCCATGGTGGTATCGGCCAGCTGGTCGGCGTCCATCTCACCCAAACCCTTGTAACGCTGGATGTCCTCGTTGTAGCCGATGTGCTTTTTATCAAGCTCGGCGAGTTTGCCTGCCAACTCATCATCGGAATACGTGTAGATGTACTCGCCCTTATGCGTACCCGTCAACGCGATACGATGCAGCGGCGGCACGGCGGCATACACATGACCGTATTCGATAAGCGGCCGCATGTACCGGTAGAACAGCGTCAGCAGCAGGATGCGGATGTGCGCGCCGTCGACATCGGCATCGGTCATCATGATGATCTTGTTGTATCGGGCCTGTTCGATGTCGAAGCTTGCGCCGGATCCTGCGCCGACCACCTGGATGATGGCTGCGCATTCCTTGTTGGACAGCATCTGCGCGAGCGATGCCTTCTGCACGTTGAGGATTTTGCCTCGAATCGGCAGCAACGCTTGGAAACCGGAATTACGGGCGGCCTTGGCTGTGCCCAATGCGGAATCACCCTCGACGATGAACAGTTCGGCCACATCGTCATTGCCGGGCTGGCAGTCGGACAGTTTCGGCGGCATGGACGCGGATTCAAGCGCGTTCTTACGGCGTGTGACTTCCTTGGTCTTGCGCGCCTGCACGCGGGCATGCATTTCGCCGACGATTTTCTCCAGCACGCGGCCGGACTGTTCCTTGTAACCGCGTTTGGAGCCGGTAATCATCTCACCGAACTGCTTATCGGTCATTCTGGAGACGATCGGCTTGACTTGCGCGGTGCCGAGCACGTCCTTGGTCTGGCCTTGGAACTGCGGTTCGGCGATGCGGACGGTGACGACGGCCACCAGACCGGCGAGAATGTCGTCACGTTCCACCTTCATATGGGAATCCTTGAGATTCACCTTGAGTTTGCGCGCGTTGTCCTCGATGGCCTTGCGCACCTGCTTGGTGATGCCTTGGAGGAAGCCGTCCACGTGCATGCCGCCGCCGGGCGTCTCCACCACGTTGACGAAGCTGCGCATGGTGGTGTCGTAGCCGTTGGTCCATCGCATGGCAATATCGACTGCGCAATCACGCGTCACCTTCTGCGCATGCAGTTCACCATCGTCTCCGACCGCCTGCGTTTCTTCAACATACGTGTCCTCGCCGGCGATGCGCCAAATATCGGAGACCGCTTCGCCTTTGGACAGGAAGTCGACGAAATCCTTCACGCCTCCGGTATGGCAGAATTCTTCGACGCGCGCATGCGGATATTTCGGCTGCACGGGCTGGGAAACGGTTTCCTGCGATTGCGTGGCAGCATCGTTTTCTTGCGATTCGGCTGACTCATCAGCTTCGGCTGAATCCTCCTGCAGTATGTCGGCAGAGGTTCCGATATCATCCGTTTCAGCGGACGTGTTCTCTTCCGTCACCTGTTCGATGACATTGTCATCGACTTCCAGCATTTCGTCAATGGACTCGTCGCCGGTTTCGGGAATGTTCTCGTCGATGACGGTGATTTTCAGCCCTGGCACCAGGAAACTGGTCTGCCGTACACGGTCGATGAGCTGGTCATAGCTGAATTCAGCGGTGTCGTTGAAAATCTCCGGATCCGCCCAATAGCGGATGCGGGTACCCGTGGTCTTCGGACTGACTTTGCCGATGATCTCAAGTTCGGTGGGACGATTCTTGCGCGTCTTCTTGAATGGCGAATCGGGAGACGGGTGTTCCGGATCAACGTCGGAATACACTCCGGGGTGGCCCTGATGGAAAGCCATGTGGTGGGTTTTGCCGTCACGATCCACTTCCACGTCGAGACGGGAGCTCAATGCGTTCACAACGGATGAGCCGACACCATGCAGACCGCCGGAAGCGCCATACGAGGAATTGCCGAATTTGGCGCCGGCATGCAGCTTGGTCAGCACCACTTCCACGCCGGTGAGCTTGGTTTTCGGCTCCACGTCCACCGGAATGCCTCGGCCATTGTCCGCCACTTCAACGGAACCATCGTCATGCAAGGTCACGATGATGTGGTTGCAGGCTCCCGCAAGAGCCTCATCGACGGCATTGTCGATGATCTCCCACAGGCAGTGCATCAGGCCCTGGCTGTCGGTCGTGCCGATGTACATGCCCGGACGTTTGCGCACCGCATCCAAGCCTTCGAGCACGGTAAGACTCTCAGCACCGTAATTATCCTTGGCCATGTTCCCTTTCAATTGTCGCCTTACAAGACATGAAGTCGAGAAACCCTGCGTTCATGCCGGTTTCTCGACTTCATTTACTCGCGTCTGATTACTATCACTGGTCCAGGAAGTCGCGCAGCGTCTGCGAACGGGACGGATGGCGCAGCTTGGACATGGTCTTCGATTCGATTTGGCGGATACGTTCGCGCGTCACGCCATACACACGTCCGATATCATCCAGCGTCTTCGGCTGGCCGTCCTCCAAACCGTAGCGCATCTTGATGACGCCAGCCTCACGCGGAGACAGCGTTTCAAGCACCTGCTTGAACTGCTCCTGCAACAGCGAGAAGGCGACGGCATCGGACGGTGCGATGGCGTCGGTGTCTTCGATCAGATCACCGAACTCGGAATCGCCATCCTCGCCCAGCGGCGTGTGCAGGGAAATCGGCTCACGCCCGTACTTCTGCACTTCCTGCACCTTCTCGACCGGCATGTCGAGCTCACGGGCCAGTTCGTCCGGCGTAGGTTCACGGCCGAGGTCCTGAAGCATCTGGCGCTGCACGCGGGACAGCTTGTTGATGACTTCCACCATATGCACAGGCACACGAATGGTGCGGGCCTGATCAGCCATGGCACGGGTGATGGCCTGGCGAATCCACCATGTGGCGTACGTGGAGAACTTGAAGCCCTTTTTCCAGTCGAACTTCTCTACGGCACGAATCAGACCAAGATTGCCTTCCTGAATCAAATCGAGGAACAGCATGCCACGGCCCGTATAGCGCTTGGCAAGAGAGACCACGAGTCGAAGGTTGGCTTCCAGCAGATGGTCCTTGGCGCGCTTGCCGTCGTTCGCGGCCCACTTCAGTTCACGCCGGCGCTTGAAATCCATCTTGTCGGATTCCGTGTCCAGCAGATGTTGGGCGTACAGACCGGCCTCGATGCGTTCGGACAGGTCGACTTCCTGTTCGGCGTTCAGCAGGTTCACTCTGCCGATCTGCTTCAGGTAATCCTTGACCGGATCTGCGGTGGCGCCGGCTGCGATCACACGACGCTTCGGATTGCCGGACGGCGTCAGATTGTCGTCGTCATCATCGTCACGCACCACGAAAGCGCCTTTTTCCTTGGGCTCTTCCGGCTTTTTGCGCTTGTCTTCGTCATCGTCTTCCAGTTCGGAATCGTCATCCTCGTCGATATTGTCCTCGTCGAGGTCGTCATCCTCCCCTTCGTCGTCCACGTCATCAAGGTCATCGTCGAAATCATCAAGATCGGCATCCTCGACGGGATCGTCTTCAGGAGCGTCCTGCTCGATCAGGCTCTCTTCTTCTTCCGCTTTCTTGCTTTTCTTGGCGGCGGAGGTCTTCTTCGCGGCCGTCTTGCGCGACGTCTTCGTAGCGGTCTTTGAGGACTCGCTCTTCTTGGCAGCAGGCTTGCGCGTGGAGGCCTTTTTTCCGGAGGTGGTCTTTTCGGTCAGATCAGTCTGTTCCGTATTTACCGTCGTTTCCTTGGTGGCCAAACTTATCCTCCTATTGATCCCGCCGGAAGCGTATACCATATGGACCCACTTCTGGCAAGGGCAAATCGTCAACTATGTGAGTTAACCATCTTGCAAGGACGATTATTCCCGCGTGTTGAGCTCACCATGCGCAAGTACCGCTTCCTTTCGGCGTGTTGCTCTATGTCTCTTCGGCCCATACCGGTCCGATATGACGATGCGCCGCGGAGCAGATGATCGCCGCGAGCGAACAATTCTCATCCAACGCGAGCGCACGCATCGCGCACAGCATGGCGCGCTCATCGCCCATCCACCACAGCACATAACTGATGATGGCCAATGGCTGCACATGATACCGTTCGGGGACCATCCCGATGATGTCGAACATCATGTTGACGCCGTTGTCGCAACGTTTCGTGTCGGGTTTTCTTGATGCGTCACGGAACGATCCGTTGAGGGATTCCTCCAGATGACGCGTGTTGCCGGGAAGTGTCGGATTGGCCATGAATCCCATGAGAAAGTCACGTGACGAACGTCGTTCATCCACGATGATGGAGACCAGCAGCGCGTCACGCACCGCCATGGTCTGCTGCATGGCGATGGCAAGTGCTCCCGCACCGTTTCTGGACAGTCTGCATTCTGGCGATGAATCGTCACCTCCCGACGATTCATCGGCCAGCTCATCCATCCATTCCGAGAATGGCTCCTGCAGGAAATCGCGTATGCTCTCCGCCATGCCCAGCGATTTGCAATCCTCCACCAATTGGTCTTCAAGCCGTTCCATCTCGGCTTCGCATATCGGCATGGGCCCGTCGATCGTCTTCATGTCTCGTCCTCCTTGGCGTATCGGAGCGGTCGCTTGATGCAGGCCGCTTTGTTGGAACTATGCATCATCCGGCAATGCAATGAGGCGTTTCGGGACCCCTGTGGTCGGAGAACGTGAAGCTCGGCGTGTCACGAAACGTCCGGCACCGTCTCACCCGCTGCAATCATTATGTTTTCCTCTTGTCGAATGTGTGTGGATAACCTTGACCCATGACTAGCTCTTCCGATTTGGAACAGATTGAAACGCGCACGCTCTCGCTGGTAAGGGATTTTTCGTTCCTGCATGCAGACGATCCGGTGGCGAATTCCTGCAAAGCCGTCGCTGATGCGGTGGCGCAGCAGGCGGTCACGTCAAGTGAGGGCGGCAAACGTCTGCGGGCGTTGCTGACGTTGGATGCGTTCCGTGCGTTCGCGCCGCAGGATGTGGCGGAACGTGATATGGATGCGGTGTTGGATCTGGCATGCGCGATCGAAGTGTTTCAGACCGGCGCGTTGGTGCATGACGACATCATCGACGATTCCGATCTGCGCCGTGGCAAGCCGTCCGCTCATCGTGCGCTTGCCACGGATACCCATAGTGATGCCATCGGCCATGGTTTGGGCATCATGTTGGGTGATATGCTGGCCACCGCGAGCGTGGATATCGCCAATAAAGCGGCTTGCCGGCTTGGCTCCGGATCTTCCGTGGTGTCGGCCTTCCTGAATATGCACCGTGAAGTGGAAATCGGCCAAGTACTCGATTTGGCCGTGGAACTCAATACGTTAGACGATCCTGAAGAGCTGGCGTTGGCCTCTTTGAATGTCTTCCGTTGGAAGACCGCCAGTTATACCACTATCGCACCTTTGGAATTCGGTATGCTTGCCGCCGGCCTCGCCCCTGCGGACGCGCGCAGGCTCGCACTGGCGATTGGATTGCCGCTTGGTTTGGCGTTCCAGCTCGCGGATGATCTTCTGGACGTCATCGGGTCGAGCCGCAATACCGGCAAACCGGTGGGCGGTGATATCCGTGAAGGCAAACGCACGGTGTTGCTGGCCGATGCGATTGAGGCTGCCGGCGATGTCGAACGACGTGAACTCATCGACATGTGGGAAGCCGAATCACGTGACGAGGCACATGTTAGGCGTGCCATCGCATTGTTCGAGTCCACTGGTGCCATCGCACGTTCCAAGGAACGGATCGCCGGTCTGTGGCTCGAGTCGAAGGCCGCCATCGAGACGCTTGAACTATCGCAGGATCGCAAAGACATGCTTACCGAAGCATGCGCACGTTTCGTACCGATTGTGCGGGAACAGGGCTGATGCCGCCGCACTGTGAAAGACCCGTGTTCATCGCATCTTCCGCAAACCATTCCTTGTAGACTACAAGTGAACACATCTTTGTCGCGAAACGTTTTTTGAAGAAGGAATCGTACCGATTAGCCATGAGTGAAGCCCAGCATGCCCCCGAAGGCCAGGTCATCGAAGGCCGGTACCGAGTCGTCAGCAGAATCGCCGATGGCGGCATGGCCACGGTGTATCAAGCTGTTGACGAGCGTCTGGGACGCACCGTCGCCATTAAGATCATGCACACGCAGCTGGCACAGGGCCCACAACGCGACCAGTTCGTGGAACGTTTCCATCGCGAGGCCCGTTCCGCAGCAGCAATAGCCAATCCCCATATCGTGCAGGTGTATGACACCGGTGAGTTCGATGGACTGGATTTTCTTGTCATGGAGTACGTGCATGGCGTGAACCTGCGGTACGAAATGAACCAGCAAGTCACGTTCAGCGTTCGTGAGACGTTACGCATAGTCGGTGAGACGTTGGACGGCTTGGCTTCGGCGCATCGCGCAGGCGTGGTGCACCGCGATATCAAACCGGAGAATATTCTGCTCAATGACCGAGGACATGTGCAGATCACCGATTTCGGCCTGGCCAAGGCGGTGTCGCAGGCCACGCTGTCCTCCACCGGCATGCTGCTGGGCACGGCCGCCTATCTGGCGCCAGAAATGATTCAGCACAATCAGGCAACGCCGCAGGGAGACCTGTATTCCGTAGGCATCATGGCTTGGGAGATGCTGGCCGGCAAGGTGCCGTTCACCGCGGACAATCCGGTGACGCTGGTGTTCAAGCACGTGCATGAGGATGTGCCGGATATCACGACCGCTTGTCCGGGCATCAATGCAGGCGTGGCCGCATTCCTCGCCCGTCTTACGGCGCGCGCGGTCGAGGACCGTCCCCAGGATGCGTCCGTGGCATTCGACGAATTGCAGCAGTTGCAATCGAACCTCACCATCGACGACTGGCAATACCGTCTGTCAGCCGTTTCCCCGGCCGCAAACGATGCCGCCGACACCATGCCCGGCGATGGCACCCGGCAGATGCCGCTACCGCCCGCTCCCCCAGCACCGCCTGTGCGTCAGAACGACGATCGTACACGACAGTTCAATCCGGAAAACCCGAACAAAACCACCGTCATGCCGGCGCAGCAGACAGATCCGGAGGCAACCACCCGCTTGGCTTTGGAAAAGAACGACGTCCCCGCCAACAACGTTCCAGCTTCCCCCTCGAACGGTCCGGTCAGTGGTGGACAGCCGAAACGCAGTGGCAAGCGTGCACCTGTCATCATCGCCGTCGTAGCAGCCATCGTGCTTGCCTGCGCAGGCGGTGGAGGCTATGCCTGGTGGTATTTCCGAGGACCGGGCAGCTACTGGACCATGCCTCAGCCGGCAGATCTCACATGTTCCGATTCGGAGCCCTGCCGTATTTCCAACATCAAATGGAACGCCTATGAGGAACTGCTGAAATTCTCCAACATCGAGTACGAAGAGACCGAGGCGTTCAGTGATTCCGTCAAGGCTGGCAATGTCATCTCCACCGACCCGGAGAATGTCGGTTCGCATGTGAGCAAACGTCATCATCAGAAGGTCAAGGTGGTAGTGTCCAAGGGTATTAAGCAGGGCACTGTTCCCACAGACATTCTCGATGCCACCAGTGCGAACGGCAAGGATCCGATCAACGCGTTGAAGCGTGCCGGCTTCGACAACATCGAACAGACTCCGGCCAATGATGACGCGTATTCCATGGACGTACCTCAGGGCGCGTTGCTTGATTTAAGCGTGGATCCCGGCGCGACTCTGCCCCATAACGCGAAGATTACCGTCACGCTGTCCCAAGGACCGAAACCGGTTACCATGCCGGACGTCGTGGGCAAATCGAAGGATGAGGCGCAGCAGACGCTTGATGCGCTCAAGCTCACCGTCAACTGGACCGAGCAATTCGATGACAAGATTCCGCAAGGACAGGTGATTTCCGCTTCCGCGAAGACCGGAGACGAGTTGCACTGGGGCGATAGCGTCAATGCGGTGGTGTCGAAGGGACCGGAAACCGTAACGCTGCCGAATTATGTCGGACAGAAAGCCGCCGCTGCCAAAGCCGCATTGGAGAAGCTGGGATTCAGTGTGAAGATCAGCTCGCAACTGACACTTGACTCCAGTCAAGACAAGAAGGTCGCTTCGCAGGATCCGGTAGGAGGCACCGAGGTGCGACTGCGTCAGGAGGATGGCACGCCGAATACCGTCACCTTGAAAATGTATTCGTCGCTGTTCGACTGATTATCCTGATTACAAAATAGAAATCAGGGGTGTCTGTTCCGAAAACATTCTTCGGAACAGACACCCCTGATTGGTTTGGAATGAACCTCGCTGAAAACTTATGCCTTCTTGGCAGCGGATTCGGCTTGTGCCTGCGCTTCGGCCTCCTGCTGGGCTTTGAGCTCGGCCTTGACCTTCTGCGCGTATTCGTCGACGTATTCCTGTCCGCTCATCTTCTGGATCTCACGGGTCACGCGGTCGGTAAGCGAACGCAAATCATCGTGGGTAATCTGGTCGGCGGATTTCTTCTCGACTTCAATCGGCTTGCCGTAAATCACCTTGGACTTGCCTTTGTTCGGAATGACCTGTCCTGGCTTCTGCAGTTCACGCGAACCGATGATGGCGGCCGGAATAATGGGGCAACCGGTTTCGAATGCCAGACGCGCCGCGCCGGTGTGTCCTTTGTAAAGACGTCCATCGGGGCTGCGAGTACCTTCGATGTGAATGCCGAACAGATGTCCGTCCTCGATGATCTCACGGGCGTGGTTCAGTGCGCCAAGTGATTTGGAACCGCCGGAACGGTCCACGGGGAACACGCCGACTGACGTGAACCACCATTTCTTGAATTTGCCTTTGATGCCTTTGCCTTCGAAATATTCGGCCTTGCCCATGAAATGAATCATGCGCGGGCAGGTCAACGGCAGCAACGCATCGTCGATGACGGCAAGATGGTTGGCTGCGATGATGGCGCCACCTTCGTGCGGAATGTTCTCAAGTCCTTGCGCGGTCGGTCCCAAACGGTGGATGGCGATAGGTCCCAAGCCTTTGACGAAAAACCAATAGAGCATTCTTCACAATCCTCCCGGCGGATTGGCGTCCGCCCGATTAGAGTATAAGTATGACTGACCTCAACAATAGCAATGACGATGAAGAACGCCCAAATGACGCGTCGCATGGTGGCGGCTCTCCAATGGACGACTTGGATGCGGCTTGGGCCGAGTTTGCGGATTCGCATGCTGACGATTTGAAGGCCGTGGAACGTTCGCGTAGTGCAAAACGTTTCGAGAAGCATGCGCAACGTCGGGAAAAAGAGGCTTTGCTGTCCATCGATGACTTGGATCAGGGCACGTTCACCAATGATGCGCCGGCGAATGGTCGTGGGCCGCGCGATTTCACTGGTTCGAGCTGGCTTGACACGGATCGGGTCATGGACCGTCACGGTGACGACTTCGTGCCGCCGAATCCTGAAATCGGCCATGTGAAACTGTCAAAACTGGTGTTCTGGATATTGCTGGTGGCCGGCGTCATCGGCATTATCGCTTCCGTGTTCGTTCCGGCGTTGGCTTCGATTCTTGGTTCGATTTTCGGTTTGTGTGCGCTGGTCGGCGCCGCTGGCCTCATCGTGCAGCATAAAGGGCATCGTGAAACGCGTACCGACGAATTCGATGATGGAGCACGCGTCTGACGATTCTTTGGCGACAAACTGAATACATCCATCTATGTGAAGGCCCCGGCGGTTTGAACTGCGCCCCGTTTGTTGGACGTTGTTAATTAGGATACAGCCCTAGACCGCGAGGGACATGCTCCGGAACTCCTCCGGGGTGCGTCCCTCGAGTCGTATCTGGCCGTCGTCTGGTGTTCCAATGCACGATGTACGCGTCCAGCTCGGCCTTGAACCGCTCGAACGAGTCGAACTCTCGGCCGCGGTAGAACTCGTCCTTCAAGTGGCCGAAGACCTGCTCGGCCGCCGCGTTGTCCAGGCAGTTGCCCTTGCGGCTCATGGACTGGCGGATGCCGAGGCGTTCGAGCTCGTCCCGCCACCATTGGTGCTGGTACTGCCATCCCATATCTCCCGTACCATCGGCTCCACGTCCGGCCTGGACACGTGCGCCGGGCGCGACAGGTGGTGGTAGTACGTGGATTTCGGCAGCCCGGCTATCCTCAGGAGGTGGCCGAGCCGGTGTCCCCGCCCTGCGAGCAGTCGGACGACGGCGCTTCGCTCGCGCCGCGTGACTTGGACGCCCGCAGGGCCCGGAGTTTTTCCAGGTACGCGACCTTCGCCTTCAGGTACGCGACCTGTTCGGCGAGCTCCTGCTCGCGCGTCGGTTCGGGCTTCGGTTTGGATTTCGCGCCTTTCGGCCTGCCCTTGGGTTTCGGCCTGAGCGCCTCCGGACCTCCGGACCGGTAGTCGCGGCACCAGCGCTCCAGGGACGCGATGCTCGCGATCCCGTGCCTGGCCATGGCCTCCGTCTTGGTCAGACCGTTCTCGACGTGGTCGCGCGCCGCGGCGACCTTCGTCTCCCAGTCGTAGCGTCTGCTGCCGCCGCCTCCCATGACCGCCTCCTCGCCGTTGGACCTGTACAGCCTGATCCAGTTTCTCGCGGTATACACCGGTATGGCAAGCCTTCTGGCGAGCGCGTCCTTGCCGGCTCCGGACTTGATGAGCTCCAGCGCCTCGCGCCGGAACCCGTCGTCGTAACGTCTCCTTCGATCCTCACGCATACGAAAGAACCGCACCTCCGATCATCGAATCTGAATTTCTTCAGTCCAACAATCGGGGTGCGGTTCATATTTACGCCGGGGCCTTCACACACACATACGTTGTCAGCGTTTTCAGGCTTTCTTCGCAGCTTGGGCGGTGGCGATCCACTTGTCAAGCAGCGCCGTGGCCTTGCCGGAGTCGACGGTCTGCTCCGCGATGGCGTAGGCGGCTTTGAACCGGTCAGCCAAGCTTGCGTCGCCCGGCACCAAATGACCGTCGGCGACGATTGCGGAAGCGGCGTTCAGCAGCGCGGTGGTACGGAACGACACATCCTTGCCTGCGAAGAAGTCTCGTGCCAGCTGCGCGTTGAGCGTCGGTTCGCCACCCTTCAGATCTGCGATGGTGACTTTGGCGAGGCCGAGTTCGACGGTCGGATCGAATTTGTTTTCGGTAACCTTGCCGTCCTTGAATTCCCAAATGGAGACCGGACCGGTCGGTGCCATCTCGTCAAGGCCCTCATGGGAAGTGTAGACCATGCCGATCTGGCCGTTCGCCGCATATACGGCGGCCATGATCGGGCTCATCTTGCGATTAGCGCAGCCGACGGCCATATGCTTCGGGCTTGCCGGGTTGGTCAGCGGACCAAGCACGTTGAACACGCATGGCACGCCGAGCGCGGCGCGAATCGGACCGACAAAACGCATGGCGGGGTGGAAGGTGCGTGCGAAAGCGAATGCGATGCCGCATTCGTTGCCGACTTCGCTCACTTGTTCCGGAGTCAAATCCATGGGCAGGCCGAGCGCTTCGAAGCAGTCAGCAGTGCCGCACTTGGATGAGGCCGCACGATTGCCGTGCTTGACGACTTTTACGCCTGCGGCCGCGGCTACGACGGCCCCCATGGATGACAGGTTCACGGTGGAGGCTCCGTCGCCACCGGTGCCGACGATGTCGGTGGTTTCACCGTCGATGTGCAGCGGAATGGCATGGGCCACCATGGCCTTCGCCGCGCCACGCACTTCGTCGGGGGTCAGCCCCAACTGCTGCTGGGTGGCGAGTACCGCGCCAACGGCCGCCGGATCGGCATTGCCGTTCATGAGGTCATCGACGAACCACTCGGATTCCTCGGCGCTCAAGTGGTCCCCTCCGACCAGCTTGGTGAGGATCGACTTCCATGTGATTTCGGCCATGATGCCCTCCTTGGCGCTGTCGCACGCCTTTATTGTTGTTCTGATGCCGCCAATTGTAACGATTGGACGTTTCCCCACGTCCGCACGTCCATATCACGAAACGGCCCATCGAAGATTCTTCAAAAAAGAAAACCTCCCCCGATTACGGTCGGGGGAGGTTATGCCATGAGCAAGTCAGCGACTCAGCGAATCACTGCTCGTTCTGGCCGTGGCACATCTTGTACTTACGGCCAGAACCGCATGGGCACTGGGCGTTCTTGCCGGTTCCCGGGAAGGTGCGGCCATCCGCCCACGGAGAGTGGAGTTCCTCGCTCTTCGGACGCTTGTTGGCCGGGACCTTGCCTTCGGCGTGGCTGATCGGCTGCATGCCGACGATGCCCTTCTCGTTCTTCTGCTCGTCAGCCAGTTCATCGATGGTGGTCTTTTCGGCCTCGTCATCGGTCTCCGGCTCTGCAGGAGCGGATTCGCCGGTCGCGGCGGCTTCGCCGTCCAGACCCATTACGGCCTCGGCGGCGTTCACGGCCTCATCCTCATCGGATTCGGTCTCCTCGTCCTCGGTCATGGCCACACGTTCGATGTCCACGTGGAACAGCAGCTGGATGGTTTCCTCCTTGATGGCTTCGATCATGGAGTTGTACATCTGGTAGCCTTCACGCTGGTATTCGACCAGCGGATCACGCTGTCCCATGCCGCGCAGGCCGATGCCGTCCTTGAGGTAGTCCATCTCGTACAGGTGCTCGCGCCACTTGCGGTCGAGTACGGCGAGCACCACGCGGCGCTCGAGCTGGCGCAGGCCTTCGCTGCCGAGCTTGTCTTCGAAATCGGAGTACTGGTCCTTGGCGTCGGAGACGATGAGCTCCTTCAGGGCCTCAACGGCCTTGTCGCCCTTGAGCTTGTCGACGGCGTCCTTGGCCGCTTCCTGCTCCACGGCGATCGGGTACACGGAGGCGATGGCCTTGAACAGACCGTCCCAATCCCAATCGGCCGGCTTGTCGGAACCGTTGTTGGCGCCCTTGATGTAGCTCAGCACGGTGTCGTCGATGAACTTGAGGATGTCCTCGTGGATATCGGCGCCCTTCAGCACAGCCTGACGCTCTGCATAAATGACGGTGCGCTGCTTGTTCATCACGTCGTCGTACTTCAGCACGTTCTTACGGATTTCGAAGTTGCGCGATTCGACGGCCTTCTGCGCGGTGCGCACGCCCTTGGAAACGCTCTTGGCTTCGATCGGCTCGCCTTCCGGCATGCCCTTGGCCATGACACGCGCCACGAGCTGGGTGTTGAACAGACGCATCAGATCGTCTTCGAGGGACAGGTAGAAACGGGATTCACCCGGATCTCCCTGACGGCCGGAACGGCCGCGCAGCTGGTTGTCGATACGGCGGGATTCGTGGCGCTCGGTGCCGAGCACGTACAGACCGCCGAGCTTGACGACTTCCTCATGCTCGTCCTTGACCTGGTCCTTGATTTCGGCCAAAGTGCCCGGCCAACGCTTCTCGTACTCGTCCGGAGTGTCATCCGGAGAATAGCCTTCGGACTTGAGCTTCGCATCGGCGAGGAACTCGACGTTACCGCCGAGCATGATATCGGTACCACGGCCTGCCATGTTGGTGGCCACGGTGACGGCGCCCTTACGGCCTGCGACGGCCACAACGGCGGCTTCCTTGTCATGCTGCTTCGCGTTCAGCACCTGGTGAGGAATCTTGGCCACGTCAAGCAGAGAGGACACGACTTCGGAGGATTCCACGGATGCGGTACCCAGCAGGACCGGCTGGCCCTTCTTGTGGCGCTTGGCCACATCACGGACGATGGCGGCGAGCTTTTCCTTCTTGGTACGGAAGATCAGATCGTCCTTATCCTCGCGGATCATCGGCTTGTTGGTCGGAATCGGCAGCACGCCCAGCTTGTAGGTGCCCATGAATTCGGCGGCTTCGGTCTCTGCGGTACCGGTCATGCCTGCCAGCTTGTCGTACATGCGGAAGTAGTTCTGCAGGGTGATGGTGGCGAAGGTCTGGTTTTCGGCCTTGACCTCCACGCCTTCCTTGGCTTCGATGGCTTGGTGCAGACCCTCGTTGTAACGGCGGCCCGGCAGGATACGTCCGGTGTGCTCGTCGACGATGAGCACTTCGCCGCCGGTCACGACGTAGTCGCGGTCGCGCAGGAACAGCTCCTTGGCCTTGATGGCGTTGTTCAGATAGCCGATCAATGCGGTGTTGTTCGGTTCGTACAGGTTGTCGATGCCGAGGTAGTCCTCGACCTTGGTGATGCCCGGATCGAGGATGCCGACGACCTTCTTCTTCTCGTCGACCTCGTAATCCTCGTCGCGGTTGAGCTTCAGAACCAGGCGCGCGAACTGGCGGTACCAGCGGGTCACGTCGCCTTCGGCCGGACCGGAGATGATCAACGGGGTACGAGCCTCATCGATAAGAATGGAGTCGACCTCATCGACGATGGCGTAGTGGTGGCCACGCTGTACGAGATCGGATTTCTCCCATGCCATGTTGTCGCGCAGGTAATCAAAACCGAATTCGTTGTTGGTGCCGTAGGTGATGTCGGCGTTGTACTGCTTGCGACGCTCCGGCGGCTTCTGGTTGGTGATGATGCAGCCGGTGCTCATGCCGAGGAAGCGGTAGACACGGCCCATCAGCTCGGCCTGGTAGCTGGCCAGATAGTCGTTGACGGTGACGACGTGGACGCCCTGACCGTCGAGTGCGTTCAGGTAGGCCGGCAGCGTGGCCACAAGGGTCTTGCCTTCACCGGTCTTCATTTCGGCGATGTTGCCCCAGTGCAGAGCGGCGCCGCCCATGAGCTGCACGTCGAAGTGGCGCAGGCCCAAGGTTCGCTTGGAAGCTTCACGCACGGTGGCGAAGGCTTCCGGCATGAGCTTGTCAAGGGACTCGCCGTTTTCGATACGCTGCTTGAACTTGGCGGTCTGGCCCTTGAGCTCCTCGTCGTCAAGCGCCGCGATCTCGTCCTCCAAGGCGTTCGTCGCTTTGGCCACGTTCTCAAGCTTCTTGATCTGTCGGCCTTCACCCATGCGTAGGGCTTTGTCAACGATATCTACCACAATCACTCCCTTTGTGTATGGTGACTTTCCTCGATTGAGGATAGTCGCTTTCTCGCGATTTCCGAAAAGCTCCGTCCATTTTACGTAAGTTTTGACGTATCTTGTTTTTCGCATAAGAAAAGAGGCCCGCATGTATGACATGCGAGCCTCTTATCGTTCAGTTTTCAGCCATTAGCCATTACTTCTTGGCCACATTCTCCGGAGTGTCGATTTCGAAGACGCCGTAGCTCCAACCGTGACGGTGGTAGACGACGGACGGACGACCGGTTTCCTTGTTGACGAACAGGAAGAAGTCGTGACCGATCAGCTCCATCTCGTACAGGGCCTCGTCAATGGTCATCGGCTCGGCGATGTGCAGCTTGCGGCGGATGACGATTGGGGTGTCGCCGACCTGGACCTCGACGGATTCGCCAGGGCCGAGATCAGCGGAAACGGCGTCGGCCGGGCTATTGTTCGGCGCTTCCGGCTCCGGCGCCTCGACGACGACCGGCTCGACCGGGCCCAGATCGACCGGGACCGGATCGGTGTAGCCACGACGATGGTCCTTGCGGCGGTCGCGGGTACGGCGCAGACGAAGCGTCAGCTTGTCGAGAGCCAGATCGAGCGCGCTGAACTCGTCGGCGCTGGAGGCTTCGGCACGCACCACGGTACGACCTGCGATGACGGTGATCTCAACGCGCTTGGCGGTGTCGGCCTGACGCGGATTGCCCTCGTGGGACAGCACAATCTGGACACGCTGCGCATCCGGGGCGATAGCGGTCACACGATTCATCTTGCTTTCGACAACGTCACGGAACCTTTGCTTGATCTGCGTATGACGTCCGGTAACGACGATTTCCATGTGGACCTCCCTAGACTCAAGCGGTGTTAACCGCTATATACGGACCAACCAGCTGCATCGCTGCTTGGTAGTCATCATTGTATCCATAAGATTGGTGATTTGCTGGAAAACTCCCCGAGAAAACAAAAGTTTTTTTACGCTTTGCTTTCGACGATTCTCTTGCTATAGTTGTGCGTTTGAGACCTCTTGATGGCCGCGACCGATTTTGTCGGTTGAGGAACTTCCGGGCTCCATAGAGCACGATGGCGGATAACGTCCGCCCAGGGCGACCTGAGAGATAGCGCAGCAGAGAATAGACCGCCTTACCGGTTTCGGCCGGTGGGTAAGGGTGAAACGGCGGTGTAAGAGACCACCGGGCCGCTGGTGACAGTTGGCCGCATGGCAAGCCTCATCGGGAGCAAGGCCAAGCAGAAGGCGTTCGAGGACTGCTCGTCCGAAGCCTTCGGGTAGGCTGCTAGAGCCTGACGGCAACGCCAGGTCGAGATGGATGGCCATCCGTGCCGTTGGCACGACAGAACCCGGGGTATAAGAGGTCTCACTCTCCACTCTTTATGTTTTGAGGATTTCTTTACACCAGCCTCTTTATGAAACTGACGTCACGCCCTTGGTCAACGGTCGCCGTCAATCAAACAGTTCCTGTGCGATTTGGCGCAGAATCTCAGGATTATGGCCTTTTCTGCCGCCCGCGCTCCAGAAGCGGCGCCTACGTGCATCGCGTTCCAGACCGGCGGTTTTTCTCGCGGTTCTACGGCCTAATTCCCATGCGGCTTCAGTAAACACGCCGTAGGATTCCGCCTCATCACAAACCTGTTGGGCCAGCCTACGGTCGACGCCTTTCCGTGTAAGCTCAGCGACCGCGCCCCTACATCCCATAAGACGGGTCGCACAGTAGCGCACCGCGGATTGCGCGTAGGCTTCATCGTCAATCAGTTGAACCCTTGTCAGTCTTTCGATGACGTCGTCAACCACTTCAGAGGTATAGCCCTTACCAATCAGGCGCTCACGCAGTGCGCCGGAAGGTCGAGGCGCAGCGTCCAGCAATCGCAATGCGGCTTCCCTGCATGCGTCAAGATCATTTGGATCCTTTGCGGCAGTAGAATCGCCGTTCCCGACACGCCCAGCGTGTCGCGCGTGTCGTGGCGTTTTCGTCGCATTTGCGCTTCCAGCGAACAAACTGGAACGGTCAGGTTTCGTTCGACGGTTCCACCTCTGAACGTTCGTGCGTTCTGGATCCTCTGAAGAAAGGGCAAGGCCCCCAGTATCGGCCGACGCCGGCTGAAGGCCCTGTTCCTTAAGGAAACGTTCGGCGCTGATCATATGTCAGGCTTTGGCGGCTTTTGAAGTTTTGGACGTCTTACCATCATCCGGCGCGCCCGCGGCGTCCTCCGCCCCATCGTCCTCGGCGAACTGGTCGGTAGGTTTGATCAGACCGAATGCCGCCTTGACCTTGTTCTCGATTTCCTCTGTGAGTTCCGGATTGTCCTTGAGGAACTGACGCACGTTTTCGCGTCCTTGCCCCAGCTGGTCGCCCTCATAGGTGAACCACGAGCCAGACTTTTTGACGACGTTGGCCTGCAACGCCATATCAAGCACGGAACCTTCCTTGGAGATGCCCTCGCCGTACAGCACATCGAATTCGGCGGTCTTGAACGGCGGAGCCATCTTGTTCTTAACAACCTTGACCTTGGTACGGTTGCCGACAGCCTCATCACCGTTCTTAATGGTCTGGATACGGCGGATGTCCATACGTACGGACGCGTAGAACTTCAATGCCTTGCCGCCGGTGGTGGTCTCCGGATTACCGAAGAACACGCCAATTTTCTCACGCAACTGGTTGATGAAGATGGCGGTGGTACCGGCTTGCGCCAGCGCACCGGTCATCTTACGCAACGCCTGACTCATCAGGCGCGCCTGCAGGCCGACATGGCTGTCTCCCATCTCGCCTTCGATTTCCGCTTTCGGCACCAAGGCCGCGACGGAATCGATGACAATCACGTCAAGCGCGCCGGAACGAATCAGCATGTCGGCGATTTCCAATGCCTGCTCGCCATTGTCCGGCTGAGAGACGATCAACGAATCGGTGTCGACGCCCAGCTTACGGGCATAGACCGGATCGAGCGCATGCTCGGCATCGATGAATGCGGCCACACCGCCGGCCTTCTGGGCATTGGCCACCACATGCAGCGCCAATGTGGTCTTACCAGAGGATTCCGGTCCGTAAATCTCCACAATACGGCCTTTAGGCAGGCCGCCGATGCCTAATGCCATATCCAAAGCCAAGGATCCGGTCGGAATGACCTCGACATCCTGTTCCGGGCGGTCGCCAAGTCTCATGGCCGATCCCTTGCCGAAGCTTTTCTCGACCTGCGCGAGCGCTGTGTCGAGCGCGGCCTGACGGCGCGGATCGATTCCATTCGCGGACTTGTTCTGTGCGGCGTTCTTTGCCGCGCTCGTCTGTGCCATGACTACTCCTTGTTGTTGACCGAGACGAATGAATGGATTCACCGTAAAACCGCATCATCCATCTGCGCAAGTTCAATCGGCCATTGTGGTCGAAGAACATGCATTTCGACACGCCGAAGACCGCTTTCCCTTGAAATTCCAGCATTCTGAAACTTCGCGGCGAGCCGTTGACGACCTGCCCAATCCGTGCTTCTGTGGATAACTATACCCCATTATCCGAACATCTGTTCGAAATCGGTGTTTTGCGATAGCCGAACTCCGCCTAACGCACCGGCATTGGTGGCGCGTTATGGTCCTTTCCCCAACGTTTGGAGTCAGGAATGTTCATCTGGTCGCACAGAACGTTCCATACCACGCGGGGCTCCTCCCCCATTTCAAGCGCTTCGACGGCTGTCAGACCGTTCAATCGATCAAGCACTTGGTCGCGTGCGAGCGCGCGGCCATAGCTACGGCCGAGTACCTCTTCAAGCAACTGCCAAAATTCACGTTCCTGCACGCACCCAAGTGTACACAGCAAGCGCAACCAAAAGAAAACGCCCGACGGAACAAGCCGCCGGGCGTTAGACGTCCAACAGGAATCAGATTGCGACGGAATCGAGATAATCGGCGACCATGCGCAGCATCTGCGCCGTGGAGACGCCCAACGATTGCGCAATCGAGCTCAGCAGCTCGGAGCTGGCCTCTTTTTGGCCACGCTCCACTTCGGAGAGGTAGCCCAACGACACTCCGGCCTTTTCGCTCACCTCACGCAACGTTTTGTGGTCATGGGTGCGCAGATCGCGCAGTACATGGCCGATGGCCTCGCGAAGCGATACCTCTCTGGGTTCGTCGGTGGTTTCCGTGGCTGCCGACATGGATCGTGCGGAAACGCGTTCCGCGTCTTCCTCCCGCCATATGCGGGTCAATGCGGCCTGGCGCTCGTCTTTGGCCTTTTTGGCCGCACGGGCACGCAGCACCTGCTGCTGGGCGAACATCACCGCGCGGCGCTGGGCTGGGGTGAGTTCCCTGACGCGGGCGTTGCCGCTTTGCACCGTGGGAACCATCGCCTTGAGTTCCATCTGTTCCTTGGTGAGTGTCATCGTGTCCATGCCGCCAGCCCCTTTCGCTTTTCATACGTACGTCCACTATGGTCAACACCCATATTCGTGGATTATTCCTGTGAAAGTGCTGAAAGAGTCCTCAGTTTTTCCAGAATACATTGCACGGTTTCGTGCCGCACGGCTTCCCGATCACCCTTCAGACGCAGCTCATAAGCAGCTGTTTGACGCGCACGAATGCCATTGAAGCCACAGGGCAGGGAGCAGCCGATGTACACCAGGCCGGCAGGTTTGTCACCATCCGGTCCTGGCCCTGCAACACCGGTAGTGGCCAAGCCGATGACACAGTCTCCATCCTCGGTCTGTCGGTATAGTTGCGCGGTTCCCGCAGCCATCTGCCGCGCCACTTCGGGGTGGACCGCCCCTTCTCGGGCCAGCAGGTCGGCATTCACGCCGAGAATCTTCGCTTTGGCGCGAATGTCGTAGGTCACCGCCGAGCCGAGGAACACTTTCGATGCGCCTGGTATGCGTACGAAGGCGTCGGCGAGTAGACCTCCCGTCAGCGATTCGGCGGCGGCGATTTTGAAATGGTTGGCTTCGCAATAGCGTAAAACGGCTGCGGCCAGCTCATCGCATTGCGATTGGCTGGCCGCGGTCGACGAATTTTCGGATTCGCTCATCGGGATTTACTTGGTTTCCTTTTCGGATTTTGCGGTCTTCTTACGTCCGCCGAACGTGTTGACGAGGTATTCGCCGCCCGAATACAGGCATAGAATCAACGCCAGGTAAATCAGGGCGTACGTGATCGTGTAATAAACGGTCATCCACAGCGGAGTGGTGTTCATGCCATCAGCGAGGCTCCACATCGGCAGCATGAGCATGGCAAGGCCGATGCACTGGCACAGGGTCTTGTACTTGCCGGCTTGGGATGCGGCGATGACCTTGCCGCCGGTGTCGATGACGAAGAAACGCATGATGGTGATGCCGATCTCACGGATGAGGAACAGCGCGGTCACGACCCAGCCGAGCACTGCGTTGCCGAATTCGTTGAAGATGGCGGCGACGATCAGCGTGCCGCAGGTGAGCAGCTTATCTGCGATTGGGTCCATGAGCTTACCCAGTTCGGTGACCTGGTTATATTTGCGGGCCATCCAACCGTCGAGCTTATCGGTGCAGGCGGCGATGATGAAGATAATCGCCGCCACCCAGCGCATAGTCGTGTTTTTGGTACCCCATGCGCCTGCCATGACGTACAACGCCAGGAAGATGACGACCAGGACGATACGAGAGAAAGTGACGATGTTCGGCGGGGCGTTCCACCCGTCAAGCAGGGACGATTTGCGTTCTTCTTGCTTTTCCATACCGTTCACGTTACCCCGATACCACTACTTGGCGCAATGCGTGCGATTGTCGCGTTCCATCATCGCGTGTCCGCAGCGTCGGCCGGCTGGGTAGAACCTGCGGTAAGCGATGAGGTTTCGCCCTTGATGAAGGCGAGCACCTGCGGCAGATCCTGTGGTTGGACGAGCACTTCGCGAGCTTTGGAGCCTTCGGACGGACCGACCACACCACGCGATTCAAGCAGATCCATGAGTCGGCCGGCTTTGGCGAATCCGACACGCAGTTTGCGCTGCAGCATGGAGGTTGAGCCGAACTGCGTGCTGACCACCAGTTCCGCCGCCTGCAACAGCACGTCCATGTCGTTGCCGATGTCCTCATCCGGCTCGATGGCCTTCTTTTCGGCCTCCTTGGCCATCTCCTCGATATCCTCGCGATAATGCGGCTTGCGCTGGGTTCGCACGAACTCCACCGCGCGACGGATTTCGGACTCGTCGACCCATGCGCCCTGCACGCGGATCGGCTTGGCCTGGCCCATCGGCAGGAACAACGCGTCACCTTGGCCGATCAGCGTTTCCGCACCGGTGGCGTCGAGGATGACTCGCGAATCGGTGGCGGATGAGGTGGCAAAAGCAAGTCGGGACGGGATGTTGGCCTTGATCAAGCCCGTGACCACGTCAACGGACGGGCGCTGCGTGGCGAGCACCAGATGCACGCCGGCGGCTCGCGCGAGCTGCGTGATGCGCTGGATGGAGCTCTCCACGTCGTTCTTGGCCACCATCATAAGGTCGGCCATTTCATCGACGACCACGAGGATATACGGGTATGGTGCGACCTTGCGTTTGGAGCCTGCGGGCGCATGCACCTTGCCAGCGCGCACGGCAGCGTTGAAGTCCTTGATGTGGCGGAATCCGAAGAATTCGAGGTCGCTGTATCGTGCGTCCATCTCCTTGACCACCCATTCCAAAGCCTGTGCGGCCTTCTTCGGATCGGTGATGATCGGGGTGAGCAAATGTGGAATGCCCGCATAGGCGGACAGTTCGACTCGTTTAGGATCGACCATGATCATGCGGACCTGGTCAGGCGTGGCGCGCATGATCACGGAGGTGAGCATGGAGTTGATGAAGCTCGACTTGCCGGAGCCGGTGGCGCCAGCCACCAACAGGTGGGGCATCTTGGTCAGGTCGGCGGTCACGAAATGGCCTTCCACATCCTTGCCGACGCCGGTGAGCATCGGATTCGGATCGTTCCGGGCCTTGTCGGAGCGCAGCACGTCGCCCAGCACCACGGTTTCGCGGTCGGAGTTCGGAATTTCGATGCCGATGGCGGATTTGCCTTCGATCACCGACAGGATGCGCACGTCGGAGCTGGCCACCGCGTAGGCGATGTTCTTCTGCAGGTTGGTGACCTTCTCGACCTTGACGCCAGGGCCAAGCTCCACCTCATACATGGTGACGGATGGTCCGCGCAGGAAGCCGATGACCTTCGCATCGACGTTGAACTGTTGGAAGGTACCGGTCAGCGCGCGGATCACACGATCGTTCTCCGGAGTGTGCGCGGCGTGCGGCGCGCCCTTCTTCAGAATGTTGAGGTCAGGCAGATGATACGGTCCCTCGGGAATGTCATCCGCCGCTTCCCCGTCAACGGCAGCAGCCGGCATATCGTCAAGGACCTCGCCGGTCGCGGCATCCACCATGACTTCCTTGCCGTTGGAGGTGCCGTCCTCGTCGATGACGGCCCATGGGTCGTTTGGAGCGACGCCAACCGGCTTGATTTCGCTGGACGGCACCGGCTCGGCGACGCTGGGCATGGTGCCGCTCGCGGTGCCGATCGGCGCGGACGAGAAGGAGCGTCCGCGACCGTTCTGTGGCATGGCCGTGGTGCCGGACGGCGCAGCGGCGGAATAATCATCTGAATCATAATCATCGGCACGATAATCGTCCGAAGAAATGCTGCGTGGCGAATCGACCTGTTGGTACGGCTCGTCGACGATGGTTTCCGCGGTCTGTCCGTGCCGTTCGGCGGCATTAAGAAACGCTTCGTCGCCGGCGTAATGGTCAAGGTCGCCATCATCGACGTTCTTGCTCTTATGGGATGCGAAGCGTTGCTTCATACGCGTAAGGAAGCCCGGCCTATCGTCGTTTTCTCCATCCGCATCGGTGCCGTCGTGGGCGGGAACGCCTTCGGCGAAGGCGAGTGTCGTGCCCCCAACGCGGACTTCGTTCGGAAACTGTTCGGCCTCATCGTCAATGTCATCACGGTTTTTAGGCGTTCCAACAAACTTGGCCGCCAGAGCCTTCGCCTTGTCCGGTATCTGCGTGACCCGGGTATGGGTAATCAACAGCAACGAAAACAGGATGACGACTACGAAAATCGCAATGGAAAAGCCTTTGGAAAGCCCCCACGCCAACGGACAGCCAAGCACATAGCCAAGCAGGCCGCCTGCCCGCTGCAGCAAAGACATATCGAACTTCTGGGAGTCGGAGGCAATCGCCGCGTCAAGAATAGAGCAGACAGACCAGAGGATCATGAACCATCCGAGGGCCATATGGAGGTTCTCATCCTTGTTTTGCGTCTTGCGCATCAGACTGAACACCACAAGCGCCAGGAATACCGGCAGAATCACGCTGGTCAATCCGAACAGTCCGGAGGCCATGGCATGTAGGACCTGTCCGAAAGCGCCCTGGACACGGAACCATTCGGATGCGCAGAACAGCACCGCGAGAATGGCCATGATGAAACATGCGATGTCGCGGCGATATTTACGCAGTATGCCGGCGATCGGCGAGGAATCGACCTCGTCCATGACTTTGGTATCGCCGGAACGCGATTTGCCTGCGGAACCCTTGCCGCCTGATTTCGGGTTGGAAGATGCTGTTCGTGCCATAACAGGACTCGATTTTACCCATGGGCACCGCCATGGCACGACGACATCCGATACTTATCGAAAGTTTTTGCCGTTCACGCCGTCAGGCGCTTCGGCTAGACGATATCGCCAAGATGATGCTGCGTGTACGCATCCGCCTGCGCGTCGATCGCGTCGTAATCGCCGGCGTCGGCATGCTCGATGATGGCCATGGCATTGCCCAGCAGCGCGGGGTTGAGAGCCTGCAGCCAGTGGATACGCGGATCGCGGCCAAACCATCCCATCTGTTTGCGTGCCAGACGCTTCGTCTTCTGCGCGATGCTCATGAACGTGTCATTTAAATCGCACAGGCCATCCAAATAGTCGACAACCTGCTGGTATCCAAGAGCCTTGCCTGCGGTGATGCCAAGCCGGGGACGGATACGCTCCACTTCCTCGACGAAACCGTTCTCCAGCATCTGCTTGGTACGGATGTCGATGCGGCGGTCAAGTTCCTCACGCGGCAAATCAAGGCCGATCTGCACGGTGGGAATCACATACCGGTAATGCGGCAGGCTCGCCGAATACGGCCGGCCCGTCACTTCGATGACCTCAAGCGCGCGGATGGTGCGTCGAGGATTGTGCGGATCCATGCGGGCCGCGGCTTCAGGATCCTTTGTCTTGAGCTCGTCGAACAGCGCACCGGCGCCTTCGACCTTTTCACGTTCCTCGAGGCGTTTGCGCACCTCTGGGTCAGTGCCAGGAAAGGAAATGTCGTCGATGGCGGCACGGGCATACAGACCGGAACCGCCCACGAGGATAGGACGCACTCCCCTGGCCTGCAGTTCGGCGATTTTGGCGCGGGCGATCTCCTGGAAACGTGCCACGGACATGGCGTCGTCCGGTTCGATGATGTCAATCAGGTGGTGCCTGACCTCGGCCTGTTCCTCAGGACTCGCCTTGGCGGTGCCGATATCCATGCCCTTGTACATCTGGTAGGCATCGGCGTTGACGATTTCCGCCTGCTCGCCCTTGGCCTCCAACGCCTTGGCAATGGCGATGCCAAGTCCCGTCTTGCCGGACGCAGTGGGACCGACGATGGACACGACCTTACGGGTTTCGGGCTTGCTTTCAGTGGCGGACGGCATAGGTTTGCCCCGCTTCCGGATTCGGATCGGCGATGAGATTGTGGCGTCCCGCATGGGTGACGGTGGCGGTCACGAAATCACCCACCTGCGGCATCGGCTCGCCTTCCGGCACGCCGACATGCACGAGCACGCCGGTTTTCTCACGTCCGGTAACACGATGGGTGGCGGCATCCTTCTTGCCGGATGCGCCGGTGACCATCACCTCGACGTCACGGCCTTCGAAAGTCTTGAGATTCTCTTCGGTGATACGTTCCTGCAGCGCCACAAGACGTTCGAACCTGTCCTGCACCACGTCATGCGGAACCTGCTCCATCTCAGCCGCCGGCGTGCCGGGACGCGGCGAGTAGATGAACGTGAACGCGGAAGCGAATCGCGCCTCCTCCACCACGCGCAGGGTTTCCTGGAAGTCCTCCTCCGTTTCGCCGGGGAAGCCGACGATGATGTCGGTGGAGATCTGCGCGTCCGGCATGGCCTCGCGAATCTTGCGCAGAATGTCGAGGAACTTGGCGGAACGGTAGGAGCGGCGCATCGCACGAAGAATCCTGTCGGAACCCGACTGCAACGGGAAATGCAGCTGGTGCATGACGTTCGGCGTCTCGGCCATTGCTGCGATCACGTCGTCGGTGAAGGCCGCAGGATGCGGCGAGGTGAATCGTACGCGTTCCAAACCGTCAATCTCGCCGCACGCGCGCAGCAGCTTGGAGAAGGCAAACCGGTCGCCGATGCCGTAGCCGAAGGAGTTCACATTCTGGCCCAGCAACGTGACTTCCTTGGCGCCTTCGTCCACGCATTGGCGGATTTCGGCGAGGATGTCTCCGGGACGGCGGTCATGTTCCTTGCCGCGCGTGGTCGGCACGATGCAGAAGGTGCAGGTGTTGTTGCAGCCTACGGAGATGGCCACCCAGCTCGACACCTTCGACGCACGGTCAGTTGGCAGTTGGCTTGGGAAGTAGTTGAGTTCCTCCTGCACCTTCACCTGCGCGTGGCCTTCGATGCGGGCCTGGTCGAGCAGCTGAGGCAGGGATCCGATGTTCTTGGTACCGAACACGGCGTCGACCCACGGGGCTTTTTTCGCGATCTTCTCACGGTCGAGCTGCGCCATGCAGCCGCCGACCGCGATCTGCAGGTTCGGGCGTTCCCTCTTCAATTCGGCCCACAGTCCGATGGTGCCGTACATGCGTTCGGCGGCGTTTTCGCGCACCGCGCAGGTGTTCATGACGATCAGGTCGATGTCATGGTTGAGATACTGTTCCTCGGTGGCGGGCACGTAGCCGTCGGCCTCAAGCACGCCGGCGATGCGTTCGGAATCATGCACATTCATCTGGCATCCGAGCGTATGCACGTAGAACACGCCCTTGCCGCGCGTGGGGGTATCGTTCGCCGCCGGTTCGGCCAGTTTCGAGGCGCGCTCCGCCTCGGTCATCATGTCTTCGTTCATAACGCACCATGCTATCGGCAGGGCGGCACAGGCGTTTCGGAACGCGGGAACGCCCCGTTCTCGGCGCAATCGCAGGGCATTGACCCTCTTCGATACACAGCATACGTTCAGTTTTGCGGAAAGCGAGGCGGTACACTGTTCTTCCGTGATACTTGACAGGCAAAATCGAATTAACACCACCGAATTGCAGATGCGTCTGAAGAACGTCGACGTCGGCGAGGGATCCCTTTCCCCCGAACAGATCACCGAGTTCATCGACCAGATGCAGGTGTATGAGGGTGCGATGTACGAGATCAGCACCAAATTGGAGATTCTTGACTCGGAATTCCAGGTGCGCTTCTCCCATAATCCAATTCACCATATGGAACGCCGTCTCAAATCGCTTAACTCGATCCTCGGCAAGCTGCAGCGCCGCAACCTGCCGTTGACCGTCGACGCCATCAAGGACAACCTGTTCGACGTGGCGGGCGTACGCGTGATCTGCAACTACCGCGACGACGTGTATTCCGTGGCGAATTATCTGTCCGCGCAAAGCGACATCCAAGTGCTGCGTGTCAAGGATTACATCAAGAACCCGAAGCAGAACGGTTACCGTTCGCTGCATGTCATCTACGCGGTGCCGGTGTTCCTGTCATCCGGACCGCACTACACGCCGGTAGAGGTTCAGCTACGCACCATCGCCATGGATTATTGGGCGAGCCTGGAGCATGCGCTGCGTTATAAGACGGATTTGCCGGACGCGAAGCTTGCCGAGCATTCGCAGACGCTGTTGGATTGCGCGCGCAGCCTGCAGAACATCGAGACGCAGATGCAGAACATCCATCGCGACATCAACAGCGCCCCGCGTGTAGGTGAGGCGCCGCAGGCGGACTGATGTTTTCGGAAAATGGCGATTGACGGACAAATCATTGCCTGTCAATCGCCATTTTTCGACGATATCGAACGTTATTCGCGCTTACGCAGCAATCGTGGTATTTTCACCGGAACCTGTGCGAGCACGGTGCCGATGAAAATCAGCGCGCAGCCGATGTAGGCTCGTGTGGTCATGACTTCGCCGAGCAGCAACGCGCCGCCCACCGCGGAGAAGAACGATTCGAGCGACATGATCACGGCCGCGCGCGACGGCGGCACCAGCTGCTGTCCGACCACCTGCAACGTGTATGCCACGCCGGCTGAGCCGATGCCGGCGTACACGATGGGAAACCAGCTTTGCATGGCGCCGGCCCAGTCGATGGAGCCTTCGCATAGGGAGCCGATCCAGCTCAGCAGCGCGGTGGTGGAAATTTGTCCGAAGGACAGCAGAATCGGATCCATCTTCTGTCCGAACGTGTCGATGACGAGAATATGGCCTGCGAATAGAACCGCAGTGGACAACAGCACCACGTCGGCAAGGGTGATCGAGCCGAATCCGTCGGTGATGCACAGCAGATAGAAGCCGACCACGGCGATGGCAACGCTGACGATGACGTTCATGGTCACGCGGCGGCGCAGAATAAGGAAGGCGAGCAGCGGCGTCATGACGATGTAGAGCGCCGTGATGAAGCCGGAACGGCCTGCGGAACCGGAATAGAGGATGCCGTATTGTTGGACGGTGCTGGCGGTGAACAATACGATGCCGCAGATGACGCTGACGACCACGGGATTGCCCAGGCATTTCGGCATGGCCACGGTTATGCCGTTGCCAAGCGTGACGGTTGGACACTCATTCGATTCACGGCGTCGGCGTTCCTGTTCGGCGATGCCTCGACGGCGGAACCACAGCAACGGTATTAATGACAGCGCGCCCAATGTGAATCGTGTGGCCCCGAAGAACAGGGGGCTCATGGAGGCCATGCCCTGCACTTGGGATACGAATGCGAAGCCCCAGATCATGGCCGTCAGAACAAGGCAGGCCATCCCGCCAATCTCTTTCCTCTGCATGACCCACTACCCTATGGCACGTTTTTCGCCGACAGAAAAGCCTGACCATATTCTGGTCAGGCTTTGTTTGAGGGTTCAGCGCAGAGGACGTCGCGGGATTTTTCAGTCGCGATCGCCGAAGAGCTGGAGAATATACAGGAACATGTTGATGAAGTCCAGATACAGGTTCAGCGCGCAGATGATGGAGACCTTCTTGACCATGTCCTCACCCTGGCCTGCGTACTGGGCGAACAGCGCGCGAGTAGCTTGGGCGTCGTAGACGGTCATGCCGGCGAACAGCACGAGGCCGATGGCGGAGATAACCATCAGCATGGTCTGTCCGGGAGCGAAGATCATAAGCAGCACTTCGGCGACGATCAGCACGATGAGGCCGACCAGCAGAATCGGACCGGCTTTGAGCATGTTGACCTTGGTGGTCATGCCCAGCATGGTGAGCGCGAAGAAGAAGCCGGCGCACAACGCCAGGGAGATGCCGATGGTGCCAAGATCATACGCCATGAAAATGGTGCTTAGCGAGAAGCCCATGATCGCGGCATACACGTAGAACATGACGCGTGCGGTGCTCGGCTTGATCTTTTCAATGCGGGCGCCAAGATAGATGGCGATCACGATTTCGACGACGAACGGCGCCCAAGCGCCAATGACGCCAAGCGACTGGATGAGCGCGATGTAGGCACCGGTGGCTTGGGTGAGGATGGCCACAGCCGCGGTGACGAGCAGGCCGATGGTCATCTCACCGTAGGCACGGGTGACGGAAGCATGTTCGGCACGCTCATAGGAGTATGTCGCCTGAGCCGAAATGGTGGCCGCCGGAGCGCCCTGCGCATACATGTTCTGCGGCGCGTACTGGTATTGGTTCTGACCGTACGGATTCTGGCTGTACTGCCCGTACGAATTCTGGTTCGGATTGTATTGGTTCTGCCCATACGGCTGGCCGTTGAATCCATTGGCGTTGTTGCCTTGGGGCTGCTGACCGAATGTCATAATCGCTCCTTAACTCGATTACGCATCACAGTACGGTACTTTTCTGACTATTTCATGAGAGCCCACGTCTTACGGTGCCGAGCTGAAACTACCGGCACCGTATATCCAATGCGCAATCAGACCGTGAACTTATGCACCACTTTCGCGCTATCGTTCAGGTCGAACAAATCAGTGACGTCGACCGTCACTTCGGAATCGTCTTTCAAGGTATATCCAATCGTCACGGTTCCGGTGGCTCCGGGCTGGACTTCGGCGAAATCAGAATTGGAATCGTATCCGGCAGGGTTCTCGCTGTAAATGGCGGTGTCGAGAGCTTGCCCATTTTGGAACACTTGCGGGCTGGCGAGGACTGCAAACGAATTGTTTTTATCCGTGTTGTTGGTCCATTCGAATGTGACCAACACCGTGGGCTGATTGTTATAGTCGTTGTTGCTACGTACCGCGGAGACGATTTTCACATGCATGGTCTTCAAATCGCCTTCCATATCCTGATCGCCCTTCGGCTGATTTTTTGCGGAGTCTTTTGCGGATGATTGTGAGCTTGACACGCCGGTGGCCTCGTCTATGGCCTTGCTTGCTGTGGACTGCATGGCCAGAGTAATGACGATGGCCAACACCGACAGCACCGCAGCGACAATCGCCAATGCCTTGCCGCGCTTTTTACCGCGGAACGTGCCGACCAATGCCACAATCGCAAGAATCACGCCAATGAAACCGAAAATCGCAGCAATGTTGTTGATAATCGGAATGAAGCTCAGCACGAAGCCAAGCGCGCCGAACACCACGCCGACAATGCCGCACACAGTCAGTCCCTTCTCTTCCTGATAGACCGGCTGCAGCGGGGGTTGGGGTTGGATGGGCTGCTGCGGGGCGATGTAACCACTCATGATCGTTCCTTCTTCTCGAATCGGTTGAGACACTTTCGAGGGTACGGAATTCCGCGCTGGACCGGTATTGGACGAAAGGTCATTCCCGTCTGCACTTTGGGGCGTGCGAAACGCACGGAAGAACAATGGCGTCTTTCGGGGACGGGCCCAATAATGGTAGGTATGAGCGAGACGACGAATTCCCCGACCCCCATCGAAGTGCCGGTACGTACCAGAGGCTGGCAAAGCATGGTGATGGTGGTCTGCGCGGGCTTCATGTGCTTGGCGCAGACCGCGTTCGCCGCGCAACGGTTCGGCCAGGATTCCGCCGTATACGTATGGATGGTGTTCTGCATGCTGGTGGCGTTCGCCATCGGGTTTCTGCTGCTCGCCCGTTCCCGTTATCCGCGTGCCACATTCGTCGCCGCGTGTGTGGTCGTGCTGGTTTTCCCATACGATCCCATTCGCTTTGATGGCGTTGACCGCGCTATTGGCCCGCCGTAATGACATGAAGACCACGGTTCGCGCGATCGTGGCGGGCGGTTTCGTCACGCTTGCCGCGCAGGTACGCGACGCGTTGCGGCCGCCGGAGGCATCCATCTGGCATATGGTGTTCGCCAAACCGGATACCGGCAGCCAATATGACACCGACCTAATCATGCTTGCCGATGACCGCACCATCGTCATCACCGCGATAGTGGCTGCATTGTTGGAGCTGGCCATCGCGACTTTGGCGGGGTTGCATATCCGTTCTCGCGCCTTGGCATCGCTGGCCACGGCCAAGGCGGACGCGGCGGACGCGCAGGTGGCGCAGCTCAAGACCACGATCGACAGTCAGCAGCTGGCCGACGCGATCGCTGCCGAAGCGCATGACACGCTTGCCCATTCGCTTTCCCTGCTGGCGTTGAATGCGAGCGCGCTGCAAGCCGAGTCGAAGAAGCTCGCGGCCGAATCGGGAAGTCTGGACGCCGGCCAACTGGCCGGGCAGGCCAGCCGAATCGCGGACAAAACCGAGGAGATTCGCAAACAGGCGGCAGGAGCGTTGGACGAGGCGCACAGTGTCATCGACATGCTGCGTCATCCGGAGCAGGCGAAGGCGCAACTGGCGCCGTCCGATGAGACGTCGTTGACCCGTGAATCGTTGGATGCGCTTCTCGGAGACGCACGTGCCGCCGGCATGCGGCTCAACACATGGATTGACATCCAACAATTGGGCCAACTCAACAGGGAAACCGGCAAAATCGCCTATCGAGTCCTTCAGGAGGGGCTGACCAATGCGAGCCGTCACGCGCCGGGAGCCCCGGTATCGGTGGAACTCACCGTGAACCCCACCGTAGGCGTGCACGCGCATGTGTCCAATCCGACCATTCCAGCCAACGGTACGCATCTCGACACGAATGCAAAAGACATGTCTCGGACTGGCGCCGGATTGCCCGGACTGGCGGAACGCGTCCGCCAGTCCGGCGGAACATGCCGATTCGGTTTTGACCCGCAACACACGTTCCACATGGACGTGCAGCTACCATGGGTTGAGTGAGCAGCAACGAGAACAGCAACGACAGACCGATAACAGTTGGCGTGATCGATGACGATCCGATGATCTGCCAGGCCATGCGGCTGATCCTCGAAGACTATTCCGCAGGCAGGCTCAATGTTGTTTTCACCTGCACCGACGGAAGCCAGGCGATTGACGAAACCACCGGACATCATCCGGACGTGGCGTTGATGGATATCGCCATGCCCGGCATGGACGGCATTGAGACGACCAGGAGGCTGCGCGCACTCCCCCGTCCACCGCATGTGCTGATACTGACGTCGTTGAGTCCGAGCGGAACCGTGGAACGGGCCATTGAGGCGGGCGCAGAAGGGTTCGTCTCCAAAACCGACGCGCCGGAGGAAATCATCCGCCGCATCACCGACGTGTGCGTGGGCCTGCCCCAGTTCAATCCGGCCAGCCAGCGACAGCTCATCAACGATCTCAATACTCAGCAGCCGCAATCGCGCCGCGATGAGGCGCGCGCCATGCTTGACGCTCTGCCCGAACGGGAGCGCGAGGCGGTGGTTCTTGCCGCCGACGGGTACACCAATGCCGAAATCGCGAAACGTATGTTCATTTCGGAACGCACCGTCAAGGCGCACATCTCATCCGCGGGAGACAGATTATGCATGGGCCGGGTACAGATGGCGCGTTTGGTTGAACGTGCGGATCTGCCGGACCAATTATGAGGCGAAGGATTCTACGGCAGTGGAGACTCCGTTACGTCCATGAAACGCCGGTGCACCCCCTCCCATAAACTAGAAAACAGTATGCCGCACCTGCGGTGCAAACGTTATCAATGAGGGATGGCGGTCGATATGGCGATCAGCGCGACGGAAAAACCCCTGGGCAAAGTGTTCACTTCCGATTACCAACTCACCATCCCTTCGTTCCAACGCGCGTACACGTGGCAGGCGGAGAACATCGAACAGCTCGTCAACGACCTTCAGGACGCCTGCGCCGACCCGGACACGCCTTACTTCCTCGGCTCGCTCATCCTCGTCAAGGACGGCCCCACCCAATACCAGGTCATCGACGGCCAACAGCGCCTCATCTCCCTGTCAATCATCGTCTCCGTGCTGCGCGAACTGGAAGACGACCCCGACCTCATCGACAGCCTCAACGACCTCATTTTGGAACCAGGCGACAAACTCCGCGGCATCAAAGCCGAGCCACGACTCACCCTGCGAGAACGCGACACCGACTTCTTCCGCATGTACGTGCAGGAAGGCGATTTGGAAGGCCTGTTCGATCTGAGGGACAACGACATCGCCTCGCACGCGCAACGCAACATCGCCGTCAACACCCGCCGCACATTCGACCTGCTCGCCGCCATGGACGCCAAAGACCGCCGCCGATTCGCCTCATACCTGGTCAACGGCGTCACCCTCGTCATCGTCACCACCGACGACCTCGCCGGCGCGCACCGCATCTTCGACGTGATGAACATGCGCGGCGTGCCACTGACCGCATCCGACGTGTTCAAAGCGAAAACCATCGCGGAAATATCCCCCGCCGCGCGTAACGCCTACGCCACACGATGGGACGACATCATGGACCCGCTCGGCGATGACTCGCACACGCTCGAAGAGTTCTTCTCCGACCTGCACCTGATCGTCTCGCACAAGGCCGTCTGCACACAGCTGCTTGAGGAATTCCGCAAAGACGTGCTCAAACCATACGTGAAGAAACAGAACGTCATCTCCTTCATCGACGATCTGCTCGCCCCTTATGCCAACGCGTGGCTCATCCTCAACCGTCCGACCGACGCCAACCTGCCAGACGACATCGTGGCCATGCTCGTCTCACTCGCCGACTACCAGACCACCGACTGGAAACCCGTGGCCATGTGGGCGCTCGTCAACTCCATCCGCAACCTCGGCAGCGCCAACGCACAAGTGTTCTCCACACCCGGAAATATCGGGAACGAAACCACGAACGCGCACGACGAACGCCTCCAATTACACGACATCGACAGACTCCACGACGTTCTCGCTGCACTCGAACGCGTCACCGGCGTCGACAGCCTCAACCGGCAAAGCCCACTCGCCCGACGCACACGCGCCGCAAGCGCCATCCGAGACCTCAACAAAGGCCATACCCTCCAACAGATCCGTGGATTCCTCATCACCGACGAGGACCGACGTTCCGCACTCGCGCATCTACGTGGCGAGTTGCAGACCAGTCCCGCCATGAAGAAATTTCTGCTCATCCGCGCCAACGAGCAGAAGGCCGGCTACCGCATCACCCGACCGCGCAGTCTCAAAGCGTTGCCGATCATGCCCGAACAGGTCAGCGCGAAATCCGATTTCGCCGCTTGGCCGGAGTCGGTGCGTGACCATTGGGCAAACCGCATCGGCAATTTGGTGCTTAGTCAGGCCAACGAAACCCAAGTCGCGCCACTCGCCACGTATGCGCAGCGGCGCGACCGCATGCTGTTGTCGGCAAGCTCCAGACGTTTTCCACTGACAGCCGAACTCGCCAATATCGCCGAATGCACACCACAGACGCTGCAATACCGGCAGGATGAGATGGTTCGGCTCATCGCCGACCATTGGAATATTCGTTACGATGCCGACGATACGGATTTGTCGACGTTGAACGAGGAGACGCTCAATGTGAAAGCTACGGCCTCCTCTCCCACGTCCAAACGCGTCAGCATTGCCCAAGTGCTGGAAGCCGGGCTGCTTATCGCCGGAGAGACCTTGGTATGGGAGCGTCCCCGCAAGGGCGAACGTTGGGTAGCGACCGTCACTTCCGAAGGCAAGCTGCGCATGGATGACGGCAGGGAGTATGCCACGCCTACTGCCGCGGCGCGTGCCGTTGGCGGCTCATCAGCGGGTCTTACCGTGTGGAAACGCACGTCGAATGGCCAGAAACTGAGTGACGTTTGGAAGGCGTATCGTCTGCGCAAGCACTGAGGACGCCGAACGACCAGATGGTCAGTCTCAACCAGCCGGATTCAATCAACCGGATTCAGCCGGTCAATGCCAGGCCAGCCATTCGACGGCGAGTTTGGTGCGATTGGAGATGTTGGTTTTGGCAAGTATGTCGCTGATGCGGTTGCGGACCGTGCCTTCGCTGAGAAACAGCCGTGACGCGATCTCACGATTGTCCAATCCCTCGGCCACAAGTTCCAGCACGTCCAATTCGCGTTCGGTAAGGCCGGCGAAACGTTCGGATGGTCCGCTGGAATCGGGGTCCCGAAATCCTTGAACTGCCTGCGCATCATCATGCGACACAACGCGATCGACTGATGAGGATTCGTCTGATGTCGTGGATTGCGGACTGACCCGCAGCTTGCTCAACACTTCGGCGCCCATGACCACTTGTCCGGCCATGACGGCTTGCACCGCGGGTATGACGGACGAAACGTCCTGTTTGATCAAGTAGCCTTTCGTGCCTATTTCCAACGCTTTGGCGATGTATGACTCGTCGGCGAATGTGGTGAGGATAAGGATTCGCGCGTTCGGATGCGCGTCAAGAATCGCCTCCGACGCTTGCAATCCATCCATTCCCGGCATCTGCACGTCGACCAGCAACACATCGGGGGCATCCATCTCATATTGGGCCACCGCATCCGTGCCGGTGTTGGCGGTCCATGCCACATCGGCGGTGCCGGTGGCTTCGAGAATCGTGGATAATGACGAGCAGACGATTGGATCATCGTCTGCGATCGCGACATGCATTAATGCGCTCCTTTCTCCGGTTGCGTCATTTCCGAGCCACTCGCCGGCTTGGGGATGGATACGAACACGCGCCAACCCTCGTGATACGGCCCGCAAATCGCGGAGCCTCCCAACGCACGAGCCCGTTCCTCAATGTCCGAAATGCCGATGCCTGTGGAATCGTCCGGTCGAATGAACTGCATGGCGACGGCTTCAGCAGACGATCTTCTCACGGTTCCATCATCCTGCACGCACAGCTGCCACAATGCGGGGAAATCGCGCAGGGTGATTGAAACGTTCCTTGCCTGACTGTGTTTGACCGTATTGTTCAACGCCTCGCGAATCGCAGTGGCGAAGCAGCGGGACACGGCCGCCGGCGCTGAATCGATGCCGTTGACCAGCCTCACCCGCAAGGGGCCGGCGCCGTCCATGCTGTGCGCGGCCGTCTCAATCTGCGAAGCGAAATCCGTACCTTCGTCTTTCAAATCATGCACGGCTTTGCGCACCAAAGTCATAGCCTCGCTCACCGTGTCATGAATTTCACAGAAACGTTGGGCCGATTGTTCCTGTCCAGCAACCTGGGCCACCACGTGCGCCGCCTCGGTCTGCATGATGGCTCGGGTCAGCATGTGGCCGACATTGTCATGGATCTCACGTGCGATGCGTGTGCGTTCGGCAAGCGTCGCCGTGCGTACGGCCAACGCACGATCCTCGTCGTTTTCGGCGATCTGCGAGCGCAGGCGGCGAATCTGGTCGCGGCGGGAATCCTGCAATCGCCGCACTTCGCGGGCGAGGTTCGCGCAGCGCGTGCAAAGCAGACCGGCAGCGAATCCCAGAACCGTTTGGAGCACCATCAATATGATGATGGACAAGTCGGATGGAACGTGCGAGCCAATCGAACGGAAAATCACTATCGTCATGGGAAGAAGCCACAGCCATCGCGGCACCAACGCTTGCAAGAAGCGGCTGCCATCGACACCAGCGGACGATGATGCCGCGTTGAATGCTGCGATGGGAAGCATCAGATACCACGCCGGCACCAGGCATGCGCCGCAGTCAAGCATGACAATCAACGCCATCGCAAGCCACGAACCCGACGCGTATTCCCCCACCGCGGCACAACACACCGCCACAAGCGCGCCGCACATCAGGTCGAGGCCGACGTCTCCGGATGCGTATACGCCCATGATCATGCCCGTGGCCAGGAACACGGCTTGGAACAGCAACCGTTTCATGCCGCCTCCCGTCCGCCGATTCGTGTCTGATTGGTTCGCTTGCTTCCAGAGTAATGCACATGGCGCATGGCACAGCCGGAGGCATCAACGAAGGTGACATTTGTCATGTTCGAAAGTGACATCATTCCGGCAATTGTGACTACGCGCACCATGTCGGGGGCATCCGGCGGCACGACAATGGAATCAGAGGCATGGAGCACGAGAAAGGAGCTCGTCATGGGTGGACGCATGAATGACGCTGCCGATGCGGTCAGCGCGGTCAAGGTCTCGAAACTGGTGAAACGTTACGGAGACATGCTGGCGCTCGACTATTTCGATCTCGACGTGCATCAGGGGGAAATCTTCGGCCTGCTGGGGCCTAACGGCTCAGGCAAGACCACGGCGATCAACTGCATACTTGCGTTGCTCACGTTCGATGAGGGCACTGTGCGCGTGTTCGGCGAGCCGATCAGCCCTACCAGCTATGCGTTGAAGCGGCGTATCGGCATTGTGCCGCAGAACGTGGCCGTGTTCAACGAATTGACCGTTGAGGAGAACATCGATTATTTCTGCTCGCTGTATGTTTCCGACAAGGCAAAACGTCGCATGCTCGTGGACGAGGCGTTGGATTTCGTAGGATTGCGCGATTACCGTACCTATCGTCCGGCGAAACTGTCCGGCGGTCTGCTGCGTCGTCTTAATATCGCCTGCGGCATCGCCCACAAGCCGGATCTGATCTTTTTCGACGAGCCGACCGTGGCCGTCGATCCACAAAGCCGCAATGCGATTCTCGAAGGTATCCAACGACTTAACCGCGAAGGCGCGACGGTGATCTACACCAGCCATTACATGGAGGAGGTCGAGCAGATCTGCGACCGCATCCTCATCATGGATCATGGCCGGCATCTGGCTCTTGGCACCGCGGAGGAACTTAAGGCGATGATCAGCACCGGCGAACGCATCAGCATCGAAACCGATGATCTGGGAGGGCGCTCAAATTCGGCCGATACGACGCTTGCGCGATTGCGCGCATTGCCGTTCGTGACCAACGCCGACTATGACGGCCATGAGCTGACGGTGAACTGCCGCCAGGGCGATCACAATCTCATCGACGTACTGCAGCTGTTGGAGCACGAGGGCACGAATATCGGGCATCTCTCCAGTCGCCAGCCGACGCTCAATGATGTGTTCCTGGAACTGACCGGCACCGCGTTACGCGACTGACTTGGCTTGCAAGGCTTGTGGCAAATCGAAAGGCATGTGACATCATGTGGCAGACGTTACTGATCAATCTCAAACTGCATTTGCGGGAGAAAACGCAACTGTTCTGGCTGTTCGCCTTCCCCATCATCCTGGCCACCATGTTCAACGGCATGTTCGGCAACATCGCGGAAAGTTTCGAGCTACACACACTTGACGTGGCCGTGGTCGAAGACAACGCGTGGAAGACGTCCTATGGGGCGCAGACGCTGATCGAAGGCATTTCATCCGAATCGTCTGCATTATCGGACAATCACGTGAAAGTGAGTGCCGATGGCAAGAATGGAACGGGACTCATCAACACGACCAAGGTGGAATCGATTGCGCAGGCGGAACAGCTGCTGGCCGACGGCACCGCGCAAGGCATGCTGCGAATCGATGACGGCAGATTGCGATTCTCCGTCTCACAGTCGACGCAATCGTCCGTGTCCGATGTGATGGCGTCGAGCAGCGGCTTGGATATTTCGCTGACGGTGCTGGGCAACATCGTGGACCTGTACAACCGCAACACCGATGTGGTGGTGGACATTGCGAAGCACAACCCCGAAGCTCTGATGAATGGCAAGGTGACCGGCAGCATCGGTTCGGCGAATGGCTATACAAAGGAAATCCAGCTGACGAATTTTAAACCGAGCGGTACGGCACGATATTACTATGCACTGCTGGGATTGGCCGCGTTGATGGCCATGAGCTTCGCCATCAACGTAGTGACGATGACGCAGGCGAACCTTTCCGCTTTGGGTGTTCGCCGTTCCGTTTCACCGCTTCCGAAATCGCAGCAACTGCTGGCTGGATTCCTGTCCAGTTGGCTGTGTTCGTTCCTGAGTCTGACCGTGGCCATGCTGTATATTCGGTTCGTCTGTCATATTTCGTTGGGCGGACGTGAATGGGCTGGTGTGGGAGCATGTCTCATGGCTTCGTTCGCGGCGAGCGCATTCGGCACGTTGCTTGGCGCGCTGCCGAAGATTCCAACCGGCGCCAAGCAGGGGCTGTGCACGGCGATCGCCTGCACGTTGTCATTGTTCTCCGGACTGTACGGTTCGTTCGCCATGCAGTTGAGCGACTTGATCGCCCAGCGCACACCGGTGCTGAGTCTGCTCAATCCGGCGCAGCAGATCACGAACCTGTTCTACGACATCCTCTATTACGACAATTTCAAACCGTTCTTCACCACCGCCGGCATCCTTGCCGCGATGAGCCTGGTCTGCCTTGCTGCGGCGACCGTTCTGTTGAGGAGGCAACGCTATGAATACCTGTAAGACGGCGCTGAGAATTCTCAAATCACGCAAGATGTACCTGGTCATCTATTTGGGGTTCATCGGCATCATGATGTTCGCCATCAGCTGGCAGATCATGCGTGGCTCGATGACGGGTGGCGATGAGGTGTTCCATCCCGATACGGCACGTGTGGCGGTGATCGACCGCGATGGCGATGCCGATGGTATTTCATCCGCGCTGCGTTCCTATCTTGCGTTGGATGGCGAGATGGTGGACCTTGCCGACGATTCCGAAGCGTTGCAGCAAGCCGTCGCTTCGAACTATGTCGATTTGATCGCAATTGTGCCGCACGGCTTCGCTTCGGATTATCAGAAATATCTGGATGGTTCGTCAAATGACCAACCGACTGTCGAAACCGTTGTCAGCTACACTTCCGGAGCAGGCTCCCTTTCGCAGCTGGAAGTCAACGAATTCCTGTCATTGACACGCACCGCGTACTTGGGTCAAGCCGGGAAGCAACAGTCGATGGAAACGGCCATGCGGACGGCGTTGGATACCGCGAAAGCAGATGCCAAGACGTCGAAGATCACAGTGGTGCAATCGCCGTTAGACGATACCGGCAATGTCAAGCCAGCCGCATCCGCATTCGCCGGCACCATCAAAACGGGACTCTATCCGTTGCTGCTGGTCATGCCGATCTGCACGTTCCTGGTGATTGGCACCTTCAATGACAGTGAGATTCGTCGCCGCCTGTATTCGTCGCCGACGCGTCTGGTGTCGTTGCAGATGCAGGAGATGCTCACCTGCGCCACCTTCGGCTTGGTGGTGTGCGTGGGTTACACGGCGGCGACATTGGTCTTGATGGTGGCCGCAGGAGTGCCGTTCGACGGGATTACATCCACGAATGTGGCTTTGACGTTCGTGTCGCTGCTGGCGTACACGTTGATGGCAATCGCCTGCGGTTTCCTTCTGGGGTCGGTTGGTTTCTCGGAAATGGCGGTCAATGCGTTCGCCAACGTATTCGGTCTGCTGCGCATGTTCACGTCGGGTATGGCATTCCCCATCGATATGATGCCCGAACCGATGATCATGATCGGCAAGCTGCTGCCGGGATGGTGGCTGTGCGTGTCCATCGACAACGTGTTCGGGCTTGGCACGGCGGCCGCAACCGGTGTGGATTATGGTTCTTGGGCATCGTCGGTCGGCTTGGTGGCATTGTTTGCAGTAGCGTTCATCTGCCTTGGTCTGGCATTGGGGCGTATCCGTCGCACACGCCCGTCCTTGGCCTCCCCCACCACCACGCAGTTGGCCAAGTAAATCCCCAAGTGTTCCGTTCCATCGGCCGAGTCCCGATGGAACGGAACATCCGCCTTTGCCGAGGCTCTCAATCAAATCGGATGGAACCGGACGAAATCGGACTAGGCTGAAAGCATGATCGACCACATTACACTTCATGTTTCGAACGCGGAACGCAGCATCGCATTCTATACGAAAGCTCTGTCTCCGCTCGGATACATTCCCAAAGCCCATCACGAACCGACCATCGGTTTCGGCGTGGATGACGGCACGCCCCGTTCGGATTTCTACATCTCCCCGATGGACGATCCGGCGCAACAGCCGATTCCCACGCATATCGCCTTCCGCGCAACGAACGAACAAGCGGTACGCGACTTTTATGAAGCCGCGATCACGGCAGGCGGAATGGATAACGGCAGACCCGGACCACGTGCCTACCATTCCGGGTATTACGCGGCCTTCGTGCTCGACCCCGACGGCAATAACATCGAAGCCGTCACAGACTGGTCGCACACAAGCCAATCATGAAATCGGCCGCCGAATCGCAAAAAGTCATCGGGTGACATTGCGCAGCCAACGGTACTTGCGGTAGTGCAACAACGCGGGAACCATTTTGATGCATTCGTCGGTGTTGAGCAGCGCATACACCACCAACACGGGCAGTTTGAACACGAACGCGGCCAACAGCCCGACCGGCACCACAATCAGCCACATGACGATGGCATCGCACATGAGACCGAACTTCGCATCGCCGCCGGCTGGAAAAATGCCGGCGATCGTCAGATTCGTCATGCATCCGCATGCCGCGTAATATGCGCAGACGAACAGCATGACCGACAGGTACCGTGTGGCTTCGGGCGTAAGGTTCGCCCATTGCAAAGCCAGCGGACGCGCCGCGACAATCAACAGTCCCGTCGCGGTACCGATCACGGCCACCAGCACGCACATCCTGTCGCCCATCGCCTTCGCCTGTCGGAAATCTCCACGTCCCAGCAGATTGCCGACCAAAATGCCGCCGGCATTGCCCAGACCAAGGGACAGGCACACCAGCAGATCCTTGACGATATTGGCGATGGAATTGGCGGCGACTGCGTCCGCACCCAAATGTCCCATGATCACGGTGTACATGGTGAAACCACATCCCCACACCAATTCATTGCCAAGCACCGGCAGGCTGTATTTCCAGAAATCCTTCTGCAACGGCCCATCGGGATGCAGCACATGGCCAAGTCGCAGGTGGGGGCCACGACGGGTCGCCACGACCGACCATGTCAGCTCAATCGCACGCGAAATCACCGTGGATATAGCCGCGCCGAAAATGCCAAGCGCGGGAATACCGAGGCTGCCGATACCGTAAATCAGCGCCGCGTTCAACACGACGTGCACGATCACGCCAACCGTGCTGACCGTCATGCCCATCACCGCGGAGCCGGTGTTCTTCATCAGACACAGGTACATCTGGGACAGGCCGATGAACAAGTACGACAATGACGAAATCCGCAGATATCGCGCGCCAAGCATGATCAGCGTGCCGTCATTGGTCATGATGGACATCAACTGTTCCGGCACGAGCAGTGCCGCCAGGAAGAACGCCGTCGACAGCATTCCGGCATACAGCATGACGAATCCCAGCACGCGTTCCACCGCGTCACGGTTGCCGGCACCCCAATACTGCGCCACGAGAATGCTCATGCCCAGGGTCAGGGCCGCAGTGAACAGGCTGAACAGGAACTGGAACTGCGTGGCGAGCGAGACGGCGGCCAACTCGTTTTGTCCTACCCCCGACAACATCAGCGTGTCGGCGCAGGACGACAACGACAGCATGAGCTGTTGGAAAGCGATAGGCAAAGCCAATTTGAATACATGGCCGAGGAATTCCCGGTCCGGCATGATGGTGCGCACGATAGTCTCCATTGGAATACAAGCCCGTTTCAGACGACGGGCAAACGAAAACGTCGGGATATGTAGGCCGACCAGCCTTATCCCGACGTTGGGCCGAATATTGGGCGAGGTTTTACAGCGAATCCTTCCATGCGCGGTATTCGGCGGCCTTGCCCTCCCAGTATTCACGGTCCGCATCAGTGATCTTGCGAATCACATGGCACGGGTTGCCCACGGCCACCGAATGGGATGGGATATCCTTGGTCACCACGGAGCCTGCACCGATCACCACATCATCGCCGATGGTAACGCCCGGACAGACCACCACGCTGCCGCCGAACCACACGTCATTGCCGATGGTGATCGGACGGGCGCCTTCCGGACCGGAAGCGCGTACGGCCGCATCGATTGGATGGTATGGCGTGTACAGGCCGACGCGCGGGCCGAAGAAGACACGGTCGCCGATGGTGATTCTCGCCACGTCGAGGAAGATGCAGTCCATATTGGCATAGAAGTTGTCGCCGATATACGTGTTGCAGCCGTAATCGCAGTTGAATGGCGGTTCAAGGAACGCGCCTTTGCCGAGTGAACCGAACAGTTCGCGGAACAGCCTGTCACGTTCCTCGAACGCGTCGTATGCGGACGTGTTGATGGCGTGCACCAAGCGGCGTTTACGCATGTTCGCTTCACGCTGCATATCACCGCAAATATACAATTCGCCGGAAAGCATGCGTTCCCACTCGTTCGTAGGCACCGCCGCATTATCCACGGCAACGGCCGCACCTTCATTCTCCGCCATTGAAAGCTCCTTGTGAATCTGTTTGTCAATCGTTTGACGTCCTTTGACACCATTCAACACCACCAACATCGACGGCAGCACTCGCAATGTTGTAGAATCATCCTTGTTCTTTGCATTATCTACCGTTTATTAGAGTAGTCATGAACACTGCCGATGAAGACGCACAGATGGAACGGGACGAATGGGCCTCCCGTGAGGTGATGCCCATCACCAATTGGGGTCGCCGACCCGATGGTTCGGAGATAGTGCAGTATGACGCGCCGATGTTCTTCTCCTTCACCGAGCATTCGCTGCTCCACCAGTACCCCCATATGCGTGCGGAATGCCATTGGCATGTCGACCTTGAACTCACCTACATCATCCATGGACATATGTGGTATTTCGTCAACGGAGAAACAGTCCGGCTCGATGAGGGGCAGGCGATTTTCGTCAACTCACGTCAGCTGCATTACGGTTTCACCAAGGACGGTTCCGATTGCGAATTCTCCTGCACGTTGCTCAATCCGGCTAAAATATGCGCCTCATTCGAAGTGTACGACCGTTTCATCGCGCCGTTGATGGCGGAGAACACGATGCCATATGCCGTCATCACCGACGACACGGCCCCCGGTCGGCGGCTGCTCGCCACCATCCGACAGCTTCATGCGGCGAAATTCGGTCCGCTGGAGCGGTCAGAGCGGTCAGCCGAACCGTTGCCCGCCGACGATATGACGCTAACCGACGATACTGAGGCGTTGACGGTGCTCAGCTGTTTCTATGCGGTCGTCCGCGACATACTGGCGATCGCCGGCAGTCATTGCGCGACTTCCACAGCGCCGCACCCCCGCATCGTGACGCTACGCAAGATGATCGATTACGTGCAGAGATATTACGTGCGTCCGATCACCTTGAAGCAAATCGCATCGGCCGGATCGGTGGGACGCACCACTTGCGCATCGATATTCCGCGAATCGCTCAACCAGTCGCCGATCGAATTCGTCAACGACGTGCGCGTGCGCGCCGCAGCCAACCTGCTGGTAACGAGCTCGCTGCCTATCGCCACGGTCGCCAAACAGACCGGTTTCTCATCCGCCAGTTTCTTCTCCCGCACCTTCCACCGGTTCATGGGCGTCACCCCCATCACGTACCGAACCACGCATACCAAGCGGAAATCCGAGGAATAAAAACAATCGGCTGCATGCCCCACGCCGTCACGCATAAGGACACGCAGCCGATTGCGTCACATCAAGCCGGAAAGGACACGTTCACTTCCTCTTCAGTCCGCGGGCGATGGAGGCGTTGCGCACCTCGACCGTGCCGTCGGTGGCGAAGACGCCCAACGACTCGCCCGGACGCTCGTACATGCGCACGTTCAACGCCACCCCATCCACGTACAACGTGCCGATGGTGTCGTCGACGACGAGACGGATGTGGTACGTATGCCCCGCCTCGAGGCCGATGTTCATGACGTGGATTGGCAACGGTGTGTTGGACGGTTTCTTAGAGGACGAGTCCCTGTTCGGTGAATTCCTTCGGACTCCGGTATCCAAGGGTGGAGTGGAGCCGCTGGTTGTCGGACCACCACACGTAGTCGTTGAGGTCGCGCCTCAGCTGCTCGATCGTGGTGTAGTGGTTCCGGTACACGAGCTCCTTCTTCAGCAGCCTGTTCGTCGATTCGACCACGGCGCTGCCGTAGGAGCTGCCCCTGCGTGGCAGCGATCTTTTGATGTCGAACACGTCGAGCGGCTCGTCGATCCTCGTGTTGTCGAACCCGCCGCCCCGGTCGGTGTGGAACACCTGGACGTCCGTCAGCGGGAAGTCGAGGGTGGCGAACGCGCTCAATACCAGGCCCGCGTCCCGGATCCGCCCGGCGGAATGGCCGACGATGCCCCTGTCCGCCAGGCCGGCCAGCAGACACACGTACGCCCAGTCTCCGCCGACGCGGACATAGGTAAGATCGCC
>OLPC01000074.1_pt1 | contig 96126 bp, 84 predicted proteins | sample 1672341 | NCBI WGS metagenome assembly OLPC01 (sample SAMEA3136673, study PRJEB25190) | human gut metagenome | reverse complement strand
CTTGCAAAGGCGGTTGCCGGTGAGGCGAAAGTGCCGTTTTTCTCGCTTTCCGGTTCGGAATTTGTGGAAATGTTTGTCGGCGTCGGTGCGTCGAGAGTTCGTGACTTGTTTAAGCAAGCGTCGGCAAAAGCACCTTGTATTATATTTATAGACGAAATTGATGCAATCGGTAAATCAAGAGATAATCAGATTAGTTCAAATGATGAACGTGAACAAACTTTAAATCAGCTGTTAAGCGAGATGGACGGATTTGATTCGTCAAAAGGACTTGTTATTTTGGCGGCAACCAACCGTCCGGAAGTGCTTGATAAGGCACTTTTAAGACCGGGTAGATTTGACAGAAGAATTATTGTTGAAAAGCCTGATTTAAAGGGCAGAGAAGATATTTTGCGTGTGCATATCAAGCACGTTAAAACAGAGCCTGACATTAATCTTCACGAAATGGCACTTGCAACAAGCGGTGCGGCAGGTGCAGACCTTGCGAATATGGTAAATGAGGCGGCTTTAAGGGCGGTAAGATGTAACAGAAAGACCGTAAGTCAAGAAGATCTTATGGAGGCTGTTGAAGTCATAATCGCCGGTAAAGAAAAGAAAGACAGAATTTTGTCCGAAAAGGAAAAGAGAATCGTTTCGTTCCACGAAGTCGGTCACGCACTTGCAACGGCGGTACAGAAACATACTCAGCCTGTTCACAAAATCACAATCGTTCCGAGAACTATGGGTTCACTTGGTTATACAATGCAAATGCCTGAAGAGGAAGAACGTTATTTAATGTCGAAAGATGAAATAGTTGACCAGATTACAGTGTTCCTTGCAGGTCGCGCGGCGGAAGAACTTGTATTCAACGTGCAGACAACAGGCGCGTCAAACGATATTGAACGTGCAACGTCACTTGCGAGAAATATGATTACTCAGTACGGTATGTCGGAAAAATTCGGTATGGCCGGGCTTGAAAGCATACAGAATAAATATCTTGACGGCAGAAACGTTTCAAACTGTTCGGAGGAAACAAAGACAGATATTGATAAGGAAGTTGTACGTGTATTGAAAGAGTGTCACGAAAAGGCATTTAATATATTGAAAGAAAATCGTGACGCACTTGATGAAATCGCAGAATTTCTTATCAATAAGGAAACTATTACGGGCGATCAGTTTATGGAGATATTCAACCGCGTAAAAAGCGGCAGGGGAAATTCCGAAAACGATGCAGAGGAAAGTGCCGCAGTTAATGAAGAAAATGATAAAGAAGAATAACGGTACGTTCAAAAAGTGCTTTGCTCAAAGGCTTAGGGAACTGAGAAAAGAAAACGCTATAACGCAGGCGGGACTTGCGGAGAGAATGAATGTTTCAAGAACGTGTATCGCAAATTGGGAAAGCGGCGAGCGTATTCCCGAAGTGGCGGCGATAACGTATCTTGCCAAGCTTTTTAAAGTTCCCGTTGACTACCTTTGCGGCAGAACGGACGAACGGTACAGAGTGAAATTGCTTGATAATATCGACTTCGACTTAACAAAACTAAACGGCAAAGGCATTGAAATGCTTTGCGAATATTACGATTATCTTGTCACCAGTGAAAAATATAGAGCAAAATAGTAAAAAATGCTTGACATTTGCTGAAAAAAGATATATAATTACAAGGCTTGCGGTAAACGTAAGCAATCCTTGCCCACACGGGGTATGTGTGGGACAAAAGTCCATAAGGAGGTGCAGAAAATGGCTGAAAAAATACTAAACAGCTATGAAACAATTTTTATCATTGACGCAACACTTGATGAGGAAACGGTTACTGCTCTAAAGGATAAGTTTACAACACTTATCGAACAGAACGGTGAACTTGAATCTGTTGACGAATGGGGCAAGAGAAGACTTGCTTACGAAATTAATGATAGAACAGAAGGTTTCTACTATCTTGTAAACTTCAAGGCTGACAGCGAGTTCCCTAAAGAACTTGAAAGACAGTACAAGATTACAGAAGGTATCCTAAGAACTATTGTTATCAGAAAAGACGAAGAATAGTCTTTTGTGAAGAAAGCGGTGTAAGTATGAACAAAGTTATATTAATGGGACGTCTTACACGCGACGTCGAAATGCGTCAGACTCCGAACGGTGTTTCACTTGCGAGATTTTCAATCGCGGTAAACAGACGTTTCGCCGGTAAAGATGCTCAGCAGCAAGCTGATTTCATCAACTGCGTTGCATGGCGTCAGACAGGTGAATTTATCGCAAGATATTTCCAAAAGGGCAGTATGATTGCGGTAGTCGGAAGTATTCAATCGAGAAGTTGGGACGGCAATGACGGTAAAAAGCAGTATGCGACGGAAGTTGTTGTAGACGAGGCTTACTTTACCGGTTCAAGAGCCGAATCAGGTACTCAAGGCGGAGGAAATTATCAGAACCAAGGCTTTAATCAGGGCGGATTTAACGCTCCTCAATCGCAGTCTGCACAAGGCAGTGAACCAAACTTTGGTGATGATTTTGATATGGGCGATTTTTCGGACCTTGACGGTTCGGAAGACGATTTGCCATTCTAACATCCGCGTGATAAAAATTGATAGGAGGAAAATAACATGGCTGAAAGAAATGACAGACCACAGAGAGCAAGAAGACCTAAGAAAAAGGTTTGTATGTTCTGCGTAGATAAGGTTGAGCATATCGATTATAAGGATACAGCAAAGCTTAGAAGATACGTTACTGAAAGAGGCAAGATCGTGCCAAGACGTATCAGCGGTAACTGTGCAAAGCACCAAAGACAGCTTACAACAGCTATCAAACGTGCAAGAATTATAGCACTATTGCCATTCGTTGCTGAATAATTGATTTTTTTAAACGGAATGCATTGCATTCCGTTTTTTATATATAATTTAATGGAAGGTGTTATAATGAGCATTAAAGTAAGAGAATTTAAAGAAAGTGATATACAAGCCGCAAATGAAATTTGGAACGAAGTCGTAGAGGAAGGAGTGGCTTTTCCTCAGGAGGAATTTCTTACGGAAAAGAGCGGATTGGAATTTTTTAAGAGTCAATCATATACAGGTATTGCGTATGATGAAGAAACGGGTGATATTGTCGGACTCTACATACTTCATCCGAACAATGTCGGCAGATGCGGTCATATCTGCAATGCAAGCTATGCGGTGAAATCAATACAAAGAGGTAAGCATATAGGTGAAATTCTTGTGACGGATTGCTTGAAAAAAGCAAAGGAAATCGGTTACGGTGTACTTCAATTTAATGCTGTTGTCGCAACTAATCAATATGCACTTAAATTATATAAAAAACTCGGCTTTGTACAACTCGGTGTAATACCTAACGGTTTCCGTATGAAAGACGGAACATACGAAGATATAATTCCGCATTATCACACTTTATAAAAATTTTTTTGAAAAAAGTGCAACCTTTTGGTGTGCTGAATTGTATTATAAGTGAAGGGAGGGGGATTAATGACAGACGAAAGGTCAAAAACAGACGTTTCATCTGACGAAGTTATACGCAAGTATTTTGATATGGTGTATAAACTTGCTTTGTCACAAACGAAAAATCAAACTTTTGCCGAAGATGTGACGCAAGACGTGTTTGTTCGATTTATACAGAATAAAGATAAATTTGAGTCGGAGGAACATATAAAGGCTTGGCTCATTCGTGTGACGATAAATTGCTCAAAGAGTGTTTTTATGTCATCGTGGTTCAAGAAAATCGTTCCGCTTGAAGAAGATTTAACCTTTGACAATCCCGAAAAAAGTGACGTGTATTTCGCTGTACAAGACCTTCCCTTAAAATATCGTACGGTGATACATCTTTTCTATTATGAGGATATGAGCGTGAGGGAAATCGCCGAAAGCATTGACATAAAAGAATCGACTGTTAAATCGCATTTACACAGAGGCAGAATATTGCTTAAAAATAAACTGAAAGGAGATTATGACTTTGTTTAGAAAAATTTATAAACAGGCTAATGACGATATAAAACCGAGCGAAGATATGATAAACAGAGTTATCTTGAATGCACATAAGGGTGCAGAGAAAAGACAATCTCCCCCACCGTATAGGCGATACGCAAAATATGCGGTATCGGCTGCGGCGGCAGTTGCTGTTGTGTCTGCGGCGGTTATATCTATGCCGTATTGGCAGAAAACAAGAGATGACGGCGTGATTATTGAGGAGCAAGTTTCAACACCGACACCGTCCGATATGTCGGAAAGTGTAGTTTCAAATACTGCGGATACTTCATATCCGTATCCTACCGATAGTCCCCAAACTATTCAAAATCCCTATACTCCCCCTCCCAATAACTATTCGGATAGTCAAACTAAAACGGAGAAAAAGAGCGGTGACTATAACAGTAGTGACAATGAAAAAGTTGCGGTACATAATCGGATAGCAAACGAGAACAAATCGCTTAAAATCGAGGATAAAACCAAAATCCCCAATATCGAGAGTGAACAAAACAGTGAAAATCAAGAAATAACGGAATATGTCACTGTCGAAGAAAGTGCAATCGAGGAAAACGCAATCGAATTGCCAACAATATTTTCTGCTTTTATGGCAAGTGACAGAACAGCAGAAATCAGTACAAAAAAAGAAGTGCCGACCGAAATTACAAGCGATGAAGGCAATGCCGATACGGTTATCGGCAGCGGAATGGCAATGAGTTCAGCTGTGGCTACATCAGTGCCGACACCTCAAATAGAAATAAACGCTCCGAGCGGTTTTGAAACGACCGATACATATAACGGCGGTGCGGCTTTTGAATCAGAAAACGGCGGAAGAATAGACGTAAATTATTATTACAGCGGAAATGACGATACAGAGCCGGTGTATAACGAATATGAAAATGATGTATCGGCATATTTTACCGAAGATGAAATCGATTATAATATTTACGGAACCGATACGGGCAGAGAGCCTGTGGAGGAAGTAGTCAATTCAATCAAATAAAGTATTGAATTGATTTGCAATCTGTGATATAATATAAACAATATAATAATTTCGGAGGTAATGATTGTGAATAAGAAGATAATAGCATCTGTATTGGCTGTCGCATCTGTTTTGACTGTATCGGCAGGCGCTTTGGCTGATGATAACATTACGGTTACGGTAAACGGAAATAATGTTTCTTTTGTGGAAATAACACCTTTTATTGAAAATGACCATACACTTGTTCCTATGCGTGAAATATTCGAGGCTCTTGGTGCAGACGTACAGTGGGATGACGAAACAAGAACTGTTATATCATATGATTCGGTAAGTGACGTAAGCATTACAATGCAGATTGATTCTGATGTAATGTATGTAAACGGTGACGCGGTTACACTTGAAACACCCGCAAAAATCGTGGGTTCATCAACGGTTGTGCCTGTAAGAGCAATCGCTGAGGGTATGCACAGCGTTGTCGGTTGGGACGAGGCAACAAAGACAGTTACTGTTGAAAAGGAAATCAAAACAGAGCCGTCATCACAAATTCCAAACCCATGGACAGATTATAACAGTCTTGACGAACTTAATGCGGCATTGAATAATGCAGAGAGCGTAAAATATCAAGTGGCTGATTTGAGTGCAAGCAGTTTTGATGAGGGTAGCAAGTGCGAGGCACAAAGCTACAGATACCTTGCCGACAGTAATTTGGCAGAAATCAACTACACTTACAATACAAATGTATTAGACATTACAGTTCGTACACAACCGGGTGACGCAGACATTTCGGGTATATCGGGCGGTACTAAGGTTGAGGACTACAAAGTAGCCGATTCGGCAGTTGAAATTTACACATACGATAAAACAACATACGCAATATGGTCATGCGAGGACGCGGGTACAGTAATGAGTCATAGCGTTGCCGTAACGGAAAATGAAACTGTTACAGACGTGAATGCTCTTGTAAAAGCACTTGTAGACGACGTTGAAACAAATCACCCAAGAGGTTAATTTGACTGAAATAAAATATAAAAAACCGCTTTTATAAGCGGTTTTTTTGGTGTGAAAATACAGTTGAGAAAAATGCAGTGATATGGTATAATTTAAGATATGAAAAACGAAAGAGGTATTAAAATGGTTATTTTATATGAAGTACACGATAATTTATACGTAAATATGACGAACAAATGTCCGTGCGCGTGCACATTCTGTCTAAGACAAACGAGGGATGAAATGAATCATTCGGGCAGTCTTTGGCTTGAAAGAGAACCGAGCGTTGAAGAAGTTAAAAACGAATTTTCAAAATTTGATATGAATAAGTATAAAGAGGTTGTTTTCTGCGGTTTCGGTGAGCCGACCGAAAGACTTGACGATGTGCTTGAAGTCTGTCGGTTTATAAAGGATAAGTATAACAAGACTATCCGTATAAACACAAACGGTCTTGCCGACCTTATTCACAAAAAGAACACTGCGCCTATGTTTGACGGACTTATCGATATTGTTTCGATCAGCCTTAATACACCGAACAAGGAACGTTATCTTGAACTTACACGCAGTAAATTCGGCATCGAATCGTTTGACGCAATGATTAAGTTTGCCGAAAATGTAAAGCACTATGTAAAGGAAGTGGTGCTTTCGACTGTTTCGACAACGCTTACAGAGGAAGAAGAAAAGGAATGTGCCGATATTTGTAAAAAAATCGGCGTGACATACAGAATAAGACCGTTCGAGGATTGATAATTATGAATACTGTTGCAACAGAAATGATAAAGTATTATGCAGGTGACAAGAAACGCATAAACCATTTTATAAAAGTACACGGTTATGCCAAAGCGATAGGCGAAGCGGAGGAGCTTGATGAAAGGACTATGCTTATTCTTGAAACTGCCGCATATGTGCATGATATAGGAATAAAGATAAGCGAAGAAAAATATAATTCTTCTGCGGGCAAATATCAGGAAATCGAGGGTCCGCCGATTGCGGAGGAAATGCTCACGAAATTGGGATATGACAAAAACGTTATCGAACGTGTGTCATACCTTGTCGGTCATCATCACACATATTCAAATATCGACGGTATCGACTATCAAATACTTGTTGAGGCGGACTTCCTTGTCAATATAGATGAGGACGAAATGACAAAAGAAACGGCTGAAAACGTTCGTGAGAAGATATTTAAGACAAAATCCGGTACACAAATGCTGGATAATTTATTTTTAACGGAGCTGATAAAATAATGTGGATAGGACTCGTATGCCTTTACGGAGTTTTAAAGGGTGTAAGAGATATAATAAAGAAAAAGGCAATGGAGAAAAACAGTGCTATGGAGGTGCTGTTTTTCTACACGTTTATAAGCTTTTTATTCGTGACGCCGAGCGTGAAAAACGCATTGTCGATAGATTTTCATTATATCGGATTTGTAATGATAAAATCGGCTATAATTTTTATAGCTTGGATATGCAGTTTTAAGGCGATAAAGAAACTGCCGATTGGATTTTACGGAATTATGGATATGTCGCGCGTAATATTTGCGACAGTGCTGGGAGTAACGGTGCTGGGAGAAGTTATGACGGGACATAAGATTGCCGGTATGGCACTTGTGCTTGTCGGATTGCTTTTCGTAAATGCCAAAGGCAAGGGATTGGGCGAAGAAAAAGCAAAGCCGATATACATTGTACTTGTGCTTATATCGTGTCTTTGCAACGCTGTTTCGGAACTGCTTGATAAAATGCTTATGCAGAGTATGAACAGCGGTCAACTTCAATTTTGGTATATGTTCTTTATGGTAATATTGTATTTGGGCTATATGATTGTAACCAAAACAAAAATAGATTTCAGAACGATATACAAAAATTATTGGATACTTATTTTGAGCGTGCTGTTTGTAATCGGCGATAAGGCACTGTTTATCGCGTGCAGCAAGCAGGAAAGCACGGTTGTCGCAATGACTCTTATAAAACAATGTTCGGTTATGATTACGATTATAGGCGGACGAATTGTGTTCAAAGAAAAACGCACGCTTTATAAAATGGTGTGTGCGGCGGTTATAATCGCCGGAATAGTTTTTGCCGTTATGTAAAAAATTAAATTTATTATTGCAAAAAAATGGTTGATATGATAGAATAATTTATATATAATCTATAATGGCATTAAGGGTATATGAAGGGAGTCGGATTATGCTGGATATATATAATGTATTAGATGCAATATCGGAAATTGTATATGTATCTGACGCAGAAACTCATGAGATTTTGTACATAAATGAGACGGGAAAGAAAATTCTCGGCGATTGTTTGGGTGAAACGTGTTATAAACTTTTTCACGGCAAAAGTGCGGAATGTGCGAATTGTCCTTGCTTGAACGGTGAGGGACTTTCTGAGTATATTCATGAAAATGTAATGACGGAAAAAGCATATATTATTAAGCATAAGGATACTGTGTGGGACGGTAAAAAGGCATATTTGGATATTGCATTTAACATTACCAACACTGAAGAAATTCAGAAAAGACTTGAACAGCGTCTTGATATGGAGCATATTTTGGTAAGCTGTATGGTTGAAATGCACAAGAATAAACCGTTTGAAGAAAGCTTTACAAATTTGCTTGGAATAATAGGCAAATATTTTGAGGCGGATAAAGTTTTTGTGTTCAGTTATGATGAAAATAAACTGAGCAATGTATTTGAATGGAATAACAATGGCGTCAATCCGAGAGCGGAAGAACTTAAAAGCTTGGATTCAAACGTTGTTGATAAGTGGCTGCCGACCTATGACAGCAATGAAAATGTTATTTTAAATAATGTCGAAGATTTGAAAGAAATTTCTGTTGAGGCATATCATCAGGCGGTAAAAAGCGGTGTGCAAAGGCTTGTTGCGTCACCGATTGCCGATAACGGTAAGATAATCGGTTTTATCGGCGCAAGTAATTTGCCGGAAGAAAAATTTTCTCAAATTGTGACATTCTTTGACGCACTTGATTATTTTGTTGCGTCAATGATTATTCGCGAAAAGAGTTCGCGAAAACTCAGAGAGCTGAGTTATGTTGATTCGCTTACGGGCTTATATAACATAAATAAGTTTACAGAAGATACCGAAAGAATTATGAGAGGTCGTAATTGCGGCTTGGGCGTGCTTTATATGGACCTTAACGGTTTGAAAGAGATTAACGATAAAAGCGGTCATTGCGGCGGTGATTGTGCACTGAAAGATATAGCGAGCGTGATTGTTGAGTCGTTTGGCAAGGAGTGTTCATACAGAGTCGGCGGAGATGAATTTGTCGTGCTTTGCTATGATACGAATGATAAGGAGTTTACAGCTAAGGTTACTGCGTTCAGAAATTTAATTTCTGAAATGAAGTATAAAGTGTCGATTGGTTTTCATTATTCTAAAGATTCGTCGGATATTGATGAAGTAATAAAGATTGCCGATGAAAAAATGTATCAGGATAAGAAATATTATTACAGAAATAACGGTCAGTCGGCAAGATACAGATTTTATAATGATACGTTTGTGTCATTCTCAACACAGGAAAAGTTGAAAAAACTTATACAGGAAGAAAGATTTGTTATATGGTTCCAACCGAGATTTTCCGCAATCGACGGAGAATTTTGTGGCAGTGAGGCGCTTATCAGATATTTTGATGAGGACGATACGATTGTTTCGCCTATGGATTTCATTCCTGCAATGGAATATAACGAAACGGTGCATATGATAGACCTTTATGTGTTCAGACACGTCTGTGAATATATTTCCGGCTGGATTGAGGCGGGTAAAAATATTAAGCCTGTATCGGTTAATATATCGCATTGTACGATTGTCAGACCTAATTTTATGGAAAATCTTATGGATATTTGGTTTGATTATAATATCCCGAAAGATTCGATTGTGATTGAAGTGTCGGAGGATAAGGTTAAGGGCGGTCTTAACGATGTGCTTGACAAAATTGTGGAACTTAAAAATAACGGTTTCCATATCGCGATTGATAATTACGGTGCGAAATATGCGGACTTGTTCTTGTTCTCGGAAGTTAAATTCGATACATTGAAACTTGACCGTGAACTTGTTCATAAGCTTGAAACAGATGAAAAGACTTGTATGATTTCAAAGTCGGTTATAGATATTTGTAAAAATTATAATATTTCCGTTGTCGCCGAGGGCGTCGAAAATGAAAAGGAATATAATATTTTGAAAGAAATGGGCTGCGATGAGGCACAGGGATATTTGTTTGATAAACCGATGTCGTGGAATAGATTTGAAGAAAAATATTTGTAATTTAAAAGGCGGTACATATGTACCGCCTTTTTACGTGGTTGGAAAATGTTGACTTTATAATTTTTTCGTACTATAATATTATTTAGAAAATTTTATGTTTTAATAAAACAAAAAGGGGAACAAGCAAATGAAAAAGAAAATTTTAAGTTTTGTACTCGTATTGTCAATGCTGTGCGCATTTATGCCGGTTATTGCCGTAGCAGAAACAAGCGGTACTTGCGGTGACAATGTGACTTGGACGCTTGACCAAAATGGTACGCTAACAATTAGCGGTGCAGGTGATATGGAGAATTCTGCATTTTATAATAATAACAATATAAAATCAGTTATAATAGAAAATGGTGTAACGAGTTTAGGTGATTCTGACTTTATGGGTTGTCAGGAGTTGACAAGTATAATAATGCCTGATAGCATAATAAGAATACCAGATAATATATTTTATGGATGCGTTAAACTGGTGAATGTGATAATTCCTAATAGTGTATCAGAGATTGGTGATTGCGCATTTTACTATTGTAGTAGTTTAACAAATATAATTATTCCTAACAATGTAACAAGTATTGGCTATTGCGCATTTTGCTATTGCGGCAAACTAACAGATATAACAATAGGAAGTAAAGTGAAACAGGTGGGAAATTCTGCATTTGGTAATTGCAAGAAGTTATCAAGCGTATATATAACAGACCTTTCGGCATATTTAAATATAAATTTTGATAATAATTATTCGAATCCGATATATTATGCTAATAAATTGTATTTGAATAAGAAAAGAGTTGTTGGCGAGGTAACAATACCAGTTGGTGTAAAACAAATACCTATATATGCTTTTGCCGGTTTGGACAGTATAACAAGCATTATAATACCAGATTGCGTAACAAGTATAGGCTATGCTGCATTTAATGGCTGTGATAGACTAGCAAACGTAACAATAGGGAGCGGAATAACAAGAATAGAAGATAATGTTTTTAAAGACTGTAATAACTTAGAAATTATAAATTATAATGCCAGTAAAGTGTTTCCTGATTTATTTAGTGGCTGTACTGTATCGTCAGTATTTTTGGGAAACTATGTAGCAAGTATAGAAGAAAATGCGTTTAATAATTGTAGCAATTTAAACAAGATATATATACCGAAAAATGTAACAGAAATAGAAAAAGGTGCATTTGCTGGTTGTGCAAATTTAACTACTGTTGAATATAGCGGTAATCAATCTGATTGGAACGAAATATATATTGGTACGGATAATGAAAATTTAACAAACGCAACTATAAATTATAATAATGCACTGACCCCGAAACCAACCCCGATACCTATTACAAAAGCAACGATTACAAAAACAGAAACAGATATTACATATGATTTTGATGTTGCGACGGAAAATACATATGAAGATTGTTATGTTTATGTGGCGGTGTATGATGAAAACGGAATATTGTGTGCGATAAATCGTGTACCACTTGAAACAACGGGTAATACAAGTGTTTCGGTTGATAAAAATGATAATGCAAAAAAAGCAAAAGTCTTTGTTTTTTCGAGTACATTGCAACCGATTATCACATCTGAGGAATTTCCTTTGATATGACGAAAAAAGAGCTTGCATATGCAAGCTCTTTTAAAATTCTCTGTTTTTGATTAACCAAAATATCTCTTTAACATACCTTCAAAGCCTTTGCCGTGTCTTGCCTCGTCTTTAACCTCGATTTTAAGAATGTAGATTTTATCGGTATTTCAAGGGTTTTTTAAGTGGCAAAATTACGATTTGCCCACCGTTTGCCCACAAAATTTTTTTGCCCACAAATCTGATTTAAGTAGGCGTTTGTTGTGTTTGAACGCATAATGCTTCATCAAAGTCCAAACCATCATACTTCTCTAAAAACTGCAATAAAGACTTTCTTGTGATTTTTCTACACCCTAATTTGATAGAGCGTAAATGTCCTCCGTTAATAAGAGAATATACATAGTTTCGGTTTACCTTTAACAATGCTGCAACTTCGCTTATAGTATATAACAATTCATCAGCACTGTCAATATTTTTGTCAATTTTTCTGTCCATTCTAAACCTCCTGAATTTTGTCTGTGTTTAATACCACATATTATAAGATTTAATATAAATCTGTTAATATCTGATATTAAAAATTCTAAGCAATAACGAATGGCAGCTTGCAAGACCGCTCCATAGGAATTCCACCTCCCCGGCATACGCCCGGACTGTTCCCATTGCCTGTGACGCTTTTAACGCTCGGACTATGGCTGAACAGAAGTATCATTGTGCCGATATTGGGTTATCGCCGTTCAAGCTGCGACTTGATTTAGACGATAAATGTTTTCCGCTCGGCTGTATATATGTCATCTTTGATGATATACCAAAGGTATAGGTAGAAGCTATATACTGTGTCTTGGCGCATCTCGTCAGTGGCTCGTCAATATCGGAATGTATCCGTTTGCTCTTTATTCTGCATCGGTGTTATCTCCCGTGCTTTCTTTGTAACAAAACATTGTAAATCAGGCGTTATCCGCCTGTTAAAGCACATTTAGAAAATGTGCTTTAACAGATAGATAATGCGTCTGTATAAAGCGTGAAAACGGCAACACGCTATGTACAGACTGAAAAATAAACAGGGGGTATATCAAAATGCCGTTTTGTGTAATTGCTTTGATTATGTAGAATTTATTTTATGTTTGATAATTCTGCTTTTAATCTCTTAAGTGCAGTATTTTTTTGAGAATATACACTGTCTGCACTTGTATTAAGCAGATATGCAATTTCTCTTAATTCAATACCCTGAATAATATTGAAAGCAATTATAATGCGTTCCATTCTCGCAAGTTTCAATATAGCGTTTACATATTCTTCTCGTTCAAACATATCCGTAGTCATTCGTATTGCCACCTTATCTAAAAATTTCCTATATTCTTCTGTAATGATCTTTTCGTTAATGCAGTCCAAGTCTGAATAATCATTACTTGTATTCGGATATTTTTCTATGAGTAATTGTTTTAATAAATAGTCAAAATAGCTAAACATCTGTTTCACCTCCTGACTTTCCATTTTGGAAAAGTCAGGAGTGAAACCTCTGTTAATATTATTAAATCATGTTTTAAGGTGAAATCTAAAGTTGAAATCAAAATTTTAAAAAAATTTTTTTCATCCACATTTATTAGTCCTCCACTCCTAACTTTTAGAACCAGTTTGTAGTTAGGGGTAACTTACGGAGAACGTATAGAAGGAATTTTTATAAAGAGCAATAAAAAAACATACCAGCAATAATACTTTATTGTCGGCATGCTCTGCAAAATCCTTTTATTAGGATATATGGGTTCTATAATGATACATAGTTCCGTTTTACTGAGAGATTTGTCTTTTTTGATGCTTTATAAAAATATGGTTTTGGCATAAAAAAATACTCCTTTAATATTTGTTTGGGAGTATCACATTAATAAACACTTACCAAACAATATATATTTGATTTGTGTTGTTTATAGATTTAACAATTCTATAAAATTAGATATATTAAATCCTTTAAATTTTCTTCAAAGCACTGTAAACTGTATATGGAGGTGAACTGTCAGTGCTATATACAACCGATAAATTAGGCGAGGTCATAAAGACTTCTCGCCTAAAGATGGGACTTACACGCGATCAATTAGCAGAAAAAATAGGAATTAGTCCTCGATACTTAATGTCTATAGAACATGAGGGCAAAAAACCTAGTTATGATGTATTATTTCAGCTTGTCCGATATCTTACAATCAATGCAAACGATATTTTCTTTCCAGAAAGCATTGTGGATACTAATGAGGAAAGAAAACTCTTAGAGCAAATGATTAAATTATGCGATAAACATGAAATAACAGTTATTTCTGCTACTGCCCAAGCCCTGTTAACAAAAAACCGTTGATAGGAATTGCCACAAAGTGGCAGTTCCTATCTATTGTTTCTATACTTTTCAAGGCTTTTGGGGACCTTGGGCTGATAATATGTTCCTCCGCACATTTGATCCAAAGATTGAATGGCAACTAAAAATGCAAAAGAACATACTATAGAACTCACCTTGAACATTAGATTTTTGATCTTCATTATGTTTCACCTCCTTTAATTTTTTCAACTAATAAAGATATACTCACTTGAAAAATTCCCAAAGATAGAACGAGGGAAAGAGTATATTGCTTTACTAAAACAAATACTATAACAGCACATGCAATCAGTATGGATATAATAATACTATATTGTCTGTGACGATATAAAGCTTCTTCCCAGATAGGATTATTTTTATGTACTATAGGTGCTAATTTCAAAATTATAATAAGCGATGGTACTAACAATCCTGATATAATTATTGATAGTTCTGTTGTAACAGTGCTTATAATAAAAAGTATTAAAATATAAGCACCAATTGTCATGATAAAACATCTTTCTGGTGTTTTTGCATGATATCCACCAGTATGATGCCTTAAAAAAAAGACAGAAGCAACGTATAATATTGTTTCTTTAATCTTACCGCTATATATCATTATTAAAAAAATAGCGCTTAAATTTAATATTATACTCAACATAAGCTGGAATCCATATATATATGAATCAAGCTCATTATGGGATATTATATTTTTTTGAGCAAAAAACAAAGCTATACTTTTGGATAAGTGATTAATCATAAAAATCATCCCTTCTCCAAGAGTATAGCAAGTTAAATTTAAAAAAGCTATAAAAAAGAGTGAATACATTAAATTTTAGCGTGAATTTTTTTGAGAATTATCCATTAAGATAATTAGGGTCGTAATTCCGTCCTTATATGAAATTTTTAGATATCCGTTATATTTTTTTATAGTCTGTTTAATACTCTTCAAACCGAAACCGTGTAATGCAGTATTTTTCTTTGTTGTCAAGATTGTATTACTTTTTATTTTGATTGGTAAAGAAGAGTTTTCAATTTGTATTTTAATATGCTGTTTATCGGAAGCTATATCAATTATAATAAATTTTTCTCTTGTTTTATAACATGCTTCTATAGCATTGTCAATAGCATTAGATAGTATTGTACTCTTATCAGCAGCTATAATATTTAATGGTTCGGTGATACGATTTACTTTGACAGTGTATTGTATTTTAGATGCTGCAGCTTTTTTGCATTCTAAATTTAAAATGGCATCAAGTACCGTATCATTTGTATAAACAATACCGAGAGGTATAGCAGTTAAATCTTTTAAACTTTGTGCAAATTCTTTTGCTGCAGGCATATCATTAGAAACTATGTTATCCATGATTTCCATATGTTTGTTAATATTATGCTGCAATATGCGTAGTGTTGTTTCATTATTTTCTAACAAACGGTAGTTTTCTTCTTGTGCTGCTATTAATTCTTGCGCCGCCTCTAATTGTAATTTTGAAGAATAGCTATCTATAAATTCAAATACAACAGTGTTAAAATACAATAATCCTAATACGATTATAAGAAGTAAAATTATATATTTTATACTGTGTATATTTGCTAACAATATAAGAGCATCAGTACAAATAACAATAAACAGGCTAAATAAGGGAAATAATAGTAACATTATCCAATATTTTAAAGACAGTGTGGTTTGCCTTTTTCTTATAAATAGCGAGACAGAATAAATCATAACAAAATTTAATATCAAACTTATTACCATACCTAAATATCGCTCTAATCCTGTTGGACTAGAGGTACTATATGTAATATTTAAAATGGAGGCAACAGTAAATCTTGTAAGCATATCACAAACAATAAAAATTACAAAATATATTGATATCATTAGGGCTTTGCGTATAGGTGAGCCATCAAATAATATTATCAACAAAACGATCCAAAGTGCAAAGGTTATGCCAAAATTTATGTAAGTAGGAATATGAGCAAATGAACGTAATATATGTATCATTGATATTGTTGTGATAGTGGTATAATTTATCCATCTTTTTTGCATTTTTGTAGATAAAGTTTGTTTGAAAAAAAATAAAACAATAAACATTTCCAATATGGCATTTGAAATTTCTATAAAAACACTCATGGGCTCACTCTCCTACTAAAATCTCTTTTAAATAGCAATCTTCGGCTGACTCTTTATAACGGATACCAATGGGAACAGTTGTATGGTTTTGGTCGTCTAAAACAAAAACACTATCACTCCGCATAATATATACATGGTGCAAATTAACCATGTAGCTCCGATGACAACGCAGAAATCCGCAATCACTCAATTCATCACAAAAATCTTTCATTTGTCTATAAAGTTCAAAATTGCCTTTTGTTGTATGTAAAGTAATCACATGGTTAGATATACTTATATAATAAATATCCTCTAAAGAAGTGCGGAAAGAATATCCATTATATGTGCCAGATATTATTTTCTGCCTTCTGTTATACTCAGCAAAAACTTCTTTTATGCGCTGCCTAATCAGTTCTTCTGGCTCGGTTTTTAAAATATAACGAAAAGGTTGATATTCATAACCTTTGATAGCATATTTGTTATAGTTAGTAAAAAAAGAAATAATACATTTTTTATTATTATTTCTTAAAGCTTTAACAAATTGAAAACCGCTTGTATTATTATCAAGTTCAATATCCAAAAAAGCTATATCAAAAATTACATTTGAGTTAATAAATTCATCGACTGACTGATATGCAAAAATAGTACAATTATATTTTACTATTTTTTGTTCTAATTTTTGTAAAGAAACTTTGTCATCATCAAATAATAAAACATTCATAATGCATTTCCTCTTTCTATTGTTTAATAAGTTTTTCCAACGAAATTATAATATTGAGAATAAAAGTTTTTTCTCCCTTTGAACAATTTCTTAAATGATGAAATATTTTTAGTTCTATATCATCAAAAGTGTTTTTATCAATGCTTTTCACTTCATTCCCTAATATATAATCCAAGGAAAGAGCCAACTCTTGTGAAATAGCAGCAAATGTGTTAATGCCTGCTTTTCTTGTTCCTGATTCTATTTGAGAATAAAAACTAGGAGTTATATTGATTTTTTCTGCTATTGCTTCTTGTGTTAATCCAAGAGTGTGGCGTTGAATACGAATTTTTTGACCCGATTGTTTATAATTAATCATTTTAATCACCTTATTAAATTCATTCTAAGTATAGTGTTTGCTTCTTGTACATATTTTACATTAAAATGCAAGAAAAAATAATAGAATATTAGCAAATATATTACGTTGCTTTCAGTCGATTTGTGTAGTATAATAAAAATTAACGTCGAAATATAATATATATACTCCTTTTTGTTGATAAATTTAATTAACATATTGTATTATACACATAATAAATCACTAAAGTATGAAAAATAATGAATCATTTATTCTAAGTTTGTGCTTGAAGAGTTCATAGGTCTCTTAGAAAACCCAAATAAAATTGATTAAGGTGTATTATGTATTATGAGTAAGATTTCAGCTATATATTTCAGCAATAATGAAGAACACGGTTTGGATGTAGGATATGGGATTTCTGCATTACAAAAGTGTGATTATAATTTGTCTATACATAAAATCAATAAAGATAATATAAATCAAGAGATAGAAAACATATCTTATGAAAATCCTAGAATTGTGATAATGTTTTCAGCCTATAATTATTATGACCTAATATCATCAGTAAGTTCCCAATTAAAATTGCAATTAAATAATGTTCATATTGTTATATGTCATAGTATTGCTTCATGTTTAGCGGAAAAATTACTAAAAGATATAAGAGATATTGATATTGTTGTTATAGGGGAATATGAAAAAACATTAGCAGAGCTATCATTTTATATTTTAAATGACTTAGATTACAGACATTGTAAAGGAATTGCTTTTTTAGAAAATGAAACATTCATAAAAAATGATAATCAAGAATTTTTAGATGTTAATAAGATTTATTATCCTGAAAGAGAGCACTTTCAACCAGACATAAGGTTTTTTCACATTTATGGTTCTAGAGGATGCGAAGGTAAATGTTCATTCTGTTATAGAAACATCTTATACAAAACTTCTGGACATGAAATTTTAAGATTTCGGGAAATAAAGAATATTGTTACAGAAATAGATTGTCTTGTGAAAAAATATAATTGTAAATTAATTAGCTTTTCGGATTCAACATTTTGTTCTAAAGATAATATAACAGATAGGTTAGAAGAATTATACTGTAATTTAAAGCAAAAATCATATTGGATTCAATTCTCAATTAATTTGAGAGCTGAACAGATTACGACAGATACTTTACCTGTAATAAAAAAATTAAGAACTGTTGGATTAAGCAACATATTTATTGGTATTGAAAGTTTTAATGACAATGATTTAAGGTTATTTAAAAAAATATCAAATTCTGAAACAAATATAAAAGCTATTAATCGATTAAAAAATATTAACGCAAATGAAAACGATTATAAAATAAAGGTTGATTATGGTTTTATCAATTTTAATCCTTATACAACAATAATGGATTTAAAAAATAATTTATATAGTCTCCGGAAATATTGTATTGACATAAATCCATATATTCTATCCAGTAAGGTAAGTTTAAATTATTTAACACCATTAACTAAAATTGTAGATAATGATAATCTATTTATGAAAAAAGTAAAGGATTTTACTGTTAAAGAATTAATGGAACGATCTTTTGAATATAAATTTGTAGATCCAAAGGTTCAGGAAGTATATACAATTTTTAACATCTGTGATAAAAGATTAAAACTAAAAAATGCAAATGGAATAGAATTTTTAAGGAATAGATATTGTCATTTTTATAATTATGATATGACTATAATAAAATTTGATGAAATATATCAAAAATGGATTAATGCAATTGATGATTTTTCTTATAAGCTATTTGAATATATTCTTTTAAGTGATGCAAGATATGACAATAAATTGTCTACTGCACTTTCTATGTGTGACAAATTTCATAATGAGTTTGACACTATCCATAGTCAACTCAAAAAAATACAACAACGTATAATGATACAATTAAAAAAAATAGATGAATTGAATTATTATAGAAATTCTTTATAATTAAGTAAAATAAAAAGAAGGATACAAATGAGTAACATTAGAATTGCAATTATTGATTCTGGCATTTCAGAAAAATCAGAGTGTTATAATCATATAATAGAATCTTATGTAGTTGATTATACTGATAATATTTATTCTATGCAAAAATGCAAACCGGTAGACTATATTGGTCATGGAACAGCAGTAGCACATATCCTATTTAATAAAAATACTGAAATTGATATTATATGTATAAGAATATGTGAAACAAATATGGTAATAAATGAAGATGGTTTGATATTTATACTGAAATATATTTATGATAATCTTAACGTGGATATTATAAATATCAGTGCAGGTATAACGTATTTAAACAATTATCATGAATTTGAAAAAATTTGTAATAATTTATATGAAAAAGGGATTTATATTGTATCAGCTTTTGATAATGATGGGGCAATTTCTTACCCTGCAGCATTTGATAATGTTATTGGTGTAGATACAAAAGATGAATACGATAATAAAAAAGATATTTATTATGTAAAAAATAGCATCATAGATATTCTAGTACCCAACATTTTTTATAGAACTGTTTGGCTAGATAAAAAAACGATTATAAAAGGTTCAAGTTTTGCTTGTGCATATATTACAGGTATATTATCTCAGTATATAAAATCATCTAATCCAAAAATAAAAAAAGAAGTAATATTAAAAAAAATATCTACCAAACAAATTTCTTTAAAAAAGACTACAGAAATAAAATCTCCCAATTTACAAATAAAAAAAGCTATTGTTTTACCAATTAACAAGGAAAGCAATGCTTTACTTAGATTTAAAGACATGCTTAATTTTACAATTGCGGGAGTTTATGATGAAAGATTATCTGGCAATATTGGAAAAGAATTATTCGGTTTTAAAATAAAATCAATTGATATGATTCAATGGGATGATGACTTTGATACAATTATATTATCGTGTACATCTGCTTTATCATCAATAACAAAACACAATTATGATGATTTAATTGTAACTATGGCACAGAAATATAATAAAAAAATATATTCATTTGAAAACTTACAGTCGTCTTATGGTGGGATTTTTTATCCAAATATTTCATCAGCTATGATGCCTTATATGAATAATTTTAAATTGCATAGAGTAAATATCCCTATTGTAAGTGTATTTGGAACAAGCTCGAAACAGGGTAAGTTCACACTACAACTACATTTAATAAAAAGACTAAGAGAACTAGGATATAATGTTGGTCATATTTCTACAGAACCATCAGGATATTTATTAGGGGCAGATTATGTGTTTCATTTTGGATATCATGCAAATTTAAATATCCAACCATGGGAATGTATTTCAATACTAAATAATATGGCTTGGCAAGTACAACTAAAGAATAGAGATATTTTAGTTACTGGTTGTCAATCCGGAATATTACATTATAACAATTCAAGAATAGATGACTTCGCTATATATCAATACGCGTTTACTTTGGGAATTATGCCAGATTTCTGTATTTTATGCATAAATCCGCATGATGCCATGGATTATATCAGTAAAACAATTAATTTTATAGATTCTATTGATGAGGGTAAAGTGAAAGCGTTGGTAATGTTTCCACAAAAAGCCGTAGATACAATATCAGGAATCAAATATAAAACTTATGAATTATCTACATCAGAAATAAATACTACTAAAGAATATTTATTTGAAAGGTTTCATATCCCTGTTTATACTTTAGGAAATGCTGCAGATATGCAAGAACTATGTAATTTAGTTATTGATTATTTTAGTGCAGATTAGTACCATACAGGGTGTGATTTAGAAAGGAGAATTTATATATGGAAAAGTTACAAAAAATACAAAATTGTTTAGAAGAGAATGGTATAGAGGTGCTTAACGATGGCACTTTAGATAATGTTGATTCAATTAGTTTTATTTCTTCTATTGTCAGTCTTGAGGAGGAATTTAATATAGAATTCCCTGATGAATATCTTCTAATTGAAAAAATGAATAACATTAACAATATATGTCTTATTATTGAATCATTATTGGGTTCATAATCTACATAAAATCCGATAAGATTATCACTTTGATACAAAGAAAGGAGGTGTTATTATGAAAAAGCTAGTAAAAAAAATACCACAAAAGAAAAATTTAATTACATTTTACATGGGCGAATGCAAGAACAGCGCTTGCAACGGTAGATAAACTGTAATTAATTTTTCAAAAATCAAGCAATAACAAAAATATTTTTGTTATTGCTTGACATTTTAATATTATAAATTATAAATATCGTTTATTTTGACTTATTATTTGATTTGATATTAATATATCGTAATAAATGTGTATTGATGAATTAATATTATAAAGAAAGGAATTAAATATAACCAATCATTATTAAAGGTTATATGGTATTGTATAACAATGGAAAGTACAAAATCTATAAATGTTTGTTACGCAAAGCATATATCATGGGCATTACTAGGAGAGGATTTATTTATTTTTAATGAAATAACAGATAATACTTATTTATTTAGAGGGTTATATAAAGAGTTTTGGTTAGCAATACAAAATAATAATAATTTAAAAAATATTATAGAAAGTATTTCTCCAAAATATAATATAGATTCTAGTAAAATAAAGAAATGTATGACGAGATTTATAGATAATAATCTAATTGTTTGGAGTTGTGTATAATGAAAAATGAATTAATACAAAATTATTTTTATAATAAGGCAATCTCAGAAAATAAACCCGTTGGGGTTATGATAGAATTACTAACTAAATGTAATTTAAGATGTAAGCACTGTTATTTGCCAACACATATCGAATCAGGTTTTGAAACAAATTATATAAAAAAACTTTTGTGTGAACTTCGCGAATTGGGCATAGTAAATGTATCATTTACAGGTGGAGAAATTTTTTTGCGTGAAGATATATTTGAACTAATTAAAACAGCACGAGATTTACATATGAGAGTTTTTCTCCTGAGTAATGCCACTCTTCTTACTGAACAGAAAATAAAAATGTTATCTGAATTATATATTACTGAATTTTCCACAACTATCTTCTCTTTAAAAGAAGAAATTAATGATTTTATAACAGAACAAAAAGGTTCTTTAAAAATTATATTAGATAATTTACAATTATTAAAAAAATATAATATTAAAGTTCAAGTGAAGACACCATTAATGGATATAAATTGTAATGACTTAAATGACATTGAAAGATATTGCAAAAAAAATAATTTTGCTTTTCATGTTTCACCTATTATATTTCCTAAATTGGATGGTAATGACGAACCACAAAAAATGATGATGAAGCATAAAGATTTATTAAAAACATTAAACAAAATAGATCAAGTAACAAGAAATACACATTTGCATACAGATAATATTCCCTGTACCGCATTACTCCATTCATTTGCTATAGATTGTAATGGAAATGTATTCCCTTGTAACTCTTTTTTCTATAAAGTGGGAAATGTTTATGATAATCCAATAAAAAACATATGGTATGATTCTAAAGAATTAAAATTTATAAAGAGTATTAGAAACACCGATTTAAAAGGATGTATTTCTTGTGAATACAGTAGCCAATGTGATAGATGTCCGGGAATGGCATTTTTGAATCATCAAGATGTTTTTTCGTGCGATGAATACTCTAAAGAATTAGCCAAAATTAGATTATCAAAGTATTGTTAATAAATTTTAATTACATTAATTTATTGGAGGGGAAAATGCTTAAACCAAAAAATTACAGAACACTGGATTTTATTATAATATCATTTAAAGCAATGCCGTTTCAAACAATTTTATCTATATTGAATATAATCATAAGCTCTCTAATACCAGCTTATGAAACTATTGCTATTGCTAATTTTATAAATACAGCGTTGGATATATTTAATGGACAAGTTGGATATACATCTATTTATTTGCCGTTAGGATTAATAGCTCTTTCAATAATATATAAAAATATTATCCCTTCTATTACAAATCTTATAGATTTATCTGGCAAAAATAAACTTAATACTAAATTAAAACAGGAGATAATTTTAAAAAGAGCAAAATTAGAATATAAACATATAGAAAACAAAGATACATGGGATCTGATTAATAGAGTTTGTACAGATCCTACGCAACATATTTTAGACGGATTTAATAATATATTAAATGCTGCAAATCTAATTATACGCTCCATATCTTTGCTTTTTATTGTAATGTCATCTGCTTTTATAAGTGGTATAATAATAATCTTAGTAAGTATTCCCTTATTTTATTTGGCAATGAGAACTGGCAAAAAAAATTATCAAATGGGAATAGATGCAAAAAATATACAAAGAAAATATAACTATCTTTCTACCATTTTAACTAACCGAGAATATGCTGAGGAACGAAAATTATTTGATTACGGTTCTACAATAAGTGATAAATATTCAGCACTTTATGATGAATCAACAAAAATTGAAAGTAAGATAGAAATAAAAAGTTATGCAAATATGAAAAGCGGATCTATGATAACACTATTGATAGTTATTATAATTGCTGCACTACTTCTATCCCCTCTTCATAGAGGAAAAATAACAATAGGTTTATTTATAGCGCTTATTAATGCTATTTATGGATTAGTACAAAATATGTCTTGGCAATTGTCCACTACAATGCGAGACTATGCAAAATTAAAAGAATATCTTAAAGACTTATCTAAATTTACAAAGCTAAGTGAAAAAAAGGATGCAAATGTTTTACCGACATATAAGAATGATTTTAAGTTTCATTCTTTAGAATTTAGAAATGTTAGTTTTAAGTATCCTGAAACAGATAAATATATATTAAAAGATTGTTCGTTTATATTAACGTCCGATAAAAATTATGCTTTTGTTGGTATAAATGGTGCCGGAAAAACTACAATTATTAAACTCCTGATAGGTATGTATGAGGATTTTGAAGGTGATATATTTATAAATAACAAAAATATAAGAGAATATACTTTTGGTGAAATAAAAGGACTAGTTTCCGTTGTTTTTCAAGATTATGCCAAGTATGCATTAACTATAAAAGATAATATTTCGATAGGAGATCTACAAAAAAAATTAGATTATGAGAAAATAAATCAAATTATAGATAAACTGGAATTAAAAGATATAGTAAAGCAAATGAAATATGGATTGGAGACATATCTAGGGAAGATAGATGACGATAGCCAAGATTTATCAGGAGGTCAATGGCAAAAACTTGCTTTATCTAGATTATTGTATTCTTCTTCAGAAATAAATATTTTAGATGAACCTACTGCGGCTCTTGATCCGTTAGCTGAAAGCAAAATATATGATTTGTTTAGTAAAATAAATTCAGAAAAATTTACAATTTATATAACCCATAGATTGGGAGCAGCCAGAATGGCGGATGAAATTTTAGTTGTAGATAACGGACATATTGTTGAACAGGGTTCACATGACTATCTGATATCTTATAAAAATGGTAAGTATCGTAAAATGTTTGAAAGTCAAAAATCTTGGTATGAATAAATAATAAATTTTATAATAAAGGAATAATACATAAAATGAAACGTAAAAACAAAAATAAAGGATTTATAAAAAATAGTATTGAAGGAATTAAATTAATGTACAATTCCAATCCAAAAATGCTGTTAATATATATAGTTTTTGTAGCACTTCATGGATTATCATGGGTATTACAAGTGATTTTTATGCAAAAATTTTTTGATGCTGCTGAAAATTTTGCAATACATAAAATCAATTTTCAAAATATTCTATTGGCATTGTTAGCAATGGGCATATCATATGCATTTTGCCAATTAATGAATGGTGTTGATAATTGTTATGCCCTAATTTTAAATATGAATGTCGGTAAAACGTTAAATAAGTTAATTTATAAAAAGGTTTCATCATTAAATATTATAGAATTCGAAAATACAGAAAGATTAAATTTTATAAATATGGCTATTAACGGTAGTAAAAACTTAGTGTGGGTATGTGCAACATTATTAGATACTATATTTTTCTATTCTGTATACTTTTTATTTATGGCATGGTATTTATTTAAACTAAAACCAATATTAGGTATAAGTATTTTAGTGATTTTTATACCATGTATTCTATCTAAAACTATACAGTCGCTTACTTTTGAAAAACTAGAAGATAATTCTGCACCTCTTAGGAGAAAATGTGAATATTATGAAAGATGTATGACAGATAAAGAGTTTTTAAAAGAAACAAGGTTATTAGGTGCTATTAAATTTTTTAATAACTTGTATAAATCAACTTTAGAAAAATTAAATCATTTAATATTCATAACTCATGTAAAAAAGCATCTATTGAATTTAGCATTAGATATTATTACTGTAATTGGTTATGGTATTGTTATATATATGTTATTTATAAATGTGATGAATAGGAACATATCTATTGGAGTCTTTACAGCTGTTATCACCTCTATTAGCAGAATTTATAGTTTTATGAGTGAGTTGATTTCAGAACGACTAGAATGGGCATATGAAAATTTATCTACAGTCAAAAATTTTTTTGATTTTATTAATGAAAAAAGTAATAATGAGCAATATTTAACTATACCTGAAAATTCAGATATACGCGTTGAAAAAGTATGTTTTAAGTATCCTATGAGTGATAAAAAAGTATTAGATAATATTAATTTAGTAATACCTAATAATCAAATAATAGCTATTGTAGGAAAAAATGGTAGTGGAAAAACTACTTTATGTAGACTAATAATGGGACTATATGCTCCATCTGAAGGGGAAATATATTATAATAATGTTTCTTCAAAAAAATTGAATTATAAAAATATATCCGCAGTATTTCAAAATTATTGCAAATATAATATGACTTTATCGGAAAATATAGAAATTGCTCAACCTGAAAAAGATTCAACAAGCTGCATCTTAAATGATGTTTGCCAACAGGCAGGCGTAAATTTATATGATGAATCTTATAAAAATGGATTTGATACTATGCTAGGTAGAGATTTTGGCGGGACTGAATTATCTGGTGGACAATGGCAGCGCATAGCTATTGCTCGTAGTTTGTTTAGAGATAGTCAACTTATTGTTTTGGATGAGCCAACGGCTGCAATTGATCCTTTTGAAGAAACTCGTCTTTATAATAATTTTATCAATCTTTGTAGAGATAAAACTGCAATACTTGTTACACATAGATTAGGTTCAGCTAAAATTGCGGATAGAATAATTGTAATGAAAGACGGTAAAATCATACAAGATGGAACTCATGATCAATTAATACAGATAAATGGAGAATATAAAACTATGTATAATGCTCAATCTAAATGGTACACAGAATAAATTTATACTAAAACAAAAATATATAAAAATATTTACAAAGTAAATATGATGGAGGATTTTATGAATAAAGATATATTTGTGGAGTCATATGAATTACCTATAGATCAACCTATAGTAAGTTCCAATTCGGAACATGGATATCTCCTCTCTGGAGTTCAAACCAACAAAAAAGCATGGGAATGGATTATGAATAATTATATACATCAGGTTTTAGTATTTTGTCAGACTAATTATGATATGGATTTCTTTCCAATGTCCAATCATGCGATTTGCCCATGCATAGATTACCAAAGAATATCTAAAGAATTGATATTAGAAAAATGGAGTTCCGCTGTTGAGTTTTTAATAGAATCCATTTCCAAAGAAAACTACGTTTATGTTCATTTGAATTGGTATTATTTAAAACCTAGTAGTGATTTTAAGATAAATCATCATATGCATCCAACTTTAATATATGGTTTTGATAGAAATCAAGAGTTATTTTCTGTAGGCGATTTTTATGACAATGGGAAATTTACATTTACTCAGGTTCCTTTTGCTGCAGTAGAACAAGCTTTTAAAAATAATGAACAAAACAAGAAAATGACATTTACAAATATAAGATATAATTCGGCATATGATGCTATATTGTATAAGAACAGAAAAGAGTCTAATTATGACTTCGATAAAAAGATATTTGTTAATGCCATTTGTGATTATCTTAATTCTGTGGATATATCAAAACATTATGGTAGAGGTGATTATTTTTTTTATCAAAGAAAATATGAAACATTTTCAACAACGTTTGGTTTAAAATCTTATAATATGTTATATGACTTTTTATTATCAGAGCCGTTAGACTATGTAAAATATAAAATAATTACTGTACCTATAGAAAGAATAACGTTGATGATTAAACGATTAGATTTTTTACATAAAAAAAATATGATAAAAAATGTTCAAGAATTGACGGACAAGTTTGTTGCTATAAAAATAAAGTTAGAAATAGTAAAAGGATTAATTGTTAAATTTAATCTAACCCCCAAACATGAATTAATGGTAAAGATATGCAATTTATTATTGGTTATCAAAGATTTAGAAAGTAATGCTTACACAATGCTATTGGAAAATATTTGCAATTAATTTTTGCTAGAAGTTTATAAAATAAATTTAATAAGATGGATTAGAAAGAAATGAACAAAAGAATAGGTATTATAGGAGATAATTCTCCAGAATATGTGAGTATTCTGTTAGATATATGGAAAGAACATAATTGTGCGGTTATTATTGATTGGAGAATTCCTTTCAATAAAATACAGGAAATGCTTATTGATGCAGATGTACATAAATGTTATATATCAAAGGAATTACTTGAAAAAAATGATAATAATATCAGAGGAATCGACTTTATACAATATACTAAATCAAGTAATATTAAATTATTATCTAATAATATTTGTAACAAATTCGAACCTAATTACAGTGAAGATGAGGCAGTTATATTATATAGTTCTGGTACAACGGGTAAATCTAAAGGTATAGTATTATCATATTTTGCAATAAATACAAACGCAGATTCTATTATTGATTATTTAAAAGTAGATAATAATGATTGTATTTATATTGCAAAAACACTGGCTCATTCTTCAACTCTTATAGGAGAATTATTAGTTGGTCTAAAGGCTAAAATGCGAATAATATTATCACAAACGATTATTTCTACAAGCACAACACTAGAGAACATGAAGAAATATGGTTGTAGTATCCTTTGTATTAATCCTACACTATTGAGAATATATATAATGGCTGCAAATATTAATAATTATGATTTCTCATCATTAAAAAAAATTTATACATATGGTGCATATGCTGATAAAAGTTTAATTGAAGAGGCAAAGAAAACATTTATTAATGCTGGTGTGTTTAATGCATATGGTTTGACAGAAGGAGGACCTATTGTGACGGCACAATATGATGGCGATGAAACACATGTAATAGGTTCTTCCGGAAAGCCTATTAAGAATGTTGAAGTGAAAATAATAGACGAAGTTGGAATAGAATTGCCTCCAATGACAAAAGGAATTATACATATAAAAACTCCATCACGTTTTTTAAAATATACGGATAATGGTGAAATTAGAAAATCCTTATATCGTGACTGGCTTAATACTGGCGATGTAGGATACATGGATTTTTATAAGAATCTATTTATTGTGGGTCGTTCCGATGATATGATTATTATAGGATCGCATAATGTCTATCCCGAAGGTGTGGAAGATACTATATTGGCAAGCCATTATGTAAATGATAGTATTGTTTTCGGGGTGAAAGATGATATATATGGAGAACGAATAATTTGTTGTTATATTTCGGATGATGAGGTGGTAGAGCAAAAGTTAAAGCAATTTTGTAGAGATAATCTGGCTTCTTATGAAATACCGAATGAATTTATAAAGATTAATCATATTCCTGTAAATTTGAATGGAAAAAAATCAAGAAAATTGCTTCAGGAATATTATACCGAAGGAAAAATTAATACATTGTGATAGAAAGGAAAATACAATAATGACTAGAAATGAAGTATTAGAAAAGATTTTATTCATTATTACAGAAAAGTTACATATCGATACTGGAGTAATAGGTGAAGACACTCTACTTCAAGATATAGGTGTTGACTCAATAACACTGATGACGATGGTAATATACATAGAAAAAGAATTTAATATAAAAATTAATTTTGATGAAAATATATCAGGTGAGAACGCTAGCCCATCGATAAAAAATATTATAAATTTAATTGTAAAACAACAGACCATATAAGAAAGTGAAGAAAATTTTGTTATCTACATTTATGAAAAAATATTATGATAAGATTACTAACGAGCTATCAAAAGAAAAATTTGCAATAAGATTAAGCAATGCATGCTATATAGGACCGATTGATAATCCGAGTCAAAATGATTTTTACAATATTACTCTAGGAAATATTTTGGATATGAACAGATTGTATCAAGATGAATATATTGTAGATATAGATGGCGGTATTCATATGCCTAAATTTATGATAGATGATTCTGCCGACACCTTGAAATTTGATAGGAATATTATTCAAGAGAAAAATCAAAGAATATTCATTTTTTCCAATATAAAATCAGATGTAGATAAAAATGTAATAATAAGATTAGGAGGGGGAGGTGTTTTTAAGGTTTGGCTAAATAATGTGTGTGTATTCTGTGGTTGGGCTGAAGGCATAGATAGAAATTTAATCATGGCATCTATAAATAAAGGAAACAATACAATCATAGTAGAGGTGGAAGTAAGTATTAGGAACAATAGCCTATTTTCGGCACAGATTTGTACTCTTACTGAACAAACATGTTTGCCAGAATATCCAATATTACATAGTTATATAAAAAGTAATGTTGAGAATAGTTTCGAATTAGTAGATGAGACATGTCATGTATCATTACATAAATTATATCGTTTTGTTATTAGGAAAAAAGATTTTACATCTACGTCTAATCCGAAAATAAATATACAATTGAAATATAATAATAAGATATTAAAGGAATTTGATGGTGAATTCGGTGTAACTTATAACATAGATTGTGATAAATTAAGAAATTGTGTAGATGGCGTTTATGTTATGATACATATATCCTTGATAGATAATGACGAGATTTTATCGGAAAATACATATCCTTTATTTATCAGAAAAATTGATTCATATTTAAAAAATGTGATTGAAAAGATTAATAAAATATCAGGAAATGTTTTATTCTATAGATACATTATGAATATGCTTGAAGATTTAAAAAATTGTATATCAGAATTAAATATAGATCCAAAAACCTTTATTGAACATAGTACAAATAGGATTAGAGAAAATTTTATTATTAACCAAATTAAAAGTATAGAGCAATGTATAGATAGTGTTAATAAAGGAAATAAGTTTAAAAATATTTTTTATGAAGAAGGTATTCATGATTTGTACTTTGATTCTCAGATTGATAATACAGTCAAGAAAATGGTTGTACATGTACCGCAAAATTATAATCGTAATAATAAATATCCATTAATAGTTTTAGTATTAGCTAATAATATAAGTTATATGTCTGAATCTGAAAGTAATTGTTTGGTTTATAAAAGAAATCTTAATGATTTTACGAATGAACCATGTATTGTCGCATTTGTTCCTATTCGTGGTTTTACTATGGGCAGTTATATTGGAGATACCGCATTTTTTGAAGCAGTGGATTTAATAAAGAAACACTATTGTATTGACGAAGATAGGACATATTTGGCTGGCAATTCAAATGGAGCCTATACTACATGGTCAATTGCTCAAAACCATCCAGATATTTTTGCAGCCATAATTACAGATGGTGGTTGCCCCAATAAAGATAACTTAAAAAATATAAATCATGTTCCCATTATGAACATTGTAGGAGAAATGGACAAAATAGTTAAAAATGCATATTTTGTTCCTACAGAGTATTATAAGGACAAAAATATACACTACAACTCTTGCCTAATAAAAGCAGGCAATCATTATACTGCTAATGCATATTTTTATAAGAATATGCCTTATTATATAAATTGGTTATTGCAGTTTAGGCGAATTGGATTACCAGAGCAAATAGAATTCAGAACAGAGAGAATGATATATAACAAAAGCCACTGTTTAGAAATATTAGGAATTACAGAAGGAGAAACATTTTCTGAAATAAGAATGAATCTATATGAACAAAATATTCATATAGAGACATTGAATGTTTTAGCTTTTTCTATTGATTTATCATATTTTGATTATGGCGCAGCATTAAAATTATATATCAATGGACAACCATTTGATTTAGACAACAAGGATAAAATTACATTTTATAATGTATTTGATAAATATGAGAAATGTGATGATTTTATAAAAAAGCATCAAAGACAAGGGATGGGATTTTTATATATTTATATTAACAATTTTAAAGTAATATTACCAAGCCACTCTAATAATGAAGATTTAAAAATATTAAATCAAATAGCGGACAAATTTTCAAAACCAAAATCTAATACAGTAAGGGAAAAAATTGATGTAAATTATGATGTCATGTATGATAATGAATATAAATATTTAGATTCTAATGTATTACTGATTGATTATAATTTATCAAATACAGTGTTAAACAAAATATTGGATCACTTGCCAATACAGTTATATAAAGACTGTGTATATTATAAAAATAAAAGGCTAAACGGAGAATATTCTATTATGTGCATATGCACAATTGAACAGTCAGAAGTTGCTATTATTTCAAGTAACAATCCAAGGCATTTTGATACAAATTTCTTTATAAGAAATTTTATCATACCCAGTTATTACAATGGTTTTCACGATTTTTTAAATAATGATGCCATTATATATAATGATGGACATTATTATACAATTTATAAATGGGGAGATGATTTGGTAAAAAAAATATAGAGAAAATCTATCAAAGCATAAAAGGTTTAATATCAAAATCTTTATAGAAAAAGACTATAAATCATTTTATAATTCCACAACAAAAATTTGCAGAATTATATGGAGGACCAATATGAGTATTAACATTTTCATATCACATTTATCTACAGATAATAAGTTTATTAATAGCCTTAAAGAACATAATGTTAATATTTTTTATGAAACAGTAGAATCAGATTATATTAACATATTAGATATAAGATATAAGATATAAGATATATAACATTTATAATTCAGACTTTAATAGAATAATGTCAACCGAAAGTAAGATATATATTTTTTGTGATAATTTTTTCTCTCTAAGAATCTGTGACAGAGTAAGCAAAATGAATATTTCATATACACTTATTTTTGCTATAAATTTATTTGAAAAATTGGATAATAATTGTTCATGGATAAAACGATTAATGATTTTATATGCGAAAAATGCAGATAAAGTCTATGTGCAAGATATGGATACATTTCAATTGTTAAATAAACAGCATGTATCCAGTGAATTGCTTAATACAGAATATAAAAATGTTTTACTTAATAATATGTATGAATATACTTCTATCAACAATGCTGAAGTCATAAACCTGAATGACTCAATAATAAATAGCGATTTATATGAAGCTTTAAATAAATATGATATTAGTATAAATGATGTAATATTATTTGCTTATGGAGGGCAGGGATTTATTTATAAAGGATTTTCTCGTTTGCTTTCGTTGGATGTGGTGATAAAGATGCCAAATACTAATGATATTGAATTATCAAGAAAGAATATATTAAAAGAAGAAAGATTATTTAAACAAGCACAATCTAAAAATTTGGATGGTTTACCTACTGTATACAGTTCAAATACCACAGGGAAATATATGGTAAAAGAATTTATTAACGGTATCCCAATGGATATAATAATAAAAAATAATATATATTTTCCTTTAGAGGACTTTCTAGATTTCGCAGCGAAAATATTTAATTTTTTTCATAATGATTTAGGATATATTATAGAAGATTTTAAAGCACAAAACATAGTACAGGATATAAATAAAAAATGGTTTTTAATTGATATTGGCAGTGTAAAAAGCAATTATAATAGTCATAATATTTCACTATTAGAGCAACCTATTGTAGGAAGTAGAATGTATTTGCATTGTCCACCCGAATTATTATTAAAGGAATATACAAAGTGTAGCATAAAAATTGATTATTTTTCATTAGGTGTATTATGTTACTTAGTTATAGTTGGAGAATTTCCTTACAGCAATAGTGAAAGTAATCTTAATAAAGTATATCAGCAATATTATACTGAATACAAAGATGCTATAAGAAAATTAAAAAAATATTCAGAAAACTATAATTATTTAATTATAGATTTTATTATAAGTTGTTTAAATCCAAACTGTGATGACAGAACATCAGAAATGATAAATACAAATTATAATAAGTTTCTACTTAATATTTGAGAGTGCAAATCATAAAATCCCCTTAGTGTAGTCTTGGAATTTCGAGACTACTATAAGAGGATTTTATAATCAAAATCATGAGTTTTATTTTTCTGTGCAAATTTTTTGTGCATCATTGAGCAGCTTTCTTGCTACGGTGAACATCGCCATATCAACTGTGGGAATATCGCAGTAACAGGTGTCAAGCGAAAACTGCTCGTCATAGTTGAATGATGGATTGACGGATTGATAGATTTTCTCATAAGCCGCTTTTATTGCGGTATTCATATCCATTCCGTTCTCAACCTCTTTGATGATGTCTGCAAGCAATACCTTTAATTGTTCTTCAGCCTGCGCGTACACATCAGGTCTTAACATCATATCGCGCATATCGCGGATTGCGTTCTGTGCAATGGGTGATAATATTCCATAACCGTGTCCGTTTGTTTTTCCTGCGACTACTGCCTTGCGTATTCTTGTGTTCGCATAGCCTGCCGCTAATGTGTAGCCAAGATTGCCGCTCTGTACCTCGTCAAGAATATCACCTATGATATTTTCAACGATACATACCTGTTCTTCTGTTGCGTTAAGCGGTGTTGTTTCTCTCGGAATGGCAGCCGCAAACGCTGTTGTGCTTGATACGGTCAATGCCGCTGTGATGATTAGTGTAAAAATTTTCTTTTTCATAATGAAAACCTCCTGTAATTTATTTTCTAAATAAATTGTATCAGGAAATTTCCGTATCGTCAAAAAAATATATATTTCTACAAATTATTTGACAAACTGATTTTTTTGTGAATTAGTAACAATTCGGTCTGCGAAATACTGTAAATCCTACGCTTGACGCTGTGGATACCACAACATTGTTTGCGCTCGATGAGCAGTGAATAACAAGAATATTACCGCTTGTGTCTTTGCCGACAACGATTCCAACATGGCTATAACTCGGCAGGAAACATAAATCTCCAGCTTGTACCGTTGACGCTGTTACCTGAACGCTTGCATCACGCTGTCCGTATGTGCCGTGTCCTACAGCATATCCCATACCGCTGTTATTAAACGCCCAAGTTACAAAGCCTGAACAGTCAAGTCCATATGCTCTTAGCGTTCCTGATGACGGACTGCCTGCGGCAGTAACACGGCGCATAGTTCCCCAAGCACTATCCCAACCGATTGCGCTTGACTTACCGCCCCAAAAATAATTCACTTTGCCGACAAGTGAGCCTGCATTTTTAACAACGTCTTTCCGCTTCTGTGGTAATGATGAGGGCAAACCGTTTATAATACTCTGTACATCTGCATTGGTAATCGCCAAACTATGACTTGATGAGGTCAGCACATCTCCGTGTTCGAGCAGGGTTTCAACCGCTTCGCGCTGTTTTGCTGTCAAGCCGTATAAGTCCATAAGTTCATCTTTGGTCTTGCCGTTTATTGTTACAGTCAGCTTTTTTACAGTTTCATTATCAGTATTTGTACTTTCGACAACCGTATAACTGACGGTGTTAGCGGCTCGGAAATACGCTTTAAGCTTTTCGGCTTTAACATCATCAAACACTACAACATCTTCGGCGGTGTTATCCTCTGCTCCTGCGGTCTTTGCCGCAAACACCGCTATAACAATATTGGTATTGGTCTGATTATCTATCACTTCCACGTCCGTATGGTTTATGGATAACTCAATGTCCTCAACCTCTTGTGTCAGTTCAACGTTATATTCTGCGATTATCTGCGACAGAGGAATTGTACCCATGTCAGTGACTTCCTCAGAAACGAATATGCCGAATGGACTTGCCACAATAGCCGCTATTATACTAATTACAATAAGTACCACGGCTACAACCGCAACCGCACCGCCTGACGCGATTGTGGAAATAAGCGCCTTTGCCGCTCCGACAACAGCTTGTGCAACTTTGACTGCTACATTAGCTGCCACACGCGCCGCCGCTTTTGCAACTTGTGCGCTGCGCTGTGCCGCTTCTTTTGTCATTTTCGCCGTATGTTTTACGGCTTGTTTATTAACCTGTTTTTGTGTTTTGACAGCGGCTTTCCGTGCCTTTGATGCCTTTTTCCTTGCCGTTCTGCTTGCCTTGAATACATTACGGCTATCTTTTATAGTCTTACCTGCCATGTTCTGTTTACTCTGTACCGCTTTTGATGTGGACTGCATTTGACGAGAAACAACGCTTGATTTCTGCTTTGGTACTGTTACTTTTTTTGACTTGATGATTTCAGCTTTATCATTCCTCAAAGACTGCATATAGCTTTCCTTAGTCTTTATATTTGGCTTGTCTGAGGACGGTACAGGGGGAGTATCAGAAATAGCATCTGTTTTTGGGGCGTTCAAGATTTCTGTATCTGTATGCTGTAATCGTTTTTGTTCCTCTGACTTAGCCTTTAACTTATCACGAACATAGTCGCGTCTTGCAGCATCGGGAGTTTTTATATCTGTATCCGTACTATGATTTTTGATATAATTTTCTTTTGTCTTAATATCCGCTTTCTGCTGTGCCTTGACCTTTGCTTGCTGAATAGCTTTCTGCTCCGGAGCAGAAACAACAGACGATGAGGCTTTTTTCTGTGCTTTTTCGTATGCTTCTTTTGTCTTAGGTGTAATTATTCCCGAGTTAGGAATAATTTCTTGGTTAGTGTTACTTCTGTTCAAATCGGACAAAAGTTTCATATTTTCTGCTGCTTTCGGAGTTCTGCTTACTGTTTTAAGCGCATTATCTGCTGTTTTCGGAGTTTTGCTTACTGTCTTAGGCGCATTATTTTTCTGCGCTGTTGTATATGCTTCTTTTGTCTTAGGTGTAATTATTCCCGATTTGGGAATAATTTCTTGGTTAGCGTTACTTCTGCCCAACTCAGACGGAATTTTCATATTATCTGCTGTTTTCGGAGTTCTGCTTACTGTCTTAGGCGCATCATTACTCTGTGGCTTAATTGTGTCCGAATTGTGCGAGATTTTCCTGTCCGTTAAGTGTGTGGTTTTCGGCTGATTATCTGCAAACTTCGGTGTACTGTCTGTAGTATTCAGAGCCGTGGGAGTATTAGGCTCTTTGTAATTTTCTTTTCTTTTAGCTTTTTGAGCCTTATATGACTTTAGCTTGCGCTCTGCAATATTTTGCGTTGTTCTGTAAACCTTTGACGCTGCGCTGTATGCCGTATCTTCTATCGTGTCCGTTGCATAATTTTCGGGTGTCTGCGCTGTCTGCCCGTCCTGCTGCACTTTTGACAGTTTTTCCGAGGTCTGCTTTACAAGCTGCTCTTTCATAACAGACGGAGCATTACGGAGAACATTATACGGAACAGATTTTAAGGTTTTAGGTGCGTTCTTTATCGCGTGAGCAGCAGTAGTCGGCTTTTCCCGTGTCTTAGGTTTTGTTTTTACATCACTCAATCATTTTCACCTCAATTCTGTATGATATAAAAAAATAAGGCGGCGATTTTCACCGCCGCCTATGTAATTTTATTCTTCGCCCGGTTTCGTACTCATCAGCTTGTAGAGTTCCGTATCAGTCGGGAAGTCATTTATAAACGGTACGATTGAGCCGCCGACCTTTATCAAGCCGCGTCCTGCGGGTGCGTTTGTGATATAACTCATCTGCATATCCGATATGTTTAGAATTTTTGCGAGTTCAACGCGGTCAGTTGCCGCCTGATTGAGCATAAGCAAAAATTCGGAGTTTGCAAGCATAAGACGCGCCGTGTCGGAGTGCAGACATTCCTCAATGTTCTGTGTTATACCCGTAACCAATCCGCCATACTTTCTAAAACGCTTCCACGCTTTTGACAGGAATTGTGCGCTGTACGGGTTTGCAAAGAATAAGTGCGCTTCGTCAATGTAAATACGCGTGTATCTGCCTTTCTTTCTGTTCGCAATAACTCTGTTCAGAATATTGTCAAGCATAATCAAAAGTCCGATAGGCTTCAACTGCTCACCGAGGTCAAGAATGTCATACGCTATAATGCGTCCGCTTGTGTCAACATTGGATTGATGAGCGAATACATTTAAGCTGCCCTCTGTAAACAATTCAAGCGCAAGAGCCATATCGTGAGCCGCCTGTTCAGGCTGATTAAGTAAATCATTTCTGAAATCAACAAGAGTAGGCGGGGTGTCTGTTTTGCCGCTTAGATAATCTCTATACACATTATCGGTACAACGGTCAATAATTGATTTGTCCCTTGCTTCAATCTTGCCTGCTCCCATAAGCTGCTCACATAACGACATCACAAATTCAGACTTCAATGCAATCGGGTTTTCGCCATCGCCGTAATCTTTGTCCATTTCCATAGCGTTGATATAATTCTCCGATGACGCTGATATTCTTACAGTTTCGCCGCCGAGTTTTGCAATAAGAGGTGAATACTCTCTTTCAGGGTCTACTATGATAATATCGTCATCAGTAAACAATGCCGCCATAGCAATTTCCATCTTTGACGCAAACGATTTGCCGCTGCCTGATACACCGAGAATAAAGCCGTTACCGTTCAATAGTAATTTGCGGTTACACATTAAGAGATTATGCGATATAGCGTTAATACCATAGTAGATACCGTCATTGTCGATTATCTCTTGAGTCTTATACGGCATAAGTACCGCTGTACTCTCTGTTGTCAGTGTACGCATAGCCTTTATATTAAGCAAGCCATACGGCAGCACGGTTTTCATTCCGTCCTCCTGCTGATATTTTAGTGTTGCAAAATTACAAAGGTGTTTGCGTCCTATTGACATAAGCGTTTCCGTATCGTTATTAAGCGCGTCAAGACTGTCGGCAATATGTAAAAGCGTTACCGTAACAAACATCATTCTTTGGTCGCGCGTTGTCAGGTCATCAAGAAATTCCTTGATTTCCTTTCGCATTTGCTCCAACTCATACGGAACGTTTGCAGAAAAGTTATTGTTCATATTCTGCTTTTGCTGCCATTTAGTAATGTCAGTTTCAACCGCTAACAGCTTCTTTTGTACTTCCTTTACTGCGTCATCGGTGGGAATAGGCTGAATATCTACCGACAACATCATATTCCGCGAAAAGTCCGTCAGTTCAGACAACATACTGTCTTTAAGGAATGACGGGTATTCTTTCAGGAATATAACTCTTGCAAATCTATCACCGATTTTTATATAATCGCTTTTAAATTCCATACTGTCAGGGCATATATAGTCCTTGAAGTCCGAGCCTACCGCCATAGCTTTTTTAAGGTCAAAATCGAATGTGCCGCCCTCTTTACCACGGAAAAAGTCATAAAAAATACGAAGTCGCTCTTTATAGTTCAACTCCGTAATATGTGATGATATTTTTCCAAAGTCGGCGGTTAAATCATTCCCGACACGCGCAAAGAATGTACGCGCTTCCTCAATATTTTTCTTTTCGCTCGATACAGTAATATATTTTTCGTGAACGATATTATTACTGTCTGACATTTTATCACTAAGTAACTCTTTGAGTTCCTTTGTGTATGTAACCTTGTTTTTATCCGTATGGTCAGTCGGTGTTATAAACTGCTCAAATACATTTCTGTTAAGCTGCTTGTTATAGACTGTGATTTTTGCAAACGCATCAGTCGGCAGTCCGTTCAGGATCGCCGAGTGTGCGAGAAACATCTCTAATTGGTCATCGTCTGACGCAACGGCATAGTTTATATCAGAAAATCGCCACGTTTTAGAGAAATACTGACCGCACTGAATTATACCGTCCCTGTAAATACGCTTTATAGGGATAGACTGCTGAACGCTTTTAGGAATTATCCGTTTTTCCTTTTTTCCAAAAAGCTGTGCGAGTATTCTTTTTAGCTTTTTTAGCATCTGTCAAAACCTCCTTGTAAATGTTATATAAAATATTTTCGGACTTGAATGTACGCACTCCTGCGTATATAAATTCACTCCGAAAAAAAGCAGTTATAAATTCCTCTAACTGCATACCGTTGTACTTGAAAAAGCCTGCTGCCGCCAACGGTGCGGCACAAACAACACAAAGCCACGAAACCATTTCTTTTCCAACTATGTCCTTGAGTCCGAAGTACACACCGACAGCCGCGCCAACGGCGGCAACCGAACATATAAACTGACGCGCGGACAGTCCGAAAAACAGACTTTCGTGGTAGTCTTTGATTTCTTTGTTAATTCTTATTTCCATTGTTACCTCCAAACTTAACGCTCGTATTCGTCATTATGTTTTTTATGATATTTCTTTGTATGCCGATTATCCTTTGCCATATCATAATGTTTACGTTGCATCGCTTTTTTATAGCGTCGGTCTACAAGCCGCTTGATATTTTTTATACTCATTGTATCTGCTATACGCGGCAATAAATAGATTTTATTACAGTTGCTCTCACAAGTAATTACTCTATCAGTCTTTAGAATTTCCTCGTGTAATCTGATAGCAAACAACTTTTCCTGCAAATTAAATTCCGGTGAAGTATGTTCAATAATATACTGTGCTTTCGGCTCTATACTACAACCACATTCACCGTCTATTATCTTTGTACGTTCATATTGATAGTCAAGATTACGCTTATCGTATATTTCAGAATTAACACCCATTACTCCTACCATATCAAGCATTTTTCTTAACTCACTAAGAAATTTGTTTATATCAGTAAAACGCATAATCTCTCCAGTGGGGATAAATTTAATTTCACCTATATATTTTTCAGCCATTATGTCCCTCCGTGTCCTTTTTAGAAACAATCTCATCAATTCGCTTTTCTGCGATAGTGCAGTATTCGGGATTGATGTCTATACCGATATACTCTCTGCCAAGCCGTTTTGCAACCGCGCCTGTTGTGCCGCTGCCGAAAAACGGGTCAAGCACAACACCGCCGACAGGACAGCCTGCTAATATACACGGCTCAATCAGCTTTTCAGGGTACATAGCAAAATGCCCGTCTGCGCGGTATGAATTTGTACTTACCGTCCATACATCTCGCTTATTCCTCATAACGCGTTCCCCTGAATGGTCGCGCGGTATAAATATAGCCTGCATACTCTGACCCTCAATACCGTTAGCATATTTTCCAATATCGGATACGGCTCTTTTTGCTCTCTCGATACTGCTCTGCGCTGCGGGTACTTGTATTGCTTCATAGTCATAATAATATTTCTTTGACTTTGCAAGCAAGAATATATGCTCATAAGATTTTGATGGGCGGTCTTTAACCGACTCAGGCATACAGTTTGATTTTTGCCATATAATATCCGACCTCAAATACCAACCGTCATCACGCAAGGAAAATGCCAAACTCCACGGTATCCCAATCATATCCTTAGCCTTGATGCCATTCCACTTCTTAGGCATATTAAATGCTCTCGGATTATACTGCTGCTGACTGATACCGCTTTTTATAGGATTATCCCAACCGCCTTTGCCGCTTCCTGCATAGCTGTCTGCAATATTTATCCATAGCGTACCGTCTTTTCTTAAAACACGGTACACCTCACGGAATATTCCGACAAGCCTTTCTATGTATAGAGCAGGGGTGTCCTCTGTTCCGAGTTGTCCGTCAATACCATAATCACGCAAGCCGTAATACGGCGGACTCGTTACGCACATATTGACGCTGTTATCGGGAAGCGATTTCAGCATTTCAAGCGCATCTCCATATAATATTTTGCTCATAGCCGCACCTTATCTTTCCGGCGCGTCGCGCTTTGCCATTTTCGGCTGCAAGTCCATAGGTGTTTTACCGTCTAACGGCTTGATAAAGTCAATACGGTTAGCTGCCGCCATTGTCTTATAGTCCAATGGACGCTGCCACGCTTTTGTTGACGGTGCATACTTAAAGCCATTACTTTTTAATGTCGCTCTCTGCTCATCGGCAGGCTTTTCCTCAAAATAAAGCTGTAATCTGTTATTTGCAAGATTTACAATAGCTTCGCCGCCTGCAAACTGCCAACCTTTAAACATTGTTTCAGGTTTATTTTCCAGACGGTCAATGTTCGCCTTAATTCTGCCGATTTTTTCGTAATTATCCTTAAAGAATTTTCCCGGATACGGTGTTGACTGATAGCCGTTTACGCGCTCGTCAAGTTTTACCGCTTCTGCGTAATCAATACCCTCAAAACCTACCATTGTACCGTTTTCCTTGTAGAAGTCGTTTACTGCCTGCATATATGCAGTATTGTTTTCAAAATGCGCCAAATTCTCCTTTAACATATTTATTGCCATAGGGTCATTCGCGCTGATTATATTGTTGTATGCCATAATAGTTTCCTCCTTAAATTTAAGTTCCTAACATTTCTTTTACAATTCTGTCTGCGCCCTTGATTAAACCGACAAGCACAAGCATATTGAAAATCACTTCACCGATATATTTCCATATCATAGTTACCGTTGTGATTGATGTATCAATATTGGGCATACTTGCGCTTGCAAATGCCGAGAATATGATACAGGCAAGGACTATAACTGCGCCCTCTAAACATACTCCGACATATGATTTTATAAATGCTTTTCCCATCTGTGATGTACCCTCACCTGCGAATGAGGAAAGGGGTACAGGTGCTAATGCTGTGTACATATACAGCTTAAAAAACCGTCCGTACACGGTCATTATCATAATAAAAGACAGTACCGTTATAAACAGACTGCCAAGTATTGTAACAAGCCATAACGGTATGCTTGCCCAAAATCCCGCTTCTTCGACTGCTGTTTCAATCGCTGCGGGAAGTGTTACCGCTGCGCCGCCTATACCGCCAAGACTGCCTGCTATTTTCTCTACAATACCGCCGCATATCTTGTATATGACGGTCATCAGGTCAAGCGCGTATGTAATCGCTACCTTTGCCGCAACAAAGCGTATAAAGTGCTTCAATGCGTATTCAGGACGTTGAAAGTCCCTGAATGACGCAGTTGACTTAAATATGCTCATAGCAAAAAAGAGGATAAGCAGGGCATATCCGATTGCCTGTAATCCTCCATTTATAGTAGTAACAATATTCCATATCGCACCGCCTTTGAAATTCTGCGGCGAAGTAGTTATAAGCGACCATATTTCGGTCATTTTATTATTCCAAGTGCCGAAAGCGTTTTCCAAATTCGCCACTATCCAATTATCGCTCAAAGTCGTTTCACCTCCGTTCTTGTATGCAACCGCCGCCAAAAAGGGCGGCGGCTACACTGACGATTACAGTATCAAGTCAAGAATATCCTTTGCAAACGCGATAATTACACCGCCAAAGAACGTCAAAAAGCCGTTTGCTCTCTGTGATGCGTCGTGCGATTTAAGCGACAAACCTATCTGAACGATACCAAAGCCTAAGAGTATCATACCGATAGCCTTAATTGCCGAGAATATGAATGTTGACAGTCCGTTAATCGCCGCAAGCGGGTCATCTGCAAATACAGGTGTTGCGAATGACAGCATAAGTAGCACCGTCATCAGCGCGTATCTTGTAATACGCAAGCCTTTTGTTGCCTTGCCGATTTTTTCCTCGGCAGATGTTTTATTTGTGTTTTTAATTTTCTTCATTTACTGAGTCCTCCAATTCTATATACTTTAAGTTGTTAATATCTGATGTGCTTAAATCATCTATCAGATATTTATTGTCTTTGCTGTGTTGATACGGTTTAGCACCTCCGTCCTCCGTCAGCTTAATGTTCGGGTGGGATAGTATGTCAAACTTTTTATCCATTATCGGTTTTTCGCCGCGAATAAAAATAAGGGCATTTGAGTTATCCAATAGACGCACTTCGTCTAAGGTCAATAACTCTCGCCCTGCGTTCTGATAATTTGTATTACTGCTGCCGTGCTGTCCTTTGGTAATTCCGCGCGTCCGTGTGTCGATTGTCTCCTTACCAAGCATTTTTGAAATATATTCGTGCGTACTCTGCTCGTTACCGCCAAGATAGAGAAATGTATCACAATTACCTACGACGCTTTCCCAACTGTCCTTGAATAATGCCTTTAATTGCGCCATATTCTGAATGATAATTGATACAGAAATACGTCGGGAGCGCATAGTTGCAAGCACTCTTTCAAAGTTATCGGGGAGCGCGACATTTGCAAATTCGTCCATTACAAAATGTACAGGTATAGGCAATTCGCCGCCGTGTTTGTGGTCTGCTCTGTAATACAATTCCTGAAATGCCTGTGTGTACAGCATACCGACTAAATAATTAAAGGAATTATCATTGTCGGGTATTACGCAAAATATCGCTTTTTTCTTTTCGCCAAGACTGCCTATGTCAAGATTATCATATGAGGTCATCTTAGCGATTTCAGGTAAGTTGAACGCTGCAAGCCGTACCGCTGCGGAAATAAGTATCGACTTCGCTGTTTTTCCTGACGCTTGCTTAAAGATTTTCCACTGTTTTACTGCAATATGGTCAGGGTATTTTTCTTCAAGTGCTTCAAACAGTACATCAACAGGGGATTGAAACATCTCGTCCTCCTCCATAGCAGACGCGTTTTCAATCATAAACATCATAGTTTCAAAGTTCTGTTCCTCCGGCGGTGCTTCGTGCAACAGATACAGCATTAAAGCTGTGTCAAGCGCAATTTCAGATTTTTCCCAAAACGGGTCGGACTGTTGCGCGTTCTTCGGTGTGGTATTCTGTATCAAGTTTGATATTAGCTTTACCACATCTTCATCAGTTCGGATATATGTAAAAGGATTGTATCCGTCTGAGTCCGATGGATTGATAAGATTGAACACCTTAACATCATATCCGCGCTGAAGCAGTAAAGGTGCTGTTGCTCTTAGCATTTCGCCTTTCGGGTCTGCTATAACGAAAGATGTATTGCACTGCATAATGTTCGGCTTTGCGTAAAAACGCGTTTTTCCTGCGCCGCTGCCGCCGACTATAAGCACGTTTAGATTTCGTCTATGACTTTTCGCATTTAGGCTTAATGCCAAACCTTGCGACAATATTAAATTTTTTAACCTGTGCTTTCTATCCGCATATTTTCTTGCAATACTTGAAATATTACCCCATTTTGCCGAGCCGTGTTCTTCGCCCGGTCTGCGGTTTTCGCTTGACGAGAAATACACACCGATACCACAAGCAAAGAGAAACAAAAAAATGAGTATAGTTTTCAGACTATACTCATTTAAGTGTAAATATAACGGCTGATTAAGGCTTGCGGCTAAAAGCGTCAGCATATCGAACAGCTTTAAGTCTGCGTTATAGCACATAGCCACCTTTACCGCAAGCCATATCACAACAGGAATAAGCAGTAAAAACATAATTATCATATTCTTTCTGTTGTCCTGTCTGTTCAACTGCTATCACACCCTTTTTTGTAGGGACTTTTCATATTCATCAACTCCTTTGGGGTATAAAAAAACGGAGTAATCTTTTTATATTGATTACTCCGTCATCAGTTATCACTATTTAATTGTAAGTAGTTTTAATTTTGATTAATTTTAACTCCTATTCTGTTACTTGAAGTGGAACAATTGTCTGTACAATCCAACGGTCATCCTCAGTATATTCATCAATAAATCTTCTAATTAACAGCTTTATTACAAAATTTTCTTTCTCCTGTTTAGGCGGTAATTCTTCTGTTGCATTCATATGAATATGAACATATTGAAAAGAATCTTTACATATTCCATCGGAAACAACATTTTTAGATGGTTCTATATCAAATGTTGCTAAATCCTTAAAGGATCCTGTTATAGACTCAGTAAGTCTTATTTTTATTTCATATTTTTGACTAAATACTATTGTTTCATCTGGATTTAGAGTAGATGTATCTATTCTTTTTGATTGGGTAGCTGATACCAACACCGCTAAAGATGAAAGAGATAATTCTCTAATATTATTTGTTTCGGATATTTTAAATTTCTTAACAGGATTAAAATATACAACAAAATCTTTTTTTTCATCTGGTATTACATCTACAAAAGCAACATTCATATTAATATTTTTTATACACATATTATTCACCTTATACATTTATTTAATTAATCTTTTATTTCCCCAGAATTTTCCTCCGGATGCCACCTTGATTGTTCCTGTTGTTCTTTATTATATCCATCAGAAACCCCTATACGAGCAGCATAATCATCTCCAAATAAATCCACAACTAAAGCGTGATTTTCTACTGATATTTTATTGACAAGATATTTAAGGTCTGACAATTGCTCCTTTTCCTCATCATATCTTTTTCTGTCTTTAAAGGTCATAGCAATAGATGTAAGACTGGCTACTGTACCAACAACGCTCAGTACAATTAAACCACCATCCATTGTACTAACAAGGGGCTCAAAACTCTCACTTAGATTATTAGCTGTACAGTATACAGATACAAGGAAGGGTAATCCTACAAAAACAGAAAAAAGAATTATCGCTGCAATGACCCAAAATTTTATACCAAAACCTAGTATTTTATCATCATTTGTCTTTTTGTTTGACATTCTTTTAAGCATTCCTTTATTTATAGTATTATATGACATGAAATAATTATACACCACACCTAAAGGATTTGGCAAGAAATATTTTTATAAATAGGTGAAAAATGTCATAATATATAATTATATTTATAATTTTTTGTTTATTATTTATAAATAATATTTATTTTACCCAAGTTTCAGCCTTATCGGAAGTTGCGACTTTGTGAGTGTTCGCCGCTTCCATAATCTCATAGTACGCCCAATGAGCGTTATTTTTCAGGTCTGTAAACTTGTTAAGAGTTGACACATTCTTATTGATGTAGTCCTTATCCGCTGTTCTGAGTGTTGCGTGATTTGTTACGGTTGCAACCTCGGCGCGTGTAATATTGTTATCGCCTTTGAATGTTCCGTCAGCATATCCGTTAAGCCAACCGATATTTTTTGCGTATGCAATATCATCATATGCCCAATACTTCTTGTTTACATCAGTATATTTTACTGTGTAGCCGCCTTTCTTGACTTCATTGAACAGTGAATAATAGCGTACAGACATAGCGACAAATTCTGCTCTTGTAACAGGTACGTCCGGCTTGAATGTACCGTCATTATATCCCTCAATTACCTTATACTTTGCAAGATAGCCGATGTAATCTGCATACCAACCGTTTTTGTCAATATCCGTAAATGATGATTTACCGCTTATTGTTTCGCCTTTTTCCTCTGCGATAAGTCTTGCGAAAATTGCAGCGGCTTCGGCTCTGCTCATATCACCGTCAGGCATAAATTTACCGTCAGGATAGCCAACGATATATGCTTTATGCTCTGACAACGGCATAATAAGCTGACCGTTCTTGTCGGTAGTACCGTTTACGGAATTGTCTTTGTTATCCTTTAAGGTTACATTCTTATCTGCTGCGGCTTTGCCGTTATTGTCTGTTACGGTAATTGTGTAGTAATTCTTTCCGTCAAGCACTGTTCCGTTAGGGAGCGTCAAAGTGATTTTATCGTCCTTGACAGTCTTATTAACATTTACGGTCTTTCCGTCCTTGTCAACAACCTTGACAGTATATGATGGCTTTACATATCCGCTGCCGCCGCCTGACGAAGCACCGCCGCCACCGCCGCCGTTTGATGTCTTAACGGGTACAGTGATTTTGCCGTTTGCGTTTGTAGACTGTGTTGCGGTCTTTGCATTCTTGTCTGTTACGGTTACGCTCATATCCTTTACAGGCTGTGCGTCCTTGTCGCTTACTGTAACAGTAGTCTGATTTGCTGTTGTCAATTCGCTTGAGTCGGGAAGTTTTACGTTTATTTTTCCGTCCTTGATTTCAACAAAGGCTTTTTCAATCTTAGCCTTAGTATCCTCAACGATTACAGTATAACCGTCAACAATAGCTTTTCCGTCTGCGTCTGTATAGTTCTCTGACAGCGGTGGAACGATAGCTTTTCCGTTTTCATCTGTGTTTGCTGTCTTATTGCCGCCCTTATTATCCTTTACATTTACAGGCATAGCAGAAACAGGCTGATTGTCTTTGTCCGTAACAGTTACCGTTGTTCTGTCAGAATAGTCTATCACTGTGCCATCGGGAAGTATAACGGTGATTTTACCGTCTGCAACCTTAACGATTGCGCCCTCGATATTGCCTTTAACATCTGTCGCGACATTTACATTATACAGATTGCCGTCTTTGTCCTTAACCTGTGCGTTACCGTTTAGGTCAGTAATATCTGTATCAGAAACAGGCACAACGGCAATTCCCTCACTGTTTGTAATATCCGAAGCGGAATTGTCTGCTGCGTCTGTTACATTTACAGTGATACCCTTAACGGGTGTTTCGTCATTGTCGTTTACAACCTTAACATTTATTCTGTTTTCAGGATTGAGTGTCTTGCTTGTCGGTAATTCGATTTCAAGATTGCCGTTTTCAAGCAGCTTTACAAGTCCAAATTCGGTGATTGCTCCGTCATTATCCCATACAAATACTCTATACTTATAATTCTTGTTCTGTACTACCGTACCGCTGCCCATATCGGGTGTCGGTGTCGGCTCACTCGGTTTTTCTGTTTCTGTCGGCTTTTCACTCGGTACGGGTGTTTCTGTTCCGCTCGGTGTTTCCGTTTCACTCGGTTTCTCTGTTTCGCTCGGCTGTTCGCTTGGGTCGGGAGTAGGTGTAGTTTCGATGCCCGGTAACGGTGTAGCTTCTGCGTCAGGGTCGGGAGTAGGTGTAGGCTTTGATATAGGTGCTTCACTAAGCGGCGGCACTATAACTATTCCGTCCTCGTCCGTAACTTCTGTACGAATAGCACTTCCGTCCTTGTTATATACCGTTACTTTCCAATCCTCAACGGGTGTTCCGTCTGCCTTTGTTACCTTAACAGTTGTACGGTTATAATAATCAATAACCTTTCCGTCAGGCAAGCATACAAGCACGGAATTATCCTCCGCAACAAGAGTTATAAGGGCATTTTCAACAAAGCCTTGCTCGTCTGATACAACAACAGTATAGTCATAGATTTTATCGTCCTTTATTTCTCCGACATCTGCGTTACCGTTATTGTCTGTAATATCAGTATTTGACATAGGGAGTGTAATCTGACCTTTGATGTTTGTATATCCGTTTTCAATAAAGTCATTATCTCCTATAACCTGTACCCTTAAACCGCTGACAGCTTCGCCCTTTTCGGTTACAACAGTAATTGTTACGCGGTTATCCTTGTTAAAGGCTGTGTCTGTCGGGAGTTTTACATCAATAGAATAGTTATCACCGACAACTACATTACAATTCGGGATAAGTTCGCCGTTCTTATCAGTAGCAATTACAACATAGGTCTTGTCATTGTCTGCGACTGTGCCGTTTGTGTTGCCTGTTGACGAATTTGTATTCGGAACGGCAAGCTGACCATTTGCGTCCGTTTTACCTGTTGCCGCGTTATTTGCTGAATCTGCAATAAAGATATTTATATCTGTTGCAGGCTGCTGTGTTTCGGTATATGTTACTGTGATTGTTGTTATATCCTCCGCCGAGAGTAAACGCCCATCGGGTAATTTAATTGTGAGATTATCGTTTGTGTCAATGCTGATTTCGGAATTGAAAATCGGCTTGCTGTCCTTGTCTGTAATCAGAATATTATAATCTCCGACCTTTGAATGACCGTCCTCGTCTGAATTGTCATTGTCGGGCAGCTTCGGAATGGCTGCTATGCTTATAACCGTACCGCAAGTTACGCACTCAATATGCTTTTCGCCTGCGTATTCGATTGTAGCGGGAGTGTCGATTATCCAATCTGACAGTTTGTGTCCTGTTGCTTCAATGTAGTCGCTTCTGTGTGTTTCGCCGCAATCCGCGCAAGTATAGGTTGTATATCCAAGTTCCGTACAAGTCGGCGCGGTTACTGTTGCGTCATAGCTGTGTCCTTTTGCGTCCGTATAATCTGCAACATATGACTTTCCGCAATCTGCACAAGTGTATGTTGTATATCCCATTTCTGTACAGGTGGGAGCAGTTACATCGGCTTTGTATTCGTGTTCGATAGGCTCTTGTTCATCACCGATATATTCCTTTCCGCAATCAGGGCAAGTATAGATTGTATATCCCTGTTCCGTACAAGTCGGCTCTATTGTCTGCTTATTGTAATTATGCGGTAATACCTCTGTATAGTCGCTTACATAGCTATCTCCGCAATCAGCACAAGTATATGTTGTATATCCCATTTCCGTACAAGTCGGAGCAGTTACGGACGCAATATATTTATGTGCTGTCTTGTCTGTATAATCGCTGACATATGAATCGCCGCAATCCGAACAGGTGAAAGTGGTATATCCCATAGCTGTGCAAGTTGGAGCAGTTACAGACGCACTGTATTTATGAGCAATTTTGTCTGTGTAATCTCCAACATATGAATTATCGCAATTCTCACAAGTATATGTTGTATATCCCATAGCCGTGCAAGTCGGCGCGGTTACTGTTTCGGTATAGCTGTGTCCTGTCGGCAATTCCAATATTGCGTTACATACCGTACATATTTGCGGTGCGGTACAGGTAGCAGCTTCGCCCAATGTATGACCTGTTGCGCTGATTGCCTTAATCATCTTTTCATCACAATGCTTACAGTCATATTTCATTACCCCCTCACTCTCGCAAGTAGAGTTTGTTACAATATGCCCGCTGTCCCACTTATGACCGCGCGGCTCTGTGTAATCGCTGACATATGTATCATCACAATGCTTACAGGTATATGTTGTAAAGCCTTTTGTTTTACAAGTGGGGGCAGTTACATTTTCCTTGTAATCGTGTTTTGCAAGCGGTGTTAAATCTGTAATGTACTTATAACCGCAATCAATACAGATATGTTCAGTATATCCGTTTACCGTACAAGTGGACGCAATCTTATTTGTCTGATACTTATGGTCGGTCATTGATGTATTTTCAGTGTAATAGCTGCCACAAGATTTACAAGCGTGTAATTCCAAGCCGCCCTGCTGACAGCTTGCATCACGGATTACAACAGTATTATAATCGTGTCCTGTTGAGGGAGTGTAGTTTGTTTTCTGTAACGCTCCGCACTCATTACACTGAAAACGGTCATAGCCTAATTCCGTACAAGTAGGACGTACCGTTTCAAGGTAACGGAAATCGTGTGTATGTACGCTGTTTGTAGCAGCAGGCGGGGTATCGGATAAAAGCCATACATAGCTGACACCGTTCTCCGTCATATTCTCGCCGCCGTATGTATAGTCAATCTCATAATATACGGGGTAATATCCCTCGTCCGTATAATTCGGTGCGGAAGTCTTATTACATTTATTCGCTTCTGTACCATAACGGATTGAGGTATGTACGCCGCTTTCTGACAAGTCGCTGACTGTTACGGTATGTGCTTTTCCGTCAACCTTTCCATAGTAACTCTGAACGACTGACTTTGCAGCCGCATATTCATTTTTCTTGTAGCCGCAATCATCGCAATCCGCTGTAATATGAAAACGCTGATTACCGAGTTCAGCGTCAATCATTTCGGTAAAATTGTGATTTTCCTGTTTTTCAGTAGCTTTTTCATATGTACCTTTACAAAACTGACAATACTTGCCCTTTTTCAGCTTCGTTGTATGCGTCTTGCTGTTATATGGTGTGTATTCCGTATTATCAAAGTCAAGGAAAAAGTTACTGTCGCACGGGTTTAGTGAATATACATCTTTACCGCACGAATACGCGTTGATACCGTCAACGGAATTGATTGTGCCGCAATTTTGACACACACTTTTAGTCCAATGATGTCCTGTGTACTTTGCGTCAACTCCCGGTGTGCCATCGTCAAGATTGCCTTTTCCGCTTCCGTCCATCAGTGTACCATCAGAATAATATACGCTGCGGTTAAGTGCCGTTTCGCCTGTGCGCGTGTATTCAGGAACGCGGTAACAAGTAACACTTGTCGGCATATCACATATAGGGCAATAACCTGTGTTATATGTAACAGTCGCGTTCATATCAAATTCACTTGTGCGTCCGTTAGCTTCAATCCATACATCGGCGGGGTCTATATATTCGTTTGACTGCGCCGCAAAACTGACCGAAGGAATAAGGCTCAATGCCATTCCTGCCGCCATTACGCTTGATAAAATTCTCTTAAATCTGTTTTTAAACTTTATATTCATTTTTGAATCCTCCATAAATTGTATATGATTTTATTTGTTCATCGCATAAAAAAATCGCCTTAAAGTTCAGGCGATACATCAATTCTATGAATACAACACATTTTCGTTATCTCTCCTTAATGTTTTTCTTTTTCTTTTTGGGTGTAGGTCGCGTGTCCTGACGTACAGGTGTACGTTCAGGATCCGGACGCGACTTTTTCTTTTGCTGTGTTTTAATATCCTCAATTTGCTTTTTTACAGACGGTTTAGTATGGCTGTCCGTTTGTTCCATATCCCCGCGCTTTGTATATTTGCCCTCTGACGGATTTTCTTTCGCGCGGGGTTTTGAGTTTTTTGACTGTACCTTATCCTTATCGTCTGTTGTTTCTGACTTTTCGGGTGGTGTCTGTTCTTCCATAACAGGCGCGCTAAGACCGAGTTTGTCTATAATATGATTAAGCTGTGGAATATCGTCCTGCTTTGCAATAACATCACAAAGTCCTGTATCATTTGTTTTGTCCACAACGGGCGCAAACAGTACACCATAATTCTTTGCTTCTTTGTTGAATTTACGCAAATCATCTTCTTTAATCTGCATAATACATAAAGGCTTGCCTGACTTTATAAGCTGCTTCATATTTGTCATTCCTTGCAGCTTCGTATCATCATTGACAAGTGCCATTATGATAGCAGCGAGATTTTTTGCGCCGAGTGCCATCAGCTTCACGGTTGACTCCGTAATCTGAATACCCTCTTTAACCATTAAATCAGCGACTTCTCCGCTCGTGTTCATACTTACTCATCTCCTTTACTGCTTGTGTCTGTAATTCTTGTGCCTGATTATACTTTTCTTTGATGCGGTCTGCGTCTGTAAGTATTGCCTTGCACATTCTGACATCTGCACGGCACGCTTTGAGCGCGCCGTTAATTTCTGAAATTTGCTGTGAGATTTCCCCTTGCTCATCTGTGCTGTTCCTTTCATCATATAGGTTTTGACGGTTTTCCGTTAAGTTCTCAATCTGCTGTTCCTGCATAGCTTGATATTCTTGTAATTGCTCTGCCGTTTCTATGCCGTGGCTGTATAAAAACTTAAACTGCTTCTGATAGCGTTCAAATTTGATAATTTCATCACGCATAAAAAACGACACCCTCTGCGGTGTCTGCTTCTTACGGATTTTCTTAAACAAGTACAGATAATGGAAATACAAGGCTTGAAAACCTTTTAACTTCTTTCGGGGTACTGTTTTAAGATTTCCGTTATATCTATATATTTTCCTGCGCTGTGATGGCGGCATAGTACGGATACCGTTACGCTCTGCCGTGATACGTTCCATTATAGCCGCTTCGGTATATTCCGCACCGAGTTTATCAAGTCGAATTGGTCTTTTACCAAACGGGGGAATGATAGATGTGTACTTTATATTCTCGCCCTTACGGTGTACCACATATCCGCGCCGTTCAAGTTCTTTCCAAAAGATTTGCATTGTATATGCGGACTTTATAACCTCGTCAAGTTCCTCGCGTACCTGACCGCGAATTGTCGGTTTGCCCTCGTTCAAGGCTTTCCACTCTGCATAGTGCATACCTCGGTGCTGCGGTTTCTCTATAACTGACAAACAATGCTCTCGGCATATTTCATCAGAAGTCTTACGAATATCTATAAAGTAATCCTTAAAGCTGCGCCGATACTTTTTACCGTCCTTGAATGAAACGGCATTTATGAGGATATGATTATGCAGATGTTTGTGGTCTGTATGTGTTGCAAGCACAACCTCGTACTTATCGGCAAACAGTTTTTCAATCAGTTCAATTCCGCATTGGTGCGCCATTTCAGGTGTTGTTTCAAAGTCCTTGAATGACTGTACAAGATGATATGCGACAACTCCGTTTTTGCGCTTACGCTTTCCGAAGCTGTCTTGAGTCTGTATCATTCTATCAAAAGCGTTATCTTTACTGCAATTAAAGGCTTTTACATATTTACAGTCCTCGGTCTTATCTTTATTTTCTATGTATTGGATAACACCCTCAATAGCATCAATATCAGGCTGAATATTAGTCTTTTCGGGATTGGTAATATAGTTCAGGCATTTATTAAGCCGAGATTTAACCGACCATATTTTAGTAATAGCCATTTTACCAACTCCGCACAATATCCATAACATCATCAACCATTTTCACGGCTTCGTTTATCTTATCCGATGTTATATGCCGTTCTGAATTTGCAACACGGGCAATTTGATTTATGTTGTTCCCGATATGATTTAACTCTTTGAGTATTTTATAGTATTCCTCCGGCGGACGCGGACTGACTTTTTTTCCTGCAATCAGCCTGCGGATATACGGCTCCATCTTCAAGCCTGCATTATCAGCTTGTTTCTGTAAAAATGATTTTTCCTTATGAGTAAGTCTAACCAATACCGCCGTTTCTCTTTCTGCCATAATTTCACCTCCGTTTCGTGCCGACAGGCGAGGGGTTTTAGGGGCGAAGCCACTAACAAGTGGGCAATTTGATAGCAAATTGCCTTGCTTGCCCGTACCAAAGGCAAAGCCTTTGTATCCAATTACTGACTTAAAGGAATTGCGCTTATGTCCATAATGTCAAAGCCGTTACCGTTTCGGATTGCCATATATTCGCCGCTGTCCTTACCGTCATCAGACTGACAGGAAAACAGGACAAATTGTGTGTTTTCGTTATTGGCATTAACAATATCGCTGTTGAAATATGCGTGTAATATGAAGTCTAACGCTTCCTGTGCTGTGTGCGCCTTTACATTAAAGGCTTTACTTGTCGTTATATCTACCTTGTAATTCTGCATTTTGCTCTCCTTATATCATTTTGTATATTTTTAATATCAATTCTGACAGCAGTTTATCGGAATATGACAGCACCGAACATTGTCTTGATTTTCCTGAAATCAACTTATCGTGTTTTGCTTTCGTTTTTGCTGTCGCTTCGGATTGCTTTGCTGTCATTACTGACATCAAAGGCTTATATATTTACATCATCATCTTTTCCGCATAGAAAATTCCAATCTATATCGGATACACTGCTTTCAGGTTTGGCAGCAGTTTCCGTTTTCTTATCGGAAGTAAACACCTGTTTCAGTATTTCGCTTGATAATGCGTCCGCAATACATTTCTGTACGGCTTTACATATCCTCTCAATTAACTGATTTTCGCGCTTTACGGTATCGGTTTCCATATCTGCGCTGTCCTTTTCAAAATAGGCATTTATAACCTTTGCGATAAAGTCAGCGTATGACTTGTATTCAGTCTTGTCTATACCTTGTAAATGCGTCCAAGCCTTACGGTGTTCGGGATTGTATCTGTGAAATCTGATTGAGCATTGATATATTTCTTTTTTCTCTTGCATTTTAGCTTCTCCTTATCTGCATATATGCAAGGTACTCAAAACCTTTTGCCGTAGCGCATATATCGTCAATGATTATGACGCGCTCTTTGTCATAGTCTGCAAAGTTCCGTATGATACAGCCGCCACCGCCTATAACGTACAGTTTCATCAGTTCGGAATTATATTCGTATTTCCGTAGTGCCGAGAAAATATCCTCTGCGTACTCCACGGCGGTTTTATAAAGTATTTTCAAATACTTGTCGGACACATCAGCTTTTCCAAACCGTAAAAACTGTTCGACAATGCTCTCGTCAATCTTGACACCGTACATATCCATAATAGTATTTTTGATACGGATAACGCATTGATTGACACCGATTTTTTCAGTCCACGATTTACTCTCAACAGGCTTTTTGTTCTGAATATACAGAATATTCATAGTACCGTTGCCGATGTCGGCAAGGATATTTGTACCCTTAAACTCTCCGATGCGCTCCACAATGGCAGGATAGCCTTGCGGATAGACGCTGCAACCGACAAACTCAATATGAAAATCTTTGTCGTTATATCGGAAGTCCACAACCTTATTTTTCATAAGGTACGCTTTGAAGCTGTCGCGCTGTGCGCGTACCCAAGTGAGGGGTAAGCCTGTCGCAAGATATACCTTTGCGTCATATGTGCCTGTGCGCTGTAATTCACGCGCAACCGCCATAAGATTGAGGATATAAAAATCATCGTCCACGGACTTGTCAGCGATAAATTCTTTGTGATTTTCGCCGAAGCGGTAATACTTGCCGTTACATTCAAGGATATTACCCTGAAATATAGGCTCTGTATCGTACACGGTAATTCCTGTTGGTGTTACGGTGTTTGCGGTCTTGATATTGCCATAGCCTAAATCTGTGCCTATAACCTTGAGTCCGTTGTTAAGTTCTCTCATCTGCACCCTCCAATCCTTGCTGCGTAAACTGCAAATAATCACTGTATTCGCTGCACTTTATACGATAAGGGCATGCGGAGCAATCTCCGCAACCGAGCGAAAATATATAACTTTCCATTCAAAATACCTCCATACCTGTTTATTACCTTTCAGGCTCTTTTTTGTTTTGCTCTTTGCGGTGTTGTATCAAACTTTCGGCAAGTTCTGAAACAGTATCTCGTATATCCTGCATATGAGAATAATCATTACTGAGCCATTCATCATAACAAGCGGACAGCGGAAAAGGCTGTTTTAAAAGTTCTTTAACATGATTTATAGGCAATTCAGAGCCTTCAAAAACCGATAGAATATCATCGCGTATGACCTTTTCATATGCGGATTGAATTATCACATCAGGCGGCATTATTTTTAGCTTTTCGATATAAGCCTTTTGCTCTGCATTTGCTTTATCATAAAGCATCTGTCGTAAATCTTTCATATATTATCTCTCCATTTCTGAAATTCTTTGTTTTTGAGGTGTGCCATCAGGTATATCCATAACCTCACTATTCTTTTTGTCGATATTAAGCAGTGCGTCAAGTTCCGCAAGTCGCTTTTGCTTTTCGTTAAGTTCGGCTTCACGCGGAAATTCGTTTTTGCTCTCAACCTTTGCAATCTCAAACTGTTTCTTTGTTTCCGTCAGTTTTTGCTCACATTCTTCCTTTAATTTCGGAATAGTTGCAAGGGCATTATCAATACGCTGAATATTGCCGAATACATCAGTACCGAGTTCTATCGTATATGACCTTGAATTTTGAAGCGTCATTTTGTGCGTCTTATAATACGAGTCAAACGACAAAATCATTGTAAAACCTCTGTATTCACCTATAACGGCGGGGTCGGTAGATGTCATTGTTTTACAGCGTTCTATAAGTGCCGCGCCTGCTTTGTCCTTTTCGGTATAAGCAGTTCCGTCAATAGTCATAGGATAGAATTTATCCTCAATTTTCGGATATTGATTAACGCACTCAATATCTTTTCCTGCGCCTGCAATCTGTTCTGTGAGCCGTTGTATTTCCTGCGGATAGAATTTAATTACTTTATCTTCAAGTTCGTATATCTCATTCATAAAACTTGACTTCAAAAGTTTCAGCTTTGCGACTTCGGTATCAAGTTCCATCTTTTCCTTGATATGCGGATTACCTGTTGCAAGTGCTTTAATTTCAGCATAAGACAGTGCCGTTTCGTCAATATCTTCTGCGCTTCTGACAGGTGATTTACTTGTCATTATCTGCGATATGAATTTCTGCTTATTCTCGACAAGCTGATAGCTGTAACTGTCAAAGGTGTCTTTTGTAACATAACGGTAAATATGTACGGTATCGTTTGTATTGCCTTGTCGGATAATACGTCCGGCGCGTTGTTCCAAATCTGACGGACGCCACGGGCAGTCAAGGTCGTGCGACGCATACAAACGCGTCTGAACATTAGTACCTGCGCCCATCTTTTGAGTAGAGCCGAGCAGAATACGGACATCACCGCTCCGCACCTTTGCAAACAGTTCCTTTTTGCGTACATCGGTATCTGCATCGTGAATAAAGGCAATATCGCTTTCGGGAACACCTTTTGTAATCAGCTTGCTGCGTATATCGTCATACACATTAAAAATGCCGTCCTTTTTAGGTGTGGAGCTGTCGCAAAAGACAAGCTGCGTACCCTTAAAGTCGGTAGTTTTATTCCATATTTCAAATACATTATCAGCGCAAGCAGAAACCTTTGTACCGTCCTCATCGGGGAGCATATCATTTATAAGCCTTTGGTCAAGTGCAAGTTTGCGTCCGTCATTAGTGATTTTGAGCATATTGTCAATGGTAGGGTCTACATTACTATGACGTATCTTTTCGGCGCGTTTACCGAGTTCAGCTACCATTGCTCTTTGCATTTCGGTAGGCTCAACCGCTATGTTATGGTACTCTGCTTCGGGTACAGGTAATTTGAGCATATCGGCGGTCTGAATATCCGCAACCTCGCGAAACATATTCATCAGTTCGGGTATATTAAAGAATTTTGCAAAGCGTGTTTTTGCTCTGTATCCTGTACCCTCTGGCGCAAGTTCAATCGCGGTAACTGTTTCTCCGTAAGTTGATGCCCACGCGTCAAAATGCTGTAAGTCCTGTTCTTCGAGCATATCATACTGCAAATACCTCTGCATAGTATAAAGTTCAACCATCGAATTACTTATCGGCGTACCTGTTGCAAAGATATTACCTTTATTGCCCGTGAGTTCATCAAGATAACGGCATTTCATAAACATATCGCTTGACTTTTGCGCGTCTGTCTGTGCTATGCCGCCGACATTACGCATTTTTGTTACAAGGAACAGATTTTTGTAATTGTGCGCTTCATCTACAAACATACGGTCAACACCTAATTCCTCAAAGGTAACAACATCGTCTTTTCGGTCTTGCTTATTGAGTTTATCAAGTTTTACTTGAATACTTTTCCTCGTGCGCTCCATCTGTTTTACAGTAAATCGCTCTGCGTCTTTTGCCTTTGCTTCGGCTATACCGTTTACAGTATCTCTAAGCTGTTGCATAAGGAGCGTTTTTTGTCTTTCTACCGACATAGGAATTTTCTCAAACTGCGAATGACCGATTATGATAGCGTCATAATCACCTGTCGCAATCCTGCCGCAAAACTTCTTACGGTTTTTCATCTCAAAGTCCTTTTTAGTAGTAACAAGGATATTAGCTGCGGGGTATAACTGCAAAAATTCACTTGCCCATTGTTCCGTCAAGTGATTAGGCACAACAAACATAGGCTTATTACACAAACCGAGCCGCTTACTCTCCATAGCTGCCGCTGCCATTGTCCAAGTTTTGCCTGCGCCTACAACGTGTCCTAAAAGGGAATTGCCGCCGTACATAATACGGGCAACTGCATCTTTCTGATGTTTCCGTAATTGTATTTCGGGGTTCATACCGCTGAATGTAATATGACTTCCGTCATACTCACGGGTACGGATACTGTTAAACTTCTCGTTATACATCTTCACAAGAGTATTGCGCCTGTCAGGGTCTTTCCATATCCAATTATCAAATGCGGCTTTTATGGCTTCCTGCTTCTGCTGTGCTATTGTTGTTTCCTTATGATTTAGCACGGGTACGCGTTTTCCGTCCTCGTTTTCCACATAATCAAAAATACGGACATCTCTAAGGTTTAGAGTGTCCTCAATAATTCTCAAAGCATTAGCGCGTTGAGTACCGTATGTACGGTTTATCTTTATATTTCCCTTGTCGCTGCTCTTGCCTGATATATTCCAATTACCCGTCAGCTTTGAATATTGAATGTCAATCTCGGCTTTTGCATACGGTGAGGGATTAAGCAATTCAAATGTAAATTGCTCAATATATTCAACAGGTATCCAAGTAGTACCGAGCCTTACGGTAATTTCACTTGCGGTCAGGTCTTTCGGCTGTATAGCTTCTAATGCTTCAACATTTACCTTAAAAGCATCGTCAATTTTGGCTTCTTCCTGTGCAATACGCAACTTTTCACGGACATTACCTGACAAATATTCGTCTGCCGTAAGGTATTTGGGGAAATACTGCTCGTTTTCTTCCTCGTGTAACGGATTGAGGAATATAACTCCGTTTAAGTCCTCAAACAATTCTTGTTCGGTTTTACCTGAAAGCGAGGACATAAACTCCATATCAACCTTTGCTTTTTCACCGATTGACACGGCTAATGCTTCGCTTGCGGTATCAACGTGGGTTATTTCCTTTTTCGCGCCGATTGTACGCTTTGTGAACATATCAGCTTTGCGTTTCAAGTTCCCGTCATCGTCTAATTCCTCCAAAGAACATAGCAGGAAATAACTGCTGTCGGACGAAAAAGCCATATTGTTTCCGCGCGAATTGATAAGTCCGTATTTTTTAGTGAAATTATCATACAAGGTATTCAGCTTATATTGCTGCTTCTTAATTTCATAGTCAGGAAAATCCTTAGTCTGATATTCGATTAAATCACGGACGCAATCCCGTATTTCAATCATACCTTTTACGCGATTTTCAGCAGTAGCATTAAGTTCCACCTTGTTCATTATACTGTTTTCGCGGAAATATACATCACCGTCCACAATGGTATAGCTGAAATTCTTAACATCAGGGTCGGCAGGGATTGATACAGTATCATTTTCAGCAATATCGTCAAATTCATATTCTGTAATTTCTGCCTGTAAGTTTTGTATTGCATTATTAAGCTGTTGTTCAAGGTCTGCACCCTCGTATGGCTTACAGTTTAATTGCATACCATATTGACCGCTTTCCTCGACCAATTCACCGAGTACCATATCAGGATTGTCAAGGAAATATTGATTTATAGGCTGTCCTGTTTCGTGTTGTCCAACGTGTACCCAATCAGGCTCAATGTCTACTATTCTGTCGCGCTTCTGTAAAAAGAGAATATCCGCCGTAACCTCTGTACCCGCGTTCTTCTTAAAGGTGTTATTCGGCAAGCGGATTGCACCTACAAGGTCAGCGCGCTGTGCTATGTATTTACGCACCTTTGAATTTTGCTTATCCATCGTGCCGCTTGATGTGATAAACGCAACAATGCCGCCCGGTCTGACCTTATCCAAAGTCTTTGCAAAGAAAAAGTCGTGAATTAAGAAATTATGCTTATCATATTTCTTTTCCATAACCTTAAAATTACCGAATGGAACATTACCGACTGCAACATCAAAGAAGCTGTCGGGGAGTGTACTATCCTCAAAGCCTTGAATTGCTACGCTGTTCTTTTGATAAAGCTGCTGTGCAATTCTGCCCGTTATGCTGTCTATCTCGATACCGTAAATTTTGCTGTCTGAAAAGTTTTCAGGCATAAGTCCCATAAAGTTACCGATACCACAAGACGGCTCTAAAATATTACCCTGCTTAAATCCCATACGTTCCATAGCCTTATACATTAAACGTATGACTACGGGCGGAGTATAGTGTGAGGTCAGTACACTTGTGCGCGCCTGCTCATATTCATCATTAGTGAGTAATGATTTTAATTCGTTATACTTACTGTGTTTTTCCTCGAAACAGTCTGCAAGACCGCCCCAACCGACATACCGTGATAATGTTTCCTGTTCTTCAGGAGTTGCCAAACGGTGTTCTGCTTCAACCTGTTTGAGCGTCCGTATAGCCGCAACATTCGCCGCGTATTTTTCACTTGCCGTACCGTAACCGAGTTCATCATCGGTGATAGTAAAGTTATGACGCTCTGACTGTGGTATTTCAGGATATATAACGGTATTCTGAACAGGCTGCGGTCTTTGTATGTTCGGCGGTGGTAATTCCGTCTGCGCTTGAGTCTGCTCCTGAATGATATTTTTAAGCCATTCAATACTTTCACCGCGGAATATAGGATAGCCTGCTTTTTCTTGAAATGTAGCATCTCTTAGACTGACACTTCCAAATTCTGCGCTGATACTATCGACTATGAATTTACTGCCGTCAACTGTAATTTCTCTGCCGATATATTCTGAATAGTTCTCCGTTGGCTCTTGGATATTGTCTTTTTCTTTGACTTGCTTAATTTGTTCATCAGAAAAGCCTACCATTTCACCGAAATTTAGCATTGATAAATCATCTAAAAACTCCTCAAAAGGTCGGCTGTCAATAAGAATATCATCAATATATCGGTTTATCTTAAAATCAATTAAGTCTGCGTCAACTCTCAAAGTATGACTTTCATCTAAATGGAGTATAGTTTCATCTGCGAAAGTATATAAAATGTTGACCTCTCTCATATTGCTGAAATCGGCGGTTGTATTTTCTTCTTCCTCTAAATACTCGCTGATTACGCTTTTTACCCATTCAGTATATGATTCGTCTTGCTGTGCTTGTGCCTGCTGTGGCTCGTCTGTGATAGGTACGTCCATTTCATTCTCACGAATAATATCGTAGGTTTGCTCGAATGAATAATTGTGTATTCTTTCTTGAAATTCGGGCATATCGAAATACATCTTATATAATTCAGGTCTGTTTTTAGACGAAAAGGCTAATATGGCTCTTTTCACGGCTGCATCACATTCAAGTTTTGCGTTATCTTTATCTGAATTAAGACAGGCGTTGATATAGCTTTCATCATTCACAACTTTACTTACAATAGTAAGAGCATATTCGTAAAATGTCTTTTCAACAGCTTGTTGCTCTTTGTTATCTTCAAAAAAAGCTACAAGATACCCGTTTGAATTTAAGGTTTGTGCGTACTTTTCCGCGATATGCGTGGGAAAACCGACCATAGATAAACGCTCATCATCAATTACTTTTGATGTGAGTGTTAAATCTAAAATCTTTGCAGCTTCTTCAGCTTCCGAGCCGTATATCTCGTAAAAATCACCGACTTTTTCAAGCGTTACGCTCTTAATTTCTGATAATTCGCTTACAAACTGCTGTGTCCAATATTTCGCCATTGTGTTTGAAGTAGTTTTATTGATTTCGTTCATCGCTTCAATAAGCCATAGGCGAGTTTCACCGTTCTTTATAGCTTCACCGATACCGATTTCCGTTTCATCAAGCAGGTTTTCTAACCAAAAACGCTCAAAAAGCTGTTTATCGTTATCATCAATAAGGTCAATAAAATACCTGATACGCTTTGGAAGCGTCTGACGAAGTTCCTCCGGCGGTAATTTATCCATACCATTGAGATAACTGTACTTTTCATTACGAATTTTCTGCTGTTCCTGTTCTGACAGATATTTATGTAATCCCTCCGAGCGTTCGGTTTGACTAAGGTATTTACCTGATTTTATAAGACTGTCAATACGCTTTACAGCAGCACTCCAAGTAATATTAACCTTTGCATAAGGGGATATTATATCGCCGCGGCTGAATACTATTCCGCTTGAATCGTGCGACTCGTTGAATATACCGCTATAATGCCCACCTGTACCATATTCATTTTTCAAAAAGGCAATACGCTCTTTTGTATCCGTATGCTCATCAAAATATAGATAAATTCTGAATTTGCTTTTATCTACATTACTACCGCTTGCCATCAGATTATCAATTTCATCTTCTGTTATAAATGGTGCGGCAGTATTTTTTTGATATTCATTTGCGGTAAAAGTTCTGTGTTCAAGCTGTAAATCTTTTAACAATGACTTTACTTTATCAGGCGCATAGACTGTGTATGCAACAGCATATTTGTCATTAGCATATACCTTGTTTACCTCATCAACGGCATTTATAGCAAGGTTTATGTTTTCCGTCTGTCTAAACAGTTCTGATACTCTGTTTACAGTATCAGGGTAGATATTACTAAACCATTCTGTATTAAAATGCTTTAATAAGTCGGGATATTTATCGGTGTCGGTACTTCGGTACATATTATAAAAGACTGTTGCAGCTTTTTTATATTCAGCTTCACTAACTTGGTCAAGCGTTTCCTGCGGTGCAAATCTACCGAGTTCCAACAGTTCACCGATACGCTTTTCCGTGCGTTCCCACGATAAAAGTTCGCCGCGTTCGTTTGCTCGTTCACCGTATGCAATACGGATACCATCGCTATTCCACCATACAGATACTTTGTTACCGTCAAAGATAAAACCTTTGCCGCCCGTGCCGTATTCGTCTTTGAGAAATTCAATATTTTCTGTGGACGATTTGTTTTTGCTATATTCAATACAGATATTCAAAACGCTGTTGCTATCATTACCACCTGTTGTCAACACCTCGTCAATAATCTGCTGCGGCATAGAAAAAGCAGAACCTTGTACTTGCTCTGCTTTCATAATATATTCTTTTTGTTCTGCTTCGGTGGGAAGCACCATATCAAAGATACTTAGCTGTACACCGTTTCCGATAATACGATTTCCTCCGCTGAATGGAGAAAGTTGTTCATTTGTCCCGTCCATCGTAACGGGTCTGTCGATTTCATCTCTTCCGTTATGCCCTCCGATTTCGCCATCTGCGATACTATTGTCTGTACCTGCTGTGTTGTTGTCTTGTCTATCTCCTCCAAGTGTTTCAGGAGTTCGCCTTTCATCATCAGTAGGGAGTACAGTGTCGGACGCTGTGTTTTCAGGTATGTTCTCCGCATCATTCCGTATTTGCCTATCTGATGTTCCTCCGCCGGTACTGTCAAGTTCGGCATTTGATAATCTCCGACTTTCGTGTATGGTATTGCGTTTGTCATTTTCATCAGTCCTTTCTTCTTGAACATCGTTTTTATTTTTTTCATTATCATTATATACGCTATTTTCTTTTTCTGCAAATTTTTCTCTTTTTTTCTCATTATGAATTGTTCTCGCAATATCTCTTAATGCGTCCTCTGCAATCGTACTTACGGCATTACCGAGAATACTCATTGTTTCGGGAGTATTAAAATCGCGTATATATTGAAGGTCATATTCGTCAATCACGTCATCGGCGCGTAATCCCATACGCTGCATAATCATATATACAACCGATGCTTTGGCTGTCTGACGAAAACGCAAGTCAAGATTAACATCGTCCATTCCTGATAAAAAGCTGCCGCTTTTCGCATATTTTAAATCGTGTAAATAGTCGGCTTTTCTGTCCTCAACTGCGGAATATGAAGCATTGATTATCGCGTCCCTGATATTAGCTGCGTTTGCTGTATCACCAAAATACTGTTTAAGTGTTTGCATAACTGCACTCTCATATCGGTCATCATATTGCCATAGCTTAATTTCGCGCTTTCCATAGCTTCGTGTATCAGAAATATCAAATACATATTCAAGATAATATTTACTGCCGTTTTCACGCACAAGCGCAATAGGTTTTGCGTCTTTAATGACCCATCTATGCGTTTTATTTACCCAATCGTCCATACCCGCACAAGCTGTCGCTTCGGACTTTTGTGCAAAAATAAGGACTTGGTCGTTAAACGGATATTTGAAATGCCACGCGGCAGTTTTCAAAAAATACTTCCATACATCGTAATTAGCTATTGCTTTTGTTGAGTTCTGCAAAAGGTTGAAAATTCTTTGTGTTTCATCTGCCATTTTCCCACCTCGCTATCTGCATTTCTCGTCTTGTCTGTTTTTGATTTTACGCTGTTCGCGCAATTTATCCGCGTCCTGTTGTGCTTCCGCAAGCGTATTATACGCACCATTATCAAGGTTATTAAAAAAACGCGTCTTATCGCGCGCGTCCATACAACGGATAGAATAGCATAAATGATTGACTGCGCCGAGTGTATCAGATTTCTTATTTACTAAATCTATAATACGCTCTCCGCGGTTATCTTCGGGGTATAACTCAATTTTAAGCGTCCGCGCATTGTCAAGCAATATTAAATTCGGCGGTGTTAGCACACCCATATGCTGTAAATCATCTTTAAGTCTTATAGGCAACTGCGACAGGTCGGCGGTCAGGCTATTTTGTAAAAACTGTATTCCTGCTGTAATCATAATAACCGCCTACCTCTCCATATCCTTATTTTTTTTCGGCTTAGTGTTCGCTTTTTCAAGTTCAAGCCGTTTTGTAAGCCATTCGGGGTAACATTCCTTTTTGAGAATACCCTGCACATCATACCTTTCAAAACGCGTTCTCTCATCATTAGATAAATGTGTACAGAATACCGCCGTACCGAGTGAATCAGGTCTTGCGCCGTTTCCTCCTGTACAACGCACTATTTGATTTGCTTGTGTTTGATGTTCGGGATATAGGACATCTGCTTTTATGACAATAATTTCATTTTCTAAATTTTTATCAGATATGTTTTCACACATATTGGCAGTTATTATTCCTCTCGGAATATTCTTTGTTGCGGCTTTTACTTTTTCGATTTGTTCTTTGAGTCTGTCTGTAAAGATTTGAGCAACTTCAATATAAGCATTACTTACCATTCCGTTATCGTACTTTTCAAACAACTCGTTTCTTTCATAATCGGAAACTAAATAAAAGTACCCGTCAGAAGCGTTCATATTAACACCGAGTACAATTTCTTTATCGCCCATATGTACGGCATTGATGATTTCATAATCACCCGCCATTCTTTTTCCGTCTGCCACGCTTACCACCTCTGCTTTCTTTTTTATCGCTTGCGTGAGGATATTTCTTTATGTCCTCTTGATGCTGCTTTTTCGATTTATAAAACGGACATTCGCCGTTTTTGCAAAGCATTTGCTTTAAGATGCTGCACCGTTCCACTCGTGCAAAGCAATCTTTATACATCGTTCTCATCTCCAATCTCTGATAATTTTATATAGCTATCTATTCGCAATCCCTCTGCTGCCGCGATTTCATAAAACTTATCTATGACGCGCTTTCTGCGCTCGGTTAGCTGTTTACGGTCAGCATTGATAATCGCATCGCGGGCAGTTACATCTAAATAACCGCTGCCATTGTAATTTATATTTGGACTTCTGCTTGAAGCCATAATCAACATCTACCTTTCATAATTTTTTTCATCTTGTACGCGCTGTCTGAAATTCTTTAACGCTCTTTTTTCATTTGAAAAATATTTTCCCCAATAGCAGTCAGTAGTTCCGACATTCCGCTTCCAAGTTGCATAAGGCTCCGGCGCCCTCGGATTGTGTCCTAAAACAAATTCTTTATTTCCAACTCTCTCGGTTTTAATAATTTCATATCCTACATTAAATTCTGCCATAGAAATTCCTCCCTCCAATCAAAAAAGCCGACATTTCTTATTCAGAAACATCGGCTTTATGTTCTATTTCGTCATCATCAACGATTTCTATTTTTTCGTTTTTTGCGACAAGAATAATGTTGCATACAAGTCCTGCACCAAGCAACACTCCTACCGCAAAAGCTATAAGTAAATCCATCATATATTCCTACCTTTCCGGCTCGTTTCTCTTACGCGCCCAATTTGCAAGCAGCTTTTCAATAGTTTCGTCCATTTGCTTTAAAGTATAATGCTTCGGAAAATATTTTCTCAATCTATCTTCCTTAAAGGTAACTCTTAGCTTTTCGGGTTTCCGCTCCTGCATAATAGACAAAGCAACATCTTCATTCAAGTGTCCGTTTTCTGAAAAGCGGCGCAATTTCTTTGCCTGCTCAATAGACGGTGCAACTTCTTCTGCTTCAATCGCTTTTAAGACTTCTGCTTGCTCTTTTGACCCAAGATACGATATTTCAACTGCTGCGTTCATAGCGATTTGCTTATTATCAACCATATCAAGAATAGGGTCAATCAAATTTGTCAAGCGAATATATCGAAATATTTGATTTTTACTTTCTCCAACTTCTTTTGCAAATTGTTGACTTGATGTTGCTTCGTTAAAATTATTCCCAATTTGGGAATAATTTTTATTTGGTCTGCCTGCTTGTCGTTTCATAGCTTCCAATTTCATTTGATAAGCATATGCTTTTTCACTCGGCAAAACATTTTCACGATGTATATTACTATCTACAAGCAGAATTATAGCACTATCATCATCAAGGTCTTTTAATATGATTGATACATTTTCTATTCCTGCAAGTTCACAAGCCTTTGCGCGTCTATGTCCTGATATAATTTCATACCCTCCATCTTTATGAGGTCTTGCTATAATAGGGGATAATACTCCATATGTACTAATACTTTCAACCAATTCGTCCATACTGTTATCCATTCGCACTTTATATGGATTTTCCTCAAAAGGTTTTAATTCTGATAGCGAAACACGTCTAATTTCTTCCGTATCCCTGTTTTCATCAGATTTGAAAATATCATCGTATGAGGTCAGTCCTATGTTTAGCTTGTTCTTTGCCACTGTCAAGCACCTCCTTTGTCAGATTTTTGTATGCTTCTGCGACTTTGCCGTTTTTATCATAAGCATAAATGCTTTTTCCTGATGCCGAGGTTTCGGCTGCCCGTATTGACATCGGTATCTCTGCTTTAAATATTTTAAGATTTTTCCCGTATGTATCTCGTATCAATGACGATATTTCCTTTGCAAAATTTGTGCGACTGTCAAGCATTGTTAGCAATATTCCGCCAATTTTTAGCTTTGGGTTTATATGTCTTTTGACCTTTGATACTGTTTTCATAAGCTGTTCTAATCCTTTTGCGGGTAGGAAATGCGCTTGTACGGGAATAATAACCTCATTTGCAGCAGTTAAAGCATTTACTGTCAGCATACCAAGCGAGGGAGTACAGTCTATCAATACATAGTCATAATTGCTCTTGACTTGATTTATATAGTCTTTCAAGACGCGTTCACGATTCATAATATTTATCAAGGCGGTTTCCATACCTGATAATTCAATATTTGCGGGTACTACGTCAATACCCTCTGCGTGATGTAGGATACCCTCGTCAGCAGCAATCGGCTGTTCCTCGATTACTTTCTGCATAAGTGTTGACAGTGTAATATCCATATCGTCAGGGTTTCTATAACCAAGACTTTCCGTTAAACTTGCCTGTGCATCGCAATCTATCAAAAGTACGCGTTTGCCCTCATTTGCAAGTCCTATGCCAAGATTGACGGTGGTAGTAGTTTTTCCGACACCGCCTTTTTGATTTGCGATAGCTATTGTTTTACTCATTTTTCCATTCACCTCCATATATATCTCGTTTTACTCTGTTTGTTATTGATGTTTCGCCTGTTTTAGATGTGTTATATAACGCTGATATAAGATACGGGGTCTTGTTGTGTATTGTCCAAGTTACATCGTCAAGGTCAAGCAATAGTGCTTCGATTTTTCCGTATGTTAATTGTCCGTATCGTATTCGCACCATTTCTGCCGGTATTTCTTTTTTGCCGATGGTATAGTAGGTGGTATCTACAAGCATAACATCGGTCATAACTTCCACAATATCATTAATTAACTCTGTATTGTTTGTAGCTATCAGTGTGTCATAATCAATTTGTTTTTTTATCTGAGTAACTGTTTTGTTGTATCTGTCAATCCATCTTTCATTTTTAGAAGTGCTGTTCTCACGATTTGGCACATCTTGATTGATAGAATTGATATTATTAACATCAGTATTATTATATTTATTATTATTTCGCTCTGTTTCTTGCAAGTCTGCACTTTCGGTTTTTGCAAGTATTGACTTGCAATTTTTAGAAGTCTGAACATCTAATTTTTGCAAGTCTTGTTTTTCGTCATTTGTAACTCTTGAATATGTCTGTGATTTATCTACATTGACAAACTTTTTCAGATAGATTTTATCTGCTTTCCCTTGTCCCTGTTTAATACGCTCTATCAAGCCTATACCTTTTTTTGTGTCAAGTTCTGCAAGTAGCTTAACACCTTTTCCCGTACTGCAATTCATATCTTCCTCAATATCATTAAGTTTATAGAATATATAGGCTCTGCCTTGTTCATCAAACCAACCGTTGCGGATTGATAGACTCATACGGTCAAGCATAAGACCGTAAAGCAGCTTTGCGCTGTCTGATACTGTTTTGAATTGCGGTGATGATATAAGCAATTTTGGTATGCGATAAAAGGTAAACTGTTCTGCTTCGTTGCCGTAGAAATAGTCAAACTGCATACCACATTACCTCTGTTTTAAATACTGCCATTTTGTGTTCCTCCTTAAATTTTGCAATAAAAAAGAGAGTACCTTTAAAAGTACCCTCTTAAAAATTAAGCTATCTGCTTATTAAATTCTTTGAATGTAACAGATGTTTCCAACGCGTTCCTTGCTAATGCACCCATTTTTTCAGTAACGTGAGTATAGTATTTCAACGTAAATTCAAGTTTTGAATGTCCAAGCATTTCCTGAACATATCTCGGACTTATTCCGCTTTCTGCAAGAATAGTCGCGTATGTATGACGTAAATTATGGAATTTAAACGGTATTCCCAACTCATTTTTAATTATACGGGATAGGAATTTTATACTGTTTGTAGTAAGCATTTCGCCGTTTATCTTAACATTTACAAAATCAGTTACTTCAATAAGATTTTCTTTGTTTTTTACCAATCTTTCCGTAACAAAATTTCGTTTATATCCATCACCATAAATAGTACGGTTTTCATCTTGCTGTGCCTTTAAGGACTTTAAGTAATTACAGAAACTATCCGTTATGTTTACGCTTCTGTAAGCGTTCTTTGTTTTTAATGGGCAGAAACACCATTTTTTATCTTGAAATAATAGCTGCTTTTTTACTGCTATTTTCTTATTCTCAAAATCAATATCACTCCATTGTAATCCAAACACCTCACTTTCGCGAAGTCCTGTATTTAATGCTATAAAGAATGAAGTAACAACATTTGTGTTTTCTAATCTATTGCTCATTTGTAATAGTTCCTCATTGGTATATGAGCGTATTTCTCCAACGTGGCGTGGGTCAGGCGGTGCTGTAACTTCCTCAAAAATATCTTTTTTGGTATATTTTCTTTTATAGGCATATCCGAATAAAACTTTTAAGAGTTTGTAAAGTCCTTTTACATATTCTTCGCTGTATTTCGTCATCTTTTCATTTATAAAATCGTTTATGCTATTTGCGGTTATTTGATACATATAGAAAGAATCAAACCTGTCAGCAAAGTGATTTTTGTATAATGATTTATACCTTACAATAGTTGCATATGCGCGAGTTGCGGGTGCTTCTGTTTCTATAAATTCCTTATAGACTTCCTGAAAAGTTATTTTTTTGTTTTCTACATAATCACCTGTATTATTTATTTGATACAACACATCGTTAAGAGCCTTGTCAGCTTCTTTTTTAGTTTTATAGCCGCCTTTCTCAATCTGATTTCGTTTACCGTCTATTTTTCCAAAATCAATACGGTATGACCAAGTAGTACCCCTTTTTCTAACACTGCCTTTCATAACAATTCCTCCTTAATATAATGATAGATTTAATTGTATCAGTTGCAGCGTTAAAATCTAAAGTTTAGCCGTAAAAATCAGTTTGCCCTTATTTGCCCACAAATTCAAACACTTTTTATGTCCTCAAAACCGCATAAATACTAATATTTCGAGCGTTTTTGTGGGCAAGATATATATTTTTAATAAAAATTCATCATTTGCCCTCATTTTGCCCACATATTATAATAATACGATTAGTTATAAAAAAACACGATTAACTACATTTCGTTAATCGTGTTTCGTGAACAAGTCTTACAAACGGCTTTGTTATGCGGTTTATAAAGAGTATCTATTTGTATTTAATCGTATCTAAGATTAACCAAAATATCTCTTTAACATACCCTCAAAGCCTTTTCCATGTCTTGCCTCGTCTTTTGCCATTTCGTGAACTGTGTCGTGAATAGCGTCATAGCCAAGTTCTTTTGCTCTCTTTGCAAGTTCAAGTTTACCTGCTGTTGCACCACATTCAGCCTCTGCTCTAAGTTCAAGATTCTTCTTTGTTGACGGAGTTACAACTTCGCCAAGAAGTTCGGCAAATTTTGCTGCGTGTTCAGCTTCTTCCAAAGCGGCTCTCATATAAAATTCGCCGATTTCAGGGTAACCCTCACGGATTGCCTGTCTGCTCATTGCGATATACATACCAACTTCTGTACATTCACCTTCAAAATTAGCCTTTAGACCTTCGTAAACATCAGCTTCAACCTGATCTTTTGCACCTACTCCGATAACGTGTTCACATACAAAGTTTAGTGCAGTACCCTCTTCCATAACAGTGAACTTTGAACCAGGAACACCGCACTGTGGACATTTTTCAGGTGGTTCGTTACCCTCGTGAACATAACCGCATACCGGACATACATACTTTTTCATAATAAATTTCCTCCTTAGAATTAATTATTTTTTTTACTACTACAATTTTCGCAGATACCGTAAAATATAAGCGAATAGTCTTCTATATCTGCATTTAATTTTTCCGCCGCTTGATTTTTTATCTCGTCCATACCGTCTAAATCAATATCGTATATTTTGTCACACTTATTACATACGAAATGAAAATGTCGGTGGACAAAACCGTCGAAATGTTCTTTGTTTGCGGAAGTGCTGATTTTTAAAATATCTCCGTTTTCCGCAAGCTGTGCAAGGTTTCTGTATACAGTTCCAAGACTGATGTTTGGAAATTCCTTACGCAGATTTTCGTACAGCCAATCAGCCGACGGGTGGGAGCGTGTACTTCTAAGCAGCGTTAGAAGTGCCTCACGCTGTTTTGAATACTTCATACATTTCACTCCTTCAAAATCAATAATGATAATCATTACTGATTTATGAGTTCATTATAACAGACATTTTTCGGTTTGTCAATAGTTTTTTGAAATAAATTTAGATTAATTTTGTGTAAATTTGATTTTGGGTGTTGCCACCACTCCTCAGGGGGAGAAAAAAGGCTCCCATAGAGAGGAGCTGTCGACAAGGTCGACTGAGGGGTGGTTGCGTGTGGCAAAAGATGATTGCCCCTACGGAGTGTGGTTGATGAATAGCCACCACTCCGTCACTGCGTGCCACCTCTCCTCAAGGAGAGAAAAAAGGCTCCCATAGAGGGGAGCTGTCGGCACAGCCGACTGAGGGGGGTTCGCACATTGCAAAATACTTTTTTATTCTAAAATTTACGATATTTTTTGATTAGTCTTGATTTTATCGACGGTTTATAATATAATATAGAAGTAAAATTATGTTTACAGGAAAGGAACTGATAAATATGAAGAAAATGGAACAGCTTTACGAAGGAAAAGCAAAGAAGGTTTTTAAAACTGATGACGAAAATCTTTACATCGTTGATTACAAAGATGACGCAACTGCATTTAACGGTCTTAAAAAAGGTCAAATTGCAGGTAAGGGTGTTGTGAACAACAAAATGTCAAACTTCCTTATGCAAATTATGGAAAAGAACGGTATCCCTACTCACTTTGTTGAAGAAATTTCAGACAGAGAAACTGTTGTTAAGAGAGTAGAAATCGTACCTTTGGAAGTAATCATCAGAAATATTGCGGCAGGTAGTTTTTCAAAGCGTTTTGGCGTTGAAGAAGGCAAGAAATTAAACTGCACAACTTTGGAATACTGTCTAAAGAACGACGACCTTGGCGATCCTATGATTAACGATTATCAGATTATCGCTATCGGTGCTGCTACTAAAGAGGATCTTGATACTATTGCTGACCTTACTTTTAAAGTAAATGATGTTCTAAAAGCATATTTTGAAAGTATTAATATAGAACTTGTTGATTTCAAGATTGAGTTCGGTAAAACCCCTGACGGTCAGATTATTCTTGCTGATGAAATCTCACCTGATACTTGCCGTCTATGGGACGCTACAACTCACGAAAAACTTGATAAAGACCGTTTCAGACGTGATATGGGCAATGTTGAAGAGGCATATGCAGAGGTATTTAAACGTCTTGGACTATAATTAAGTGTAGACCGAATTAAATTGCCCGGCTCACCGCTTTTTGCCGAGGACAGTGCATATGTACGGCACCGTCGACTGCAAAGTGGCAATCAAAGCGATTTTCTTCGGTCTTATAAAAAATTTAGAGGAGTAAATGAAATGGCAACAAATACTTACGAAAGTCCGTTAAACTCACGTTACGCGTCAAAGGAAATGCAGTACATTTTTTCTCCGGACAAGAAATTCTCGACTTGGAGAAAACTTTGGATTGCGCTTGCAGAAAGTGAAAAAGAACTTGGACTTGATATAACAGACAAACAGATTGCTCAAATGAAAGAGCATATTTACGATATTAATTATGATGTTGCAAAGGCTCGCGAAAAGGAAGTTCGTCACGATGTAATGTCGCACGTTTACGCATACGGCGTACAGTGCCCGGACGCAAAACCTATTATTCACTTGGGTGCAACAAGTTGTTACGTAGGTGACAACACTGATATTATCATAATGACAGAGGCTATGCAGCTTGTTAAGAAAAAGCTTGTATGTCTTATCGGAGAGCTGGCAAAGTTCGCAAAGGAATATAAGGATTTGCCGACATTGGCATTTACTCATTTTCAGCCGGCACAGCCTACAACAGTAGGTAAGCGTGCGTCATTGTGGCTTGAAGATTTGCTTATGGACCTTGAGGACGTTGATTATCAGCTTTCAAAGGCAAAGCTTTTGGGCTGTAAGGGTACAACGGGTACACAGGCAAGTTTCCTTGAACTTTTTGAGGGTGACCATGAAAAATGTAAAATGCTTGACAAGAAGATTGCCGAAAAAATGGGTTATGAAGAATCATTCCCTGTAAGCGGTCAGACATATCCGAGAAAACTTGACTCTCAAATGCTTAATACATTGAGCCTTATCGCACAGAGTGCGTACAAGTTCTCAAACGACATCAGACTTCTTCAACACTTAAAGCAGATTGAAGAACCGTTTGAAAAGTCGCAAATCGGTTCATCGGCAATGGCTTATAAGAGAAACCCTATGAGAAGTGAAAGAATCGGCTCTCTTGCAAGATATGTAATAGTAGACGCACTTAATCCGGCAATCACTGCATCAACACAATGGTTTGAAAGAACTCTTGATGACAGTGCAAATAAGCGAATTTCAGTTCCTGAGGCTTTTCTTGCAGTAGATGCTATTCTCAGCTTGTACATCAACGTTGTTGACGGACTTGTGGTATATGATAAAGTAATCAATCAGCAGTTTATGCGTGAAATTCCGTTTATGGCTACTGAAAATATTATGATGGACGCCGTTAAAAAAGGCGGTGACAGACAGGATTTACACGAAAAAATCAGAGTATATTCTATGGAGGCGGGAAAGACTGTTAAAATGGAGGGTAAGGAAAACAACCTTGCCGAACTTATCGCCGGTGATCCTGCATTCGGTTTGACTTTGGAAGAAATTAATGCCGTTATGAAACCTGAAAATTTTGTCGGACGTGCTCCGCAGCAGGTTGAAGATTTCTTAAAGGATTACGTTGAGCCTGTTCTTGAAAAGAACAAGGATTTACTTGGTATTGAAGTTGAAATTAACGTCTGATCTATTTAAAATATAAATTTAGAGGTATTTATATGAAGAAAATTATATCTTGCCTTGTTGCGGTTTGTATGGCTGCGATGTCGTTTGTGACCGTACACTGCGAGGATAATATTAAAGTGATACTTGACGACAAAACGCTTGAATTTGACGTTCAGCCACAAATTATAGACGAACGCACACTTGTGCCTATGCGTGTGATATTCGAGGCATTGGGCGCAGATGTTGAGTGGGAAGAGGAAACTCAGACTATCAACACAAGACGTTCGGATACTGATTTGTTTTATATCAGTATGCGTGTGGGTGACAAGACAATTCATAAGGAGTCGGTTAAGGCGAACTTGCCGACATCAAACGATATTGAACTTGATGTACCGCCGATGATTATAGACGGGCGTGCGCTTGTTCCTGTTCGTGCGGTTTCGGAGTGCTTTGGCTGTAAGGTAGAGTGGGACGGCGAAAGTCAAACTGTTATTATTGAAAGCAATTCTGACAATAATACAGATACTGACGTGCCGACACCGTCACCGACAGAAACACCTGTCAATTCAGTTAATACAATCGAATATAACGCCGATAATGAGCAGTATGCAAGTTATATGAAAGAATTTAAAATTCTTGACGCGGTAAAAAATTCGGACGGCAACTATGATATAACATACACACTTCAAACATATCTTGAAGGTCGTGGTTTGGTTGTGGTTGAATTTAGGTGCCTTGATGAAAACGGCAGTGAAGTTGACAGATTCGGCGGAGCATTCCAAGGCACAGATTATACATGGAGCGCTCAAGAGGCGAAAACAACAATTTCCGGTAAAACAACACGCATTGAGCTTGTAATTGAAAAATAAGTTATGAAATTAAAAATCAGGCAAACGCTTGGTTAGCATAGGAGGACAAATACATGGTAAAAGCAATAGTTGGTGCAAACTGGGGCGATGAAGGTAAGGGTAAGATTACAGATATGCTTGCCGCTGACAGTGACATCGTAATCAGATTTCAGGGCGGTGCAAACGCAGGTCACACTATTATAAACGAATACGGAAAATTTGCATTGCATCTTCTTCCGTCAGGTTCATTCAATCAGAATGTAACAAATATGATCGGAAACGGTGTTGCACTTGATATTCCTGAACTTATAAAGGAAATTGACGAGGTCGTAAAACGTGGTGTTCCGAAGCCGAACATTGTTGTGTCAGAAAGAACACAGGTTCTTATGCCTTATCACAAGTTGTTTGACCAGTACGAAGAAGAAAGACTTTCAGACCGTCAGTTCGGTTCTACAAAGTCAGGTATAGCACCGTTCTTCTCAGATAAATTTTCAAAAATCGGTTTTCAGGTTTGGGAACTTTTCGAGCCTGAAAGACTAAAGGAAAAGATTAAGAACGTAATCGAAGTAAAAAATCTTATGCTTGAACATATCTATCATAAACCGCTATTGGACGCAGACGAGCTTTTCAATACACTTATGGAATATGCCGATATGATTAAGCCGTATGTGATTGATTCGGTTGCATTTATGCACAACGCAATCAAAGAGGGTAAGAAAATTCTTTTGGAAGGTCAGCTTGGCTCACTGAAAGATCCTGATTTCGGTATTTATCCGATGACAACTTCTTCATCTACTCTTGCCGGTTACGGTGCGGTTGGTGCAGGTATTCCTCCGTATGAAATTACAGACATAATTACAGTTGTAAAAGCATATTCATCAGCAGTTGGTGCAGGTGCATTTGTTTCGGAAATATTCGGCGAAGAGGCAGATGAACTTAGAAGACGCGGCGGTGACGGCGGTGAATTCGGTGCTACAACAGGCAGACCGAGACGTATGGGTTGGTTCGACTGTGTTGCGTCACGTTACGGCTGTCGTGTACAGGGTACAACTCAAGTTGCATTTACTGTACTTGACGTACTTGGTTATCTTGATGAAATTCCTGTATGTGTGGGATATGAAGTTGACGGTGAAGTTATCAGAGATTTCCCTACAACAAACAAGCTTGAAAGAGCAAAGCCTGTTTTGAAAGTTCTTCCCGGTTGGAAAACTGACATCAGAGGTATCAAGAAATATGAGGACTTACCGGAAAATTGCCGTAAGTACATCGAATTTGTTGAAAAAGAACTTGAAGTGCCTATTAAGATTGTTTCTAACGGTCCTTCAAGAGAAGATATTATATTGAAATAATTAAAATGAACCCAAGGGGGAATTTGTTATGGACGCATCTAAAATCAAATTGATTATATGGGACCTTGACGAAACCTTTTGGAACGGTACTATTTCAGAACAAAAGGTCGCACCTGTTAAGCAGGCTTGCGACCTTGTTTTGTTATCCTCAAAAAAGGGAATTGTCAATTCGATTTGCTCCAAAAATGATGAAAAGCCGTGTATCGATAAGCTGAAAGAATGGGATTTGGATAAGTATTTCGTGTTCAATTCGATTAATTGGGAGCCGAAAGGTCAGAGGATTAAAGATACTGTCGAAAGTATGAATTTAAGATCTTGTAATGTACTTTTTATTGACGATAATAAGCTGAATTTGGAGGAGGCAAAGTTTTTCTGCCCCGATATTATGACAATGCTGCCCGATAAAATCGGTGAACTTTATGCGGCGGTTTCAATGCTTGATAAGAATGACGAAAAATTATCACGTCTTGAAAGTTACAAGGTGCTTGAAAAGAAAAATAAGATTAAAAAGAGTATCGGCTCAAATGAAGAATTTTTGCGACAGAGCAATATCCACGTTGATTTTAATTCGGATTGTGCGGAACATCTTGACAGATTACATGAGCTTATATTCCGTGCAAATCAGCTTAATTTTACGAAAGTGCGTTCAACGAAAGACGAACTTAAAGCGTTGTTTGAAGATGAAAATGCGAAATGTGAATATATAACGGCGTATGACAAGTACGGTGAATACGGAATTGTCGGCTTTTATGCCGTAAAGGATAATACGCTTGTGCATTTTCTGTTTTCGTGCCGTACGCTCGGTATGGGGATTGAGCAATATACATATGAAAAAATCGGTTGTCCGAAACTTGATGTTGTAGGTGACGTATCGGTTAAAATCGGCAAAGATGAGCCGACTGTAACGTGGATAAATCAAGATAACGTAAAGACGGATAATGAATTTGAGGACATAAAAAATACCGGTTTTAAGGTGCTTATAAAAGGGCCTTGCGACTTAAATCAAATATTTTCGTTCATAAAAAATGAGGATATATTCGATTGTGAGTTCACGTATGTGAGCCGCGAAAAACAGTCGCTCGGTGTTGCGATTGAGGGTATGAACCATACTTCGCAAATTGTAAATGCCTATTCGATTACAGACGAAGAAACAGCCGAAATTTGTAAACTTCCGATATGCGACAGTCAAATGTACTCGGACAGCATTTATAAAAATAAGTACGGAATGATTTTTATAAGTATTTTGACTGACGCTAATCTCGGCGTGTATCGAAATAAAAACAACGGTGCTGTTTTTGCGTTTGGTGAGTATATTTATCCGCTTACCGACAAGGCTATGTGGAAAAAGTATATTAATAAAGAAGTTTATACCGCAAATTGTGATTTTAAAGAAAAGGATTTGCAGAAGATTGCGGAAGAATATGAATTTTTGGGCAGACTTACACCAAAGCAGACGGCGGAAAATCTGCGGTTTATCTATGAGCATATCAAAACCGATACGGAACTTGTTATTTTGCTTGGCTGCGAACGTGAGTACAAGGATAATAAGCTGGAGGCTTGGGTGAACAGGCACAATGACCACAAGGAATATAATTCGGCGGTACGGAAAGAATTTGACGGTTGCAAAAATGTGACGTTGTTTGACGTGAATGAATATATAACGTCCGATGATGATTTTAACGACAGTGTAAACCATTATAAAAAACGTGTGTATTACTTGATGGCACAAAAATTTACCGAAATGATAAATGCTCATGCAAACGCAGATGTAGCAAAGCAAACGTCAAAAGCAAAACTTGCGTATTTAACATTAAAACAAAAAATTAAAAAGATTGTTAAACCAAACGGTTAAATTTTATATTGACAAAACAGTTGCATTAGAATAAAATTAAACTATTGATTAAAATAATTTGGGAGATTATAAATGAGTATACGAAAGGTAACTATATGCTTGGCGGTGATTCTTTTCATATCTGCCACCGTACTTGCATTTACATCTAATAAACGTGCAGAAAAAAAGGCTGAAAAAGAATATACGCCTACCGTACAGACGGTCACAATGACGGCTGTCGGCGACTGTACGTTGGCAACTGACATAAACGCAGACCCAAACGGCAGCTTTAAATCGGTTGCCGAGTCTTTAAACGGCGATTATTCATATTTCTTTAAAAATGTTTCACCGATATTTTCGGAGGACGATTTAACTATCGTAAATTTTGAGGGTACTTTGTCAAATCAAGGAACAAGACAGGATAAGCAGTTTGCTTTCAGGGGTAAGCCTGAATATGTGCAGATACTTACATCGTCAAGCGTTGAGGCGGCAAACCTTGCAAATAACCACAGTGCCGATTACGGTGACGTAAGTCTTTCGGACACGATAAAATATTTGAATGAGGCCGGTATCTCCAATTTTATAGGTACGAATACCGCGATAAGAGATGTAAACGGAATATCGGTCGGACTTGTCGGAATTGACGCACTTGACGAAACAGAGGCGGCAAAACTTGAAAATGTTATCGGTTCGGTTAAAAGTCTTGGTGCACAGCTTGTTATAGTAAGTATTCACTGGGGCGAAGAAAAGGCTACCGCTCCGAACGATACACAAACAGAGCTTGCACACAAGGCGATTGACGCAGGTGCAGACCTTGTTTTGGGAACACACCCTCACGTTTTGCAGGGTATTGAAAAATACAACGGTAAATATATAGCGTACAGCTTGGGTAACTTCTGCTTCGGCGGTAACAATAACCCGGCGGACAAGGACACAGTTATATACAGACAGACATTTACGTTTGTTGACGGGGTTATGCAGGAGGACGATAATATGACGCTTATTCCCGCAACAATTTCGGGTCATGATGAGTATAACGACTATCAGCCGGCAATAGCTGAGGGTGACAGAAAGACTCAAATAGAGAATAAGTTGATTGAATATTCGACACCGCTCGGACTTTCTACGCTTAATTTCAGATAATTTGTTTTTACTATTGACAAATGGCAGTAAAGTTTAGTATAATATAAAACAGATTAGATGAGATTAGAACAGACAGAGCATATTTTAATATGATTTTTATGCCTCTTGGACTTATCTGTCTGAGAGGTTTTTCTGTTTTTTCTTGCAAAAAAGAAAGGAAGATGTAAAATGAAAAATTTAAAGAAGATTATTGCAATGGGACTAACAGCCGCACTATGTGCCGTTTCTTTGGCAGGTTGCGGAGGCTCGCAAATCGGCGGTGCTGACGGCGAAACAGACGTAAATATTTCGGATACATACAAAATCGGTGTGCTTCAATACGCAGACCACCCGTCGCTTGATAACTGCCGTGAGGGCTTTAAGCAGGGACTTGATTCAGAGGGTATCAAGTATGATATTACAGAATCGTCTGCAAAGGGTGACGACTCAACAAATACACAAATCGCACAACAATTTGTTTCACAAGGTATGGACCTTGTATGCGGTATCGCAACACCGTCTGCACAGGCTTGCTACAATGCGGCTTACGAGGCAAAAATTCCTGTAATCTTTAACGCAGTTTCAGATCCTGTTGCCGCAAAGCTTGCAGAAAGCGATACACAGGCAATGGACGGAATTACAGGTATAAGCGATATGTTGCCTGTTGACGAACAGTTAAAGCTTATCCGTGAAATGTTGCCTGACGCAAAGAAAATCGGTATACTTTACACAACAAGTGAAGCAAATTCTGTTTCTACAATAGAAACATACAAGCAAAAAGTAGGCGAATACGGTTTTGAACTTGTTGAAAAGGGTATTACAAATGCCGCTGAAATTCCGCAGGCAGTAGACCTTTTGGTAAGTGAAGTTGACTGTATCTCAAATATGACAGACAACACAGTTGTTGAAAACTTGCCTATACTTCTTGAAAAGGCAACTGCTAAAAACATTCCTGTATTCGGCAGTGAAGAAGAACAAGTAGGAAACGGCTGTATCGCGTCAGCCGGTATCGACTACATTGAACTTGGTAAAAAAGCAGGCGTTATGGCTGCAAGAGTGCTAAAGGGTGAGGACGTTAAGAATATCCCTTACGAAACTCTTACAGAAAGTAAACTTACTATCAACACTGATGCCGCAGAAAAAATCGGAGTAACAATACCGCAGTCAATCACAGACAGAGCTGAGGTCAAAAACGCTCCGTCTGAATCATGATTGAAGGACTGATAGTCGGAATACTTGAGCAGGGACTGATATATGGAATAATGGCTATGGGTGTGTATATCACCTATACCATTCTTGATTTCCCCGATTTGTCTGTAGACGGTACGTTCCCTCTCGGAATAGCTATATGCTTTGTGATGATTAATAACGGTCTTAATCCGTGGCTTGCATTGCTTGCGGCATTTGCCGCAGGGTGCATAGCCGGTATGTTTACGGGAATTTTCAACGTAAAACTCAGAATACGCAATCTTCTTTGCGGTATTCTTACTATGACGGCTCTTTATTCGATAAATTACGGAATAGTCGGAAAAGCGTCGGATTTCCTAAGTATGGATACAACGACTATTTTCTCACAGACAGCTTTCCTTTTCGGAAACGGTCACTTTGCATTGTACTCTAAACTTGTTGTTATTCTTGTGATTACGCTTATCGCAAAGTTTGCACTTGATTGGTATATGCGTACCAAGTCGGGATTTCTTTTAAGAAGTGTCGGAGATAATGAGGGGCTTGTAATCACGCTTGCACAAAATCCGGGAACGATTAAAATTATCGGTCTTGCGATTGCAAACGGACTTGTTTCGCTTGCCGGTGCGGTGTACTGCCAATACGGCAAAGCGTTTAACGTTGCGTCTGGTACGGGTACTGTTGTTATGGGTCTTGCCGCCGTTATTATCGGCTCGACTATATTTAAGAAAATTAAATTCCTCAGAATTACAACAGGCGTGCTTTTCGGTATGATTATTTATAAGGCTTGTATTTCAATCGCACTTGCCGCAGGCTTGCGTTCACAGGATACAAACCTTATGATTACGATTTTGTTTATCGCAACACTTTGCGTAGACGAATTTTTGCTTAAAAAGAAGAAAGTTGGGGTGAAGAAAAATGCTTGAACTTTCTCACATTTATAAAACTTTTAATCAAGGAACTATTGATGAAAAGGTGCTTTTTTCGGATTTTAACATAACAGTAAACGACGGTGATTTTGTCGGAGTTATCGGTTCAAACGGTTCGGGAAAAACGACTATGTTAAATGTCATTTCGGGCGATATGCCGATTGACAGCGGAAGTGTTTTGCTTGACGGTAAGGAGCTTAATAAGCTGAAAAACTTTAAACGTGCGCAGAGAATAGGCAGAGTTTTTCAAAATCCCGCAATGGGAACCTGTCCGTCAATGACTATATGGGAAAACATGTCTATCGCAGATAATAAGGGTAAGAATTTCGGACTTTCGTTTGGACTTAACCGTCAGAGAAAAGACTTTTACCGTTCACAGCTTGAACTTTTGGGTATGGGACTTGAAAACAGACTTTCAACTCTTGCAGGCTCACTTTCGGGCGGTCAAAGACAGGCACTTGCACTTATTATGGCGACTATGATCAGACCTGATTTGTTGCTTTTGGACGAACATACAGCCGCGCTTGACCCTAAATCTTCTGATACGGTTATGATGCTTACGGATAAGATTGTTCATGAAAAGAACATAACAACCATTATGGTAACGCATAATCTTCGTCACGCGGTTGAGCATGGCACAAGAACTGTTATGATGCATAACGGCGAGGCTATTATGGATGTTTCGGGTGCGGAAAAAGATAATAAGACAATAAATGACTATTTGACAGTGTTTAATGAAATAAGTATTGAATGCGGAAATTAGCATAAAAGCTGAATTTGGATATATTCAAATTCAGCTTTTTTAGTATAAAAAATCAGCAAATTTTTCATTCTCCTCTTGAATTTTTATTCATTAAAGTTTATAATGAAAAAAGAGGCTCAAGAGAGATATTAGAGCCATTTGGAGTAAGGGAGAAAAAACTATGTTAAAAAAATTAACCGCATTTTTGACGGCAGCTGTAATGGTTACATCAGTTGCGTCAATACCGGTGTTGACGTCATATGCCGACACAAATTCAACTACTGAAAAACGAGTAATGGAAAAACTTGATCGAGGCACTGTTGCCGTTAAAACAAATGACGGTGTGTATTTGTCGTGGCGACTTTTGGGTACGGAAAGTCTTACAAATCAAGCATTTGATATATACCGTGACAGTGAAAAAATATACACAACAGGCGAACACGATGCAACTTGCTATACCGATTCAAAAGGCACGGCGGATAACAAGTATACAGTTGTGCCGAAAGGTGAGGCAATAGACAAAACAGAGGCGGTTGATGTTTGGACAACAAACACAACATATAAAGGTCGTTCTGTGGCATATAAAGACATTGCGTTTAAAGTTCCTGACGGAGGAAAGACGCCGAAAGATGAAGAATATACATATACCGCAAACGATATGAGTGTGGGCGACCTTGACGGTGACGGAGAATATGAATACATCGTAAAATGGGACCCGTCTAATTCAAAGGATAATTCCGTTAAGGGTTATACGGGCAATGTGTACTTGGACGCATATGAGCTTGACGGCACTCTTCTTTGGAGAATAGATTTGGGAGTTAATATCCGCGCTGGTGCGCACTATACTCAATATATGGTCTATGATTTTGACGGTGACGGTAAGTCGGAAGTCATATTAAAAACAGCACCGGGCTCAAAAGACGGTGAGGGTAATTATGTCTCAAAAGCAGGAAAAAATATAACCAAGGGTGACGATAAAAAAGATTACAGAAATTCATCCGGTTTGCTTATGGGCAAGGATGGCGGACCGGAGTATTTAACTGTATTTAACGGTGAAACAGGCGCGGCAATGCAGACTGTTGATTTTGACCCGCCGAGAAGTATTTTGACATCTTCCGAATGGGGCGACAGCTATGCAAACAGAAGTGAAAGATACCTTGCCGCGGTGGCATATCTTGACGGTGTACATCCAAGCGTTGTTATGACGAGGGGATATTATACATATGTGTATGCGGCGGCATATACTTGGGACGGCACAGACCTTAAAGAACAATGGCTTTCAACTAATACACCGACAGAAGAAAATGGCGGTACAGGTTGTACCGTAAAATATGCAGACGGTACAAGTAAAAATAATACAAACAAAACGCTTTATGCACAAGGTGCACACAGTGTATCGGTAGCTGACGTGGATAATGACGGATATGACGAGATTATTTTCGGCAGTGCGGTTCTTGACCATGACGGAACTGTTTTGACGTATGACGGCCGAGGACACGGTGACGCAGAACACGTTTCGGACTTTGATAACGACGGAAAACAAGAAATATTTATGGCACACGAGGCAGGTAAGCACAATGATAAAATAATTCCATATGCGGTAGATATAAAGAGATATAATGGTGATATTATGCTACAAGCCGCACAGGGAGATATAGGCAGAGGTATTATGGATAATGTCGATGATGAATATGCACTGTCAAGCGGTAATCTTTCGTTGTTCTGGTCGGTAGCGGCTGACGGTATATATAATCAAGCCGGTGAAAAAGTAGGAAATATACCTAATACCAATGGAAGCAATATGGAGAATTTTGCAGTTTATTGGGACGGTGATTTGGGGCGAGAATTGCTTGACGGAAATAAACTTGTAAAATACAGTATAAAAAGCGGTACGGAAAGAATTTATTATGACAGTAAAAATTCAACATTGCCGGGTTCAATAAATAACAGTACAAAGTCAAATGCGTGTCTTACAGCCGACCTTTTCGGTGATTGGCGTGAAGAAATCGTGCTTAGATACGGTGACGGTGTGAGAATTTATTTTTCGACTATTCCGACTGATTACAGACTTACAACGCTTATGCACGACAGTCAATATCGTTGCGCAATAGCATGGCAGAATGTCGGATACAACCAGCCGCCTCATACAAGCTATTATATAGGTTCGGTGGCTTTGGCGAAAGATTCGGGTGGCAACACATTAAACTACCTTGCACCGAATACGTCATTTACTGAGGTGACTTATCCTGACACATCGTCAATTACACCGCGTCCGACAATTAAGACAACGCCTGAACCTGTTTCGGTTTCTGTCACTCCGGACGCAGACACGTATCTTGTTGACGGTACAACAGCACACGGATCTGATGAAGAATTAAAAATTAATCAGGCGACAGATTATTACTCGTCAACATCTCCGGGATTAAAGGATATTAAAGGTTTGGGGTTGATACGTTTTGACCTTTCCAAATATGCCGGTAAAAAATTAACTTCGGCAACATTGAAATTGTACGATAAATTTACTAATACAGATAAGAGAAATTCGGTTTTGCACCTCGATTATTGTTCAAAAAATGATTGGGATGAGGCGACCGTTACTATAAATGATATAAAGACAAGAGGCGAGGATACGCCGTTGTCGTCATTGGGTTTGCAAGTGTCACCTGCATACAATGTCGATTATAAGGAAATATCGTTCGATGTGACGGATGTGATAAAAGAGAAGTGTACAGATAATTTGATTACGTTTACATTGTGGACAGGTACAGGACGTGAACAGGTTATCGCGTCAAAGGAATACAGCGGTACAGACGCACAAGGACCGACACTTGTTTTGGAATTTGAGGGAGAAGAGCCGACACCAACGCCAACGGTAGTGCCAACGGCAACACCAACATTAAAGCCAACGGCAACACCAACATTAAAGCCGACAGCAATTCCGACAGCAATCCCAACGGTGATCCCAACAGCGACACCAAATTTGGCAAACAACAAAATCACAGCTATGATAAATAGCAACAACAAACTTGATGTCACACTTGATTTTGAAAATGTGGATATGAATGATGTTAATGTGTATGTTGCCTTTAAGAATAACGGTAAGCTTGTGGGAATGAAAATGCCACAGGCAAGCGAGTTAAAGGGAATAGATTTGATTGATAAAGAGTATACTGATATAGAGGTTTATGCTTGGGATAATAAGCAGAAACCGTATGCGAATATAGTACGTATCATTAATAATGTACAATAAACAAAAAACTGATGTGGAAACACATCAGTTTTTTTTGTTATCTTATAAAATTAGTTTTTCATAATATTTCATCTCTTATTAACCGATTATACCGCAAACGTCCTCTGCAATTTGCTCAGGAGTAAGACGGTTTGCTTTGACGATTTCTTCAGGGTTATATCTGTCAAGAAATTCTTTCTTTAAACCGTAATTCAATACCTTGATGTCAGAATTGCCGTAAAATCTTGCAATCTTTTCGCCGAAACCGCCGTCTAAAACACCGTCCTCGACTGTTATAACAATGTCATGGTTTTCTTTAAGCTGTTCCAAAAGCTTATCGTCAGTACCTGTAATGTAAATCGGGTTTATAAGTGTAGGTTTTACACCTGTTTTGTTTTCGATAATTTCAGCCGTTTTTGCACCTACCGAATAGAATGAGCCAAGTGCAACGATTGCAATTTTACTGCCGTTTTGAGTAACTTCATATTCATTTAGCTTGCTGAAGTCCTTTGTAACCTTTTTGCCGTCTGATACAACACTGATAGGTACACGGATTGCAACAGGGTGGTCGTTTTGCTCAATACTCCAATCAAGCATTGCAAGGTATTCTTCCTTTGTTGTCGGTGCAAGATAGACAAGATTAGGAATGTTAGACATCATCGGAATATCATATATGCCAAGGTGAGTAACGTCATTCATACCGTAAACAGATGCCCAATATACAAGGATTGTTGCAGCACTGTTGTTGATACATAAATCCTGTGAAAGCTGGTCGTAGGTACGTTGAATAAATGTGCTGTAAACACCGTAAATAGGTTTGCCACCGTTCTTTGCGATACCCGAGGCAAGTGCAACGGCTGTTTCTTCGGCGATACCGACGTCAACAAATTGTGAGCCAGCCTCTTTTCTCTTGTCCTCTGTGAAACCGAAAACAGTAGGTGTGGCAGATGTAATTCCGACAATAGTCTTGTCCTCTTTCATCTTCTTCAAAAGAATGTCGGCGGTCATTGATGAATAGTCTTCTCCGTCTTGCGGCATATCAGATTTACCTGTTTCAAGGTCAAAAGGACCGCAGTAATGCCAAGCCTCTTTATTCTTTTCAGCTATTTCATATCCTTTACCTTTTTGCGTACAAATGTGAACAACAACCGGATAAGTGCTGTCTTTAACTTGCTTGAATGCGGTGATAAGCGAATCAATGTCGTTTCCGTCTTTTACGAACACATAGTCAAGTCCCATTGACTTGAAAAGATTACATTCGGCTTTTCCGTCTGTATCGCGAAGCTTTTTTAGGTTTTTATATAAACCGCCGTGATTTTCAGCGATTGACATATCGTTATCGTTTACAACGATTATAAGATTGCTGTTAAGTTCGCTTGCAAAGTCAAGACCTTCAAGAGCCTCGCCGCCCGAAAGTGAACCGTCGCCGATTACGGCAATGATATTTTCCTTATCGCCCTTTAAGTCACGACCTTTTGCAAGACCGCAGGCAAGTGAAACGGAAGTTGAAGTGTGACCGATTGTAAAGAAATCGTGGTCGCTTTCGTCGGGATTGCTGTAACCCGATACATCATCATACTTGTCCTCGTACAAAAACGCATCTTTTCTGCCTGTAAGCATTTTATGCGGATAGCTTTGGTGAGAAACATCATACACGATTTTGTCTGTCGGTGAGTTAAAGACATAGTGAAGTGCGATTGCCGCCTCTACCATACCGAGATTAGGACCGAAGTGTCCGCCGTGCTTGCTTAGCTTTTGCAAAAGTGCTTGACGCATTTCGTCTGCAAGAATGTGAAGCTGTTCACTGTTTAAATTCTTTACGTCTGTCGGTTGATTGATTTTTTCAATATACATTTAAAATTCCTCCATAAGTTTATTTAATGTTATTTACCTATTTTGTTTTGGATACAATGACTTTAGCAACGTCAATCCCAAGATAATTCGCCTGTTTTCACGGCTGTTTCGTAACGGTCGATTTTGTAGTCCAGTCGCTTTAATGTGACATTCATTTGTTCCATTTGGTCGAGTAGATTTTTTCTTTGCTCAACCAAAAGTTGAAGCCTTGCGGGAATAGTTTCGTCACCCTCTTGACAAAGTTTAACGTATTCGATTATAGATTCAACAGGCAGACCGGCACTTCTCATACAAATAACGTGCTCAACCCAGCCTAAGTCGCTCTCTTGATAATCACGAATACCGCTTGATGTTCGTGTAACAGGCGGTATCATTCCGATACGTTCGTAATATCGCAAAGTGTCCTGCGAAATATCGTATTTTTCGCTTACTTCTTTTATAGTCATTAAAATCACCTCGCATATATTTTTTATTTACAAGTATATTATAATACTTGGAGTTTACTCTAAGTCAATAGTTTTTTGAAAATTTTTTTAAATAAATTAAGTGGAGGAGAGAATTTCGTATAAAAAAACAGGCAAAACCTTTCGGCTTTGCCTGTCTGAGTATCATATTTGATAATGAATTAGTTTTCTTCGTTAATCTTAGCTTGAGCAGCTGCAAGTCTTGCGATTGGCACACGGAATGGTGAGCATGAAACATAGTCAAGACCAATCTTGTGGCAGAACTCAACTGATGATGGGTCGCCGCCGTGTTCACCGCAGATACCGATGTGAAGTTTTGGATTAACCGGCTTACCAAGCTTAATAGCTGTTTCCATAAGCTTACCGACACCCTTTTGGTCAATCTTAGCGAACGGATCGTTTTCAAAGATTTTAGCGTCATAGTAAGCGTCAAGGAACTTACCTGCGTCGTCACGAGAGAAACCGAATGTAAGTTGAGTAAGGTCGTTTGTACCGAAACAGAAGAAGTCAGCTTCGTTAGCGATTTCGTCAGCTGTTAGAGCCGCACGAGGGATTTCGATCATTGTACCAACTTCGTACTTAAGTTCGATACCTGCTGCAGCGATTTCAGCGTCAGCTGTTTCTACAACGACTTTCTTAACGTACTTCAATTCCTTGATGTCGCCGATAAGCGGAATCATAATTTCAGGAACGATTGTCCAATCAGCGTGAGCCTTTTGAACGTTGATAGCTGCACGAATAACAGCCTTTGTCTGCATTTTTGCAATTTCAGGATATGTTACTGCAAGACGGCAACCTCTGTGACCCATCATAGGGTTAGCTTCGTGTAAACCGTTGATAATATCCTTAATAGCCTCAACGCTCTTGCCTTGAGCCTTTGCAAGCAATTCAATATCTTCTTCTTCTGTAGGAACGAACTCGTGTAGAGGTGGGTCCAAGAATCTGATTGTTACAGGGTTACCTTCAAGAGCCTCGTAAAGTTGCTCGAAGTCACCTTGTTGCATAGGAAGAATCTTATTAAGAGCTGCTTCTCTTTCTTCAACTGTATCGGCACAAATCATTTCTCTGAATGCGTCAATTCTGTTGCCTTCAAAGAACATATGCTCTGTACGGCAAAGACCGATACCTTCTGCACCAAGCTCCTTAGCTTTCTTAGCGTCAGCAGGAGTATCTGCGTTTGTACGAACTTTTAGTGTTCTGTACTTATCAGCCCATGACATAATTCTGCCGAATTCACCTGCGATTGATGCGTCAACTGTTGGGATAATACCGTCATAGATATTACCTGTTGAACCGTCAAGTGAAATTGTATCACCTTCGTGATATTCTTTACCGTTAAGTGTAAACTTCTTGTTTTCTTCGTCCATTGCGATGTCGCCGCAACCTGATACACAGCATGTACCCATACCACGGGCAACAACGGCTGCGTGAGATGTCATACCGCCGCGAACTGTAAGGATACCTTGAGCGGCTTTCATACCTTCGATATCTTCAGGAGAAGTTTCAAGTCTTACAAGAACAACCTTTTCGCCTCTTGCAGCCCATTCCTTAGCGTCGTCAGCTGAGAATACAATCTTACCTGCTGCGGCACCCGGAGATGCACCAAGAGCTTTACCCATCGGTGTAGCAGCCTTTAGAGCGGCAACGTCGAATTGTGGGTGAAGTAGTGTGTCAAGGTTTCTTGGGTCGATCATTGCAACAGCTTCTTTTTCTGTTCTCATACCTTCGTCAACAAGGTCACAAGCAATCTTCAAAGCAGCTTGAGCAGTTCTCTTACCGTTTCTTGTTTGTAGCATATAAAGCTTTTTATTTTCAACAGTGAATTCCATATCCTGCATATCTCTGTAGTGATCTTCAAGAAGTTTGCAAACATCCTTGAACTGAGCAAATGCCTCAGGGAATTCTTCTTCCATCTTTGCGATTGGCATTGGTGTACGAACGCCGGCAACAACGTCTTCACCTTGAGCGTTTATAAGGAATTCGCCCATAAGCTTCTTTTCACCTGTAGCAGGGTCACGAGTAAATGCAACACCTGTACCGCAGTCATCACCCATGTTACCGAATGCCATTGACTGTACGTTTACGGCTGTACCCCATGAATAAGGAATATCGTTATCACGACGGTATACGTTAGCTCTTGGGTTATCCCATGAACGGAATACGGCTTTAACAGCACCCATAAGCTGTTCTTTAGGATCTGATGGGAAGTCTTCGCCAATCTTTTCCTTATATTCAGCCTTAAATTGTGATGCAAGTTCCTTTAGGTCGTCAGCTGTAAGCTCAACGTCAAAAGTAACTCCCTTTTCTTCTTTCATTTTGTCGATAAGTTCTTCAAAATACTTCTTACCGACTTCCATAACTACGTCTGAATACATCTGAATAAATCTTCTGTAACAGTCCCAAGCCCATCTTGCGTTACCTGACTTCTTAGCGATAACTTCAACAACGTCTTCGTTAAGACCAAGGTTCAAGATTGTATCCATCATACCCGGCATTGATGCTCTTGCACCACTACGAACAGAAACAAGAAGTGGGTTTTCCTTATCGCCGAACTTCTTACCTGTGATTTCTTCCATTTTGCCGATGTACTCGTTGATTTCAGCCATAATATCAGGATTGATTGTACGACCGTCTTCGTAATATTGAGTACAAGCCTCAGTTGTAATTGTGAAACCCTGCGGTACCGGAAGACCGATATTTGTCATTTCAGCAAGGTTAGCACCTTTACCGCCAAGCAACTCTCTCATAGTTGCATTACCCTCTGTAAAAAGGTAACAATACTTTTTTGCCATTGGATTCTCCTCCTAAAGTTATAAAAATAGTAGCGACGGCGTCTGCCGCCATATGTCTGTATATTAATTATACCATAAATAAAAGAAATGTCTATATTATTTATTCAATTTTTTTATAATTTGTGAAAAATATATCATTGTTTAGATATTTTTTTTATAAATCGACAAAAAAACACCGATGTGTCGGTGTTTTTTAGATTATTTTTTTACGTCTTTCATTTCAAATACGTTAATTTTCGGTGCTTTGTATGACTCAATGTAGTCAAGTGTTTCGTCCACGTCATCGAAAACTTTGTAAAGAAGTTTACAGCCGGCTCTCAAAAACTTTTCCTTGACCGCAACTTCAAGCATATCAATCATTGCGTTGTAATATCCGTTTACGTTAAGTATGGCGATAGCTTTGTTATGTCTTTCAAGCTGTTTTAGAGTAAACACTTCAAAAAATTCCTCAAAAGTGCCTATTCCGCCGGGAACAATAACAAAAGCGTCCGCTCTTTCTTCCATTATACGTTTTCTTTCACGCATTGTGTCCGTTCTGATAAGTTCCGTACAGTCTTGGAAAATACGTCCGTCAACACCCATATCTTCATCATCAAAGAAATTCGGTACAACACCGACAATTTCGCCTTTCTTTTCATAAACACCGCGTGCAACCGCACCCATAAGCCCGGACGCACCTGCGCCGTAAACAAGTCCGTGACCTCTGTCAGCAATTTTACGTCCGAGTTCTTCGACTTGGCTGACATAAGATTTATCTATTGTGCTGCTTGACGCTCCGAATACACAAATTTTCATAATACATACCCCTTTCTGCCTATTATTTTTGAGAAAAACTGTTGTAGAAAACAGTTTCGTTTAAATCTTTTCTGCTTGTATGAGCCGCCGCAGGCTCTGCGTCGTCTGACGGATAACCTGTCGGTAAAAATGCAACGGGAACATAATTTTCAGGCAAATTGAATTGCTCTTTTACGTCCTTCGGATTAAATGAGCCTACCCAAGTCGTTCCGAGCCCTACGCTTTTTGCCGCCAACATCATATGCGTTGCAACGATAGCCGCGTCGATTTCACCCTCATCGTGTCCGTCATTTCCACGCGTCCAAGATGTTTCTTTGTCGTAACATACAAGGAAATTAAGCGGCGGATTAAATGCAAATTTCGTGCATTTGCTCACCTTTTCAAGTTCTTTTTCGTCGGTAAGTACAAGTATTCTCTGTGGCTGAAAATTTACGGCGGTAGGCGCTGCCTGCATTGCCGCAAGAATATAATCTATCTTTTCTTTCTCTACTTTTTTATCAGAAAATTTTCTGAGCGAAAATCTGTTTTTTGCCAATTCTAAAAAATCCATTTTTAATCACTCCTCATCGTATTCTTTCCTTATTATTGTTATTTTATCATAAATATTATTGTTTGTAAATAAATTAAATTTTAATAATAATTGAATTTTTTATAAGTGTGTGTTATAATATATGCAAATGAGAAAAAGGAGGTTTTCCGATGTATACCGTTGATTTACACAATCATACAAAATTCAGCTATGACGGCTCGAACACGCCCGAAGAAATAATTGAAAATGCAATCAGACACGGTGTTGACGTTATCGGTATAACCGACCATCAATTCTCAATCGGTGAAAATCTTCCTATATATTATGAATATATTCAGCATTGTAAAATAAAATATGCCGATAAAATAAAAGTTCTTTGCGGTCTTGAAATCGGTACACGTCCGACACCGCCGGAATCGCTTCCGCGTGCAACGGAAAATTTTGATTATGTACTTTTTGAATGCCTTGACGATACAAGGGCAATAGATTTTTATGAATTTTTGGAATGGCGAAAGCTGTTTAAATGCAAAGCAGGTCTTGCACATACCGATATTTTCAAACTCGGTGAAAGATACGGACTTGATATAATAAAAATTTTACGTGACAACGATATTTTTTGGGAACTGAATACTTCGGGAAATTACATATATTATTATGATTTTCTTACCAACGAAAAGAAACAGCAGATAATCAAAGAAAGCGGAATTCCCGTAAGCGTCGGTTCTGATACGCATTACATTGCGGAATATCGTAAAAAACAAATTCGCCGTGCGAATGAATTATTGCAAAAATTAAATATTCCTTTACCATAAAAATGACGATTTTTAATCGCCATTTTTTTATTGTTAAAAATAAAATCGAAAAAGTTTTAAAAATATTGCTTAAAATCGAATATTGTTATATAATATAAATAATTGGGATAATAGGAGTGATATTTTTGAAAATAAAAAGTGTTTCAAAAAAATCCGTCATACTTATGGAGTTTGACTGGGTTTTGTTTATAGCGACAATCTGTTTGTCGGTGTTTGGAATAGTGATGATTTATTCGGCTACGCGAACATTGCAGTCGAATACGAATGTAATAGTGCAGTCGGGTGCAATGGTTATAGGTTGTGCGGCAATGCTTGTAACGTGTTTTTTCGATTACGAACAGCTTAAAAATCTCGTCAAACCGATTTATATATTCGCCGTCGCGATACTGCTTTTGGTATTGGTGTTTGGTGTCAGCGGCGACTGGGGTGCGAGGAGCTGGATCAGATTCGGTGCAATCGGTATTCAGCCTTCGGAAATCGCAAAAATTTGCTTTATAGTAACTTTTTCGTGTCACTTATCCAAAGTGCATGACGATATAAATAAACCGCTTACGATTTTAGGATTGTTGCTTCATATCGGCGTGCTTGTAGGTTTGATTTTGTTACAGCCTGATATGGGCAGTGTGTTGGTATTTTTGTTTATGTTTATATGTCTTATGTTTGTTGCAAAACTTTCATATAAATATATATTGCCGATTGGTGTGGCAGGTGTCGCGTCATTGCCTTTTATATATAAGTATGTACTTTCGGAATATCAGCAGAAACGTATTCAGGTGTTTTTCAATCCAAACCTTGACCCAAGGGGCAGAGGCTATAACGTAATTCAATCTAAAATTGCGGTCGGTTCGGGTCAGCTTTGGGGTAAAGGATATTTGCAGGGAACGCAAAACCAAATGGGTTATTTGCCTACTAAATATACCGACTTTATATTCAGTGTAATAAGTGAGGAATTTGGTTTTATCGGTGCATTGCTTGTTACGGCGGTGCTGTTCTTCATAATTTATAAATGCTTTAAAACCGCTCAAAAAGCCGATAATGCTTTCGGAAGATATATTTGTGTCGGTGTCGGTGCAATGATGTTGTTCCACGCATTTGAAAATATCGGTATGTGTATCGGACTTATGCCTGTTACGGGTATTCCGTTGCCGTTTGTAAGCTACGGCGGTACGTCACTTGTTGTGAATATGATTGCAATAGGACTGGTGCTTAGTGTGTCGTATCACAATAAACCGCGAAGTGTGTTTGACGTATATTGATAATTAAGACTGTCGACAAATTGTCGGCAGTCTTTTTTGTTTACTCACAAACTATCGTCGATTGAATATTATATAGTAAGGAGGCAAGAATTTCTCGCTTGCCTTTTTAAAATATTTGAGGGGAGTGAAATTTATGTATATATTGGTTGGATCGGTCACTACTGCGACAAGACTAAAAAAAGCTGCAGAAAAAATTATCGGTTTTCCGGCATATGTTGTGCATACGCCGTCCGCTTTAAATCAAGGTGGCTGTTCCTATTCCGTGCGTGTTGATGACCGTGCACTTAATGAAATCAGAAAGATAGCCGGCGATAATGAGATTCCGATTAGACGGATTTATATAGAAAGAACAGTAAACGGGGAGCGTGTTTATGATGTTGTATCTTGATAACGCGGCAACGACTTTGAAAAAGCCTTTGTCGGTGTATGCGACGCTTTTTAAGAGTACCTTGTTTTCGGGCGGAAACGCAGGACGGGGAGGACATAAGATGAGTATGGACGCAGTGCGTGCTATTGTAGATACACAAGATTTGATTGCACAGCTTTTTAATATAAAAAAAGCCGAAAATATTGTTTTTACGCAAAATGCGACGTATGCTCTGAACACTGCCATTCTCGGCACAATGTCAAACGGAGGACATATTGTCGTTACGGAGATGGATCATAACAGCGTTTTAAGACCTGCTTGTTTGCCCGGTAATTACACCGTTGTAAAAGCGGATAAGAGCGGATATGTACACGCGGAAGATGTTGAAAAGGCTGTGAGGAAAGATACAAAGCTGATTGTCTGTACCCACGCGTCAAACGTGTGCGGAACAATTCAGCCGGTGTATGCGATAGGAAGAATAGCGAAAAAGCATAAAATACCGTTTTTGCTGGACGTTGCACAAACGGCAGGGAGCATAAATATTGATGCGGAAAAAATGAATGCGGATATGATAGCTTTTCCGGGACATAAAGGTCTTATGGGACCGCTTGGAACAGGCGGATTGTATGTGAAAAGTCCGGAAGAACTTGCACCGCTTGTGACGGGCGGAACGGGAAGTAATTCGGAGAGCGTTTCCCAGCCGGAATTTATGCCCGATAAGTTCCATAGCGGTACGATGAATACACCTGCAATTAAGGCTTTGGGGGCAGGGGTTAAGTATGTTATGAAATACGGCGTTGATGTAATCGGTAAGTATGAAAAAATGCTTTCCGAAAAATTTAAAGAAAATTTGATGAATATGGATAATGTTACGGTATACGGGAATGATAACAGTGTTGCGACTGTCGCGTTTAATGTGGCAAATCTCGGAAGCGAAGAAGTTTTTGAAATGCTTAAGGGCAAAGCGGCGGTAAGAGCAGGTTATCATTGTGCACCGCTCGCACACAGAGCGATAGGTACATCGGATAGGGGAGCGGTCAGAGCGTCGTTCGGAGTTTTTAATTCAAAAAATGATGTGGCGAAAATGACTGATTATGTGTATAAAATCAGTAAAAATGTGTCGGGATAGAGGAATCTGTCCCGGTACATAAAAATGACAAATTTTTTTGAAAAAAGTATTGACAAATGCTTTTTGGTCTGTTATAATTAATCAAGTCAGTTGGTGAGTAGAGAACTCACTGAAAGACAGATTGAATTATGCGGGTGTAGTTCAATGGTAGAATTCCAGCCTTCCAAGCTGGTCGCGTGGGTTCGATTCCCATCACCCGCTCCAATATATGTGTCTGTAGCTCAGTTGGATAGAGCAATTGCCTTCTAAGCAATGGGCCGGGGGTTCGAATCCCTCCAGACACGCCAATTTCTTTTTGGAATTCAAAAAGAGTTTAGTGTGCGTAGATAACTACCGCCATCATATGGTGGGTATAGTTCAGCTGGTTAGAGCGTCAGTTTGTGGCACTGAA
>OLPC01000071.1_pt1 | contig 97808 bp, 91 predicted proteins | sample 1672341 | NCBI WGS metagenome assembly OLPC01 (sample SAMEA3136673, study PRJEB25190) | human gut metagenome | reverse complement strand
TTCTGATTATCAATCCATTACAGATGAATGTTAATTTTTTCTTGGGACACCAGTGCAAGATTTTGCGTCTCTACCTTGTCTGGCAGCAGTGGACTTATGATAGAAAGCCGTGCTTGCATGATGTTTCCTCATTGTCATTAATATATTTTGATGTCCGGTTAGATGAATCTCAAAACCTGCGGTAAGTCTTTATATCATCCATAGTATGAATCTCTTTGATTATTTTGGTCTTCAAAAAACATATTTTCTTATAATGTTTTTCTAAAGTCACTTAAAGCGGAACATGCCCTTCACGTCATCAAGATACTTGTTGAAGCGTTCCGCGCCGTCGTCTGTCATGAAGAAGAGGAGCAAGATGTCGTCACCGTGTCTGCCGGTCATCACATAACGGGCGTTGGTATATTTGCCTTCATATACCGTTTCACGCAAGTCGAGCGGTATCCAGGCAAGGAAGTCAGAGTTGAACATGCTCCGTGCCTTTGACGAAGGCAGGAACGTCATCATACTGACAAGATTGTCCGACTCCCATTCTTTTTCCACAGAGGTTGACGCGACATATCCGCCCCTCAGTACGGTCTTCAGTTCCCACATATTCTCTTCTGTAGGCATTTTCATCTTTACGGTTCTGTCGTTATCTGTCATCTTTTCTCCTTTCTCGTCATACATCATAGGTATCATCGGACTGACATACATGCATACCCTGCACTTACGGTCTTTGCTGTCCATAGACAGCATCACCCTTGGCAGGGCACGGCTTGTGTCCGCCTCGAATATCTTATGATATTTACCTTTCTGTCTGATGTCGAATCTGTCGTTAGGAGTGAATGTCATACCATACTTTCCCATCAGACTGTCAAATGCACTTTCCTCCTGTGCGAATGCCGGAATCGCGGCAAAAAACGTCAAAGCCGCGAGTACAAAACCTTTTAATTTAATAGCCATAAGCACTATGTTTTCTATTATTTACTTTCAGAATATAGCCACGGCCAGAGCCACCATCACCTTCAAGATAACTTCTTTTGATTTTAGAATGTGCTCCTGTTTGAGGATCAAAAACCTCAAAATAATCCAGAGTGAATTTTTCTATGATAACTGCATGCATAGAATATCCATCGCCAGTCCATCCTGGTACATCATTAGGGTCAAATACAAGGACTCTAGTTGCAGAACCTGAATTGTCAGAAAAAAAATCTTTCGTAAAATTACTCAGTTCTGCCATACTGCCCTTAAACTCATAGTTGTTTTCATCAAAGGAAGTTCCATAATAAGCTTGTGCCAGCTTCATTGCCGCCTCCGCACCATAGTCTTGCCCATTACTGTTTATATACGCCAGACATCTCCATACGCAGTCTTTGTCATCATAGCCGCCATAATAGAGTTTCTGTTCCTCAAGGCTTACGACGGTCATCGCTTCCGCCAGTTCTGCCAATGAAAACTTTTTGTTTCTCATAAAATCAATTTTTTATTTAGTGAATTACATATTCTATTAGTTTTTACCATTACGCAGCAGACACAATCCCAATCCCGCCAGACGACTGTTGGCATTGTCAATATCATAGAACATGTCGAAACACACGTTTTTTATGAAGACATCTATGACATCATTGTCAATATAATCGAAAACATCCATACCATAAAGAAACATTTCCCAACTGTCTTTATACGCCATCTCCATATTGAATATGACTGGCTGTATGTCTGGTTTGGAAAGCAAATCCTTGCTGTAGCATAAATTTTCCTGAAACAAGTTTGCTATATGCCGCAGTATGACAATGTCTTTTTCGAGATAATGTCTTTTTCCGAAGTTGCCCGACAATATATCAAAACATTTATTTATAATATTCTCAATATCTCTATCATAATCAGACAAATCTGAACGCATCATGCTGAATGTATAAATTATAGAAAGGGTGACGCCTGTATCGAGTCTTTTGTCCTGTCCCTTCATCATCTTGTCAAGTAACGCCGATGTTCCGGTTATCAACATACTGTATAATGATGCTTCAGGCTTGAATTCTTCGCAATTCATCCTGTGATAAAGATACATACCCGGCTGATAAAGCCGTAGACCTCCCTGCCTACAATTTCTTGCAAATGCCTCAGGAAACCTTAATACAGTATTGTCTGACATTCCCATTTCAGAAGGGTCTGAATGTCTGTATTCAGAAAGCATGGCAGTACCCAGCGAAATACTTCCAAGCATATCCATTGTCTCAGGCGAACGATACAACTTTATGTTTTTCATAACGTCCGACATTAACTCCGAAGCAATGTCCGAATATACAGAACAACCGGAATATGAGCCGTATTCATACAAGAACAAAGCTACTCCTGTCTTGCCATCAATGAGGCTGTCATCTACGGTATTGTCAAGATTGGCAACGATTGTATTGGCAAGTCTCATGAGTATGTTTTTCATACTGTATGTCGCTATCTGCATCATTTATATAACCTTATATATTTTCGTATATGGACTATCATACATTGAAACGCCCCATATAAATGAGGTTGATCCGCTTTATATGATTGCGTGTATTTATCTTGTATAAGATATGTGGCGGCTCGGCAGTATCAAGTCTGGAAAACAGCGTTTTACCGCCTTGCTTTATGTTTGTTTAAGTTGTATTATCGATGCAAAGATACTTTTTTTTTACATACTATACAATAGTCTCTAAAATAAGCGTTGCATATTGCGATGCATACCAGAAAAGATATGATAATGATTGTCAATATATTACTTTAAATATATAGAGTTTAAAAAAGCTATAAATGCAACGTTTTTTTTATGTGTCACAAACAATTTTATAAATATTATTATGTCATTATACCGCATGTCTCTACGTATAAAGTAGTATTTTTCAATATTATCACTTTATTTTGTCATTCCGTCGTCAAGCATATCTTGACAATGACACTAAGTAGCATGTTCTAAATTAACGTGAGTTCGATGAAATAAGAACAATGCTTATTGTGTTTTCCTAATCCTTTGTATCTGTATATGTGTTTCTTTGGAAACAAACGGTAAACAGTCAAACCACCTAAGAAATGACGATGAAGTTGTGAACCGGACAATGCCTTGAAAACTCTATCTGAGTGAGAGACTTGAACGTACATTTTCCCATCACCGCCTAAAAAACCGGAAGATGTCATACGCCATACAAAATAATTCCGTACCTTTGTAATAAGTGAGCACGAAGATTATCGTCTGTAATTCTTTATGATTAAGAACGTTTTCGATAAGCCAGATGAACAGAGACAAACTCGCTTGAACTATGTCATGGCGAGAAAAGGTGCGCGCAAGCGAACGATAATGACACAATAAATTCAGTCAACAACAAAGTTCACATACTGATATATTTCATCAGACTCACGTCAAACCATACAAATATATGCGACAATTAAGATTATTAACAACAGTGCTGTTCTGTCTCTGCTTTATTGCAGAGACGGATGCCCAGACGCCTGATGACAGTGAGGATGTTGTAACAGTGAGGATTGACTCCATCATCTATCCTCGCATAAAAATGAAAGAGGAGGAAGAACAAATATCAAGAAGCGATACTGTGTACGCTTACATGTACAACATATATTATCACTACTATAAGAATGGAGAAAAGACATGGCTGACAAACAATGTCTTGGGAAATGACGGCTCAAGTGCAGATGAGGTACGGTTCGATGTGTCAGACAGTGATTTCACCGGATATATGACGTTTGATGATGTAATGCGCGGGCTGAGACATGTTGTGGCAGATGCCAACAAGCGGTACGGCATAAGGAAAAGATTCCAGATATGGGTAAATACACTTGACTTCGGAGAGGAAAGTGTTGAGCTCTGCCGTATATATGACAAGAAGCGTCATAAGATAAGACATGATTTTTCTTTATTCAAAAGAGTCTTTCTCGAGAGCGGGATATTCAGGAGCATAAAGGATATGATGAAAGAGTATGGGATGGAGTTCGAGGATTGCGGGCATTCCGATTTTGCGCGATGGAATTATTTGAGTCCTGACGCTTATGTCAGGTCTTACGGATATAAGGGTGATAAGGAGACGCTTCCCGAGAAGATGATTTATTCATGGGACTATATAATAGAATTTGTAGAAAGGAAATAGGTTCCGGCTTTAATGAACGTTTTCGATAAGCCATATGAACAAGACGAAGACTGCTTCAGGCTTGCCCTGGCGAGAAAACGAAGGGTGCAATCCATTGTTTATATACCGGCATCATGATAATTAGAATAACAAAAGATATGCGACAAGTAAGATTTTTAATGATATTATTCCATCTCATCGTTGTTGCAGAGACGTCTGCCCATACATCGGACGACAATGTGCAGGCAATATCGGTGAAGATTGACTCAACGTATTATGACCGTATTCATAAGGATGTATTTAACAAAATGACAGACTATTCCTTTTATAAATATGGGAAAAAGACAGGCAATACGATTGAGGTATATACAGCCGACGAGGACGGTCTGGCTCATTCTATACGAATAGACTGCAAGGACGAGAATCTTGAGACCCTCGGCTGCTACATGTCCTTAGAGGACATGATGAGCGGACTGAAGTGTGTCATGGACGACATCTCAAAGAGGTATGGCATATACAAGGAACTTATAGTGAAGATAAACACGTTGGATTTCGGGGACGGGAGCGTGGACATTTGTCGGCAGTATGATAGGAAAACGGGCAAAAAAGGGACAGGCATCCATTCCGTATTCTCAAAAGTATGCATTAAAAGCAAGCTCGTCAGAAGCCTGAGAGAACTGATGGCACAATACGGAAAAGAACATGCCACAGACCATCCTTTTGTCTCCGACGGCTTTACGTACAACACACTTGATTATGTAAGCCCGGAGATTTATACACACTTCTATAAATATGAAGGCAGCAAGGATGAGCTTCCCAAAAAAATGTTTTATTCCACAGACCTGTTAATGGTGTTCTGTGATAAGGAGAAGTAAAGGTAAGGATTCTCTTTTGGGCACCTTCTCGCCATGACAAGCCTGGAGCAGTCTTCGGCTCTGTTCATCTGGCTTATAGAACAAAAAAATCCGCATCCCTGACGGCTGATGCACGCGGAATGCGGAGACATAATGATATTGTCGTGAGACGAAAATATCAGGAATTCTTATGATTGATGCAGATGCCTTTCTGATACCATTCGTATAGCCTGTGGATGCCTTCGTCTATCTCCACCTTATGATGCCATCCGAGATTGTGGAGCTTGGTGACATCAGTCAGCTTGCGCGGAGTGCCGTCAGGTTTGGAAGCATCCCAACGCAGTTCACCACGGAAGCCGATTTCTGCCACGACCTTCTCTGCCACCTCACGTATGGACAGTTCCTTGCCGGTTCCCACATTGATGTGGCAGTTGCGTATCTCCTTGTCACCGGGCTTGTATGTATCCTTGAAGTCAACATTCAGAAGCACGTGCACACTGGCGTCCGCCATCTCCTCACTCCAAAGGAACTCACGCATCGGACTGCCGGTGCCCCAAAGAGTAACAGCCTCAGACGTTATGCCGTATTTGGCAAGCGTGGCAAGAATCTCATCATCTGAACGGCTGTCGTCAACACCCTCTACCGGACGCAGGCTGATGTCCTTACGCACAGCATCCCAGTTGCCTTCGTTGAGGCATTTTGCGAGATACACCTTGCGGATCATGGCAGGGAGCACATGACTGTTCTCCAGATGGAAGTTGTCGTTAGGACCATATAGGTTGGTCGGCATCACTGCTATGTAATTGCAGCCATACTGCAACGAGAAACTCTCACACATCTTCAGACCGGCAATCTTTGCTATGGCGTAAGGCTCGTTGGTGTATTCCAGTTCGGAGGTGAGCAACGCCTCCTCCTTCATAGGCTGCGGAGCCATGCGCGGATAGATGCATGTGCTGCCGAGGAAGAGAAGTTTCTTCACCCCGTGGCGGTAGCTCTCGCCTATGACATTCTGCTGTATCTGCAAGTTCTGATAGATGAAGTCGGCGCGATAATTGAGATTTGCCATTATGCCGCCTACATGGGCAGCCGCCAGCACAACAGCGTCGGGCTGCTCCTCGTCGAAGAAACGTTTTACTGCGAGCGGGTCGAGCAGGTCGAGCTCCTTATGCGATTTTCCTACAAGATTGGTATACCCTCTGCCCATGAGATTGTTCCATATGGCAGAGCCCACCAGACCATGATGTCCGGCTACATAAATCTTACTGTTTTTATCCAACATCTTATTATATAATTGTAAAAACGTCAAGTAGCTGTTCAATATCAATCGATATTATGAAATTAATCAGACATTATCCATATCTTTGCCGTCATCCTGTGCGCTCAAGGTCACACAATATGACGGCAATTAATTTAGAACATCCACTTATTTCACAATACCTTTCTCCAGATACTCGGCAAGGTTTGTCTTCACCTGTTCGCCGGCACGCTCCACAGCCACCTTTGCCATGTCGGCATCCACCATAATCTTTACAAGCTGCTCGAAGGTGGTCTTCGACGGGTTCCAGCCCAGTTCCTTCTTTGCCTTGGACGGGTCGCCCCACAGATTGACGACATCAGTAGGACGGTAGAAGTCTTTCGACACCTCCACGAGCACACGTCCGGTAGCCTTGTCGATGCCTTTCTCGTCCTCACCCTCGCCTACAAACTCGAGCTCTATGCCAACATGTTTGAACGCGAGATAACAGAACTCGCGTACGGAGTGCTGCACACCGGTGGCGATGACAAAGTCCTCCGGCTTATCCTGCTGAAGGATGAGCCACATACACTCCACATAATCCTTGGCATAACCCCAGTCGCGCAACGAAGAGAGGTTTCCAAGATACAGCTTGTCCTGCTTGCCCTGCGCGATGCGCGCTGCGGCAAGTGTGATCTTTCGTGTGACGAATGTCTCTCCGCGACGCTCACTCTCATGGTTGAACAGTATGCCGGAACAGCAGTACATGTTGTAAGCCTCACGATACTCCTTCACAATCCAGAAGCCGTACAGCTTTGCCACGGCATACGGACTGTAAGGATGGAACGGAGTGTTCTCGTTCTGCGGAACCTCCTCCACCTTACCGTAAAGCTCCGAAGTAGAAGCCTGATATATACGGCAGCTGTCGGTCAGTCCACACTGGCGCACTGCCTCGAGCACACGCAGCACACCCGTTGCGTCAACGTCGGCCGTGAACTCCGGAGAGTCGAAGCTCACCTGCACATGGCTCTGCGCGGCAAGGTTGTATATCTCAGTAGGTCTCACTCTGCCTACAACTTGAATCATGCTCATCGAATCGCTCAGGTCGGCATAGTGCAGATGGAAGTGCGGACGTCCCTCAAGATGGGCTATACGCTCACGAAAATCCACAGACGAGCGGCGGATGGTGCCGTGCACATCATATCCCTTGTCCAGCAAGAACTCAGCGAGGAACGAGCCGTCCTGCCCTGTGATACCTGTTATCAACGCTACTTTTCTTTCCATAAAAATAAGTTTATAAGTTTTTATTGTTTATAATTCCAATGTATCTATAATATATGACGTCTGTTTGTTTCCTCTTGTCAGTGCTACTGGCATGATTTGTCTGTTCTTATCATTACGACGCATGCCTTTATCTATACCACCGCGCATCCTATAGTGAGAATCTCACAGTCGGTCACAGCCTCCATCTCATGTGCGGTACCGGCAGGCACGCTCACGAATCCGTCGGCACCGAATATCTCTGTATCCTCCCCCACAGTGATGCGTATGCTTCCACGCCTTACAAGAAAAAACTCGTCCATCGTAGGATGGCTGTGCCTCTCAGCCCTCTCTCCCTTTACTAACGATGTAACCGCAATCTGAGTGACCGGCGACGACACATCCCCGTTGCTCACCAACACCCGCTTCATGCCACAGCCATGGGAGGTGGGCTGAGGCGCGATGGAGTTCAAATCAGCTTTTCTCACAAATATATTTTTATAAATATCCGCAAATGTCCCTTACGCCCGACGACCGTTGGAAGACACCTTTTTGCGTTAACATTTTTATGTTAATCGTGACCACTAATGCCACATTGTCCAACCGTCTGATTTCCAGTGCGTTGTCAGACGTGCTTTTCGAGCGTCCGAAAAAGCCCGTTTTAGCTTACAATACAGGCTGTTTCACCGTTCAAAACAGCCCGTTCCGAATCACAGTATGGCACATGCCGAAAACCGAACGACGGATAACGTTTTTTAGACGCATATTTGCAAGTATGAGCGGAAAGCGGATATTCGTATATATTTTTCTTTCTACAGTCTCACGCTTTGGTGTGCCGCAACCGCCATCCGTTCCAATACTTACGATAGAAAAAGAAAAAAATGCGGTATGCAATCTCAGAGAAATATTCCTCCGTATAATTGCTCAACAGTCTCATGTTGTATCGCTCACGGCGGAAGAAACTGCCCAACGGGCTGTCTGCCTGACGTATCGCCTTCAAAGCATCATTATACATTCCGAAGTTTCCGCCTTTCAATATATTGTCCAACAACATCCCTCCGGCTTTCGCGTCAGGGGCGGCAATCATAAATCTATCATCCATGTTCAGCACGGTCTTCAACACATACATAACCGCACCGGCAAACTTTGTCATATGAAAGTCGCGCAGCCTGCCCGTCACCGCCTCACGGTCAAGCGTCCTACAGCCGCGCGTCAACAGATAATAATAATCGACAATCTGCCGCAGCCCCACGCCTTCCTCCAGGAAATGATGCATTATGTGTCCGAGCAAGGCTATGACATTAAGGTCATCTGTCGGTGCGGTTATCATCCCCTGCCCGTCAGGCAGTTCAACATTATGCTCCATCTGTCTCGGAGTCTCCTGCCTCCAGTATTGCATCATCTTTCTGTTGCGCCACGGATTAAGCAGAAAAGTCGGAAAGAAATGCACTTCTATAAGCGGATTCTTCACCATACGGAAATCTATATGATGATAGCTCACAGTCTCAAGCGGCGATATTCCGCGTATGTATTTTATTATTTTTTCGCGTCCGCCTTCAAGCCATATATCAATGTCACCACCCTGCCGTCTGAGCGGATGCGGATAATATGCCGCCACTCCCACGCCCTTGAATATGCACGAGCGGAAGCCCGCCTTTGCAAAACGGCGCTGCACATCCATTGCCTGCATGTTCTGACGGCGGCTCATCTGTTCAATACGAACTACAGTCATTGCCCAGCGCATAGCCAGCGAACGTGGAGGTCTCTGCTCCGCATCAAGCCTGTCAATGCCATCGGCACACACGCCTATCAGAGTCTGACGTGCCGCCATGTCATACAAAGCCTGCCATTCTTCCGCAGTAGGCACGACAGAGAGTCTGCTACGTGTGCCTACCGCCACCTGCAACAGTTCGAAAAAAATCCCGGTCACTTCCACTTTGCCGATATGAACTGCGGAACCTTCCATAACATTTTTTCCACCTTGGTAATTTGCGGACATTTGAAATGATGCGACGAATACACTCTGATGTCCTCGTCCCACATTTTTTTCCTCTTGGCGTTATCGGTGCTCAGTCCGCCCATACGCATCCTGACGACATAACGTCTCATGTAGTGTACTTTCAAATCGTTCTCCAAAAGATAGCGCACCAGCAAGTCTGTGTCTGCCGCAATCTTATAACTCTCGTCATAAAGCCCGAGACGCATCATCACATCGCGTCGGATGTAGCACGTCGGATGCAGCGGCAACCAGCCGTGGCGCACCTTCCACTTAGAGTATCTGCCGCCAATCCAATTGCGCACCACCTTATTTATATCATTCTCATCAACATAGATTCCATCGGCATATACAAAATCAGCACCTGTACGTTCAAACGCCTCCATGACATCAGACACGACATGTTCATCATAAACAAAGTCGTCAGAATGGACAAGCCCTATCACGTCTCCTGTCGCCGCACGTATCCCTTTGTTTATCGCCTCATACATGCCATGGTCCGGTTCGCTTATTATCCTTCCGATGCGTCCTCTGTATTCGTTTATCACATCCAACGAGCCGTCTGTAGAGGCTCCGTCCACAACAATATACTCCGTATTGTCATAATCCTGAGCCAGCACGCTTTCTATCGCTCCGCGTATCGTGGCATTGCGATTATAACATGAAGTGATTATAGAAATTCTCATAGCCTGATAAAAACCAATGTTATTCCTTTATAATTCGTTTTCTTATACATACAGCAGGATTACCCTGATAAATCCCGTTCTCAGACAAATCCTTCGTGGCAACACTACCGACAGTCAATATTGCCTGTGTATGAACTGTGACCCCGGGACAGACCGTTGCCTGAGCGCCAATCCAAGCACCATCCTCAACACTTATCGGTGCATTGCGGTAAGGCATTGACGTCACGGTATAATCATGATTGCCTGTAAGAAGCATAGCTCCTTGTGATATACACACATTGTTTCCAATTACCACATAGTCCAGATTATCTATCCAACAATGCTCGCCAAGCCAACAGTTGTCACCTAAGGTAAGTTTCCAAGGAAACTTCACCGTAACATTATTCTTTATAATAAGCCCCCGCCCTATCTTAGCTCCGAAAGCACGGAGAAGAAATATCTTTATTCCAATGAACGGATTCCATGAAGCACGTACAAACATCGCACTTACAAAAAACCACAAAATCTGCTTGATGAAAGATGCTCCCTTGTCGAAATCTCCAGTTGTGAATGAAGCCAAATTAACTTTTTCCATAACTTTAGAATGAATAAAAACATGTAGATTATCTCCGCAACTTATCATACATCCTCACCATATCCTCTGCCATCTTCATTGAGGAATACTTATTCTCGACAAGTTTCCTTCCATTACGTCCCATGCGTTCGAGCTCATCGTCTGTCAGCGCGATAAAATTGCGTAATGCAGCCGTAAGCGCGTCTGCGCCAATCTCCGTCCACCATCCACAGCCAGCGGTCTCAAGTTCTTGCCACGGAGTGCCTTTTGTTGTGATGACAGGGGTGCCGCAAGCAAGAGACTCAGCCACCACAATGCCGAAATTCTCACTATGGGTCGGCAACACAAACACGTCTGCATGTCTGAACAGTTCCCATTTACTGTCGCCGTATACTCCACCGACAAACTTAATCATATGCTCAACTCCGAGACGGACGGCAAGTTGACGCAATTCATTTATATAACTCTCATCACCCTCACCGGCGACTTTAACACAATAGCCATCCAGCTCATCCTTAAGAGAAGCAACCGCCTCAACAAGAAAGTTTATGCCTTTCTTCACATGGACTCTCGAAAGAAACAGAATCTCCCTGTTACGTCTCCACGAGCGTTTCATATCGATTTTGTCCACATCAATGCCGTTGGCAATCACCTCTATCTTGTCGTTGTAGCCCAAGCGTAACAGATTGTCTTTCTCGCTGTCAGCGGTAGCATGTATACTGTCAGCCCTGAGCACAGCACGTTTCTGATAAAGCAACAGTGCCGGCAGCTTTCGCGTCCAATAATGACGAGCCATTATCCATGGTTCAAGCATACCGTGAGGCGAGAGCACTACCTTCACGCCCATCTGCTGCGCCCACTTCTGCGCGAAGGCACATCCGGGCATCCAACAGCAGTTCACGTGAACCACATCCGGACTTATCTTTGCAATCAACAACCGCCATTCCCGTTTCATCCTCCCGGAGAAGAACAGACTGATATAATGAGTGCGGCAATTGTCCAATGTTACAGGATTGTCCGACTCATGGCTAACCACGTGCAGCTCCACCAGTTTTCCAAGCTTGTCGGCAAGCAGCTGCATATAAGCCGTGGTGCCTCCGGAAGCCCTGTCTATACTGGGAATATAATGTATTATCTTCATTCTACACCTTTATATTATAACTGTTCCACAACAGAATAAGCCTTCTCAGCCATCTGGGCTGGCATGAGATGCATCCTCACCAATTCTTTCGCATTCTCTCCGAGCCTTCGTATCTCAGATTGTCCGATACCGCTTATAACAGATACGCATTCATCCATATCTTCGAATATCATTCCGTTCTGCGAATTCCTTATATAACTGTATTCCACGCACTGCTTAGTCTGTTCACTTCTTCTGAACGTGAAAACAGGCAGTCCGTAAGCCATAGCCTCAACAATAGAGAGTCCCACCCATCCTGGTTGGAAATATATGTCGGCTATGGCAAACAGTTCGCGCTTCACATTCGTGTCATAAACTGCGCCGAAATCATAAACGTTATCAAACATACTGAAATCCGGTTTGTTCTTTCCTGCACCTATTATTATAAATCCGAACTCTCTGCTGTCTAACCGTCGCATAGCCTCAACCAACAAATCCGTGCGGCGGTAGTTGGATTCAAAACGGGCACAGAAAATCAGTATCGTTTTCTCTTTTATGCCATATTTATCCTTCAGTGCTAACTTGTCACCATTATATGCCAACATATCGCTGACGCCCGACAAGGTGTTGTCAAGTGCCGCCATCTTTTTATTCGGAAACACCTTGCGCCATTGCTCCAACTCCTTCTGCATATACAGCCACACACCGTCAGCCAATGCCATCTGCCATCGTAGTTTCCAGTCGGGTTTGTGCTCTTCCTCTAAATAACGTTTCACTGAGATTCCCTGTCCCCACAATATTATCTTTTTTCGATGCAGAAACTTCGTGAGCAACAGCAGCCACGTAGTGATGTGTGCAAAGTGCAGCATCAGCACGATCACATCATATCTTTTGTCAAACAGCATCCTCGGGTCATAAAACAGAAAGCCCTTTACCTGTCTGTTTGGAATAAATCTCAGTTTTTCCGTATTTATCTTAAAGCCGTTCTTCCTGGTTTCGTCAAACGAGTTGTATACATATACATCCATCGTCTCACACTTCTGCCCCAACAATTCGAAAAACTCCTCCCTATAATGAGGCACTTCCGGCTGTAATATGGCAATACCTTTATTTTTCATATTCAGACTATCTTACATGTTTTTCCTCTTTATTCACAGTCTGTTTCAGACATTCTTTATATAATCTCACCATCTGTGTGGCAAGAAACCTTTGTCCCGCCTCATTAAAATGAATCTTGTCATGATACATATTTTCTGTTTCTCCGGCTCTCAAACCCTCTATCAGACACACGTCATGTTCCGCAGCCCATTCTATTATTTTCTGTCCCATCTCGTTATACCGTCCTGCACTTATCTCATCATTCTCTGCGTGCAGATAAATTGCCATCGGAATATTTTTTTTCTGTGATATATCCAACAATTGGACAAAACCATTGTTGAACGATGAAGACTTCTGCCTCACTGTATTTTTGAATTCGCTATTCTTCACAACCTGCTCATCAGGATCGAGTTTCACTTCTGTTTTTCCAAACATCATCCTTATTCTCGGAACAAGATATCTATCAATAAGTTCCGTCCATGCCAGCTTATACTGACGGTCTGGATATGTCGGCACAACGCCTACCACCGGCACGTAAGTCATTACATCATACGCATCATGACTGCTGCACACTAAAATCATGGCACTTGCTCCAAAGGTACCCTTCTCCTTCAGATATGCCGCGCAATTGTCCGGTCCCCAGCTGCCTGACGAGATATTAAGCATCTGCGTGCCGGTCTCATCAGAGAATAAAGTCGAGGCAAGCGAGTCTTGATCCATCCACGTTCCGCCGAACAACACAGAGTCTCCAAGTCCAAGCACTCTTAACTTTGTCGAGTCAGGTTCTCCATTTCGTTGCGAAAACGAGTTATAATGTATATATGCCCCGAATCGGTGTCTGTCCTGATTGGGCTGTGCTATATATTCATATTTGTCGCTTTCATTGTAAAGCAGAGCATCACAGAAGCCGAAAGCGAAACGTAACACCAGCTCACCAACAACAAACACCAAAAGTAAGATGAATAAAATAAATATCTTCTGTTTCATACACAAAATATCATACCAGATACTTTCTGTACATCTTTGCCTCGGTCACAACAGCTACCGTCAACCAACATATGACGCACATATACCACCCACCCTGAAACATATAACCTTCCAAAATGGAATGTACAGTGAAAAATAAGAACAATGCATATGCCAACACATTCTCATTATCATACCTTATATTTCTCAATCTAGTAAATGCCTTGCACCATAATATCAGAGCAATTACAAAACCAATTACTCCCGTCTGCGCCAATATAGCAAGCCAACTTGATCCAGATTCACCACGTCCTACCGTCTGATTTTCGTCTGTACCCTGTACGGCAAATCCAACACCATAAACAGGAGAAGAATTAAACTCTGCCATACGCTGTGCCCAAAGAAAATCTCGCGATGTTACTCCAGTCTCTTCCTGAGTTTCTTGTTTCTGTAACATACGTGTGGCACTATCCATGAAGAATGGGAATGACAATACACCAATAACTCCGAATATCACGACATATTTTGTGAGTTTCCCAAAATTCGGCGATAACCATTTCAATAAAGCGACAGACAAGACAACTGCAAGACCGAATGCCGAACGTGAGGCAGATATAACACAAACATACATTGAAGCCAGGAACATCACTATATAAAATATTCTTGTCCACTTTTTCTTCTCACCTTCCCTAAACAACAGATACGCGAAATATAGCATACTAACAGCTGCTGCAGCACTGTTCCACATCGGAAACTTTGCATATCCGGAGAATTCGTCCACACCTCCGTATAGCATCATACTCTCACCAAGTCTCTTTGTCACCTGATAATTCACGCCCTGAAATTTCGCGACAAGACTTACGACCACAGTGCAAGCAAAGCCTATAAATATATTATGCAATAGCTTCTTCTTATACAGGTGCCATTTCACTCCGGTTATAAACGGTGCAGCTACTATCAATATCAACGTATATAATATAGGACGAATATCATATACAGCATTGATAATTGTTGACAACCATATTGCCAATATAAAGAACACATATATCACATTTTTGCTTACAAACTGTACTTGATAACGTGTCATCTTATACATTATAAGCAATATACCTATATAATATATATACGAAGGAAAAGTATATGGATACAAATTGCTGAAAAGACAGAATGTTATCAACAATTCAAACCAATTACGTTTTATATATGTCAATATATTTGCCATACTTTTTATTCAATTATTATTTTCTTTACTCTATTCATCGCAGAATCAAAACAAAAGAAGTTCTCTGCTTCACCTTTTATCTTATATCTATCTATTCTTTCAGACTTTATGTCTGTCAAAGTCTTTTCTAAACAATCCTTAAACTCTTCAGGAGAGTCAAACTGTCCGACTATACCATTCTTCATAAAATATGTATATCCTCTTGCCGACACCTTATGAGCAATAACAGGCAATCCACATCTCAGTCCATCTATAATTCTTAGCTTCATTCCACCACCAAGACGTGTAGGACATACAAAGATATCACATTGCCCGACAATATCCAATATATTTTCCGGATTTTCTATAATTCTGACATTATTATATTGTGCGACCTTTTCTTTTAACTCTTCTGTCGGATTACGTCCTGTAAGCACAACATTAATATTTTCAGGAACATATTTGTAAAGTTCATCGAGGAAATAATTTATCCCATCAAGATTCTGAACATTCCCCATGGTGCCACTTATCACAATCTTCGGGTTCTCCTTATCAAAAGGTCTGTCATCCTCTACGTTTATCTTTTCACCTTTTCTCAGAAAGCATCCACCGACTATACATTTCGTTTCCGAACTGCCATACAGCTTCTTAAAAGTGGCTTCATCCTCTTCCGTCAGGAATATATTATAATCACATTCCTTATACGAATGTCTTTCATTCCTTCTGACCACAGGCAATAACAACAGATTCTTTATCTTGCTGTTATTATCACGAAAATACTCCTGCTCACAATTATGATTCAGAACTATTGTTTTTATACCGGCCTTTCTGCAATCATCCACAAGCGACCCAGCAATACTGTTATGATCGAATATACAATAATCATAATCATCCTCCGCAATCATCCGCTTTGCTACGCCATTATGTCTGTGCAACACACCGCTAAGGGGCGACATATATTTTCCGAATCTCGTACGTGGAACAACCGGAATAAATCTGCAATTAGCGAAATCCGTCTGCTTTGCATTCTTTAGATATTCACTGCATATAAGTACATCAATATGCATATTCCTGAATATCTCAGAGAAAAGCTCCAGATAGTTACGGCAGGCATAACAACCGCCACCAATTCCCCATGGATTATGTTTTAGGATATATAATATTTTCGCCATTACAACTTCATTATGAGATCAGCCAATTTCTTTTGTAATACCATCTTACGGTATCCCAATGTTTTTTTCTTAGGATTAGTAACATCCCGAAGGGTTTGTCCTTTAGCTTTTGGATTCCAGCTTTGAGCCACACGATGAATACAAACGACATCTTTCATAGAAGTATATCCCGGTTGGTCAAACCACTGATAAGGATACACATGCACTCCATTGCTCAGCACCTGTAACTTGTTCACACTATTACGCGAATCGAACCCATAATTCTCCGCCAGTCTCATCTGCACCATTGGTATTATGGTCATATCATATCGCAGTTCCTGAGGCAGTTTCTCATTATACGAACGTATAAAATGTCTGTGCTCATAATATTCAAGACACTCCTTTATAAACGGATGTTCCCTCTCCGCCCCAAAACAATGAGACGTCAATGTAACAAAGTCCTCCTTTCCAGGCTCATGGTGTACATAATACTCTCGTCCGATAAACATTCCGTCATTCAAGAAAGGATCAAACGATTTGAACATGTCAATATCCGTATCAAGCCATATTCCTCCATAATGATATACGGCATACAGTCTTACGAAGTCTGCGGCAAACGCCCACTTTCTTACACTCACAGCCTCGTTTGCGAACATATTATTACATTCCGCCAGCTTCTTGGCGTCCCATAACATAAACTCATAATCCGGCAAGACCTTCTTCCATGTGTCCATACACTCTTTCAGAAATTCCGGATATGGCTCGCCACTAAACCATGAATAATGTATAAGTTTCGGTATCATAAAGTAAAACTATTCTAATATTCTTTTAATAATCTTATCTAAAAACTTAAATTTACGTATAGTTCGTACGTAAAGTTCACGAATACAATATAACCAGAAATAGCGATTAGCAAAGATAGCCAGATGAAAGATCTTATGTCCTACATAATGTTCCAGATCTTTTGTAACACACATTAAAAACGGTCCATGCCACGGTTCACGTTTATCACAAAAACAAGAATAATGCGCATCTACATAAGTGACATTCAACTTTGCAACCTCGTTCATCACTAATTGATGCATACTTATCCAATTACATTTTCTTATCAAGGTCAAAGATGTTCCGCTATTACAAAAAACAGCAGTATGAGCTATAGACCCCTCTGTCGTAACCAAATCAGTACAATTCATCAAGAGCCATATTTGTTCACAAACCGAATGTCTTTCTGGTGCAATAATCTTATATCCCAAATTCTTGAAAACCGTTTCAATGTCTTTTTCTCCAAGATCTCTTAACATACTACTGAAGATTTTGCCTTGAGTCCTCGTAAGATATATTTTCGGATACAATGTAATATTTATATTATCACCTAATATACGAACATTATTTTTTACATCATTTATTGTTTCAGAATATTCTTTTGTGTAATAACGCGGTTCTTTCTCTTTTCCTGAGAAAAAAGAATCATCTGGTATATATAATTCATCATAACACGTCACTTTATCAACACACTTTACACTATTCAGATCAAGACCTGCCAGACGGAATAGATCACAAACATATTTAGGTGGGCGTTTATTATCCACTGCTATATATATGATTTCCGCTCCTTCATTAACAAGTTCCTGGTATCGTTTTGCTTTCAAAAACCACAATTTACTAAAATGGTCTGTAAAGCAATGCCCCCATGTATATGTTGTAAAAACAGCAATCAATATTGCTTTGTGTCCATATATTATTTCTTTCCCATCAAAATTGTATATTCCTTTAAGTTGCTGTATGGATGACGCTTTTATTTCTTTCCCATCATGTGTAACAACCCCACCTAAGAGTCCCGATGTTGCCGTTATGGGCAATACATAAGCAGACCTATAACAAACACTTGATAATTGCTTATTTACCCAAAAACCGGCCTCTATTTTTTTTCTGGTTTTTGAATCTATTGAAGTACCTAAATAATTATACATAGCATTACAAAAACTATTTACCTATCATCCATTTTGCTTTTCTATTTATAAATTCTATACTTAAATAACAGAATATACATGCAAAGAAAAGATAAACAAATTTATATAAAACATTTTCAGCAAAATGGCCCCATTCTATAAAATACGGATGTATAAATGTCCATAATATTTTCTGAATAATTAAATGTGCAGGAAGTATAATCAAAGTATTTCTACCTATATAATTTAGAATTTTACTTGTACTAATATATCGTATGTTTGATATTAATAATACTCCCAATACAGCAAATAAAGAAAAGACAAAAACGGTAATGTCATGATAATAATTACCATGAATATCCATTGACCCATCACTAAATATTATATATATATAAGTTAAAATAAATAATATTAAAAGATAATTTCTATTTTTAATATAAAATGTAGGCTCAAGCATATTTTTTCTTAATAGATTTCCAGATAAATAAAAAAACATTCCAACAAAAACCGTGTTTAAATCATACGGCATTTTTATTCCCTTAAACATATATTGTATTACACATAAAATAACAAGTATAGAGATTAGAATGATTTTATCTTTTATATATCTAATTATAGGGAAAGAGAGAATCTCTGATATGAAGAGAATCGGTATAAACCACATTACTCCTGGTAATCCATATTTATAATTAGATAATAAATTACAAATACTTGTTATCCACTCCTCTCCTGAATATATATTTAACAACAAAAAACAAATAGATATTAATATTGAGAAATAAATACTTGGTAATATCAACTGCTTTATTCTTCTTTTAAGAAGAGATAAAAATTGATATTTGTTTATATTAAAACATAATCCTGCAGTAAAGAAGAACATTGGAAGATGCCATAAATAAAGCCATTCTGAAATTATATTCTTCGGACTTATAGTATGTCCTATTACTACTGCTATCATTGCTAAAGACTTTGCTACATCAATAAACGCTAATCTTTCTTTTTGCATATTATTTCATATAACTATATTATTTACCTAATACTACCACCGCAGGATTACCATAAACAAGTCTATCTGCCGGGATATCCTTGCGCACCATACTATTTGCTGCAATCCGGACATTATCACCTATTGTTATTTTACCAACAACCACAGCTCCAGTATATATTGTTACATTATTACCTTTTGAAGGCTTGCCTCCCTTTCCATATCCTACCGTTACTTTCTGATAAACACTAAAGTTTCTTCCTATATTATCTGCAAGCACTATTGTCGCCCAACCATGATGTACATTTATCCCACCTCCGATATTTTTACATTGTATTTTACAATCCAGCACCCTAGGAAGGGTTATGTTTAATAATTTTCTTAATATCAATGGCAGTCTGTAGTAAAGAACATTACGATATTCTTTTCTACGAAGAGCGAATATCAAAGCACTCGCCCCAACTCTACCACTCGTATATGTTGCAAGGTCCTCATCTATTTCTTTTATTATATGACGATATATCATATAACATAAAACGTGAGGCAGACCTAATATCCAATAAATAACATTCATATTTTTATGCCCTTTATTCTAAGATTTATTTTCAATATTGTACAATAAAGCGGAATACTAAAATAAGCCAGCCTCATCAGTATACCACTAAAGGCACCATATCCTTCTTTATTATACGAATTCATGATTCTACGGATATTCCGTTGGAAAATCTTTAATTTATATTGTTCAGAAACAAATGAAGAATACAACAATATTTTCATTGTATCCACCAATCTTATTTTCAGCCAAGGCTCAAGCACAATATTATTCTCTTTCATGAAAGTAAGGTAATGATTAAAAACTATCTGTGTGTCCTCAACAATATGCTTTCGTGTTTCCGGATTTTGCATTGCAGATCCTTCACGTTTCCTATAATAATATATATTATAATGAACGTAAACAGGATGTTTGCATACCATCAAATATTTAAATTGGAACTCGCCATCTTCACCGGTTCGGAGGCCTTGTGTAAACCTAAGGTGTATTTGCTCTATCACATCACGTCTATACCATAAACAAGGATGATATGCACAAATATTTTTCAACAAGAAATTATTTTTATCCAGACCATCATCTATCTCCGATATATTAAAACTGCCATCATTAAGTTTTGTGGTATCACCATCATTAAATGTTTGCATATCAAACATTATATAATCCGGCTTTCCCTTTATTGATCTTACAGCTTTTTCAATCTTTTCATATTGAAAATTAGTAATATCATCACTATCCACAAACCATATCCACTCTCCTCGTGCAACATCCAGACCTGCATTACGAGCTGTAGAAACACCACCGTTCTTCTTATGTATTACCTGCACACGTTCATCTTTCTCTGCATATTCATCACATATTGCAGGGCAATCATCAGGACTTCCGTCATCTACAAGTATCAATTCCCAATCGCCTTTCTGACAAATGATACTTTCAATACATTCCCTAATATATTTTTCAACTTTATAAACAGGGACTATGATTGATATATAAGGATTATTCATATAATTATATTCTTCCTCCACAAATAAATGCTGTAAACCTCGGTAATATCTTTTTTAATAAGAAATATGCAACCATACACAGCATCATAGTAATTAAAGGTGATATCCAGTAACAAAGCTTTTCATCAACGAGCCGTAATAAGATTTTAGATGTGTTTGCTAATACAAAAGTGTTATGTATCGCATAAATAAAAAACACAGACGAAACATATTTCGAAACTATGTTTATAACTTTATACGGCAAATGAGAAAAGCCAACAATCCATAGTAATGATGATATTATAATAAATAACCTATTAACAACAGGTACGGCTTCCACATTCTGTAAGATAAAGAATACTAATGCAAGTATCAACAGAACATATTTCATTTTACGTGGCATATCAATCATCAACCTATTCTTCAACGCATAAGTCGCGCCTATTGAAAAAAATAGATATGCAGTTGGACTGAGTCCCGTAACATTAGGCCATAGACCGGATACATATAATATACCAATTATTATAGAGAACAACAGCCCAATTCGTTTTATCAACCAATATATGATTGGTGACAGGCAAACAACAATTATAAGATCACGCACATACCACAAAGGTGAGTCAAACGGCATCGTACCAGAAGTTTTATCCCACCAGATATGCCACAATCCTTCATCCCATAATCCATAAAAGAAAGAACATAGTGCATCAAACGATTTTCCCCTGAAGATTATAGAAAACAAATTTCCTCCTACTATCATGAATACAGGTAATAAGTTCCATAATAGATAAGGTATGAGTAATGTCCTACCTCGCTTCTTCAGTTTTGTTACATATACACCACTATTAAATTCCTTTACATTATAAAAGAAGAAATATCCGGAGATTATAAAAAATACAGGTACTGCAACTACAACAATTGAATGCCACCACATCGCCACCTCTTCCACATCGCTCAGTTGTAGGGTTCATGTGAATAAAGATGACAAAAAGTATCATCAACATCTTCACAGCATTCAATGTCTTTGATTGCAGATTTATCCTATCTTCAACATTTGATAACATAATTCTATTCTAATAAGTTTTTATTTAGCTCCCAACAACCATTTCCTGCAAAAAGTGCTCAGACGTAATATCTCACTGACAATAAGACATACGGCAACAATCAGTATTGTAACTATTCCACCAAAAGCAAGTTCGAATATTGGAGCCGGATGATTTACAAAGTAATGTCCAAAAACAGAAAGATCTTTTGGTAAGAAGAAATAATGCAGAAGATATATGTCTAATGTCCTACGTCCGATAAAAGTTATTGCTTTTGATGCACGCAATGATGATGAGAAACATGTACGCTTTTTATAAAAGAAAACAAAAACTGACAATAATGCAAACAGTTCAAATATTATGAAGTTGACATGAAATAATAGTCCGCTTAATTCCACATTAAAGCACCAATTATAAACAGCCGACAATAGAAAGCCAAAAATAATAACAGATACAAGCGTATCACGATATTTATATTGAAACAAATTCTCCAAATTCAAACGTATTAATTGCCCTGCCGCAAAATACATATAATATCTTAACATCGGTATTCCAACAATACCACTTACACGTCCTAATCTATTTGAAACTGTCGGCATTGACAACACATAAATTCCTAATGCAATCACAACAGACAAAATTATATATATTTTCCTTTTGTTATTTATATTAAGAGTCTTCGCAACATATTCCCATAGACATTGAATTATTATAAACTCAAATAAAATAAGAGTAAACCAATATCCACATTTAAAATTATCCGTCAAGCAATATATTATATCAATATCGTTTATGAAAACATATATTCCGCCAAATAACAACGCAGGAACAATAAGTTGTCTGAACTTTGAAAAACACGTTTTCACCCCCCCGTTAACATTTTTTAAGGATTCAACACAAAGCCTGACACAAAAAAGAACATCGGTAATTGTAACAGTGATGTCAATGCTCTGAATGATGAAAGTTGTTCATCTGCTATTCCATAGCAATACAATGGTATATGTCCAAATACTATAAATAAAATAGCAAAGCCACGCATTGCATCAATATATTCAAGACGTTTCCTTTTATTTTCCATATATTTTCCTAATTACTCTTGCAAAGAACTCCAAGATCTTATAATATCTACTCCCGTAATCCGCTAATACAGCTATACGCACCAACAAACATGGATGTACAATATCATTCTGCATCCTTTCTGAAAAATGTTCATCAAGTATTTTTTTTCTCTCTAACTCTCTTAACTCCGGTTTTGAAGAAGAAACACCTCCATACTCAAATTCGCATATTTTCATATTCAGACGCTGATAAGACCTGTCCTTTATAACAATTTCATAGAACATCTGTTCCCAATCCGAAACAATCCTAAGATCTTCACGATAAGGTCTGTTTTTTAACAATGAGGTTCTTATAAATGTAGCCTGATGACTTAAAGAATAAATTGCCATAAGGTATGTAGTTATATGAGATGGAGCATCCCACATACTTTTCTTTCCATCATCAGAAGCACACACCGTGTCTCCTGTCATAAAATCAGAAGTACCTAATAACGGCATTACTTTTTCTATAGTTTTATTATCATATAATATATCTCCAGAGTTCAGGAACTGACAATATTCTCCACGTGCATACTTTATTCCTTTGTTCATTGCATTATAAATGCCATTATCTTTCTCTGAAATCTTATAATCTATGATGTCAGAATATTGTTTTAATAAATCTACAGAACCGTCTGTTGAAGCACCGTCTATAACAATATATTCAAAATCTTTACAAGTTTGCCCACCGACACTTCTCAATGTTTTTTCCAACCCTGCCTTATTATTATAGCAAACTGTTATTATAGATAATTTCATTTTTTTGTTTTTTTATCAGTGAGTACCTTATTATAAAGTTGTATATATTGTTGAGCAATAATATCATACGAAAAACGAGACAGCACATATCGCCTAATATCATCTCCATTATATGTTTTGTCCAATGCCTCTTTTATACCTTTTATTAAAGCCTCAACAGTAAAGTCCTCACATATTATTCCATTCTGTTCATTTATTAGTTCTGGTACTCCACTGCAAGGAAATGCGATGACAGGTGTTCCGCATGACATAGACTCTAATGGAGTTTGTGCAAATGCTTCTTGAAAAGAAGACAATATAAAAAAATCTGCTGCTGAATAATACATCGACAACATATCATTTCCCGTCATCAATCCCTCACAACGAATATTTACACCCATTGATGGAATATTATCACATTTTCCTAAACAAACCAATAAGAAAGAATCATCATGAAAATAAGACAAAGCATCTAACAATAAAGACAAGCCTTTACGTGGATCATCAATCTTATATGAAGAGAAAAGAAATATTTTCTTATCTAATGGAAGCAGCAACTTTTTTCTGCTTAAAATTCTATCCTTTTTAACAAAAGACTCACCATCCACACCGTTATGAATAAGTGTTACCGGACATTCTCCAAGAATCTTATTTTTTTTAAAGAATGTACGCATTGTCTCAGATATAGCAACCAAATATGGACGATTACGACCATTTATAGCCTTTCTCTTTATTTCTTCATATTTTTTATCTAAGTTCAAATATTCTTTTGATGCGTTTTTTTTCTGTAAAGAATAATGAAAGCCTCCTAATCCTGGATTTTCATCATGAATAGTCCAGACCACAGGTTTGTCTATATCCTTAAAAAAGGAGGGGAAATCAACAAAATCTGAGACCCAATGTAAATGAATTATATCCGCGTTTTTTACTAAAGGATGTTTCACCAAAGATTTATATTCTGTCAATGGAGAAGTAAAAAACATATTTGCGTATTTTTCAGCCTCAATTCTTTTATATTTATAATATTCAAAGTTTGGTCTGACTAATATTTTTATAATTTTCATTATCATACGTAATAAGAAATTATGCGATGTACGATAAATCAAATCTTTCTCTGCGATTGTTATATTTGAATCTATTATATTACCAGTTTTATTATCCATTACAATCATTGAAGATTCTAAACCTTTCCTCTGTAATGCGTTACTTATTCTTATGGCACACCAAGCAGCTCCACCATCCAATAATTTATTTATATGAACAACCCTCATAAACAATAAATATTTATTTAAAATACTGTTTTAATCCTTTCCAATATCCACAGAAACCAGAAATTACAGCTTTTAATATTAACGAATCTCTATCAAACACATTGACAGAGTGATAGTAAGTTTTATATGCCCTATATAATTCATATGCCTTTTTTAAAGTTACATAATAATTATATAAAAGATGTAGATTATATACTCTATTTCGTATAGCACAATAAAGTTTCCAATCCGATTCCACAGGGACGACTACAACATTTAATGTATTCTCATTACAAACAGATATCTGTCTATCCATAGGGTGATAATGAATTGCTTTTACCGATGTCATTCTATGAAATCCAGCTTTCTCAGCTCTCAATTGATAATTAATTTCATCTCCCCATATAAACATGTCCTTTTTAGGGTATCCTATTTGTTTTATAAGCCTTGACGAAAATAATATTCCATTAAAAGGAGAAGCCCATCCTTCTACAATACCAAGACCGTTCGCTTGCTTACAAAATTCTTCATATGTAGTATTAGGAACAAACGAACAACTCTTATGATCTTCATCAGACAATACAACAGGAGCAATAAAATCTCTATTATCCAAGAATTTCGCAAGCTCTTTCAAACAACTCTTCTCAGGTTCACCATCATCATCCATAACCCATAATCCATCATAAACATTCTCTTCAAAGGCTATTTTTATCCCAAGATAGAAACCACCGGCTCCACCCATATTCTTATGACATCTCACATACTTATATATAATATCACCTTTTCTTTTATTATAACCAGATTCGATTATGAACTTTTCGGTTCCATCTTTACTTGCATTATCTATGATAAATACACAATCAGGTTTACGATTTTGTCCTTCAACCGCATCTAAACATCTTTTTAGATATTCTTTACGGTTATAAGTAACAATCACACATGCTATCTTATAACTATATACATCATTCATATTTAATTTAAATAATATCAAACATATTTATAACCTGTTCTACAATCGGTGCCATATCATAATAACGATATTGTCCAAGACGTCCCCCAAATATCACATTATTCTCTTGTTCCGCAAGCATCCTGTATTTTTCTGCCAATGCATTATTACAGGCATCATTAACAGGATAGTATGGTTCCATTCCATTGCGATACTCCATAGAATATTCCTCACTGATTACAGTTTTAGGATTCAAATAAACTTCCTCACCAAACATTTCAAAATGCTTATGTTCTATGATTCGAGTATAAGGTTTTTCGTGTGAGGTGTAATTTACCACCGCATTACCCTGGTAATTCGACACTTCTAAGACTTTAGTATTAAATGTTACCGTTCGCCAACTCAATGTTCCTAACCTATAATCAAAATATTCATCAATAGCTCCTGTATAAACAAGCTTATCTGCCATATTTTGCCAATTATCTCTATACATAGCAAAGAAATCACAAGATGTCTTACAATCTACTCCTGCGAGCAAACCATTAATAAGACAATTATATCCACCTATAGGAATTCCTTGATATTTATCATTGAAATAATTGTTATCATATACCAATCTTACAGGTAAGCGTTTAATTATAAACGGAGGAAGTTCCGTACATTTTCGTCCCCATTGCTTCTCCGTATATTCTTTTATTAATGTCTCATATATGTCTTTACCTATCAACAATAAAGCCTGTTCCTCCAAATTTTCAGGGTCACGGCCTTTTAGAGCTATCAATGCCTCACGTCGTTGTTCCTCCAATTTATCGGATGCTTCTTGTGGAGTCGTGACTCCCCACATTTGATAAAATGTGTTCATATTGAAAGGCAGATTATACAATTTTCCTTTATAATTGGCAACAGGTGAGTTTGTATATCTGTTAAATTCAACAATAGAATTCACAAAATCCCATACATTTTTATTAGATGTATGAAATATATGAGCACCATACTTATGTACATTTATGCCTTCTATATTTTCACAATAGAGATTTCCACCAAGATTTTGTCTCTTATCTATAACAAGACATTTTCTTCCCTTCTTTTTAGCTAAATATGCAAATGTCGCACCAAAAAGTCCAGAACCAACTATAAGGTAATCGTATAACTTCATTTTCTAAACTTTAAAATGTTTATTTATGTATTAAAGACTTTAATAATTTGAATGTAACAAATGAGATATAAGAAAATAAAAGAGGTAGTCTGAAAAAAGCACTTGACTTCAGATCATTGCCTTTAATATAAGTCGAATTATTTTTATAAAAATCATATATTATCTTAAACATATCGAAATTATATGATTTTATATAATATAAATAAAATCTCATAATTCTACTTTTTTCATAAAACAACAAATTTTTGTTTGAGATCCTATTCGTTGATTCATCAAGAGACTTACACAACAATTTCCATTCATCTTGAGATTTTTTTTACATGTCAATCCCGTTGTCTGTTCTCTATAATTATACAATATCTTTTTTATGAATTTTATGCTATTAATATAACTACAATATGTATTTGTAAACACTTCATCTTCTCGAACACTCAAATCATTGACAAATAGTATATTATTTTTAGAAATAATATTTCTATTAAAACACTTATTCCAAGTAAAGCCAAAATATTCGTACTTTTGTTTTTTTATATTCAAGATAAGTTCTTCTGTTTCTACACGATTTTCCGCATAAGCATCACCATATGATTGCTTAATTATTTTCTCATCAATGACTCTGTTATTAGAAAAGAATAGCAAATCGACACCTTCTATTTCATTAGAAATAACATCAATATAGTCTGAAGTGACCCAATCATCAGCATCTACAAATAAGATATAATCTCCAATAGCTTCTGATAAGCCTAAATTCCTTGCCCTACTTACTCCTTTATTTTCTGTATGAAAAACCTTTATGTTTGAATACTTATTAGAATATTTATCACATATTATTCCTGTATTATCAGTACTTCCATCATCTACCACGATTATCTCGAATTTGTTTCTATCCTGAGAGATTATACTTTCAATACACTTTTCTATGTATTTGTCAGCATTATACACAGGTATTATAATTGAAAACAACATAAATATTATTTTTTATTTAAACGTGTATATATTATGTGTTTTATTTTTAACAAACAATAAATAACTCTCGATAATCGTTTATACCCATTAATTCTCAGTCTAACTGCAAGATTTGTCTTGATATTATATTTGTCCCTTAAACTTAAATAATATTTAGAATCTTCACTCAAATTCAAAGAACATGCCATATTAAACAGTTCTGTAGCCATCCTTCTTTCAAATGCCTCAGAATATTTATAATAAAAAAACCTGTTATATGAATTCAATATGTCCTTCTCTCCTTCATATCTTTTAACTTGTTCTTGCCTATCTGAATTTATAGTTCTGCTTGTCCATGAACCAGCTGAATTATATCTGTAAACACACATTGGGTCTTTCATATAATATACCTTTCCCATATAAGCACTATACATTTGTATTGTATAATCGAAGCGAACAGAAATATCAGGAAAATTTACAATCATATCTTTTTTTACAAGAATAGATGCCGTAGGAATAAACAGTCCGCCATTGAATATTATGTCATTTATAGGTGACTCACAATCTTTATCATACCTATTATACTGTTTTATTATTATCCCGTCTGTTTCAACATAAGCATCATGCCAAACCATGGTAAATAAAGGATTATTCTCAAGAAAATCAACCTGTTTCTGAAGTTTATAAGGCTCAATCCAATAATCATCACCTTCACAAAAAGCCATATATTTTCCTTTGCTTGCTTCATCCATAATTCGTCTTAACGAACCATCATGCTTAGAATATTGATTTTCCGTTTCATATATTGGTTTTATTATATCCGGATACTTTTCAGCATATTCTCTTATTATTGCAGCAGTCCCATCTGTTGATGCATCATCATGGACAATTGCTTCAAACCTGAAATTCGTTTTCTGCATCACGAATCCCTCCAATGCATCACGAATATATTTTTCTTGATTATATGCTGTACACCTTATACTGACCATTATTGGTCTTGTGTCTTTTTCTTCATTAACATTCATAACTAAAACGAGAATTTTATTTTACGAATAAATTCTTATCCAAAATATTAAATAACGTTTTTTCCACAAACCGCAACCGAAACAAATCAAGACCAATACGAATAATAAATATCATCGTAACACTTATTAATGCATGTAGCACTGCATAATCAGTTGCGAACCATCCTACATTATCAAAAGTGTCAAACCAAAGCCATTGACGCATAGTATCACTATTTGTATGAATAAGAATTACGCCGAACATACATATGATGCTACCTTTTTTATTAAAGCACCGTTCCTTATCGCTAAATCCTTGAAATACATAAATAAACAACTGGAAGTGATAACTACCATTATATGATTTGAGTCTGAAACCAGAATAAACTCACGACCTGGAGTATTCACTTTTGTTGATAGGACCAATACACTTGCAACAGACATCGCAATGGAAAAAAGAGAAAGCCATCCCCATATAATCTTTACATCCTTATAATTTATTCCATAAATACGGATATAAGATGAAATGAAGTATAAGATACAAAAACATGTAACATAGTTCATTGCAACATATATTTTTATTGTCGTTTATTCATATTGTGAACAAGAATATTAAGAAATGGATACATAAATAGAAAAGGAGAAAACACGAGGTAAAACCATCCGCAACAGATTTTATAGGCCAAAACATTTCATATAATGATTTTATATTGAAATTTTTGTATCCTGTAAAGATAAAAATTAAATTTATAACTATATTATAAAATTCTATCTGGAGGAATAATTTCAGAAATTTTCTTAATGTTATGTTCGACCGACACATAAAATAGCTTGTTATCAGAACGAAACAATTTATTCCTGTTTTACCACACATTACGAATAGATAAAAGAACGCAGATTTTAACGTCAATGGCTCATTTTCTATTACCGGAATAATTCTGAATTAACCAAATAATGATGTGCCACAATCACAAACATCACTATTATCCTGTATAATTCTATATTATAGTATCAAAAGCTATAAAGTCAGATCTTTATTCATATAATAGCTTTTACCGGCATCCTGATAAATCTTGAAACCATTTTTCTCATATAAACATTTTGCCTTATTATTGTCTTTTCTTACTTCTAAAGCGATTGATGTAAAACTGTGTTTGCGTCCATACTCAATTGCTGTATTCAAAAGTTGCCATCCTAATCCTTGCCCTCGATAATCTTCATTCACATATATATAAGTAATGTATCCTCTTTTATTTTCATAATCATTAAAATATACGATATTTATACCTATAATATTCTCATTTTGACGCGCAACAAATATTGTAGCGTATTTAAATACCTTATTGGTATAATTTTCTATTTCAACTTTATTAGCCAATGGCGTTAAACGTAAATAGTCTAATAATACATTTTCATCAAACTTTTCTCGCTTTATACTTATATTCTTTATCATAAATGTTTACTATACCAAATTTCATTTTTCATTGATTATTTTGTATTTAACTTTTTCATAAAATAATCCTTTACAATCTTGTTATCATACAAAGATTTAAAAACTTGCATATATTTAATACCCGGATGAGTATTTACTTCCATCAATTTTATACCATTATCAGTTATGCCAAAATCAAATCCAATAAATTCAAGATTGCATAAATATTTTGAAAGTTCCAAGACCTGCGACTTTATATCATTCCAATTATGTATATTAAAATCGACAACAACTCCTGTATTAGGATGAGCAAGCGTATTAACAACCTTATTAAAATATATAGACTTTGAATTTCCTATATGTCCATTCTCAATGTTAACTTCTGAAACAAAATCAAACGTAGCTTTACAATCATCATTAATACTCAAATGATTAGCCTCACCATGATTATCTGTTCCAAAACGCAAATACCCTCCTATTATTATAGGATTATTACCTTTTGTATTGAGAGTAACCAATCTCAACGTATGAATTAATCTATGAATCTCTGCAATTCTTTTCTCAGGAACAAGATACTCTGTAAAAATATAATTGGGATGCGACTTTACAAATAACTCAATATCTGATTCGCTGGCTTTGTCTTTATTAATATATAATGAAGAACCATCATAAGATAATCGACAGAAGCCCGCACTTTGGGTTCCATTATTTGGTTTACATGCAATATTCCTATGCTTTTTTATCAAATTAATCAAAACTTGTATATCATCTCCATAAGGATTATCAACCAATTTTCTCAATTCGCTATTATTATTAGAATAAAAATAATATTTGGGCATTAAATGAGAAAATTTTGTTCCTTCCAAGATATACTTTAATGTCAATTTATCATCAACCCAAATTTTTGTCCAACTATTTAACGGCCAAGATTTATAAAAATCTTCATCCGACAAATATTCGTTATAATTGTTTTCTGTCAGTCCATATGATTTTGCAGAACTGAAAAGAAAACCTTTTGACAATGCCCATTCTCCATAGTCATCATCATAATCAGGATGCTTACGCTCATTATTTATACACGATACATAGAATCTAGAGAACTTTTCAGACATCCCTTTATTCATAAAATAATCAACGCTATATTCCATATTATTTATCTTCTTAAAATATATTATACTTGCAAAGACTTTCTATATGTGTACTAAATCTATATTACTACTTACTCTCCTTAAGATAGTTTTTTAAACAAACAATCTGGAATGTATTATCTTTATAATGATCAAGACGGTCAAACCAAATATCTTCCTGATCTTCTATATGATGTAACTTTTGCAGAAATTCTTCGGTATGAAGTTCCTTTGGAATAATAACAACCCCACAATCATCACATACAGCAATAGCTCCATCATACATAGCACGATGCTTGGATATGATATCTGCATCTAATTCTTTCATCGGTTTTCGATTAAAACATCCTACAGGTGTGAAACCTGTACACCAAACTGGATATTTTTCCTTTAGAAGAGCTGCCGCATCACGGAACTTTGCATTGCAGACAATAGCTGAAGCCTGACGATAAAGAATGATATATTTGGTTACCAATTCACCTATAATTGCACGGTTATTACAATCGAAAGCCTCTATAAATACAATATCATTTTCTTTTGTATCAACGACTTGCTCATGTACTTCCCAATTCGATTCCTCATGCGTATATACCCAATGCACATTACCGACCTTGAATTGTCCTTGGTTTATTGGCATTACATTCTCAAGAGCGCCAGATTTTCCTAAACAATCGGCAACTTCTGTTGTACAAACACGATTACGTTTGATAAAATCAATAATCTTATCTTTCATTGTCTTTTCCATATCAATATATTATTTTAAAACTGTTTTCTATATTATTCATTACATTTCTCAATTCTTCATCATTCTCTGAACAAGCAATGTAGAAGCCTATTCTTGCAGAATCATTTTCCGCATTCTTGATGGTGTCACCTATTTTGAAATTCAATCGATAGAACTTAACGTCCTTTTCATTCTCCAAATAGTCAATGCCTTTAATGTTCTTGACCACTCCTCCACCATTGGGTGTAGAAAAGAATTTAAGAACCGCAGCTCTTTTTTCATATTCAGGTCTGAGTGAGAAGTCTTCATCATGAACATTTCCAGTGGCACATTCTATAAGATATCTATATGTGTCATAACCAGACATCCACTGTGTAATACAAGATGAAATCATATTACCACCACCACGCGCTGCTATCTCAATAAGATAGAAATCTCCATCCTCACATTTATATTCCGCATGAGTAAAACCAAACTGTAAGTTTGTTTTCATAACAAAAGAATCATTATATGCACGCAGTTTGTCATAATCATATTCTTTACTGGTGTGAGTAAAATACAATTCGTTAGCTATACTTTCATTATAAGCAAAATGTTTCTTCTCACTTATAGCCATAGTATAATGTTTCGACGGGGTTTTAACACCATCAATTGTGAACTCCGTTCCTACAATAAAACGCTCTGCCAAAACAGATTTCTCTACTCGAGAAAATGACATGGATTCATCAAAATGCATACGGATATCTTCTTCTGTATCGCAACGGAATACTCCATGACTTGCGTTACTATCTAATGGTTTAATTATAATCGGGCGTTTTATTTCTTTCAACAAAGCAATAGCATCATCTTCCGTTTTACAAAATCTGTATTCAGGATATCTCAGACCATGTTTTTTGCAGAACTCACGCATTAAATACTTATCTGTAAAAAGTGCGGCCGTTTCTTTATCAAGAGTCGGCACATCAAATTCCTTACCTAACTCAGCAACGAGATTCATCGCAATATCACACTCATCGGACATAACGGCATCAATATGATTTTTCTTTCCGTACTCAATCACTTTATCCCTAGCAAAGATATCTGACTGTAAATATCCATCTGCATATTGAAAGCATGGGGAATTGAAAGCCGGATTTACAACAAGCGCCTTATGTCCCATCTCTTTTATCTTTTGAACCAACTGTACCTGCCAATATGTTCCTGGGAGTACAAGAATTGTTTTCTGTTGACTCATAATACTAATATTATCAATACTATTTCACAATCTGTTCAATAACCATATTCACATCCTCATTACTCAAAATATGATGCATAGGTAAACAAATAACCGTATCTGCCATTTTATGTGCATTAGGCAGGTTATCAGGTCTTGCACTTTCAAGTCCACGATAAGTGGAGAACTCGCTGATAAGCGGATAGAAGTAGCGACGACTGAGGACATTCTGCTCCTTCATCTTGAAATAAAGTTCATCACGTGTCATTCCATATTTCTCAGCATCAACAAAGATAGGGAAGTAAGAATAGTTGTGCTTTACTCCAGGCATATCATCAAAGAAGGTTATACCTTCTACACCACGCAATGCCTCACGATATTTTATTGCAACCTGATGACGTGCCTCGATAGCAGCATCCACCTGACGAAGATTTAACAGACCGTACGCTGCACGTATTTCATCCATCTTACTATTAATGCCAGGGCCTACAACAGTCACCTCATTGGCAAAGCCAAAATTCTTAAGATAATCTATGCGTTTCTTTGTCTCTGCATCGTGCATAACAAGTGCACCACCCTCAACAGTATTATAAACCTTTGTTGCATGGAAACTCAATGTTGACATATCTCCCGCATTAAGTACGCTTTCTCCGTTCACCTCCACACCAAAAGCATGTGCTGCATCATATATAACTTTCAATCCATAGGTATCAGCTATTTCCTTAATACGCTTTGTATTGCAAGGTTTCCCATATACGTGCACTGGCATTATTGCCGTTGTTTTCGGTGTTATGGCAGCCTCAATCTTTTCAGGATCCATATTACCCGTTGCTGGATCTATATCAACAAACACCGGTTTTATTCCGTTCCACCAAAGACTGTGAGTAGTAGCCACAAAGCTGTAAGGGGTTGTTATAACCTCACCGGTTATACGGAGAGCCTGCAAGGCTGTAATTAAAGGCAATGTTCCATTCGTAAACAAACTTATATATGGTACTTTCAGATATGCAGCCAATTCTTTCTCAAGTTGCTTGTGGAAAGAGCCGTTGTTTGTAATCCACTTACTTGCCCATATCTCCTTAAGAAGGGTGTTAAACTCGTCAAGATCAGGTAATAATGGCGAAGTAACTGTAATAATTTTGTTATCCATATAGATTTATATTTATTATTTACGTTTCAACATATATTTAACATCATCAAGTTCACTGAATTTGAATAGTATGGCACCGCCTATATATACTATCGCACCCAAGATGCCACCACAGATAATCTGAAGCAGCATATTCGATATCAGATAATTGGACAGATGTATCATAGCAAACATGACAAGTCCGAGCAATACGATAGGCAAAAGATCACGCATCTGCTTGAAATATCCAACATTTATAAGCTTACCGGTATAATATGTATTTATAATCAATGCAATTAGAGAAGATACCACACTTCCACAGCAAAAAACAATCAAGCCGTGAGGTAAAGTTATCGCAAGAATAGATACGCCTACAATCTTTTTTATGATTTCAAGACGCAGAAATAAATCAGACCGTCCTTTCACCTGCAACAGATTAAGATTAATTGCATGAACAGGATACCACATCAACGAGAAACATATTATCTGCAAAAGAATAACACATGATTCCCATTTTGCTGTGACCAATATTATAACTAACGGATGAGCCAATGCAGATAGCATCATCATTATTGGGAAGATGATAAACGCTGTAGCCTTCAACATTCTACGATAATTACGTGCTAAAGCTTCATCATCATTCTGCATCTTGCTCAATACAGGGAATGTCACACCTTGAATAACTCCAGTAACATTTTGCGAAGGCATCGCTGCATATCCTAACGCTCTATTATAGACACCAAGTTCTGCCGGACTGTAGAATTTTCCAATAAAAATCGGAGCAATATTATTATATAATGTATCAAGCAAAGATGATACAATTATCTTATTACCATAATTCCAAAGATACTTGAATGAATCTTTCGACCAACCAGTTTTTGGGAACCAACGTACTACATACCAATTCAGAAAAGTAGTCAAAAAACTTGAAATGAGTCCTGAAATAACTAATGACCACAAGCCATAACCCATGTAAGCCATTGATATACCAACACATGCTGAAACTATTCTTATTATTATAGAAATCTTGGTAGGAGTTTTAAAATCAAGCTTTCTTTTCAAAATAACATTTTGAGGAGTACTCAGCGGCCCCCACAAAAAACCAAGTGCTGTAATACGAACGAGAGGAATCAACACTGGTGTATTATAAAAATCAGCTATCCATGGAGCAGAAAAGAATAAAGCCAAATATAAAACAATACCAACACAGACACTATAATAAAATGCTGTAGAAAGATCTTTATCTGATAAATCCGGTTTGCGTACCAAGGCATCAGATAATCCTCCATACTGAAGAATAAGAACTACAGACATAAACACCGCTGGCAACGCAGTTATACCAAAGTCTGACGGTGACAGCAAACGAGCCATAACAATGCCAACGCAAAAATTCATACCATAAATTGCGAACTGATTGAAAAAACTCCAGTAAAGTCCTTTCTTTGTCTGTTGTCTTAGATTTCCTGTATTTGATTCACTCATTCTCTCCTCTTTTTCATAATATAATCCCACGCCGATACCGGCAATTGGATTTTATCCGGCATTTTTCTAAATCGCTTTACACCTATTTATCTTAATGTTTTCCGTACTTGAATACCGTCAAAACAAGTCCTATATATAAATTATAGTTTCGTCAACTACAAATTACATACCACTAAAGGAATCATCAAACATTTATTTTTTTATCATATTCCATATTCACCGGTGTCACAATATGCATTGTCTTCTATAACTTTATTCACGCATTTCGATATTGTCATATCGATAAGCATGTCCGACAGATTCAGTTTGTCATGGCTTGAGAAAAAAACAGGGCTGCCAAGTCTTATAAAACCTTCTGATGTCTCGCAGCCTGTCTTCATTGCCATAAGCGACTTTGTTATGCCATGAAGAAATTGCATAGCAAGCATGGAGCGGCTTGTTCCTGTATCTCCCACTATAGATATGGTCAGTGGACGCACGTCTGAAGTCTCCTCTCCTTTGCCTTGATAAGTTACTGTCTGCAACTGGAGTCCGCCATACAGAAGTTCGTCAAGACCGTTTATACCAGTCCTTACCTTCCCGTTATTATAATGTATTCTTATGTCATTCTCCATTCTCCAAACTAATGTCCTACACAACATATTATGCCATAACATTCAGGACGACTCCTATGTTACGCCTCTTGCCACACTCTTCGCAATCTTTTCGAGAAAGCGCCACTTATCGTATTAAAGATGCTCTTTCTTACTTGTAAGTCCTACTCACAGTCTGCGGTTCTCGCTCTGCAAATCGCCGATTCCTTCTCACCCTTATTCCGAAAACCCTTACCCATCCTTCTTGCGGTGTATCTTCTGCCATCTCATCCACCGTAACGGACAGAGGGGAACGGCCGTCAGCGACCTATGCAATAATACTCAAAGCCGTTCTGCCTGAGTTCCTCGGCGTCGTAGATGTTGCGGCCGTCGATGATAAGCGGTGTCTTCATCGACTTTGCCACCACGCCCCAGCTGGGCAGGCGGAACTGCTTCCATTCTGTGAGCATGAGCAGAGCGTCGGCATCGAGCACTGCGTCATACATGTCGCCTGCATAATACACATTGTCACCTATACGGCGGCGGCATTCGTTCATGGCGACAGGGTCGTATACACGGACGGTACATCCTGCCTCGAGCAGCAGACCGATGGTGACGAGCGATGTTGCCTCACGCATGTCGTCGGTCTCGGGCTTGAAGGCAAGACCCCACATGGCGATGGTCTTACCTTTGAGGTCACCGCCGTAGCGTTTTGAGAGTTTGTTGAAAAGCACGCGCTTCTGGTTCTCGTTCACATCCTCCACAGCCTTCAGCACACTCATGTTATATCCGTTCTTCTCGGCAGTCTTGATAAGTGCCTTCACATCCTTGGGGAAGCACGAACCTCCGTAGCCACAGCCGGGATAGAGGAATTTGCTGCCGATACGGGCGTCTGAGCCTATGCCCTTGCGCACCATATTGACGTCCGCGCCCACCAGCTCACACAGGTTAGCGATGTCGTTCATGAAGCTGATGCGCGTGGCGAGCATTGAGTTGGCGGCATATTTTATCATCTCGGCGGAAGGAATGTCGGTGAATATCACACGGAAGTTGTTGAGCATGAACGGACGGTAGAGCTTCACCATAAGTTCCTTTGCCTTCTCCGACTCCACACCCACAACTACTCTGTCCGGACTCATGAAGTCCTTGATTGCTGCTCCCTCTTTCAGAAACTCCGGATTGCTTGCCACATCAAACGGCACGTCCACTCCGCGCTTGTCCAGTTCCTCGCGTATGGCAGCCTTCACCTTCTGCGCCGTACCCACAGGAACGGTCGACTTTGTGACAAGCACCGTATATTTCTTTATGTTCTGACCGAACTCGCGTGCCACGGCAAGCACATACTGCAGATCGGCGCTGCCGTCTTCGTCAGGAGGAGTACCAACGGCACTGAACACTATATCGACATTATCAAGACAACTGGTGAGATCGGTGGTGAAGTTGAGACGTCCCTCACGATGATTGCGCAGCACCATCTCGTCAAGTCCCGGCTCATATATCGGCACCTGACCGTTCTTCAGTGAGTTTATTTTCTCCTCGTTCACGTCCACACAAGTAACGTTAACTCCCATCTCCGCGAAGCATGTGCCGGACACCAGTCCGACATAACCAGTACCTACAATTGCTATATTCATAAATCTATGTTTGTTTTGTTTTTTCTATCTTATGTTTTTATCCCAAGCAGATGTTCTAAATTAATTGCCGTCATATTGTGTGCTGTCCAAGAGCCGCATTTCAAAGTCCGAAGAGCGGGTGTATCGGGCTACACGACCGAGGAGACTTTTGTATGAAGCCCTGAACAACGCATAGTATGATGACAAAGATATATATAACATATGGATTATTTTATAATATCTGTTAACTTTGAACAGCTGCTTATTCATTTATTATCTCGATAAGACTCGGATGCACCTTGGTCATCGCCACAGCTATCACTCCCTGAATAGCCACCACCACACATTTCGACCTCTTGCCCGGCACACGCACGAGCACGCCTTCCTGTCCGGCGAACGGCCCGCCCACCACGCGCACCGCATCACCGCACGACAGATTCACCGCCTCGGGAGACAGCCACTCAAGCTGTTCCTCGTCTGTGCTGCTCACGGCGATGAACTGTTGCATCTGACGTTCGGGCACGACAATAGGCTCGCGGCGCAAACCGGAGTCACGGATGATGAAATGAAGGTAGGGCAGATTTTTCTTCAGCGTAGTTATCCTGTCTTTTGTCGTCCTTACAAACAGCAGATCTCGTATCACGGGGACAAGCTGCGGGGCTGTGCGCCGCGACCTTCCGCGACGGACATAATGCATGGGTATGAACGTCCGCAGACCTTCATCGGCAAGAGCCGTCTGAGCCATGAGATTACGTCCATACGTGGCACGCATGGCAAACCATTGCTCGTCTTCTGTTATTTCGGACATTTAATTAAACTAAATTTAAACGACAAGACACGCCTCTGGGGCATTGAAAACCTTATAATATATTGGTTCTCAATTACTTATAATATAAAGAACATAAATAAGAGACTCTCAGCAGACTAGTCAAGACCTGCCTTTACAGTCACTGTCTCCTATACGTTGGCAAAATTACGAATTTTATTTGAAAAATAAAAGCATTTCTCATGACAATAAACAATTTTAATCTGAAACATCAGAATTTATCATAAACATGTAACGTCGCACCATCACATCGTCATAATCCCGATACGGGCATTCCACCACCGAAACCGCCTCTTCACCTCATTGGCTGCCCTTAGCTCCTCTTCCACACTGCCTGCGTCATCTTGTATTCTACATTTTATCCATGCTGTTCATCCCATCCTGTACAAAACAGTCAACCAACATGTCTTACAACAGCACCGAATAAGTATGAAATATAATTACCTGCACGGGGCAATATGCACTTGCCGGATGCATATGTTCTCATGTTCTTACATTCATGGTTGCCTCTTCCGGAATTTTAAAAATATCGCATATTACACGAGAATGCTACACTTTAGAATGACAATACATACCATTCGCGAAAATAAATGACACTAAATCCGCTTATAACATTTCATTTACGATTTCATAAAAAAGCAGCTACGGGTCTGTCTTACACCGAAATTCCTGACATAAAACCATTATGCGCGCCACGGCTCACGCACCGTCTGTATGTGTCTCGGCAGCCGTCGCACCGTCCTTCCCCGGCACAGTCTTATCCGCATATTCCTTCCGTTCAGTGTCCGCTGACGGTTCGTCACCGAGAAAGCGGCGTATGTCGTCCAACAACCGTCCGCACGGAGCTGATGACGTAAAGGCAATGTTCTTCTTCAACATCAGCTCAACGTCAGCCACACTGCCAGAGTAGCACGACAGTTCGTTGTTCCTCTGAGTGGGATGAACGCTCTGCCGCGATATCTCGTTCTCACGCTCACGCACCAGCATATTGCATATTTTCTTCAGCATAGGCACCACCACCTTGTCGAAAAGATGGTGTCCCTGTACATACAGATAAGTGGTTTCCGGTGTCACACCGAGACGCTTTATGTCGTCCTTCACCTCCTGCCAGCTTTTTTTAGCCGACGGATAATGCCGCTGCAACTGCGTCACCCGGCGTGCCACCTTGCGCCTTAGATTGCGCAGCGAGCCCTCCGTATCATAGGGATTGAAGTGTCCCGTCTCTATCACATGCAGGAAGTCGCTTATTGTGAACTCCGTGTAATGCGGTGTGCGGTAGAACCATACGCTCCACACGAAGAGCGGGAAGATGGCGAGAGAGTACTCGCGGAAGTAGCTCACGAAGTCGAATATGGCATGGTCGTTGAGCGTCACACCTACACACACGTCATGAAGCGACGGCGCATAACACTGCAGGTTCTCTATCGAATAGGCATATGTATGGAATATGTACGGACTGTCTATTATCGTCTCCGACATAGGCGTGGCACGCTGTATAAGGTAGTCGTAGTCGGCATCCACGCAGGCTATCATGTCGCGTCCCACCTTACCGTTGAGCAGACTCATCAGAGCAGCCTTCTTTCCACGTTCAAGATGCGGTACGCGCGAGGGCAGCATCACCTCGAAATAGCGGGTGGAGTCTTCAAACCGCGACAATACCGACCGCCAGAAAAACACGTCATCGTAGCTCTCCACATATGCCACTATGCGGCGGCGCGCCTTTTTTGAGGTCATGCGGTTGGCTGCCTCGAAGTAGCCAGACGACAGGTTGTCTTTCAGTCTTTTACTCATAGGGGGCGCATTTATAAGGTTATCATAATGTGATGTCCGTCACCTCGGTCACATGATCTGCCCATCCGTTCATTATCACGGCAGGACTGTGCGTGGCAAGAATTATCTGCACGTTCGGGTTAAGCTCCAGAACAATGTCTATGAGACGCTTCTGCCAATCAAAGTGAAGGCTCACCTCAGGCTCGTCCATGAACAACACATAACTGCGGTTGTCCTCCACCAGGACTGTGAGCATTATGGCGAGCATCTGCTTCTCGCCGCTCGACAGTTGGTAGGGCAGCAGAGTCTCACCTATCTGTGTAAATAGAATCTCGTTCTCCGTGCGTATTATCTTCTTGCCGGTCGCCTCGAACAGGTCGTCGATAAGATCCTGGAAGCGTTTCTTAGGAGCCGATATTTCCCGCGCCTTTTCAGCCGCGTCGGGGCTGCCGCTCTGCAGAACGGATATTATCCTGTTGCCTATGTTCACCTGATAATCAAGATATTTGCGCTGCAAATGATATATCAGCAGGTCCAGTTCCGTGGCGAGCGGCGTTATACTTGCGTTTATCGCGCTCATTGCCTCCACGTTCACAAGCGGGCGGTCCACCGACCTTATGAGATCGTAGCGTATCCATTTGGCATCCTCCGGCACCACCTTGAGTCTCACACCCTTCAGCATATGGTTGGCGAACTCGCCTCCTGCCACAAGTCCTCGTACCACCTTATTAAGTATAGTGCTCTTCCCCACTCCGTTTATTCCGCTGAGTATGTTCACCTGACGGTCGAGATTCCACACCACATGGTGTTTCCCGCTCCATAGCGAGTCAATCTCTATCTGTTCAATGTAATCGGCGTATTTCATATTAGTAGCGTTTTTAGACCGGCGGAAGACTGCGTCGATAACGTGCGGCAGTGCCGGTGATGGTTTCAACTTTTCTTATACAAAGATATTGCAAACGAGAGGAAAGAAAGCTTGCTTTCGATTTCCCGAGTGCAGCATATCTTATACAAAGATATTGCAAGGCGAGAGCAACGGCAAGGAGGGAAAACGCTGTTTTACCGCACTTGACACTGCCGAACCGAAGCATATCTTATACAAAGATATGAAATTAATCCATCACGGTATCTTTTTTTGACATTAAAAAAATTGAATAACACTTATTAGGCATAGAATTCATAAAAACAGCCTTTCTGACAATATATACATCCATGGCTACGAAATGTCTGAATTCCATCCACACATCCATATACGACGCACCATGCCATCTGTAGATTGGCGGATATAATATATAGGACGACATTATCTTTCTTTTTTTACGCATTAGATAATTGGATCTTTCTATTTTTCTTAACTTTGCACACCATTAAGGCAGAAACAATAAAAAATATAGTATTATGGATAACAACAAAGCTCTGACGGCTCATCTAAGCATGCTGGGAGCATGCGTCATGTGGGGACTGATGGCTCCCATCGGAAAGACGGCAATGATGAACGGCATCGACGGCATCAATCTCGTGTCGTTCCGCATCATGGGAGGCGCGGCACTGTTCTGGACAGCCTCGCTCTTCGCAAAGAAAGAACACGTGCCGCTGAAGGACGGTCTGCTGATGATTGCGGCAGGACTCTTCGCGCTGGTGTTCAACCAATGCTGCTTCACCATCGGACTGGGTATGACCTCTCCGTCCAACGCAAGCATCATAACTACGTCGTCACCGATATTCGCACTCATACTCGCGGCAATCATACTGAAAGAACCTGTGACATGGAAAAAGGCATGCGGAGTGGCTCTGGGATGCTGCGGAGCTGTGATGCTGATAATGACAAGCGCGTCGGAAGGAAATGCCAAGGTGGGCAACATATGGGGAGACGTGCTTTGCATAACGGCACAGTTCTCGTTCGCACTGTACCTTACGCTGTTCAACAGACTCATAAAGCGATACAGCGTATTCACCATCAACAAGTGGATATTCCTCTGGTCGGCAATACTTATAATGCCATTCTCGGCAGGACACATCGTAAGCACACCGTGGTCTGCTGTGCCAGCAAAGGCATGGCTGTCGGCAGGCTACGTGGTGTTCTTCGGCACGTTCGTTGCCTATCTGCTCACGATGGTGGCGCAGAGGGTGCTCCGCCCTACGGTGGTGAGCACATACAACTATGTCCAGCCGATGGTAGCTGTGAGCGTGAGCCTGCTCACCGGCATGGCTGTACTTAAACCCATGCAGTGCCTGGCAATGGTTCTTGTGTTCTGTGGGGTTTGGCTCGTCATAAAGTCCAAATCAAGACACGACATCATCAAAGCCGGAGAAAGAGTGGAAAAAAGCCTCCATAAGTAGAAATAATACATGTGGCGGCATGGCTGGCGTTATCATATTTTTTTGTAAATTAGCACCCGGATAACAAAAACTACAGAATTATGAAGAAAATAGCAAATAGACTTACCGACCTCGTAGGAGGCACACCGCTGCTCGAGCTCAACCGTTTCGCAAAAGAAATGGAACTGGAGCAGCCTATAATAGCAAAACTGGAATATTTCAACCCGGGCGGAAGCGTGAAGGACCGCATAGCTCTTGCAATGATAAACCAGGCGGAGAAGGACGGCATCCTCTCTCCCGGAGCGACAATAATTGAACCGACAAGCGGCAACACAGGCGTAGGACTGGCTTTCGTGTCGGCTGTGAAGGGCTACCGGCTCATCCTCACAATGCCTGAGACAATGAGCATAGAGCGCCGCAAACTTGTAAGCGCATATGGGGCGCAGGTGGTGCTCACACCGGCGGCAGAGGGCATGAAGGGTGCCATAAAGGAGGCTGAACGGCTGCGCGACAGCACAGAAGGCGCGGTGATTCTGCAACAGTTCTGCAACAAGGCAAACCCGGAGGCACATTACAACACTACAGGTCCGGAGATATGGAACGACACTGAGGGACACGTGGACGTGTTTGTCGCCGGAGTGGGCACGGGCGGTACCATATCGGGCGTGGGCAGATACCTTAAAAGCAAGAACCCCGCCATACGCATAGTGGCGGCAGAACCGGCGGCATCTCCGGTGTTGAGCGGCGGCAAACCCGGACCGCACGCCATACAGGGCATAGGTGCGGGATTCGTGCCTCAGGTGTTCGACCGCAGCGTTGTGGACGAAGTCATCACCGTGACTGACGAAGACGCAAAGTCCACTGCACGCCTGCTGGCTCAGCGCGAAGGCTTGCTCACAGGCATATCGTCGGGCGCGGCGGCATGGGCAGCGGCATCATTGGCACGCCGTGAGGACATGCGTGGCAAGACAATAGTGGTTCTTCTGCCCGACACAGGTGAGCGTTATCTCTCCACAGGAGTGTTCGGATGAGCACTTCAGTGCTAAATCTGACTCACCGCACCGATTGCACTGATATGACACACGCAGCTCGCGGTGAATAAGAAAAAGATACGCAGTCAGTAGACATATGCATTATGTCCGTCATACTGCATGACTGGGTTCATGCAATGCTTTTCATTCCTTTATACAAAAGAAACGCCGGAGACGTCTGCACCCATATGTGAGGCAGCACGACTCCGGCGTTTATTATGGCGCAGCATACAAACGTGAAAGATACTCCACACACATGTGGGGAGGTAATGGATGAGAGACATCCGTATTTCACGCCCATAACAGCAGACCGACGGACATAAAAAAATCCCTGCAGTCCCGAAAGACTACAAGGAAACACCCCTGTGGGCGTTGACGGATTCGAACCGCCGACCCTCTGCTTGTAAGGCAGATGCTCTAAACCAGCTGAGCTAAACGCCCTTGCTTCTTCTAAGCGATTGCAAAGGTAGGACTTTTATTTTATTCCACCAAATTTCGGAGATAATATTTTCAAAAAAATTGGTTCATTCTCACTTCTGCATCACATCACATATTGTCCGACATGGTTATTAAACCTGAACCAGCCTCCATGACGTCATAACTACGAACATATATCAAGGTGTTTTTTTACTATCTTATGTATAAATGCCGTAATACAGTGTTCCACCATTACTCAATTTGATTTTATATACTTAAAAAAGAAATGTAAGGAATCTGACTTACAGACACACGGAATACGGATGAAGCTTAATGTTCAATCCCAGATAAACACGTAGACATATGAAAATGATAATCAATAACATAAATAGCGCACATCTTACTCGGGAAACTCAAGATTTTGAGTCTCTACATGGCATACGCCGTCATTAATATTATTGGATACATACAAAAATATTATCCGTTATCACCAAAGTAGAGACGCAAAATCTTGCGTCTCACAAGCAAAACATCATACACGTTCATCAGCAGTCGAAACATTTGCTGACTGTCTTCCGACTCCTTCATTTCTCTCATGCACCAATACCGCTATCCGGAGTCGCATCTTTGTCCGATACTGCCCGATATATCATTTACAAAACCCTGTAAAAACCAGTCAGACCATAGTGAGGAATAATATCAAGGTATAAACACCTATTCAATATTAGAACACGTCACACCCAACCACATATTCCGAATCGCTCCCCACAACTCCGCTACACTACTGTCACCATATTGCCATAGACCTTTTCATTACGCATCCGACATAATATGAGACTAAAGCAGAAGCAAACATGCCTGACAACAGAATACATAAGGATGAATCACACTGACTGAGTTGAATAATAAAAAAAGGACGTACCGTGAGGTACGTCCCCTAAACAATTTATTAATAAATAGATATATTAGTCTTTAACCTGTACAGTTGCACGACGGTTGTAAGAAATCGGTGACAGGTCGTTTACACCACCCTTGGCAGCAGTAGATACGTTGTCACGGCTCATACCCATCTTAACGAGTTCGTTAGCAACTGTTTCAGCACGCTTCTCAGACAGCCACTGGTTGTAGTCCGGCTTACCTGTTGCGCTGTCAGCATAACCTGTTACGAGAAGGCTTGCACCATTCTCCTTAGCATACTTGGCAAGAGCCTCAACATTTACGAGATCCTTCTTTGAAGCGATCTTGTACTTGTTGATGTTGAAGAATACAGAAACCGGAGTGTTGATGAATTCCTTAACAGCCTTCGGAGTCTCGTCCTTCTTCTCTGCAAGAAGCTTCTTCAGACGTGCGTTCTCAGCGTTAGCGTCGTTGAGCTGTGCGTTGAGGGCGTCAATCTGAGCCTGTGAGAGAGCCTTGATAGCGTCTACATCAGGTACCTTGTTCCATGTAGCCTTGCCGAGGTTTACTGTAAGACCTACTTCAGCATAGAGGCTGTTGTCATGGCTGTCCCATCCGCGCTCACCGTTGTTAACGATATTTGTACTCATGAAGTCGTTCTCGTAGCGGTTCCAGCCAAGCTCGAGGTTGATGGCAACCTTACGGCTTACATAGAACTGATTCAAAAGACCGACACTCAGAGCCATTGCGTAAGTCTTGGCATCGCAGTTACGTGCGAATCCGGCACCTGCGAAAGGAACTACGTTCCATACACGGTCAGGATTGTAACCGCAAAGCATATTGCTCAGATTGAAGAGCACCTGCTCCTGAGCATTCCAGTACTTGAAGCTCTGGTCGTTAGCCTTACCCCAGATACCGGAAACCTTTGTACGGAGACCGATGCCCGGTGTGAACCATTTACCGATGGCGATTGAAGCCTGCGGATTTGAACGGAAGCTCTTGAACGGGCTTCTTGAAAGACCAAGTCCGTGCTCTGCTGATGTATAGAAAGCAGACCACTGGGCACCACCCTGAATGAACCAGTTGCTCCAGAATGAGTTTGTAGCAACGCTGTGCTTAAGCACAGGGTCAGCGTCCTGAGCCATTGATGTCATAGAGACGCCGGCAAAAGCCAAAACAATCAATAATTTTTTCATAACCTATATTTAATTAAATAAAAAATATCATACCAACGGACGCCGCAGCATCCGTTATGTGTACAAAGTTAGCAATAAAATCTTTACAGCAACACTTTTTAGCTAAAAATATTGCTTTAAGCATGAAAAAAAAGCTTAAATCAATTAAAATGGCACATGAAATTGCTGTTATCATGCAAACAGATGCTCTATTTCAGTCCCTTTAAGTATGCTTAATATCTTCTTGCCGTCGGGCGTATAGTTGAAGTTTGAGCACACAAAAAGAGCGTTTATTATGTTCTCCATCTCCTCATTACTAAGCACTTGTCCATAGACAACCGCCGCATTGCGCGCAAGACCGGAGGCTATAATACGGCTCACTTCGTCCACATCGCCCGACGGGTTTTCGGTCGCCGTACTGACGATGTCGCGCACAAGATTCACATGATTGAGTCCGTCAATGCCGGAAGGCACAGAGTTTATGGCGTAAGAACCGTTTCCCAGATCGGTGAGCTCGAACCCGAGCACGCCCATCTGTGGCATCATCTTGCCAAGAACATTGTTCTCCGCCACAGAGAAATGCACCACCTCGGGGAACAGCACCTTCTGGGGGAACGACTTGTTATCGCGCAGAAGCGACATGTACTTCTCATAAAGGATGCGCTCATGAGCCCTGTGCTGGTCGATAATCATCAGTCCCGACTTGACGGCGGTCATTATATAGCGTCCCTTATACTGATAATGTGCCGGTGACTTCTCGGCAATATCTCCTGCCGCCGGAGCAGGGTCCACACTGCCGGAATCCGGCTCGTCGTCAAACAGTCCGGCAGGATCATCGTCCTGCACAGGCTTCAGTCCGTCATAGAGCTGCTCCCATCCGGCAGGGGCGGCAGACCTTCTCGGTGACGGCGTTGACTCAAACGGATTGTATGAAGGGTTGTACTCCACTTTAGGCATTGGCAGGTCACCCTCGCCGTCAAACACCGGGATGTCGGGACGGTCCTGAGTATCGAAGTCGATTGCTGTGACATCATTGAACATTCCCACACAATCTTTCACCGCAGCAGTGAGAATCTGCCATATCGCCTGTTCGTTGTCAAACTTTATCTCAGTCTTCGTGGGATGTATGTTCACATCTATATTCTCCGCCGGAACCTCGAAATAAATGAAATACGGAACCTGCTCGCCTGCCGGGACAAGCCGTTCGAAAGCCGACATGACAGCCTTGTGGAAGTAAGGATGCTTCATGTAGCGGTCGTTGACAAAAAAATACTGATGCACGCCTTTCTTGCGGGCAGACTCCGGTTTGCCCACAAAACCGTGTATCTTGCATAACGACGTGTCGACGTCGACAGGCAGAAGACTCTGGTTTATTCTCTTTCCGAACACGTCGACGATACGCTGCCTCAACCCTCCGGGCTTCAGATTGAACAGTTCGGTGCCGTTGCTGTGAAGCGAGAACGCCACCGACGGGTTCACAAGCACGATACGCTCGAAAGACGCGATGATGTTGTTCAGCTCGGTGGTGTTCGACTTCAGGAACTTGCGGCGTGCCGGTACGTTATAGAAAAGGTTGTCCACCATGAAATTGCTTCCCACCGGACACGAGCACGGCTGCTGACTGTCGTAACGCGAGCCGGACACCGACAGATGAGTGCCCACCTCGTCCTCCTGCCTGCGTGTCTTCAGCTCAACATGCGCCACAGCCGCTATGGAGGCGAGAGCCTCGCCGCGGAAGCCCATGGTATGGAGCGAGAAAAGATCCGCCGCACTGCGTATCTTCGACGTGGCATGCCGTTCGAACGACATGCGCGCATCGGTCTCGGACATGCCCTTGCCGTCGTCTATCACCTGAATGGACGTGCGTCCGGCATCCGTCACCAGCACATTGACATGCGTGGCTCCCGCATCTATGGCATTCTCCACAAGCTCCTTGACGACGCTTGCGGGTCTCTGGATCACCTCACCGGCTGCAATCTGGTTGGCGACTGAGTCCGGCAGCAATTGAATGACATCACTCATATCAGAAATTTATGATAAAACTGATTAACGCAATAAACAATATAATAAGGAAAAGGAGAAGCATCAACAGTCCGGAGAAACCATGGCGCGCATACGGTCCTGACGTACGCATGATGTGAAAAGCGCCGTCCCGCCGCGCACCGTCCTTATCATGACGCGCCTCTCCGCGCTTTTCCGCCGACATACTCTCAGCCGCGCGCCGCTCGATGTCGCGCAGACGCTCCCGCCTCTCGTCTATATATATAAAGGTGTGGGAGAAACGCCGTGGTCTGATGTTACGGAAGAGACTCATCGCTCACCGCCTCCTCCCCTGCCGCGCAGACGCTGGAGCGGAGCCTGCTGACGCTCCACTATCTTGAGCTTCTCATCCTCACTCTTTCCGCGCCAGTTGAACACGTCTGCCGGATTAACCGGACGTATCTCTTCAAACCACGCAAACTCCGGAAGCTTATATCGTTCCGGAGGAATCTGCGTCATGGGATATATGGTGCCGACAGCCTTCGGAGCCCATATCTTCTCGAGCTTCCGCTCTGCCGTCATGAACAGGCGCATGGTGTCGGTCTCTATATAATTGAGGTTGGAAAGGGTGCTGTCATTGTCGTCGGAGATGTAATAGACCGACTTCACGTTGCCCGTCGACACCAGACGCCGCAACGCGCCGTCGGTGAAAAAGGCGTCCATGACGCGCGACGACACCTGGTCGTAATGGTTCTCCTTATCCACCAGCTCCACCGAAAGAGCCTGTCCGATGACCCGCGCGAGCCTTACGGTGCTGTCGTTCATGTAAACCTCTATTCTCTCTCCGAGCAACTGCCTGTTTGCGTTCCACACTATCGGGTCGTGATACATAGTGAGGCACGAGTCAGCAGAATTGAACACGAGCGAGTCGCACACCGCCTGGACGTCCGTCCGATAGACGCGCACCTTGCGGAATCCGTGCACCTTGCGGTAGACAGAGTCCGTATTAATATTATATGTATATATCTTCAGCGAGTCAGAATGCATGTAAAGCGTGTCGGGCTTCTGCGAGAAGTCCTTCAGCAAGACGTTTTCCGTGGCATATCCGTATCCCGTCTTCTCGTTGTAGAACAGGCGGTCGCATATCAGCTCGTTCTTGTTGAGCGTGTCGGTATACACCACATTGCCGAAGCCCTCGTTTATTCCCGTCTCGCTGTTGTGATAAAGACTGTCTCCGGTGATGGTCTTTTCCTTGTCGGTGATGGTGGAGCGGCTGAAGAAGCGCGCCTGGTCCGTCTCGGTGTTGAGATAAGCGTTCTCGGTGTTGATGACGCTTCCGTCCGACGTTATGCGCGAAGGACCTGTCACATGAGCCACAGACTGCTCTGTGTCGAAGTAGAGCGAGTCGGTCGTTATGACCTGTTTGTCACTCAGCATACGCACGTTATAGAAAAACGCCGCCTGCTTTGTGGCAGTATTGTATTCGCCCCAGTCAGCCACAAGCTTGTCTCCGCCGTCCACCAGCTCACCGCCTTCAAAGAAGTAAGCATAGCTGTAAAGACGGTCGTAATTGAGGCTGTCGGTGTAGAGCGTGCGCCCGCGGTGCTTCATCACCACGTTGCGCCTCGCCATCATCATCTGCTCCATGCCGTCGTATTCGGCATAGTCGCACGTGAGCGAGAGGGTGTCGCCCTGCCTGAACCTCACATGTCCGAACGCCTGCATGGCATTGTCCTCCTGAAAGAAATAGGCACTGTCGCACCACAGGTTTGCCCCCTTATGTCTGAAATGCACGCTTCCCTTGGCTATCTGCGCGTGCGGATTGAGTCCGTAGGCGTCATATTTCAGTTCGTAGGCATGCACGAGATACACCCGCTCGTCGTCTGCGGCACGCTTCCCCTTTGTCCTTGGTACTACCGAAGATGCCACGAGACAAAGTCCAAACAGGCATAGAACCAACAACAAGATGATTCTATGCCCGTCCTTAAATAGGAATTTTATATTATTATACGTCATCTGACCCAACCTTCATATTCGAAATCGCAGTTCTTGTATTTGTCGTTCATCCTGACGTATGTTTTACTTATTTTGTCGACAACCCAGTCATGCAGGAACTTGTCGCGTTCCTTCTGCAACACCACGTTCTTCATCACCTGATAGTCTTCAGTGATGGTAGCACGGTGCGACTCGGTGCGGCTCTTGAGCTTGATGATGGCGCACACCGTCTTGCCGTTGCTGTTGAGCATCTCGAAAGCGTTCGATATCTCGCCCACCTTCAGTTTCTCCACCTCGCGCGCCACCTCCGTGGGAAGGTCCTGCATACGGAAACGTGAGGTGCGTCCCTCAATGGATATGTAAGACATCACACCGTTGTTGTTGCGCGTATCCTTGTCGTCGGAAACGAAAGTGGCAGCCTGCTCGAAGGTGTATTTGCCTCCGCGTATCTCTCCGGCAAGCGAGTCGAGCTTATGGGTCATCTCCTTCAAGGCAGCCTCCGACACCTTCGGCTTGCGCAGGATGTGGCGCACCTTTATCTTGTCGCCGCGCTTGTCGATGAGCTGTATGATGTGAAAACCGTATTCTGACTCCACTATCTTCGACACCTTCTTGGGGTCGGTGAGGTTGAACGCCACGTTGGCGAACGCCGGGTCGAGATATCCGCGTCCGATGTAATCCATCTCACCGCCCTGCCGAGCGGAACCCTCATCCTCAGAATAGAGGCGTGCCAGTGTGGCGAAAGTTGTCTCCCCGCTCATCACACGTTCCGTGTAAGAGCGCAGGTCATCCTTCACGCGGTTTATCTCCGCCTGCTCTATTTTCGGCTGTTTGGTAATGATTTCCACCTCAACCTCGGTCGGCACGAGAGGCAGACTGTCGGCAGGCAGGTCGCGGAAATAGCGGCGAACGTCGGCAGGAGTGACGGCGATGTCCTTCACAAGCTCCTTTTTCATCTGGTTGATGCGCAGGCTGTTCTTGAACTCGTCGTGCAGTTCCTGACGCATCTGGGCGATGGTCGCCTTGCGGTATTCCTCCAGTTTCTCGCGCGAGCCGGCAAACTGAATCCACCGGTTTATCTGTGCCTCGACTTCCCTTGCCACGTCCGACTCCGACACTTCTATGGAGTCGAGCTCAGCCTGATGCAGGAACAGTTTCTGCACGGCGAGCTGCTCGGGTATGGCGCAGTCGGGATTGCCGTGCCACTTCATACCTTCCGCCTCTCCCTGAAGACGCATCATCTCCACATCAGACTTCAGAATGGGTTCGTCGCCCACTATCCATATCACCTCATCGGCTATGCTGCTCTCCGGTATCTCCACGTTCCGGGCAGCCGCCACGGAGTCGTTTCCGGCATCGCCGCGCGCTACCGTTCCTGCCGTGACGCTCACGCCGGACAGAAACACCGCTGCCAGCACGCCGGTATAGATGTTAGTCAGTTTTCTCATTTCATTCTTTGTGTTTAATATATCGGCAACGCCACGTGTCAGTGTCTGTTGACTGTGGCGAGCACATCCTTGTTCACGGTCACGGCATATTTGCGTCTCAGTTCCGCAACCCACTGTTTCTCGAGCTGCTCCTGATAGTCTGCCACCACGAGCTCGCGCACGTCCTCATACGACTTCGGCGACTTCAGACGCTTGCCGTATACGGCTGGTATGGGATACTCGGAGGGCGGGGTGACGGTCGTGTCAGCCTTGAACACCATCTTGTCCACAAGGGCGTTGTCTCCTTTCTTGAAGATTCCCTTAACCACCCTCACACGTATGATGCTGTCGTTGAACGTCCGCCGCAGCGTGTCAGCCCAGTTTTTGAAGTCCACCTTCTTTATAGCGTCCTTCACGGCGTCGATGTCCGAAGCGTCTTTCACGAAATATGCGATGCCCTTGTAGCGCGGTTCGTCCCAACGGTATTTCTTCTTGTTCTTCTTGAACCAGCGTTCCAGTCCTTTCTCGTCAGCAGCCGCCTTCTCCCATACGGTGCGGTTGCTTATCTCATAAAGAAGCAGTCCGTCGTGATACTCGCGTATGAGATTCTTCAGGTCAGGGTCTGCCGCCTCCATCTCCGCCGCCCTGCGGTCGAGCAGCTCGTCGGGAGTGACGTGCGGCACCGACGCCTTTGCTATGGAGTCGATGTTCTGTGTGATGATGCGCTCGCGCACTCCGCGCTGGTCGATGAACCGCAGTATGTCGGCATGCACCGAGTCGTAGGGGAAGAACATGCCCTTGTCCTCAAGCAGCACGATGTGATATCCTGCCGGAGAGAGGAACGGTTTGCTCATCTCACCCTTCTTCAGCGAATACACCACGTCCTCAAACTCCTTCAGCGTCTGTCCCTTCTGCAGCCACGGCAGGCGTCCTCCATTCACTGCCGAGCGGTGGTCGTCTGAGCACTTGCGCGCCAGCGAGGCGAAGTCAGCGCCTTCCTTGAGGGCGTTGTATATCGAGTCGATGCGTTCCTTGGCTTTCTCTTGCGCGCCGGCAGGAGCGTTCTGTCTCAGCCCGACGAGAATGTGGGCGGGCTTCACAAGTCCTCCCAAGGAGTCAACGCGGGTCTGCGTTGCCTTATACACGTTCCACGCCTCCTTCTCTATGTCGGCGTCGCTGATGAACGACGGACGTATCTGCTGGTTGCGGTAAAGCAGGAACTCCGACCTGAAATTCTTCGTTGTGTCGATGCCTGCGTCTATGGCTGCCTGCACCTTCAGCTTGTAGTTGATGAACAGTTCGGCATATTCGTCCACGCTCTTCTTGTCGACCACGGTCTCCGAATTGTTCTTGTTGTATGAATATTCAAACTCCGAACGTGTCACCGGCTGTCCGTTTATGGTCATCACCACCGGGTCGTTCTGGGCGTTTGCGACGCTTCCGGAAAGAAGCGCCGCAAGCATCAGCATGCTGAATCTCATTATTCTCCAGTTGTTTGTTCTTAATGCCATCCGTTCTTTCGGTTTATTCAGGACGCGAATAGTTGGGAGCCTCGCTCGTGATCATGATGTCGTGAGGATGGCTCTCCTGTACTCCGGCGTTGGTGATGCGTGTGAAACGCGCGTTGTGCAGTTCGTCTATGCTGTGCGCTCCACAGTAGCCCATGCCTGAGCGCAAGCCTCCCACGAGCTGGTATATCACCTCCTGCACGGTGCCTTTGTAGGGCACACGTCCGGCTATTCCCTCCGGCACGAGCTTCTTCACGTCCTTCGTGCCAGCCTGGAAGTAGCGGTCCTTCGAACCGTTCTCCATAGCCTCGAGCGATCCCATGCCGCGATAGCTCTTGAACTTACGGCCGTTGAAGATGATGGTGTCGCCCGGACTCTCCTCTGTTCCGGCAACGAGCGAACCAATCATCACGCATGTTCCGCCTGCCGCTATAGCCTTCACCACATCGCCCGAGTAGCGCAGTCCGCCGTCGGCGATGAGAGGGACGCCCGTACCCTTAAGTGCTGTGTAGACGTCGTATATGGCACTCAGCTGCGGCACTCCCACTCCTGCCACCACACGTGTGGTGCAGATGGAGCCCGGACCGATGCCCACCTTCACCGCGTCGGCGCCGTTGTCTGCCAGCATCTTCGCGGCGGCTCCAGTGGCTACATTGCCCACCACGATGTCCACACCGGGGAATGAAGCCTTCGCCTCTACAAGTTTCTCTATCACATATTTTGAGTGTCCGTGTGCGGTGTCTATCACGATGGCGTCGGCGCCAGCCTCCACAAGAGCCTGCATGCGGTCGAGCGTATCTGCCGTGACACCCACTCCGGCTGCCACGCGCAGACGTCCCTTGTCGTCCTTGCATGCCATTGGCTTGTCCTTGGCCTTTGTTATGTCCTTGTAAGTGATGAGTCCCACCAGACGGTTGTCCTTGTCAACCACCGGCAGTTTCTCTATCTTGTTTTCCTGAAGAATCTGCGCTGCGGCACTGAGGTCGGTCTGCAGATGTGTGGTAACAAGATTCTCGGTTGTCATCACGTCGTCGATGAGCTTGTCGAGATGGCGTTCGAAACGCAGGTCACGGTTTGTCACGATACCCACAAGATGCTTCTCCTCATCCACCACAGGTATTCCTCCGATGTGGTACTCAGCCATTATGTCGAGCGCGTCCTTCACCGTGCGTCCGCAGCGGATGGTGACAGGGTCGTAGATCATACCGTTCTCGGCGCGCTTCACGATGGCTACCTGACGTGCCTGTTCGTCTATCGACATGTTCTTATGTATCACGCCGATACCGCCCTCGCGCGCTATGGCTATCGCCATTGCCGACTCCGTCACAGTGTCCATGGCTGCTGTGACAAACGGAACGTTGAGCCGTATGTTACGTGAGAAACTGGTTTTCAAATCCACCGTCTTCGGTAAAACCTCTGAATAAGCCGGAATAAGAAGGACGTCATCGAAAGTCAGACCGTCCATTACAATTTTATCTGCAACAAATGATGACATATAATACATTGAAAATTTATTGCGTGCAAATTTAGCACAATTTTTTCACATTATAGATAACCGCACAACCTTTTCGCTCGCACGTTAACACTATTTATCCGAATGAACACGTCGGCAGGCGCAATGACAGCGGAAAGCGGCGGTGTAAGGCGGCACGCGCCTGACGGCAGGCGGCATGGCATGATAGGGATGGCACGCCATGACACGGCGGACGGGACGATAAGGATGAATAAAAGCTTGATTTTATTTTGACAATTAACATTTACGAAATAGAACGGAACAGCTACGTCTGACATCCCGTAACGCCGTATGCTGTCAAAGGCACAGACTCCTCACAGCACGGAAGAGGCTTTATCACCGTGCGGAAAAGGCTTTTCCATCGTTCCGAAAGCACCGTTCCGCATAACAGAAGAGTGTTTCCAGGCAGCGTTTTTTGGCATTTCAGCGCCCAGCATTGGCACGTTTGTCTCCATGAACAAGGCTTTCCGGATGCACACACAAGGCGTCCGGGCATCCAATGCCTTATGATTCAAGCCATTGACTTTGCACATTCATTTTCACGATATTTGCAGGCAAAGACATTATTTTTCAGAAAACGGGCAGCCATGACGGGTTGGGCGGTATGCGATTAACACAATTAACAATCGTTCACACATACACAATCCGACTGTACACCACCCTTCCGGACACGGCTCACCCAACCGTCAGTTGCCCATTTCCGACATGAACTTTATCCGCACGAGGCGTATGTCGGTCTCCGTGCTGTCGTCACCGAGCTCCTCGAGCGCAGTCTCAATGTCGTCGGTCTCGCTTTCGCGGAAATACTCGTATATCTCATCTATGTGGTCGGCGTCCATCACATCGTCGAGGAAATAGTCTATGTTGAGCTTCGTGCCGCTGTATACGATAGCCTCAATCTCGTCGAGCAGCTCATCGAAATCGAGCCCTTGGGTCGACGCGATGTCGTCGAGAGGTATCTTGCGGTCAATGCTCTGTATTATCTTCACCTTGAGAATGGACTTCTTAGCCACCGTCCTCACGCGCAGTTCCTCGGGTCTTTCTATCTCGTTCTCCTCACAATGACGCTTTATGAGCTCACAGAACTCGCGCCCGTAACGCTTCGCCTTGCCTATGCCCACACCCTGTATGTTCTGCAGCTCCTCTATGGTGACGGGATACATCGTTGCCATCTGCTCGAGCGACACGTCCTGGAAAATGACATATCCGGGCAGTCCCATCTTCTTAGCCACCTTCTTGCGCAGGTCCTTAAGCATGACATACAGCTCCGGATCGAGCGCGGCTCCGGTACGGTCACCGCCTTCCTCGTCGTAGTTCTCGTTGAAGTCATTGTCCTCGACAATCATGAACGACACCGGATTCTTTATGAACTTGCGTCCCTCTGCCGTTATGCGCAGTGCGCCGTAGTTCTCCACCTCCTTGTCGAGATAGCCCGCGATGAGTGCCTGACGTATCACCGCGTTCCATATCTTCGGGTCTTCGTCCTCGCCCGAACCGAACTCCTCCAGCCTGTCGTGCTTGTGTGACACAATCTCGTCGGTGGCTCTTCCCTTCACGAAGTCTGTGATATATGCCTGCTGGAACGGTTCCTTCATGGCTACGACAGACTTGAGCACGATGAGCAGAGCCTCCTTCCCCTCGCGCCGCTCCTTAGGATGCAGGCAGTTGTCGCAGTTGCCGCAGTTGTCCTCCTTGTACTCCTCGCCGAAGTAGTGCAGCAGCAGTTTGCGGCGGCATACCGACGATTCAGCATAGGCGGCGGTCTCCTGTAGCAGCTGGCGTCCTATGTCCTGTTCAGCCACAGGCTTTCCCTCCATGAACTTCTCAAGCTTCTGCAGGTCCTGGTAGGCATAGAATGCTATGCACAGTCCCTCTCCACCGTCGCGTCCGGCGCGTCCCGTCTCCTGATAATATCCCTCGAGGCTTTTCGGTATGTCGTAGTGTATGACGAACCGCACGTCCGGTTTGTCGATGCCCATACCGAAGGCTATGGTCGCGACAATGACGTCTATGCGCTCCATAAGGAAGTCGTCCTGTGTCTGAGAGCGTGTCGCCGAGTCGAGACCGGCATGATAAGGAGCCGCCTTTATCTCGTTTGCCTGAAGCACGGCAGCCAGTTCCTCCACCTTCTTCCGCGATATGCAATACACGATACCGCTCTTCCCGGCGTTGTGTTTTATGAATTTTATTATCTGTCTGTCTATGTCCTTGGTCTTCTGCCTTACCTCGTAATAGAGGTTGGGACGGTTGAACGAGCTCCTGAACTCGCGCGCGTCCGTTATGCCGAGGCTTTTCTTTATGTCTGTCCTCACCTTGTCAGTGGCGGTGGCGGTAAGCGCGATGACCGGAGCCGAGCCTATCTTGGATATTGTGGGTCGTATGTTGCGGTATTCAGGACGGAAGTCGTGTCCCCACTCCGATATGCAGTGAGCCTCGTCTATGGCGTAGAAAGAAATCTTCATCGACCTGAAAAACTCTATGTTGTCCTCTTTGTTCAGCGACTCCGGAGCCACGTAGAGCAGCTTGGTCCTGCCGCTGTGCACGTCGTCCACCACCTGCTGCAACGCCGCCTTGTTGAGCGACGAGTTAAGATAGTGCGCCACTCCGCTCTCCTCACTGAGTCCGTTGACCACGTCCACCTGGTTTTTCATCAACGCGATGAGCGGCGACACGACGATAGCCGTGCCCTCCATGATGAGCGACGGGAGCTGATAGCACAGGCTCTTTCCGCCACCCGTGGGCATGAGCACGAACGTGTCGTTGCCGTCGAGCAGGTTACGTATGATGGCTTCCTGGTCTCCCTTGAACTTGTCGAAGCCGAAATAGCGTTTCAGTTCCTTATTAAGATTTCCTTTATATGTCATAGAGTTTATTTAGAATGAAAGGTTGAGAGCTGTCGTGCATAGCTCTAAGCAACAGACGGTCATCATGCGCGGCAATCCGGTTCAGGCTACGACCGGTCCGCGCAGATGCGATTTGTCAAGCTGGCTCCTGGCATAGTCAAGAGTCACCTCAAACGTTTTCACGCGCTTGGAGGGCACCTCGAACATGGCGTCGGTCATGACCGACTCCACAATGGAGCGCAGTCCGCGCGCACCAAGCTTGTATTCCACAGCCTTGTCCACGATGAAGTCGAGAGCCTCCTCGGTAAAGTGGAGCTTTATGCCGTCCATCTCAAACAGCTTGCAATACTGCTTCACGATGGAGTTCTTCGGCTCGACGAGTATCCGGCGAAGCGCGGCGCGGTCGAGCGGGTCAAGGTATGTGAGCACCGGCAGGCGTCCGATGATCTCCGGTATGAGCCCGAACGACTTGAGGTCCTGTGGAAGAATGTATTTCATTATGTTCTCCTTGTCTATCCTGTGTGCGTTGCGCACGGTGTTGAATCCCACCATTCCGGTGTTCATCCTCTGCGCTATCTTGCGCTCTATGCCGTCGAACGCGCCACCGCAGATGAAGAGTATGTTGTGCGTGTCGACGTGTATGTAGTCCTGGTCGGGATGTTTGCGTCCGCCCTTTGGCGGTACGTTCACCATCGTTCCCTCAAGGAGCTTGAGCAGTCCCTGCTGCACGCCCTCTCCGCTTACGTCGCGCGTGATGCTCGGATTGTCGCTCTTGCGCGCTATCTTGTCTATCTCGTCGATGAAGACGATGCCGCGCTCCGCCGCCGCGAGGTTGTAGTCGGCTACCTGAAGCAGCCTGCTCAGGATGCTCTCAACGTCCTCTCCCACATAGCCAGCCTCCGTGAAGACCGTCGCGTCGACAATGGTGAAGGGCACATCGAGCAGCTTTGCTATGGTGCGCGCCATGAGGGTCTTTCCCGTGCCGGTGCTTCCCACCATTATGATGTTGCTCTTTTCTATCTCCACACCGCCGTCGTCCTTCGGCTGCTGAAGCCTTTTGTAGTGATTGTATACGGCAACCGAGAGATAGCGTTTGGCTTCGTCCTGACCTATGATGTACTGGTCGAGGAAGTCCTTTATCTCCTTCGGCTTCGGCACTTTCTTTATCTTGAACTTGTCATCGGCTGCGGCAGGAGAGCCGTCCTTGTCGAGTAGTCCTGTAGACTCCACTATCTTGTATGCCGATACGGCGCAATCCTCACATATGAAACCGTTAAGACCGGTTATCAGCAGTCTGACATCCTTCTCGCCTCTACCGCAGAAGCTGCATGTTTTCTTGGGCATTATGTGTCTCTATGTCTTTATATATATGTATTGTTTTTATGATTCACGGTGTGCGCGGGTGCGGCTGCCAGCCGCCCGCATACCATTTATTTATCGGCGGAACTCTTGCGTTTCATCACCGCGTCAATCATTCCGTACTCCTTGGCTTCGGCAGCTGTCATCCAATAGTTGCGGTCGCTGTCCTGCCATACCTTCTCGAAAGGAGTGTGGGAGTGTTCGGAGATGATGGTGTAGAGCTCTTTCTTGAACTTCTGTATCTCGCGTGCCTCAATCTCGATGTCGGACGCCTGTCCCTGCACACCGCCCAAAGGCTGGTGTATCATCACGCGGCTGTGGGTGAGAGCAGTGCGCTTGCCTTCCTTACCGGCTACGAGTAGGACCGCCGCCATCGACGCCGCCATGCCCGTACACATTGTCGCCACGTCGCTCTCAACAAACTGCATGGTGTCGTAAATGCCCAGACCTGCAGTGACACTTCCGCCCGGAGAGTTGATGTAGATGTTTATATCCATCGAGCTGTCCACCGAGTCGAGGTAAAGGAGCTGCGCCTGCAGCACGTTGGCTGTATAGTCGTTGATTTCCGTTCCGAGGAATATTATTCTGTCCGCCATGAGTCTTGAGAAGACGTCGAGCTGCGTCACGTTGAGCTGTCTTTCCTCAAGAATATACGGATTGAGATATCCCGACTGCGCCCTCAACACCTCGTCGAGGGTCATGCCGTTCATTCCGAGATGACGGGTGGCATATTTTCTAAAATCGTTCATACTAATGACAATAATATATTTATTACATTCAAAATAACCGTTAACAAATATACAGAGAAAGAGGTTGCCGACTCTTTTCCGCAATATATCTTACACAAAGATAGCAAAAAAAGTCGACAACCTCTTAAAAAAGAAGTTTTTTTTCAAATTTATTTATTTCATCAGCTCGTTGAATTCATCGAGGGTGACTGTCTTCTCGTCGAGAGTGACAACGCCCTTGAGTGCCTGCACGAGCTTGTTCTCAACCGCGCTGTCGACGAAACCTGCCGCGCTGTCGCGCTTCTTCAGCATCTCGCCGGCATAGTTGTCGAGATATTCGTCTGGCACATTGTTCATGCCATACTGTGCGAACTGCATGCGCGCAGCCTCCTTTGCGGCTGCCTTCACGTCGGCATCCTCCACCTTGATGTTGTTAGCAGCCACGAGCTGCTCCTTTATAAGGTGCCATTTGAGCTGCCTGATGCTCTCGTCGTAGTTCTTCTCGACATATTCCTCGCCCTTGTCCTTATTGTTGAGGAGCATCACACGTTTGAGGAGAGCGTCGGGGAATGTGAGTTCGCCCACAGCGTCCTCGGCATACTTGCGCACGTCGATGAGGAACTTGTAGTCGCTGTTTGCCTGAAGCTGCGGCTTGAGACCCTCGGCTATTCTGGCGCGGAACTCTTCCTCGCTCTTCACTGCGTCCTTGCCGAACACGTGGTCGAACATATCCTGGTTCACCTCAGCCTTCTTGAAGCGGCTTATCTCTATCACCTGATAGCTGAAATCGGAATCCATCGACTCCACAGCCTCGCGGTCTATCTTGAGCAGGCTTGCCACCTCGGCGTCGTTGTCCGGATAAGCCTTGCGCGGGTTGAAGGCGATGATGTCGCCCGGTTTTGCGTTGTCGAACAGCTTCTTCTGGTCTTCCACCTTAATATATTCGGGCATCATCACGGCTCCGTCCACCGTTATTCCGCCTTCCTTTGTGTTGCCGTCAGCGTCCAGCTCACGCAGGTCGCCCTTCAGCATGTCGCGCTGCTCGCCGTCGTAAGAGTCTGCCTTCTCATAGCTTCCCAGCTGACTTGCGAACATATCCACCTGCTGGTCGATGAGCTTGTCGTCCGCCTTGATGTTGTAGTAAGCGAGCTTGGTGTCGCCGTTGAGCTCTATCTTGAACTCAGGAGCCACAGCTATGTCGAACATGAAAGTGTACGGTCCGTCCTTCTCTATGTCCACCGGCTCCTGCTTTTCAGAAGGAAGGGGCTCTCCGAGCATCTGTATCTTGTTGTCCTTTATATAAGTATAAATCTTCTCTCCCACGAACTTGTTAAGAGTGTCCATCTTCACAGATGCGCCGAACTGCTTTTTAATAAGTCCCATCGGCACCATACCCGGACGGAAGCCCGGGAAGTTCGCTTTCTTACGGTAGTCTTTCAAAGTCTTCTCTACATCGTCCTTGAAATCTGCTTCTTCGACAGTGACGGTCATGAGACCGTTTACTTTGTCGGGATTCTCAAATAAAATATTCATTTCTGATTTGGTTTTCTTATATTTATTTACTGTTTATTATTCGTTTTGAAAGTGCAAAATTACTCATTATTAATGTAATAACCTAACATAAGAATGAAATTTTTGAAATTTTACCACTTGTCGGAGCCACCGCAGCAAGCCTCCCTGCAGCATGGCGGCGGCGGTTGTCAGGACGGCAGGACAGCCTCCTCCGGAGGGCATGACAGCCCGTGCGGGCGGAGCGTGTCATAGGGTGAGCTGCTCCACGACGCTTCCGTCGAGCCTGCGCACGCTCATCACTCCGTCGTCGTAAAGGGCGAACGTGGGCTCGCGCCCTTCCTTCGGAAAGGTGACAGAGCCGGTGTTGCACACCACACAGCCCTCGCGGCGCGTGAGTTTCCACAGATGTGTGTGTCCGTAGACAAACACACCGTTGCGCAAGACAGGCATATTGTCCTCATTATATATGTGTCCGTGGGTGATGAATATGCGTCTGCCGCCGTCCGTCACCACGGCATAGTCTGCCATGATGGGAAACTTCAGCAGCATCTGGTCTACCTCCGAGTCGCAGTTTCCCCTCACCGCCACGATGTCATCGCGCATGGAGTTGAGCCTCGCAGCCACCGCTGCGGGGTCTATGTCGTCGGGAATGCGGTTGCGGGGACCATAGTTTATTATGTCGCCGAGCAGCAGGAGCATGTCGCAGCGGGCGTCGGTGTAGAAGTCGAGGGCACGCCGCAGACTGCCTATCGAGCCGTGGATGTCTGAGAGAAACATGTATTTCATAAGTCCGTACGTATTGTCATCCGTTGTTCTGCGCGGCGTTCTCCCTTGCCCTGCGCTCCTCGTCGATGAGCTGGAAGTTCTTTTTCTTCAGCTCGAAACTGTTGCTCAGATACTTCTCGCGCACCACCTTGTTTGCCGCCAGCTCCTCGGGCGCGCCCTGAAAGAGTATCTTTCCTTCGAAGAGAAGATAGGCGCGGTCGGTGATGTTGAGCGTCTCGTGCACGTTATGGTCGGTTATCAGGATGCCTATGTTGCGGTATTTCAGCCGCCAGACGATGTGCTGTATGTCCTCGACGGCAATGGGGTCGACACCGGCGAAAGGCTCGTCGAGCATTATGAACTTAGGGTCGATGGCAAGACAGCGCGCTATCTCCGTGCGGCGACGCTCTCCTCCCGACAGCTGGTCGCCCTTGTTCTTGCGCACCTTATTGAGCCGGAACTCGCTGATAAGGCTCTCGAGCTTCTCCAGCTGACGCGCCCTCGGCTGTCCGGTCATCTCGAGCACGGAGAGGATATTGTCCTCCACGCTCATCTTTCTGAACACGCTCGCCTCCTGAGGAAGGTATCCCACACCCGCGCGGGCACGCTTATAGACGGGATAGTCTGTTATGTCCTTATCGTCGAGATAGATGTGTCCGGCGTTCGGCACGATGAGTCCGGTGGTCATATAGAATGATGTCGTCTTTCCGGCTCCGTTGGGTCCGAGCAGTCCCACAATCTCTCCCTGCCTCACGTTTATCGACACATCGTTCACTACCGTGCGCTTGCCGTAGCGTTTCACGAGTCCTTCAGTGCGCAGCACCATACTGTGTGTGGCGGCGGCACCGGCATTGTTGTCTGTTCCGTTCATATGCTTTATTATATCGGTTACAAAGTTATATGTTTTTATTTTTCCGTGCAAACTGTGTTTCAGGCTTTTTCACACGGCGGCGGAAAGGCACTGTCCGCACACGGCGGCGCATGTCCTGAACGGGCGGCACAGACTGGCGCGGAAACCCGCACTGCGGAGAAGAGGCGTGCCGGAAACCGGAATATGTTAACATACGTTCACTTTAGAGGGTTCAAATTTAACATACCGTTTTTCACAATCCGCACAGCCGTCACGCCATGAAACGCTCCGGAAGAGCCTCTTCCGCACCGGCGGCAAGCCGTCGTCACACCCGTCCGACCGCAGAAGAGGCTTTCCTGTCATGCGGAAAAGCCTCTTCCGGCGTGCAGGAAAGCCCGTTCCGCCTGCCCGAAAAGCCCATATCGCAAGGCGGAACGGGCTTTTCCGCAAAACAGTCAAGACGGGGCGACGGGACGGAAGAGCGCAAACGGATGTATATCAACGCATTACGCAAAACCCTAAATTACGCGATATTCCGTACTGAAAGCCCGCCCGCACGTTCTGATGCGCTGTTTTCGCGATAAGCGCGACAGACATTTAACATTTCGCCTCCGCTTTTTCCGTTTTTTTATATTTTTATTTATATGCCTCCGCCACGCCTTTTCCGGCACACACAGGCACAGCTCCGGATGTCCCAGTATGAAATAAACATAAAACTTCAAAGCTTTTGGCAGTTTTTAATCTTTTATTACTACTTTTGCAAGCGTACAGTCACAGACATATCAAAAAAGCACAATATGTTGATTACAAAATATCTGACAACACTCGGACGCTACCTGATGCTCATGGGACGGTCGTTCGCCCGCCCGGAGCGCATGCGCATGTTTCTCAAGCAGTACGTCAAGGAGATGTCGTCGCTGGGCGTGAACTCCATCGGCATCGTGCTGCTCATATCGTTCTTCATAGGAGCGGTGATATGCATACAGATGAAGCTCAACATCCAGAGCCCGTGGATGCCGAGGTGGGTCTCGGGCTATACCACGCGCGAGATACTGCTCCTCGAGTTCTCCTCGTCCATAATGTGTCTCATCCTTGCGGGCAAGGTGGGCTCGAACATCGCGTCAGAGCTCGGCACCATGCGTGTGACACAGCAGATTGACGCGCTCGAGATAATGGGCGTGAACTCTGCCAACTATCTCATCATGCCTAAGATTCTCGCTCTCGTCACCATCATGCCGTTCCTCGTGATATTCTCTTCCGCCACCGGCATTCTGGGCGCTTACGGCACCGCATACATCGGTCACATACTGCCGCCCGACGACCTCACGCTCGGACTTCAGCACGCTTTCAACCCGTGGTTTGTGTGGATGAGCATCATAAAAAGCCTTTTCTTCGCGTTCATCATATCGAGCGTGTCGTCCTTCTTCGGCTATACGGTGGAGGGAGGATCGGTGGAAGTGGGAAAGGCAAGCACCGACGCGGTGGTGAGCTCGAGCGTGCTCATCCTCTTCTCCGACGTGTTTCTCACACAGCTGCTGTCATGAGCAGGCACTGCTGGGGACTTCTCACAGGAACATTACGGGGCATGACGCAAGACAACATAACTATAACTGAAAAGGAAAATGATTGAAATACAGCATCTATATAAATCGTTCGACGGTAAGGAAGTGCTGAAAGACATAAACGCGGTGTTTGATGACGGAAAGACAAACCTCATCATAGGACAGAGCGGAAGCGGCAAGACGGTACTGATGAAATGTCTCGTCGGACTGCTCACACCCACAAGCGGGAGTGTGCTGTATGACCACCGCGACTTCGTGGCTCTGAGCAAAGAGGAGCGCGTGAGCATGCGCCGCGAGATGGGAATGATATTCCAGAGCGCAGCCCTCTTCGACTCTCTCACAGTGCTGGAGAACGTCATGTTCCCGCTCGACATGTTCTCCACGATGAACTACCGCGAGAGAGTGAGACGCGCACAGGAATGTCTCGACCGCGTGAACCTCGCCGACGCACAGAACAAATATCCCGGAGAGATATCGGGAGGAATGCAGAAGCGTGTGGCGATAGCACGGGCGATAGTGCTCAACCCTAAGTATCTGTTCTGCGACGAGCCCAATTCCGGACTCGACCCGCGCACGTCTCTCGTGATAGACTCACTGCTGAGCGGCATCACCAAAGACTTCAACATCACGACAATCATCAACACTCACGACATGAACTCCGTGATGGGAATAGGCGAGAACATCATCTTCATATATCAGGGCAACAAGGAATGGCAGGGAACAAAGGACGACGTGATGGCTTCAACTAACGAGAAGCTCAACGACCTCGTGTTTGCCTCCGACCTGTTCAGGAAGGTGAAGGACGTGGAAATGGAAAAGGCTGAGGAGCAGAAGCAGGACTGACAGCACGTCATAAGGATAAGGAATGGTGACACATTAGTGTTAAAGACATAGAGACAGAGCATAAAAAAGACCGTCACCGGTTGTCACAACCAATGACGGACATCGTGTTTCTATGGTTTCAGAATATTGAATACCTTTGTGGATGTCGCCCTCCGGGCAATCGGCGCAGGCATCGTCATATGCCATTATGCGCGACAGCTACGGACAGGCGGCATTTTTTATTCATGTTATCGAGAGATCAGTTCTGCATTGAATGTTTCGTTGAACACATCCACAGTGATGCGGTATGTCCCTTCCTTGCTTATTGTCCATTTGGTGTCCTTGCCGTTTGTCCTCACCAGACGGGTGCCGAGAGGGTCTTCTCCCTGCGCGAACGGATGAATCTCCTTCATCCCCCAGTTTCTCAGACCCATTATCTTGAAGCTCGACGGTTCCTCCACGTCATTATGGGTACGCAGCTCGCCCGTCCACGTCCACACCATCTCGTTGTCAGGACTCTGCGTCATCGGCTCCACCTTGAAGGCGTCCCATCCGGCGGCAGTGGCTCCGCCGCCCACGTAAGCCTCCTCCCACGGCACGAAAAGCTCGCCCGTGAGCATCTTGCCGTCGGCGCTGACACGGAAGCGGTAGCGGTCTTCGGCGAACGGAACCACCCACGACGCCTTGTCGGCATCAGCCGTAAGCACCGTTCCTATGCCCTTGTTTACGATATATGAGTCCTCATACGCCGGAGCGATGTATTTTGTTCCGTCACCCGGCTTCTCCGCCGTCATTATTCTGAGTTCCCCGTTTTTCAGCGCGCCGGCGAACCTGAAGTCGCCGTCAGGAGTCTTCTGCAGCATGCGGGTTCCCTCCGGCACCGCGCTTCCTGTTATCCACAGACTCTGATAAGTCTGCGCCTTGACTGTGTGTCCGAACAGTATAGACAATATGAATATGATGCTTAAATGTCTCATTTCCTTCTGTTTTTTGTTTTACGGTTCATTGTTTCTTCACGTCACGGCTTATTTTCCAACACTCACCTTCACCACCGTCTTCATGTCGCACGGTATGCCCGTGAGGTTTATGTTCACAGTGCGCGTAGCCTTGTCGTACGTCCACTTCGAGCCGTCGAGCCTCTTTCCGTCAAGGCTAACAGCCTTGGGAGCGGAAGCGGCGAGCAGTCTGACGGTGTAGTCGCGCTTCTCCGGCATTCCCGGGAACGACCCCTCACGCGCGTTGATGGTAAGCGTTATGCTTCCGGAGGTGCGTTTCTGGTCGAACCTTGTGTTGGTGAACAGTCCCGACTTGTATCCTTCGGTGTTGTTCTCGTCCTCATACAGCGTGGACGAACCGTCCGCTCCGGGCACGACTTTAAGTATTATGCGGTCCGGACGACTGTTAAGGTTCATCACGTTCTCGTAGTTCACGATTACGCTTCCGGCTTTATAGAAATACGGAATCTCGGTCTGTGTGTAGGAGTCGGTAAACTCCCTGTCGCCCTCAACCACCTTGTTGCGGCACACGTCGAACCATTTGCCTTCAGGAAGCCATATCTTCCGGTCGGTCTTCCCGTTTTTCCCGGCAGTCAGAACAGGCGCGACGAGAATGTCGTCACCGAACATGTACTCGTCCTCACAGCGGTATGCGTTGTTCTCCTCAGGATGGTCATAATACAGCGGACGGCATATCGACACACCGGTGTCGTAAGCCTGGCGCGCGGCAGTGTATATGTAAGGCATCAGCTCGTATCTCAGCTTGACCGTCTGGAGCAGATCCTTGAAGTTGGGATACTTCCATATGCGCATCTCTATCTTAGGGTCGTTTGTGGCGTGAGTCCTGAACAGCGGTGAGAACACGCCGTACTGCATCCACCTGAGATACAGCTCCGGATCGTTGTTGCCGTGCTGATGTCCTCCGAGGTCGTGTCCCCAGTAGCCGAAACATACGTTTGCCGCAGTCGCGGTGAAATACGGTTGGAAGGCAAGTGTGGGGAAAGTGGAGAACGAGTCGCCCGAGAATCCTATAGGATAACGATGGCTTCCGAGTCCTCCCCAACGGTGGAATATGAGCGGACGGAGTTCGGGATGGGTTATCCTCATGTCGTTGTAGAACACGTGGTTGCACCAGAACGTCTCGCTGAGTCCTTCCATACGCGGGTTGGTAAGGTTCTGCTGCCAGTCCAGCCACCAGAAGTCCACCCCGTCCTTCTCCCTGTGGTGTATGATGTCCTTGAACATGTTCTTGTAGAAAAGAGGATTCTCCAGCTGCCATGGCACAACCTTTGCGGTCGCCGGATCCATGCCCATGTCCTTCGCGAGGAGGCTGAAGTTCTCCTCATCGCTGTCCACTCCGTCGGCAGGATGCAGGTTCATCGACACCTTCAGTCCCTGTCCGTGCATCCATCTGAGCAGTCCCTGCGGGTCGGGAATAAGCTCCTTGTTCCATGTCCAGCCCGTCCAGCCCTCCGTATGCCAGTCCATATCCAGAATCATAACATCTATAGGAATGTGGTTTTTCTTTATGTCTGTGACGATATCTACGAAGTCCTGCTGCGAGTAACGCTGATACTTGCTGTACCAGTATCCGAGAACGAAGAGCGGCGGCATGGGTTGTTTCCCGCCGATAAGGGTGTAGTCGTGCAACGCTTTCCTGTATTCATGCCCGTAGCCGAGGAAATACCAGTCCACAGCCGTCTTGTCCACGAGGGGCGCAACCCACGGCATTCCGTTCACATTACCGTCGAACGCGAACGTGCGGCTGCCGTCGCCTCTGCGCGCGGAGTACGATTCGTCGATGACAGACCATCCTGCGAGCGAGAGCAGACCGTTCTCGAGCTCGGGCCGTTTTGAGTCTCCTATGCATCCGTCAAGTGTCCTCGTAGTGCCTTTAAGGTTGAGTGCGTCGTCCTTTCCGGGATACCACACCACCTTTCTGCCGTTCAGTTTGAACGTGATTGAGAGCGCGTCGGGGTTCTTGTCGGCAGCGTTTATCTCCGCGTTCTTGCGGTATCGCAATTCGAGAGCGTCCGTGCTGATGTACAGAAAGGTGTCGTCCTCACGCTTGCTATACGAAGGCACGGGCAGACGACGGTTGACAACAGCGAATGTGGCACGGTCTTCAAACTTCCGTTCCTTGCTGTACTGGATACGTATCATCTGCGGTGTGAGCACCGTGAAGCGCGCGCAGCCCGACTCGACCACAGCCTTCGGGTCAGCCTTGGGCTCATAGTTGTCCTGCGCTCCTGCCGCAATGGCAAGACAGACAAAATACAGTAACAATAAAATCTTCTTCATATCTCCTTTATATATAATATAATGTATACTATAAAAAACACATTGTGAATTTTCAAGGCACAGATTTTATTCGCATCACTGACACCGTCTCGCGGCATGGTTTTCCGCTCCGGCACGCCTCAAATCATGCCGGAGCGAAAACAGGACATTTATTTCACGAGTATCTTACGTACCGTTCCGTCGGTCATCCTCACCACATTCACGCCTTTCCGGAGTGTCTGCGACCTGACGCCAGAGAGCGTCCAGATGCTTTCCACATCAGCTCCGGCAGTGCCCTTGACGCTGTCTATGGCGTCAGTGACGGTTTCGTTGACATATTCCTTGCCGTCGAAGAACACCACCTTGTGCGTCTTGTCGAGCACCGGATGGGCGTCCTCACCGAGAGTCTGGAAGAAAACGGCGTCCTCACTCTGCCTTCCGTTGAGCAGATAGCACAGCTCTCCGTTCTCCAACTGAGTGGAAGTGACGCCACCGACCTGCTTTCCGTCGAGCTCGTAACAGTTGACGAACGCTGTCTTGTTGCCCCGTGCGAATGTGCTGGAAGCGTCAGGCGACTCAAGCACAATCTCACCGGCGTTGTAGCAGTTTTCCACTTTAGCCCTGTCGCCGAGCCATCCTGACAGTCCGGCACTCTCACGCTGAGCCGTTATGACACCCGTGTTGTAACAGTCGGATATGTATACGAGAGCCTTCTGTTGGTCGTTCACACCAAGTATTCCGCCCGCGTTGGCACCGGTGACAGTGATGTCCGCCTCGTTGCCGCAGCCCGAAATCTCAAGAAGTCCCTTGTTTACGACGGTCCCGACAATGCCTGCCGCCCATGCCTTTGCATAGATATAGCACGACGCATCCATAACAACGTTTCTTATCTTTGCGCCTCCGTTCACGACGCCGAAGAGTCCTTTGTTGCCCTCCAGACCATTCTCTACAGTAAGATTGAGTATGCGGTGCCCGTTGCCTTCGAACACTCCGGCATAAGGATAATCAGATGTTCCGATGCCGGGATAAGCATAGATGCCGCTCATATCGATGTCCGCGCCGAGCGTGATAGCCACCGTGCGGCTCACATTTCCCTTAGCCATGCCGTCGGCGACAGCCATAAGCTGCTCTCCCGTTGTGATGAGGCGCGCGCCGCAGTTGCGGCATACGCCGTCGGCATAGTCGTGCTCAGGCACTGTGACAGCAGTCCCGTCGTTTGTGAATGTGGCGTCCGCGCCTAAAGTCCTGTCGCAGTTGACGTCTCCAGCCACACTTACCGTCTTATGACCGGCGAACGGAAGCGGAACGTCATCCTCACCGAGAGTCTGCGTCCAAGGCGAGCCGCATGAGCTGAACGCATTGAGCAGATAGCACAGTTCACCCGAGGCGGCAGACTGTTCCTTGCCGAGCAGTGTGGCGTCGCCGCTCTCCAGGAACGGTGTCCAGTAATAACAGTTGTCATACTGCACCCCGTTGCGTGCGAAGACATCACAATTTCCCGTCGTGGAAAAGTTGAGATTGCTTACCACATAAACATTCTGAAGCAGTATCTCCTTCGCTCCGTGGGCATATCCAATGATGCCCGCGCTTCCGTCACTCTGCGGCGCGTCAATATTTCCGGCATATCCGCAGTTGCGGAAAACGATATTGTCATGAGTGTTGGACGCCAGTCCTCCGTGTGTCGCGTCACCCGAATAAGATGATGTGATGTTGACCGTGCTCACGCAGTTCTCTATGAGCGAGGAGCCCCTTGAGGCACTCAGGATGCCACCGGCATAACGTGCCGTGGTGCTGACAGAGCCTGTTATAAGAAGGTTGCGTATTGCCGCGCCGTTTATGAAACGGAACAGAGCCACGTTGTCCTTGTCCGTGTCGTAGGCTATTTTTATGCTGTGCTCCCTGCCGTCGAATGTTCCTGAGTACGGCACATTCTCCACCTCGCCTATCATAACACCCTTTGCCGTATAGCCGCTGAAGTCAATGTCCGCCGTGAGATATGCTCCGGCAGCGGCGTCCACCTTGTTAGCGTATGCCGCAAACCAATAGAGCTGCTGCGGTGTGGAGACGGCATACAGCCCGTCGGCATCCGCTTTCATGAAGTCAGTGTCGACCGATCCGCACACCGAGCATACGCCGTCCACAAAATCGTGAGGCTCGCGCACGGACACATTCTCGTTAGAGTAGCCCTTCGCCTCCCCCGCCGGAGTGCCGTCGCAATTGAGGTTTCCCACGAGATAAACAGTGCCGTGCGTGCTGAAAGGCACCGGCTGGAGATCCTCGCCGAGCGTCTGATACCATATATTGTCGTTGCCGTGGTTGTTCATGAGATATGCCGCGGCACCGCTTCTGAAATCCTCCCCGCTTATCTTGGTGCCCTGATAGCCGTATATGTCATACAGTCCTGACGACGTGCACGTGTTGCGGTAGAGCGACTTTGTGCCGTCCATGCCGGTGACGTTGCCCGAGTTGAAGCAGTTCTTTATGACCGATCCGCCGCCTACCCAGCCCGAAATGGCTGCGCTCTCACGTCCTCCGTCAATCTGTCCGGCGTTATAACAGTTGGTGATATTGAAGTTACAGCTTCCCAGATAGCTCACTCCGATGATTCCGGCGGCATTGGCACCGCTGGCATATACAGCCGCTTCGTTGCCGCAGTTCTCTATCGTCACCGTGCCGCCGCCCACCGAGCCGCCTGCTATACCGGCACAGAAATCCTTGCCTGCGACCGAAGAAGAGGCGTCCACTATCACATTCTTTATATACGCACCGTTTGAAACCACACCGAAAAGCCCCACGTAGCTCTTTGCAGGAGAGTCGATTGTGAGGTTGCGCACATAGTTGCAGCCGCCGTCAAAGACACCGCTGAAAGGCACGTCGCCGCTTCCGATGGGTGAGAACCCGATGCCCGTCATGTCAACATCCCGGGTCATCACACCTTTGATATTGCCGTTGCCCTCAGCCACGAGGCGCGAGAACTCCGCGAGATCGGCTCCGGAGGAAATCTGGTAAACACCGTCCTTGATGTCGATAGCCGACGCATGGGACGCACCGCCAAGCCACAGTGCCGTCAACGCAATGCAAACAGATAAATGTCTTATCATACGTTTCAGTTTTTAAATTTAGGTTTAAATGATATTGCAATCGTACCATGCAAAAATAGGAAAAAACCATACAATAATATAGTTACGGCTCATTTGTATAACGATTTTATCAGTTGTATAAACAAAGGACAACTGATAATCAATGACTTACAAAACCGGATGTAACGCTTTTGTATTACCGTTAAAAAGCCCGTATGACGCCTGTCAGAGCCACGTACGGGCTCCGACAATGTGTTTTTCACGCTTTCCGGCGGTGTCGCGGCGACCTTTCCGTCATCCAGCCGCCGACATTCAGATTGCCATGATTGCCGGTTCGAACTTGCTGTTGTCGAGCAACGAGCGGTTTTTCACGCGCGTCTTGTATGTGTTCACCGTATGCACCGAATAGTTGAGGAAGTTGGCTATGCGCTCGCTGTCGCTTATTCCGAGACGTATGAGAGCGAATATGCGCATCTCCGAAGTGAGCGAGTTCTTGCGCGGCACGGTGCGGTATTTCTCCTCGAAGAGCATGTTGTACTTCTCTATGAAGTCGGGGAAGAGCTTCAGGAACGCCGCGTCGAACGCCGCATACATGCTGTCGCGCTCAGCATCGAGCACCGTACTGCCGATGATGTCGCGCAGTCCGCCATACTGATGTGCCGCTATGCGGTGGTCGAGCGTGGTGAAAAGCTTCTGCAGTCTCTGCAAAAGCTCGGAATTGGCACAGAAAGACGAGCCTATGTACTCGTTCTTTATCTTGTTTGCCTCGGTGAGTTGGCGGTTCACCTCCCGCAGCTGTGCCAGGTTGTCGCTTATGGTGTTGCGTGCCTGAAGAATCTTGGCGTTCTTGCGTCTGACAGACCACACCGCCGCCAGCGACACGGCGAGCAGCACCACGAAAAGCCCAGCGGCGAGCATAAAACTGTTGCGCTGGCTGCGCACAGCCTCATAGCGGTCCTGCTCTATGAGCGGAAGGATGGCGCCGAGGTCTATCTTGCGCTGGCGAGAGTCGTAGAAAGTGATGTCATCCAATGCGAGATGTATGTAGCGGCTCGCGCGGTCGTAGTCGTCCTTATAGATGAGACTGGCGAGCTGGTAGAGCGCCGTTATCTCACGGGTGCACGAGATGTTGTCGCAGATAGCCGACTTCGCGAAGTACACCTTTGTGCTGTCCGTCTGCCCTGTCCCGCTGAACGCCCACGCCACTACGGCATAGGTCATAGCCTTACTGTGGATGTCCGCATCGCCGTATTTCTGGAATTCGCGGAACGCATCGACGCATCCGGCAAACTGTCTGGTGCGCATACGCTGCGTGCAGAGGTTCATCCAGTAGTCGGCGGTGTGTTTCGGAGTGAGCATCACCATCGTGTCGACATACGCGATGCTCTTCTGCCTGTACTTGTCGCAGTATGACGTGCCTGCGGCATAGTTGGCATACTCCTGCCACATCTTGGCGTACAGCCCGTAATACTGTCTCTTCAGCCTCGCGTCAAGCCGTTCCGGACTCACCGCCCCGAGCGTGTGCTGCGCCTCATTCATGATGCCTGCCGATATCTGACAGAAAGCGAGGGCAAACCGCGCCTCCGCCTCAATGCCGTAACTGCCTGTCTTTCCAGCCGTGTCCATGCACCGCCCGGCGTATATCATAGCCGAGTCATTGCGGTAGGACTTGTATTCCTCGAACAGACGGTATAAAATCTTGTATTGTCCGAGAGGGTCGGACACGGAGTCGAGCGAGCGGCGCAGACGTGCTATGCGCTGCTTTTTGGCATTCTCATACTTGTCTTTGCTCTCCAGACTCTTGTCCAACTGCCGCAGCCAGTACTCCACATTGTCGGAAGCACTTGCGTAAAAAGAAGGAAGAACTATTGTCAGTAGTATAATTGTCAGGGCTCTCATAGTGTGTCATTGTTTTTGTCCGCCCAACACCGTATATGCCTGATGCCGGTCTGTCAAAACTCCATCATGTCACGCCGACCGGCTTTCACACGCCTCGTCCACAGCATGCGTCACGCCGCAACGGCACTTCCTGCGGCATGTCAGGACTGCTACCACGGCAGACCACAGGCATCGTATGTCCGTGACAGTGCATGCGGAAGGAAACAAAAACCTCCGTCTGTATTACGGACACGGATTGGATTATACAAAGATACATATTTTTTGAAAATACATACCGCACGATTATATTTTTTTTAAAGACTTTATCACATTCGCGGGATGGCTTTACTCAATAATCCGATACATTACGGATACTGTCCGGAGCACATCATACATTTATTATATATTAAGTTAATGCCGTCATGATTTTAACATTCCGGTTTTCTCACATCCGTGTGACAATGACACAGGAAAGACACCGTAGGAAAGCCTCAACATGCGGTAAAGTAAGCCGCGAGCAGCCTGATAAAGGTGGAGAAAGAGGGGTATAGCGAACAAAAAGCACTTTTTTCTGCCATCAGAGAGGCTTTCCCACTGTGCGGAAGAGACTCTTCGGGAGCACGGAAAAGCCTCTTTCGCGATGCCAAAGAGCCTGTTCCGCAAAGCGGCAAAGCACGTTCCGCGCGTCAGCAGAGCACAACCGGCTGGACATCAACGTCTTGCGCAAAAACCGCAAAAGCCGCCCACAGCCTGATAAAAAACATTTTCCGGCGTGCAACCGAAGTTATGACGGCGTATGACACAGCCGTTGCGCGACTATAGTTGAGAATAAGCAATTATACGGAAGCCATAATCATATTGCATGACTATTATAAAGTATGTGGCGTGCATAACAAACCGCATCTCACGGAAGGTGCGGCACGGCATATGAAAAAACGAGAGACGAGACACCGGCAAGGCGCATGAGGCGCGGTGCAGGCAGACAGGCATGGCGCGATGAAGGACTTTGCCACGAGACAAAACAAGGAACGCCGCGTCCGGACAGACTACTCCCGAGGACACATCTCAGAAACTGCCGTCCGTACCCGAAGGCGGAGGTATGACCGAAGGCGAGGGTGCCGGAGGCAGGTCGGGCATGATGGTGGGGTTGCGCGGCGGCTGTTTGCCGAAGACAGCCCTGTCCAGCACATCCCTCACAAGCCATCCCACGGGCAGCCTCACCACCACTCCGCGCCCGAAGTTTATAGCAGGCGTGACAATGGGGACGGTGGTCCAGCGGCGCAGATAGGGGTCGTACACACGCTCCACGCCAAGGTCTATGCCAAGCGTCTCGCCCATATAGCTGACATATCCTCCGTATGCCGAGCTGCCTATATAAGGCATTGCAGCCATGGAGACGAACGGTGAGCTGTTGTAGAATCTGCCGAAGACGGTGAGCGAGAGATGCTCGTTGAAGGAGTAGGTGGCGGATGCGCTGACGCCATAGACAGTCTGCAGCCCACGGGTGAGCAGGTAGCGGTCGGCTGTGACGCCTGCCGTGAGCATGAGGTTGCCCACAGTGTGCACCGCCTGCAAGGATGCTTTCTGCCGCGAGAGCAGTCCGGGCATCGTGACGCGGCTGCCGCTTCCCGCGAGCGCACCGCCCTTCCAGCGCATCAGGTCGCCGCCGGAAGAGTAGTCGTAGAAGAAAATGTCGCGTGAGAAATCCGCGCCCGTGCGCGGCAGGGCGGAAGGATAACCGTCCGCAGAAATGCCGGAGGCGACGCGACGCATGAGTGTGTCGGCTATGGCGTCGGGCTGGCGTCGGACCTCGCCGGGAAGCGTGGTGAAGGGCTTGCGCGACACAGAAGTGCCGCCGGAATAAGGCTCAGAGCCAGGCGACAAATCCCTGATGCCGGGTACGACATCCGGTTTCCTCACCGGCTCCTGTGCCCGCGCGGCATCCACAACCATGCATACCGCAGCGGCAAACAATATGTTTCTGAGCCACGTCATAAGCAGTCGGCGACATGTCTATCTCATCATCCACACGCCCTTATGCTCCACCATAGGCACGACAATCTCTTCCTTGGTGCTGTCACCGTAGCACAACAGGAGGTAGGCACTGCCCACATGACGCGCCGTATCGGCTGACGCGCGCAACAGGCGCACTGAGGCTATGCCCCCGCGTTCCTCGCGCTGCTGCGCCGCGAACATCTTGGCGTTGGCTATGAGTTGCTCGCGATAGGAGCCGGGGATGCTGTCGGGACGGTAGAAGCCGTCGACATAGGCATCGTATTTCCCCTCCGCGAGCCAGTCGTAATAGAGTTTTGCCGCATTGCCTGCAATCTCCCCGGCATGCGGCTCATGAGCCGAGCATCCGCACAACACGGCTGCCGTCATTGCCGCGAATATAAAAAAACCGCGCATACTGACCATTTGTTTTACAGCGTTATACCTTGACAACCGTCACTTCTGCCTTATGAAAACGTTTATCGGACAACCGTGCATAGGCCAGTTCTCGCGTATCTTGTTCTCGAGGAAGCGGCGGTAAGGCTCCTTGACATACTGCGGCAGGTTGGCGTAGAACACGAACGAGGGTATCTGGGTGTTGGGCAGCTGCGTGCAGTATTTTATCTTTATGTACTTGCCCTTTACCGATGGCGGCGGATAAGCCTCGATGAGAGGCAGCATCACCTCGTTGAGCTTTGCCGTGCCCACCTTCGACTTGCGGTTGAGATAGACGTTCTTAGCCATCTCAAGCACCTTGAATATGCGCTGCTTGGTGAGCGCCGAGGCGAAGATGATGGGGAAATCGACAAACGGAGCCATGCGTTCGCGTATGGCGTTCTCGAATGTCTTTATGACCACCTGGTCCTTGTTCTCCACCAGGTCCCACTTGTTGACCACGACGACAAGCGACTTGTTGTTGCGCTGGATGAGCTGGAAGATGTTCATGTCCTGCGACTCTATGCCACGGGTGGCGTCGATCATGAGTATGCATACGTCCGAATACTCTATCGCGCGTATGGAACGCATCACCGAATAGAACTCAAGGTCCTCGGTCACCTTGTTCTTGCGGCGTATTCCGGCAGTGTCGACAAGGTAGAAGTCGAAGCCGAACTTGTCGTAGCGCGTGTATATGCTGTCGCGCGTGGTGCCCGCTATCTCGGTGACGATGTTACGGTCCTCGCCTATGAAGGCGTTTATCAGACTGCTCTTTCCGGCATTTGGACGACCCACGACAGCGAAGCGCGGAATGCCGTCCTCGAGAATCTCCGACTTGTCGGACGGCAGCTTTGAGAGCACGAGGTCGAGCAGGTCGCCCGTTCCGCTGCCCGTCGCTGAGCTGATGCACTGCGGGTCGCCCAGTCCGAGCGAGTAGAACTCGGCGGCGTCGTATATCTGGCTGTTGTTGTCGGTCTTGTTAGCCACGAGTATGACAGGGCGTTTCGTGCGTCGCAGGATGGATGCCACGTCCTCGTCCCAGTCGGTGAGTCCGGTAGTCACGTCGACGAGGAAAAGTATGAGGTCGGCTTCCTCCGTCGCCACAAGCACCTGCCGGCGGATGGCGTCCTCGAAGATGTCATCCGAGTTGACCACCCATCCTCCGGTGTCGACGACCGAGAACTCACGTCCGTTCCAGTCGCACTTGCCATACTGTCGGTCGCGCGTTGTGCCGGCAGTGTCGCTCACTATGGCGCTGCGCGTCTTGGTAAGTCTGTTGAAAAGCGTCGATTTGCCTACATTGGGGCGTCCGACTATTGCTACTAAATTTGCCATATATCTGGTGTTTTTAATTTCAATGATAATACAAACGAGCGAGAATAATGCCTGTCTTCAGTTCTCGGAGTGCAGCCTGCATTATACAATCATAATGTAATGTCGGGCAATGGCGCATACATCATACTTGTCTCTGCACCGCATCCTCCGCCCCACCGGCACGCCTTATCCCGGATTATAGCCGAAGTTATCAAGCTCGCGCTTTGAGTTGCGCCAGTCTTTGTCAACCTTGACGAATATCTCCAGCCACACATTCTTGCCGAAGAACTTCTCCAAAGCCTTGCGGCTCTCTGTGCTGACCTTCTTCAGCGCGACTCCCTGATGACCTATGATGATGCCTTTCTGCGACTCGCGCTCTACATATATCACGGCTCCTATGCGTATGAGGCTGTCGGTCTCCTTGAACGACTCCACCCTCACCTCGACAGAATAGGGAATCTCCTTTGAATAGTAAAGCAGTATTTTCTCGCGCACTATCTCACTCACGAAGAAGCGTGCGGGCTTGTCCGTGAGCTGGTCCTTGTCGAAATAAGGCGGCGAGTCGGGCAGAAGTTCCTTGACACGCTTCATGAGCATGTCGATGCCGAACTTGTTCTTAGCCGATATGGGCAGTATCTCGGCGGACGGCAGCAGACCGTGCCACTTCTCCACAAGGGCAACGAGGCTCTTGTTGTCGGTCTGGTCTATCTTGTTGATGAGCAGCAGCACGGGTATGGTCATCTTGGCAACCTTCTCGAGAAAGTCGCTGTTCTTCTCCGGATTCTCCACCACATCGGTGACATAGAGCAGCACGTCGGCGTCCTGAAGAGCCGACTCCGAGAAAGCGAGCATCGACTCCTGAAGCTTGTAGTTGGGCTTCAGCACGCCCGGAGTGTCTGAGAACACTATCTGCGCATCGTCGGTATTGACGATGCCCATGATGCGGTGGCGCGTGGTCTGCGCCTTGAATGTGGCGATGGAAATGCGCTCGCCGACAAGCTGATTCATCAGAGTGGACTTGCCGACGTTTGGATTTCCCACAATATTTACAAAACCTGCTTTGTGCATAAAATATATTTATGAGGAACAGGATAATGCAGACGGGCGGAAATAAAACTTGTTTTCTGCCTCCCGCGTGCTGTTTATCCGGGGACAAAGATACGTAAAAAATTCCGCACGGACAACATTACCAGTAAAGAATAAACGTAAAACGGAACGTACAATAAAATATGCGCGGGCACGTTAATTACATATAACAAGTAAACGATATGCGCTATGAGAAAACTATGTTTCATGCTTTTCGCAGTAGCCGTGATGCTGTGCTCGTGCAGCAGCGAACCGCATCCTGCCGACCCGGAGGCATACAAGGCACTGCAGGAACTGAAGGAGAAATATCTCGTACTGATGTACGGCGAGTGGCGGAACGAGATGCCTTACGACGACGAAGGCTCAAAGTGGCAGGTCAGCCTGAGGCTTGACGAAGACAACTCGTACGTACTCACCTACTCTATCGCCACTTACGGCAGTGACGGAGGACAGACTGTCGCCCGCAAGGACGTCACCAAGGGGACATGGTATCTGAGCGTGGTGCGCGACGACAACGACGGACTGCGTGAGGTGCTTGTGCTCAACGAGCTTCAGGAGAACGGCATCGTGAGTAGGCATGTGGACTTCAGAGACGTTGACAACGACGTGCTTCACATAGACCTGTATCCTTTCAGCGAGCTAAGAAGAGCTGAATGACGGCTCAAAAAAGTCAATATTCGGCATAAAAAATGTATTTTTCACAATTTTGTATTATATTTGCAACTGAATCAATATAATATAAATAATGACTCACAATTTATTGAAAGGTAAGCGCGGCATCATTTTCGGCGCGCTTAACGAAGACTCCATAGCATGGAAAGTGGCTGTGAAAGCCGTTGAAGAAGGAGCCGCCATCACCCTGAGCAACACTCCGATGGCACTCCGCATGGGTACGCTCGACGAACTGAGCAAGAAACTCAACGCGCCCGTAGTGGCAGCAGACGCCACCAGCGTTGAGGATTTGGAAAAGGTATTCACCGAATCGGTGAGACTCCTCGGAGGCAAGATAGACTTTGTGCTGCACTCCATCGGAATGAGCCCCAACGTGCGCAAACGCCGCACATATGACGACCTGGACTACGGTTATCTGCAGAAGACGCTCGACATATCGGCAATATCGTTCCACAAAATGCTTCAGGTTGCGAAGAAACAGGACGCCATAGCCGAATACGGATCGGTGGTGGCACTTACCTATGTAGCATCGCAGCGCACATTCTTCGGATATAACGACATGGCGGACGCGAAGAGTATGCTCGAGAGCATAGCACGCAGCTTCGGCTACATTTACGGCCGTGAGAAGAACGTACGCATCAACACCATATCCCAGTCGCCCACTCCCACGACAGCGGGAAAAGGCATCAAGGACATGGACAACCTCATGGACTTCTCCGACAAGATGTCTCCTCTGGGCAACGCATCGGCAGAAGAGTGCGCGAACTACTGTGTGATGATGTTCTCCGACTTCACCCGCAAGGTGACAATGCAGAATCTCTTCCACGACGGAGGGTTCTCCTCAATGGGCATGAGCCTTAGAGCCATGAACCAGTATGCGAAGGACATGGAACCGTATGAGGACGAGAACGGAAAGATAGTCTACGGATAAACGGCAGCGGAAACGCTGTATGGCAACAGACAAAAACGGCACCACGCATTATCGTGGTGCCGTTTTGTCTTTTCATATAAATATCCGTCCGCATGGAAAAGTGAGCATGCGCGTCCGGCGCAAGATGGGTTTCCATATACTGACGGTACTCCTACCGGGCGACATACTTGCGTCCTCCCTGAATCACAACGCCTTTATAACCGTCACCGACACGCTGTCCGCACAGATTGTAGCGTGAGTCCATGCCGTCGGGAAAATCCGCAACGACTTCGGAAAGGTCCGTGCTTCCGGGTAGCGAATAGGTGTATACCTCATAAAAACCGCCCACCTTGGTGCCTGACGGCGACGACATCGTGACACTCACCTTGTCCTTACCGGCAGTAATGTCGCGAGGAATGCTGTACGTACGGAAGAAATAACGCCCCGGAGAATTGTGCAACAGCCGCTCGTCAGCAATCTTCTCGCCGTCCACGATGATGTCGAACGTACGGACATCCCATTCGTCTCCCCAATAAAGGAACATTATGCTATTGTCGCGGTCGGGACTTACAGCCATGTCGAAACTGATGCCGTCCATTCCCTTTCCGTCGACCCACGTGCGTCCGCGCGCCTCACCCGTCTCGCCGTTGCTCTTATAATTGTGTCTGGCTTTCTCGTCGTCCACCGGCAGGAAGAAGTCCTCCACATGTCCGCCGACAGCCATCTCGCTTGTACGGACGGTGCGCACGCCATACAGTCCGCCCACAATGTTGCCGGGCAACGACTGCATCCTGAACGTCACACGCCTCTTTCCCTTGGTGAGATTGAACGGAATGGGGTGATGCATCTCATAATACCGGTTAGGCATGAAGTTGTCCACATGGTCGTAAGAGAACTTCTCGCCGTCGGCGTAAATGTCAAACTCACGGTTTCCTCCGTCGCTTCCCCAGTGCCTGAGCACCAGTTCGCAGGGATGGTCAGGGTCGACCTCCATCGTATAGGAAATCCATCCGTCAAGCGCGTCGCGCCATCCCAGACCGCTGTCACTGCGCATGCCCTCGCCCTGCATGTCGTGGGCACGCTCCGACTCCTCGTCGCACACCACTACCTTGTCGATATATACCTGCTCGTCGGCTATAGTCTCAGTGGCTGACGGAATCCATACCTTCATCTCGCCATTGCCACGATAGGAGCGCGCGAAATAAGGAATGAGCTTTACAGTAGCATCCTCCACAGCGGCACCCTCACCGTCTGCGACCACCTTTTTGCCATTACAGCTTATCATGCGGAAGTCGGCGAACAGGCCCTGCGACGGAGTCTCCACCGTGAAAGAGGCTCCTTCGGGCACTGCCAGATTATTAACAGCACCTCCGTTATCGGCGAACTCCGCGCAATAGACAAGCGGTCCGCGCTCCACAGCAAGCAATCCGGCATTGGTCTCGATGTTATCATGCGACCTCACCTGATGCACGTCCATCGGAAAACCGACCACAATCTTGTCTCCGGCTTTCCATCCGCGGCTTATGACAGCATATCCGTCCTCCACAGCATAGTCGAGAGTCTCGCCGTTGACCGTTATCGACGGTTTGGCTGACGGTGCTTCCAGATATTGATAAAGGTCTGAGTCCACCGGTCTGCCGACAGCCCATCCCGGTATGCGAATCTTCATTTCGAGCTGCGGTGCGGTTATTCTGTCCACCGTGAATTCCACACGTCCCTCCCACGGATAGTCTGTGTTCTGGGTCAGAACCACGTCGCCGTCCTCCAGAGATATCTCACTTTCCGAACCTACAAACAGATTCACATAGAGAGTGTTTCCACGTGTGGCGTACACATATCCTGGCATCGAGGGGATGAGACGAGAGAGATTAGTAGGACAGCAAGACGTTCCGAACCACTCGCTGCGCTCCTGTCCGCGGCTGCTTGTCTCAAGACGGTTGGGATAGAAGAAATGATCGCCCTCGATGGAAATGCCGTCCAACACATTATTATATATAAGACGCTCCACGAAATCGAAATATCTGGCATCGCCATACATGCGGAACATACGCAGTCCGAACATGCATCCGGCAACTGAAGCGCATGTCTCGCAATAGGCAGTGGCATTAGGCAGCTCATAGTTCTCGCCGAAAGCCTCGTTCTCATCACGCGCTCCCAGTCCGCCGGTGATGTACAGTTTCTTGCTGACAATGTTCTCATAGATGGCGTCCACAGCCTTACGGTAGTCCTCATCTCCCGCATACCGCGCCCAATCTGCCATGCCCGAATAAAAATACATAGCCCTTACGGCATGCCCGACAGCCTCACGCTGCTCCACCGCAGGCAGATGGTTCTGCCAGTATTTGCCGTTAACACGCAGGTCTGAAGAGCCGGGATCAAACGTGCGCGAGCCTCTGCAGTCGAGGAAGAACTTGCATTCATCAAGATACTTCCGGTCTCCCGTCACCTCGTAAAGACGCACGAGAGCCATCTCGATAACGGCATGTCCGGGAGCTTCCTTTATACCGTTTTCATTGAACACCTCACATATGAGGTCCGCGCTGCGTATAGCCGCATTGAGCAGTTTGTCCTTTCCCGTCGCCTGATAGTATGCCACGCCAGCCTCGATAAGCTCTCCCATATCGAATGTCTCATGGCTAAGGTTCCAGTCGTTCTTCCATTTCTCACCGCCCATCCATTCATGAAGAGGATTGCCTATGGTCCAGTTTGTGAAAAGATAGCCGTCGGGTTCCTGTGCCGAACAGATGACATCAATCACTCCGTCGACATATTTCTCGAGCTCCTCGTCACGTTCCACATTAAGCAGATAGGACGCCCCCTCTATCACCTTATATACTTCGGCATCGTCATAAGTAGTGCCCGACTGATAAGAAACATCTCCCTTTCTAACCTCTCCGGAAAGAATCTTCCCCGCAAGACGGAAGTTCTCTATCTGTCCGGCATCGGTGCACTTCTGAAAAGCATAACGTATGGTGCGCTTTCTGAGCACGTCCAGACGCTGGCGCCAGAACCTGTCGTTCACATGCACCTTGGTAAACGAGACCGGTTTTATGTCTTCCGCAGCACTAATGCAAGCACATGAGACCATAAAACACACAAGAATAAACAACCGACGCATTCCAATCATACTGTCCTTTTTATTTTTCAAACTGACGTAATTATAAAAAACCATATATACTTATTCTATTATAAACATCCTGTATCACTCACATTATCACTTTCCTACCGTCTTCCTTTATATAAATTCCGCGCTGCGGAGAGGACACTCTCTGTCCTGAGACATTGTAATAGACACTGTCACCGCCATCATCCGACGTAATGCCGCTTATATCATCAAGCACGTCACAGGACACTTCAAGCACCGTATAGCTCCTCGCTTCAAGCGCCATCCGCATGCCATCCGGCTCACTTTCGCGCGGGACAATCTTCTCCGGCTCGTGCGGAGTGTTCGTGTCTGTAAGGTCTCCGTAAAGAGACAGTCTCCTGATATTGACTGTCTTGCCGGCGTTCCGCATGTCTATCTCGACCGGTATGTCAGCAGAAGAAGTGTTCACAATGTGCATTACTACGGTGCGTCCGTCCTCACTGCGTGTCGCTGTCATATTGATGTTGCGGTTCCTGCACGCACTTCTTATAAGAAGCGGCTGGTGGTGTGAGGCAGCCATCTGCTGCGCGTAATACGGAGGCTGGCACCATGACATGTGGCTGTTGAAGAATATCTGTCCCTGATCCCATCCGTTGTCGTTCTGCAGATAAGGCTGCAAAGCGTTGGCGGGACTGTCGAGCTGAACGAATCCGTCCATCCTTCTGACGGCGTTGAGAACGATGGCATGGCTTAGCGCACGGTGCATATTGTGAGTGTTGCCGTTCTCTTCAAGTATGGCACATTTCATTGTTGTCTGCGGATTCCAGCCGAGGAACATGCTCCGCATGGTCTTCAGCTCGGTCTCGACCGCACGCGCCTGGTCTGTCTCATCCGTCCATGGATGGTAGTCCCACAACGCCGCCTTACCGTCAAGAGCCCTGAACACATATTCCATAAGCTCCGGTTTGTCCTGCCGCCACCACGCCGCGTTTATGAAATGAAGCTCCGGATAAATAGGACGTATGGCATTGTAGAAGGCGAGAAACCTCTCAACGTAATGCTCATATGCGGCAAACGACTCGTCACCGATGTTTTCCTCGTTTCCAATCTCGATATATTTCACACCGTAAGGTTTGAGCTCCTCCAGCAAGGCGAGGACATCCTGAGGGTCGTCTTCGATGTTTATGCTGAACGTGGGTTCCGTTCCTATCTTACGCGCAAAGTCCACAAACTCGATTATTCCGAATCCGTTCGTACTGTAGCGATACCAGTGTCCCTTGTATGGAGGACGTTTGTCGCGCGGTCCCATCATGTTTTTCACTCTGTATTCCGGAGCGTTTATCATTGTCCCTCCGTATCTAAGGAAAGTAAGCCGCTCGTTTATGAAGTCCTGAGTAAGGTCAGCCCTGTAAGGATAACTTTCAGTATGGAGCACCGCCATGTCCACCCACATGGAGCCGTCTCCGCCAAGTGCCACGACGAAACGTGCGTTGTTGTCGGTCGCATCAGGAGTCATCCCGAAATCGAACCGTTTCCACTCCGTGCCGAGTCCGCTTATCTCCTTACGGCAATATTCCACTCTTCCGTCCGCACTCTGCAATGCCACGTAAGCCGTCTCCGCATCACCTTTCAGATATACGTATCCTGACATACGCTCTCCGGCAGTTATTCCGATGCCCCACTTGTTCAGTCCGAAATTGCATATGCCGTCATCCTCGGAGCCGCTGACCTTCTGTGAGTACGTGCCGTTGAACGCCTGAGTGCCGTCGTGAATGTAAACGCCGTCACCGACTGGCATCCACATGCCGCTGACACCAGTCGGAACGCTTCTCAGAGCGACCGTCTCACCGTTGAGACTGATATTGCGGAAGCTCGCCGGACCGTCGAAAGTACGCAGTCCAACCTTGCCTTTCATCAGCGGACTGTGCTCATCCACATACTCATATACGTTCTTTCCGTTGAGCCAAACGGAAAATGTGTTCCCTGAGAAATCGACCCGCAGCCTGTTCCAGTCAGAAGAATCGAACGACAGCTGTACGTTTTCTATCGGCTGCCAGTCATGGTCGTGCTTTCCGATAACAAGCGTGTGGTCGTCCGCATCAAGACTTATCTCATATCCTCTGAAAGCGTCCGCACCGTCGTCCGCATCCGATACGCCTATTATAAAACCCGAAATGGAACGCTCACCGTCCATCCTCACGTCAGCCTCAACCGACCCTTCCTGCATGTCGCGGCTCTGATATACCGCCTTGGCAAATGCTGAAGTATATGTCCTCATGACGTTATCCTCAACCGTCCAGCAATCATCATAACGTCTGAAATTCTCGACATCGTCAGCCATCGCCCTGAATTCTATCTTACTGCCGTCTACCTGCAGATTCCCGAAACTTGCCGAACCGCCATAGCTTCTCAACCCCACATATCCGCCTTCCAATGGATTTGACGTGTCCTCATAATCGTATATCCTGTCGCCGTTAAGGAAAACCGAGAGCCTGCCTCCGTCAAAATCCACACGCAGCCTGTTCCATTCCTCTGGACTGACAGTCAGAGGCACCTCCGCCACAGGTTGCCAGTTGTTCTCATGCTTGCCCACAACGAGTCTGCGCTCCGCAGCATTCACGCTCACCTCATAGCCGTTGAAAGCGTCGGCTCCGTCCGCAGCACCGCTCACGTTGATGATAAAGCCCGCGATGGCAGACGCTCCGTCAACGCGCATATCCACCTCCGCCGAGGCGTCATTCAGACTGCGCTCCTGCCAGACAATCTTCCCGAAACCGTCTGTGTCAAGCCTCAGCACACCGTCCTCCACAAACCACGGGGTGTCGTAAGACGCAAAACCGCTTACCGAAGAGAACGCGGGCTCCTCAAAACTCTCACCGAATATGCGCTGGTCATACAGTCCGCCGTATATCTCATGATTCACATCCTCGGCTCCGGCACCGTATATCAGTTTGGGAACAGAGCCTTCAATACTGGACGCGTCCACCGTGATGACGGTCTGTGCAGGCAACTTCAAAGTGGCTGTAAACGCCAACAAAGCAACAATAATATTCCTCATAAAGCTGTCCGGTTTTTGATTCTGTTATGAAAGTAACGGTTAATAATAACTCCAATCGCACCACAAATATAGCGGAAATATTCCATACTGATACGAACTGGTATGGTTTTTAATTTTTTATAACATTCTTATTATCAACCGTAATTATAATTACAATGTCTTATTTAAGCAAATTAAACAATGTGAATAAGTCCGCTTTACAGAATATTATACGTATATTTGCACACGACAAGATATGTGTATAACATATAATAAAGAAAGAATGATACAGAACGAATCCAAATACAAGCTGGTGGTAAACCATGTGATAGACGGCATAAACAGCGGTGAGATAAACAAAGGCGACCGTCTGCCGTCAATCAACGAGTACCGCCACATGTTCAATCTGTCACGCGACACGGTGTTCGCAGGCATAAAAGAGCTCAAGGCACACGGCATTATATCGTCCGCACCGGGCGTAGGCTGCTTCGTGAGCAACGTGCGTCTGAACCTCAGACAGAACATTTTTCTGCTCTTCAACGAGATGAACTCATTCAAGCAGGAGCTGTACAACACCTTCATGTCGGGTCTCGACAAAGACGACAAGGTGGATCTGCAGTTCCACAACTACAACAGGCGCGTGTTCGAGACACTTCTCCGCGAGGCAAACGGGAAATACACCACATACGTGCTCATGCCCGGCAAGTTTCAGGGACTGGCTCCGCTACTCGACAGCCTCAACGGCAGAGTGTTCCTGCTCGACCATTATCACAATGAGCTTCGGGGACGCTACTCCGGTGTAGGACAGAACTTTGAGGACGACACATACAACGCCCTTGTCTCGGAACTACCTCGCCTGCGCAGATACAAACGCATATGCATGATACAGAGCGAGGCTAAAGAACCATACGAACGGTTCACCGGACTTCAGAGATTCGCACGCGAGAACGGTTTTGAATGCAAATACATGAACGGATTCAACGGCAAGCACATCACCATGGCAGACCTGTTCATAATAGCAAACGACACCGATCTTGTCAAAGTACTGAAACAGGCGGCGCGGCAGAACATGGAGCCGGGACGCGAATTCGGCATCATATCCTACAACGACACCACGCTCAAGGAGATTCTTGCCGGCGGCATAGCGACACTGTCGACAGACTTCAGGAAAATGGGAAAGACAATGGCGACGCTTCTCAAACGCAAGGAGATAGTGAACATAGACAACGACTGGAACCTGACAATACGCAAATCGCTGTGACAGAGGCATGAGAACATCTCTCAACGACTGTTGTCCTACACTACCGTCCGCATCATTCTCCGCCGTGAGAGACACCCATCCGTGTAGGGAAAGCATAAGTCCGGACACAAAGAAAAAACGTGTGCACGGTATCACACCATACACACGTTCATAAAGTGTTTAATCTATGATTCACTAAAATTATCTTGTCTCAGCGACCTTGTCGCCGTCGTAAGCCCACTTATAGAATGACGCTCCGTGAACGAAACCGGCTCCGAACGCCGTGAATATCACATTGTCGCCTTTCTTGAGCTGCTTCTCGAAATCCCAAAGAGCAAGCGGAATGGTGGCTGCACTCGTATTGCCGTAGTGCTGAATGTTCACCATCACCTTCTCCATAGGTATTCCCACACGTTTGGTCACAGCCTCGATGATGCGCATGTTCGCCTCATGAGGGATGACCCATTTCACGTCGTCGGCAGTCAGGTTGTTGTTCTCCATCACTTTGAGCACGTCGTCGCCCATGTTGGTCACGGCGTAACGGAACACCGTACGACCCTCCTGATACAGGTAGTGCAGACGATGGTTCACGGTGAAATGAGAAGCGGGACAAACCGAGCCTCCGGCTTTCATGTGAAGGAACGGCAGTCCGAGCCCGTCGGTACGGAAGAAAGTGTTCTGCACACCTACGTTCTCCTCCTCCGTCGCCTCAACGAGTACGGCACCCGCACCGTCTCCGAAGAGCACACAGGTGGTGCGGTCGCGATAGTCGACGAGCGACGACATCTTGTCCGCTCCGATGACAATCACTTTCCTGTAGCGTCCGCACTGAATCATCGATGCCGCCTGGTCGAGTCCGTAAAGGAACCCGCAGCACGCAGCCTCGAGGTCGAACGCGAATGCGTTCTTCAGTCCCAGCTTACCCAGAACGATAGATGCCGTTGACGGGAACTTATAGTCAGGCGTTGTGGTGCACACAATGATGGCATCGATGCTGTCCGGATCTGTCCCGGTCTTTTTGAGCAGCTGCTTGGCAGCCTTGCGCGCCAGATAGCTTGTTCCCAGTCCTTCCTCCGTGAGGATGTGACGTTCCTTTATACCGACGCGAGTCATTATCCACTCGTCGCTCGTGTCAACCATGCGCGAAAGTTCCTCGTTGTTGAGGACATAATCGGGCACGTATCCTCCGATGCCGGTGATTATCGCGTTGATCTTTCCCATCTATTATTCAGCAACTTCCTTTACGATAGCCACCTTGCCTCTGTAATATCCGCAAGTCGGGCATACTGTATGATAAACATAATAAGCGCCGCAGTTGGGGCATACTGCCAGTGTCGGTGCCACTGCCTTATCATGGGTTCTTCTTTTAAGTGTACGAGTCTTTGACTGTCTTCTTTTAGGATGTGCCATTTTCTTTTAATCTTTAATTATTGTTTTTAATTTTTCCAGTTCACTCCAGCGCGGATCCACCGCCTTGACGCCATCCTCCTCGCTGCTTCGGGCAGCCGAGTGCTCTTCGAGAGCCTTTATCATGACAGGATTGCATTTGCCAGGTGCATGCACGTGTCTGACGGGAACGGCAAGAGCAATGAATTCGTATATGAGCCACGCCACGTCGAGAACGCCTTCGTTCTCATCCACTATGACGAGGTTTTCGTCTTCCGAACATTCCTCACCAAACTTAGCCACGATGTGTCTTTGCGCCTCAACAGGCTGTTCCATATCATCAAGGCACAGGTCGCATGCTACTGTAACCGTGCCTGAAATGGAGAAGTCCAGCTCGTAATGAACGGACGAGCGACGCACGTCAAGACGCACATGCACATTGCCTCCACCTACTTCCGAACCGCCAACGGCACTGAAGTAAGCATCGCCGAGGTCATACTGAAACGTCGTGACACCGGTCTCCAACCCTTTCAAATCTATTTTAAAAGACTCCAAGCTGAACATCGGGCTATAAGGATAGTCTGTGCAGACACTGCCGGAACTGTGAAACGGCATGCCTCACGGGCACGTCGGGCGATGTCTGCCTTTGGGATGCAAAGTTACAAATTATTTTCATACCAGCATATAAAAAAGCGAAAAATCATGTTATTTAAGTATCTGACACCGATAACGGGCCGTGTTTGCCGCTCCTTTTCGCACACTTGGGCAGAAACGTGCAACCAAAACCGGCCGCCCGAACGTCAAAAACAGCCAAACGGTAATGACGCGCCGGCAAGAGCATCCCCCACCCTGCGTGCGCACGTATTTGCAAATTTCCGTTAACATCCATTCACGTTCCGTACACTGGATTTAACACATTATTTTCCCGATTACAGAGAAATTCCGTACGCCGGTCGCTCTCCGGAAAGCCCGTTCCGTACATTCCGCATAGCGACACCGCGCTGACGGTCTTGCGAAAGAGCCCGTTTCACGCTCTGATAATAACTGTTTTAGGGCCTGATATGCACCATATCACCACCTGAAACGGCCCGTATCGGAGTGCAATAAAGGCTCTTTCGCAGGACGAAGAAAATACCATCGGAATATCATCTCCGGTAAATCACTATCTGTCAACAACTTACAAAGACTCGTCATTTTTACGATTTTCCGCACAAAATCCTGTCACGGACGATTTCACGAGAATTTTACGCAAATTTCACGATGAAAATTTAACTTTTCCGACCGTGCTTTTTGTTTTTTTATATCTCTGCGGATGGTCTGACGGAGAATGTCCACCCGTGCCGTCGCTGTCACTCACCGGCCGCACATCATGAACAGAAATGAGAGCCGTATGAAGCCCTACGGATAATTTAAATTAAAAAACATATCATCCTTTTGCGCAAGTTGTTGTATTTCATTACCTTTGTATAATACACAAGACTGCGGGCGGAAAGACACAGAACAGAACACCATTCCGCCAGGATGCACGCATCTTTTCATGCCGATAAAAGGAAACCAACATACTAACCCTCAAAAACAATAATGCCAACATGAAACCAGAACCTATCAGAAAAAGACGGACGGCAATGCTCGCCGCGCTGTTAGCAGGCGCGCTGTGCGCGTTCGGACAAGCAACGACAGACTACAACGAACTGCCCAACCCCACCGCAACAGACGCCAAGGCATGGAGCGCGGTGAAGAAAGTCACCGCAGGATGGGGCGACACCGACACCCGTTACAACAAGGAACTGCCCGCCAAGGCCACCGCCGGGAGCATCAGTCTCACGGCATGGCGGGGCGAGAAAGTGTCGGCGCAGCTCGCCGTGAGCACGCCGGAGAAACTTTCCGCGCTCACCTTCGAGGCAGGCGACCTCACCGGCTCAGCCTCAACAATAAGCAAGGCGAACGTACGGACGGCCTTCGTGAGATATGTCATGGCGGACGAACTGCAGAAGGACGGACAGAACACGTGCGGCGGACGCAATCAGGATGAATACAGACATTTTCTCGTGGCCGACCCGATAGACCATATTACGCGTCAACTCGACATGGAGCCCAACACCACCCGCTGCGGATGGGTGAGCATAAGCGTGCCGCAGAATGCCAAGGCAGGCACATATCGCGGCACCGTAGAGGTGAAGGCCGACGGCAAAACGATAGCGTCGCTGCGCCTCAACCTGAAGGTGACTAACCGTACACTGCCTTCAGCCAAAGACTGGAAATTCCACTTAGACCTATGGCAGAATCCTTACGCCGTGGCCCGTTACTACAACGTGGAGCCGTTCAGCGACGAGCACTTCAGACTCATGCGCCCGATAATGCAGCTCTACGCCGATGTCGGCGGCAAGGCCATCACCGTGCCGATGATGCTCCGTCCGTGGAACGGACAGACCTACGACGCCTTCCCGAGCATGATAACGTGGATGAAGAAGGCCGACGGTACATGGGCGTTCGACTACACGGCGTTCGACAAATGGGTGGAGTTCATGATGAGTCTCGGCGTGAAAAAACAGATAAGCTGCTACTCCATGATTCCGTGGAAGCTCTCTTTCTCTTACCTCGATCAGGCCACCAACTCGTTCAAAGCCATCGACGCCAATCCCGGCGACAAGGCCTACGAACAGCTGTGGACGGAGATGCTTCGCTCGTTCGCCGCTCATCTGAAAGAGAAGGGATGGTTCGACATCACCCACATAGCCATGGACGAACGCCAGCTGAAGGACATGCTCGCAACGCTCGAGGTGATACGCAAGGCCGACAGCGGCTTCAAGGTGGCGCTCGCAGGCTCATATCACAAGGGACTTGAGGACAAACTTGACGACTACTGCGTGATAATAAACGAGAAATTCCCTGCCGAAACCGTAGCCAGCCGCCGCGCCGCAGGCATGAACACCACGTTCTACACATGCTGCACACCGCCACGCCCCAACACCTTCATACAGAGTCCGCCGGCAGAGTCGGAGTGGCTGGCATGGCACAGCGCAAAGGAAGACCTCGACGGATATCTGCGCTGGGCGTTCAACAGCTGGACCGCAAGTCCCCTAACCGATGCATGCTTCACCGCATGGCCGGCCGGCGACCCGTTCCTTGTCTATCCCGACGGCCGCAGTTCCATAAGGTTTGAGCGTATGGCAGAGGGCATACAGCAGTATGAGAAAGTGCGCCTGCTGAAGGAGGAAGCCCGCAGCAAAGGCAACAAGTCGATGCTGAAGAAAATAGAAAAAATCCTGTCGGCGTTCGACAAGAAAAATATCGACAAGATGACAGCCGCCGAAGCTGTGAACAAGGCGAAGGCTGCCATAAACAGACTATGACGCCGCCGGCACACTGCGACAATATGCGAAGACCGTGGCACTGAGGTTATCAGCCCGTGCCACGGTCTTCTTCGTTATACATTCCGCAGCGATATGCATGCCGCCACCGTGCCGCAGCCATGCCCGTATCGCGCAGAATAAATATTATGACCTACTATGATGAAACGTAAAATCCATCTGTCCGTCCCATACGCCGTGCGCCGGAGACAGACAGATGTTGCAGGGTTCCGATCAACGGAATTGCGGATTATTCGCCTGTTGTTTTCTTTTTAAGAAATATATTCACTGTGTTCTCACCCGAGGTGCCGCCTTTATTCACCACCACCGACTCTATGTCGTTCGGCAAAAGGGCTTCAACCTCTTCCTTTGTCACGGTCTTGCCGTCAATCATATAGGTGGGTTCTTTCTCCATATTGTAAACCTCGACAGTCGTTGGTTTCTTTCCATCACTGCTCAACTTGACAATTCTCATATCCTTCACGTCACCCACTGTCACAGGATTGCCCTCCTGGTGTATCGTAATAGTATTCACCTTGCCTGCTGTTGCCTTATTTTCTGAAGATGCGGAAGAAGCAGAAGACTCACCGGCAGACTTTTTCATGGTCACCACAATTACTCCATTCTTCGCCTTATCACCATATATCTTAGTAGCAGAATCATCCTTAAGTACAGTCACCGAATTTATTTTTGACGCGTCAAGACCATTCAACTCGTTCATGTTTGTCTCACGGCCATCAATCACCACAAGCACATCGTCTGAGACAGACTTTGCTCCCACTCTTACAGATTGTTTCACTGAGTCAGCCGGCACAGCCATTTTTCCGGTGGCGGAAACCTTCACCGATGTCATATTCTCACTCTTTGCGTCTGCCTTCACAATCATTGCGCCGGCTTCAGACACAACCTTGTCACTCTCCAGTGCCACCTCACCGGCCATCTTTGTGGCTGCCGGAGTGGCGAAAACAAGCACTGACACTGCCGCCAAAGGAAGCACTGCGGCTGCCTTGACACGGTTCCACGGATTTGATTTTTTCATTTTCATCATAGTTATACGTTTTTTTAAGTTGGTTTGGTTCAGATTGTTTGCCATGGCGAACAGGCGTTCGCCCACTGCCTTGCGTATGAGAAGGAGCTGATAGCCGGAAGCGTCCACACCCCGGCGGAGCACAGCCTCATCCGCCTCATACTCGTGAACGTCGCGCAGTTCGGCACGCAACAGCCACGCCGCCGGCGAGAACCAGCAGAACATTATTATGGTGTTACACAGAGCTATATCGACGGAATGGAGGCGGGACACGTGTGCCTGCTCGTGTATCACTATCTCCCGGGCTCCCGCCGCGTAGTCTTTCTCACTGATGACTATGCGCCGGAACCAGCTGAAAGGAGCTCTGTCGCCGGGCACTACGGTCACCATCGCACCGCAGGTCTCACACCGCCGGCCGCCACGTAGAAGCATCGTAAGGCGCAACAGCGACACCACCGAGCGCAACAGAAGCAGCGCGAAACCGGCCATCCACACCAGCGTGAGCACTTGCACGAGCGTCAGCCACGCCCCGTCGCCCTCCGCTTCGACCGCAGTCTGTACGAAGGCGGCTTCGGCAAGGGCGATGGTCTGATGTACGGGAGCAGGTGTCTCCAGCGTGATGTGCATGAGAGGCAGCAGGAGAGCGGCTGCCTGCATCGTGAGCAGCACACCGCGGTTGAAGGCATGAAAGCTCTCGCGGCTGAGCAGCAGTTTGTATGTCAGATAGAATATGGTCTGAAAAACTGCCACCTTTATTATATATACGAAGAACATTCCCATTGTGATAGTGTTTACAGGTTAGCTTTGTCTGATTGTCTGACGGGCGCACGGCAACGGCCTGCACGCCATGGAGAGAGCGGATAATGGCGTGGAACTATTTGTCCTTCACCATGTCTATAAGTTTCTTCAGGTCTTCCACGGTGAGGTCTTCCTCCTTCACGAGCGACGACACAGCGTCGAGATAGGAATTGCCGAAGAACTTGCTGATGACGTTTTTCAGCGATCCGCGGCTGTACTCATCGCGGCTCACCGTGGCGAAATACTGGAAACAGCGTGCCGACAGAGCGCGGTGAGAAAGGAAACCTTTCTCCTCAAGTATGCGCACGAGCGTCGAAAGAGTATTCACATGCGGCTTCGGGTCGTCATAACAACTTTGAAGTTCGCGTATCTGCATGTCGCCGCGACTCCAGTAATGATTCATTATCTCTTCTTCCTTGTTTGTAAGTGTCTTCATAACGGTTTCTGTTTTTTACAATGGCAAAGTAACTAAAACTTTTAGTTGAGTGCAAGAAAAGAGAGTTAATAAAACTAAAACGATTAGTTATTTAACTAATTCTCTTAGTCAATAAAGACTTTGCTGTATGTCGACGGCTTAACTTTTCATTAACCACACGTATGCGGCGGGATGCCAAACCGTGACATACAAAAACAAAAAAACAGGTGCCGCACGATGCTGTCATTTCGATAAAGAGAAATGACAGCTATGCGACACCTTATTATATATATACCCCGAACCCCATAAGACCGTCAAAACAGCCATTTCGTCCTGCCGTTGACCCATCACAGTCCTTCGCTGTTTACAATATCATCCTGTCCCGTTATTATCTCTGATGCAGTCCTCCGCATCTTCTACAGAACCGTAAAAACAGCCTGTGTGAAATCATCATGAAGCACGTATGAGGTCTGACGGCGGATTCGGGCAAGACAGTTCACAATACCACCTTGCAGCTCTTATTGCCTATTTTCACTACAAACACGCCCTTTCCCAAATCAGGAAGCGTCGTCAGTGCCGTACCGTCGCCTTTCAACGAGCATACCACCTGTCCGGAAATGTCAGTAACCAGAATCCGCATTCCTTCCGGTATTCCCTTTAATACAAGGCGTCCGTTGTCAACAGAGACACTGCCATCAGCGGCAACACCGTCTATTCCGGTCAGACCGTCATCGGCTTTGACGACACAACTTGCCATATAACCTCCGTCAACCGTCGTCACATACACAATTGCAGAACCGTATCCCGAGCAAAGCACCCTACCGTTACTTACAATAGCGACAGACTCATCGGAAGAGCTCCAGTTCAATTCCTTGTTTGTGGCATCGGCAGGCTGTACGCTCGCGACGAGCTGTTCAGCGTCCCCTATCTTACTGAATGAGAGCTCAGACTTACTTAATGAGACACCGGTCACAGGCTGGTTTACGGTCACCACACAGAAGTCGCTTATGCCCTCATCCTCGCTTGTGGCACGGATAACAGTCTGTCCGGCTTTCACACCTGTCACTACACCCTTGCCGTTTACGTCCGCCACATCCGGATTGTCAGAACTCCATACAATGCTCTTATTGTCCGCATCATAAGGAAGAATTGTCGCCGTGAGCTGTATGTCCTCCCCTGTATCCACTGTCACACTCCTGTTGTCCATCCTCAATTCTGTCACAGGCTGATAAACACGCACCCTGCATTCAGCGGTATAGCCGCCGTCAACGGCAGTGACAGTTATGACAGCCTCGCCTTTTGACTTTCCGCTGACCACTCCTTCCTCATCAACAGAAGCGACACTCCCGTCACTGCTGCTCCACACAAGCCTTCCGTCAGTCTTTCCCTCAGGCTGAGCGACAGCAGCAAGCGTCAGTCTGCCGCCTTTCCTCACCCTTGCCTGCTCTGTCTCAAGGCGAATTCCCACGGTGTGTTCATAAACATCAAACTCGCAGACATCGGTATACCCGCCGTCTTCTGTCGTAGCCTGTATTCTCGCCTTCCCGTATGATTTCAGCACTACGAAGCCCTCATCATCCAGTGCAGCCACACGTTCGTCCAACGACTTGAGCGTGTAATTCCTGTTCAGTGCATTTTCGGGAACTATCGCTACATCAGGTTTGAACCTGTCTCCAACATACACACATTCCTCAGGCTTGCCTATAGAGACGCCTTTCACCGGTATCTCCTCTATTATGGTGGCGTATTTCCAACATTCAGCCTTTTCATAGTTTGACTTTGAGCCTTGCGGCACATGTACCACACAACCGCTGAGTTCCCTGCCTCCACTATACCTCATGATGAATTCCGGAGGCACCGCGCTTTCCATGAAGAAATGTATATGCTTGTCCGACACAATCTGTTCTCTGTTTCCATACCTGTCACTCTCATTGTCTATGACGGTCAATCCCGCAGGTATATGAATGACGGTTCCCTCTTTCCTTATAAGAAACGAACTTGTATACCATACCTTCATTCCGGACGGGAGTCTTATGGTGTCACCCTTCAGATATAAATCCCTGAAAGCGGTACGGGCGATTCCCTCTATCGCGTCAGTAAGATTAATGTCTATCTCGTCTGTAGTCTCACCATAGCTCTCTTCCCGTTTCACAAAAGCGTTACGCGGAAGATATCTCACAGTGGAAGGCAAATGAATCTTCTTTACTGATAATGCGGAGTATGTATCAAGAGTGTCCACGCCCTCCCGCAAATACAGATAATTGGCAAGAAAATGATTCTGGCGATAGAGAGTAAAGCTCTTGTAAGAAGGTCCTCCCAACACCAGCGTGTCTATGACATTGTTTCCTGGCTCGTCAAAGCCTGACGGACCGTTTCTATAAAAATTATTTATCACCTCCGCGTTCACAGGCAATGACAGGTAGGTGCCCTGCTTCTGCTCTTGGAAATAAAACCCATAACTCACCTCGTTGTCCTTCACTCCTCCGCCCGACACGATATTGGCGTCAGACAAATCCACATGGACAAGACTCTTGTTCTTCATCAGCTTTTTCACGAAAGCAAGGTCCGTACCGTTGATATAGCCTGTCACCTTAAGGCTCTTCAGCGACACCTGGTCTGTGTAAGCTATCTTGCTCGACAGCCAGCCGGGCATCTGATTGTCCACAGTCATGGCTTCCGACTGCGCCAAGACACCGATACTGCAGAGCGACAGCATGATTAAAACAATATATTTCCTCATATATCATTAATTTAATACGCCTATAAACTCCCGGATTCGGCATTATAACATAATACGGAAAATAACAGGTTACACAATAAAAAAGACGTGGGAGTCTAAACTTCATGCTTATCCCAGTCTCAGGCCTTCGCATTGCCTCCACAGAAGGATAAGCAACGCAGCCAGCCCACGTCATGACATATCATACTAATACATCCCATCATGACCTCCATGACGGGATGGTGTACAATACACCCCACGCAGACGCTTCCGTTGCCATATCTTCTTCTGTGTCAAGTTTGCGAAGTTTGAGACTAGAAGATAACGCTCGTAAACGTCATTTTATCAGTAAAACCACCCGCCAGCCCATAAGAGCCGGCTGTAATCGGAAGCAAAGATAGCGATTTTTTATTTATCATCAAAATAAAACAAAGCATCTCACGCGCATAACGTCAAAAACATTATGGCATATGAAAAAAGGCGATACGGGATGGCTGTAATCGCCGTTGATGCAGGCATAAACATCCGACGAGCCACATCATAACGCCTGACGCAGAGCAAGACTGCGGCGGGGAAGCAAGGAGACAACCTGCCCACACAGAAGTAGAGACGCAAAATCTTGCACTGGTGTCCCAAGAAAAAATTAACAGTTGATT
>OLPC01000068.1_pt1 | contig 101254 bp, 84 predicted proteins | sample 1672341 | NCBI WGS metagenome assembly OLPC01 (sample SAMEA3136673, study PRJEB25190) | human gut metagenome | reverse complement strand
GGCTTTTTAAGAAATCTTCAGGGTTGGTTATACTGTTCAATTATCAAGGTTCTTTTTTATCAGTTTTAGCACTCATTCGTACTGTTCGCTGACAATTCATTACTTTATCATATCATCTTGTATTTGTCAAGCACTTTTTTCAAACTTTTTTAGTTTTTTCTGTACTAATCGACTGTCTCACAAGCGACTTTGCTATAATAGCACCTTTCATTCCTCTTGTCAACTGTTTTTTCTTAATTTTTTCATTTTTTCGATTATTTTTATTCAGACTCCATTTTCCGCGTTTTTCAGTACTTTTATAATCAATTTGTTTTCTAATATGAAGAAGGGGCACCTAAGCGCCCCTTCCCAAATCTGCGTATTGTTGCCATCAATCAATCGTAATACGGAACACAATTGGCTTATCGCTCTCCACTCCACACTCAATATGAAGACCTTCCTCGTCTCTTGTCCAAGCAAGCTCTCCATCTTTGCCAAGTACCTCTACCTTGCGAATGATTCCGTTAAAGTTTGCCTTCTTACTTGCATCCTGAATACCAAGTGATTTAATACAGTATGTATGGTCTGTGCTGCATTTTAATACAGTTGCATACAGTTTTCCATTTGCAGTTGTGAAACGAAAATCCTGTGAGGTAAAGTTTTTCTTAATACCATCTGAGAACTGGCCTTCCACAATTTCTGTTGGACCCTCTGCTGCTTTTCGCCATATCTGAGCATCATAAATTGCCTCATTATTTACCTTAAGCCAGCTTCCTATCTCTCTTAATACATACTGATCCTCTTTGGATATAGTTCCATCTGATTTTGGTCCCACATTTAAGAGCATACGGCCATTCTTACTTACAATATCGACAAGATCACAAATTAAATCTGCCGGATTTTTAAACTGATTATTTTCTGTATAGCACCATGAATTCAATGCAATCGCTGTATCTGTCTGCCACAAATATGGCTTAACTTCTGCAAACTGACCTCTCTCTACATCCGGCACTGCTGTTCCAAATAAAAACGCATCATGCTTATAATTAATAACTGCACCAGTTCCCCATTCTGCTGCACGATTATAATAATAAGCTGCTAATTTCTTTAAATATGGCTTTGCAGATGAATGCTGGATCCACCAGTCAAAATATAGAATCTGTGGATGGTAGCGGTCAATAATTTCACAAGTACGTACCAGCCAATCTTCCAAAAATTCCTTTGTCGGCGTCGGCTCACTGTTAATATCTTGCTGATCTGCCTCCTTCATTGCCGGCCAATAGAAATCACCGCGCTCCATAGGTTCCTTAATGTCACTTTCAAACTCTTTTCCATGACTCATAAAAAACCAATGCTCAATACGGTGTGTAGACGCCCCCATGCGCATTCCTTTTTGGTTACAGCTTCTGCCAAGTTCACCTAATACATCACGCTTTGGTCCCATTTCATAAGCATTCCAATGAGATATCTCACTCTTGTACATTTGGAATCCATCATGATGCTCTGCAACTGGGACAACATATTGTGCACCTGCTTCTTCAAATAATGATGCCCATGCATCTGGATCAAACTTCTCTGCCTTAAACATTGGAATGAAATCCTTGTAGCCAAACTCACTATGCTTTCCATATGTCTTAATATGGTGCTCATATTCTGGCGAACCCTGAATATACATATTGCGGGAATACCACTCACTTCCAAATGCCGGCACACTATACACACCCCAATGAATAAAAATTCCAAACTTTTTCTTCTGGTACCAATCTGGTGCCTGATACTGTGATAATGATTCCCATGTATCCTTATAAGGACCTTTTTTAATTACCTCATCTATTCTTTTTAAATAAGGTTTCATGTCATACATAAAATATGCCTCCTTTTTGTCCGTTTTGTTTTTATAAGCTGCTGATATCTGCATTATAAAAAAAGTCACCTGTATATTCAAGACAATGCCATGACCTATTTTTTTAATTTATGTCGTGTTTTCGCATTTTTTCATTGACAGAAATCATAATTTCTGACATACTTACGACAAAAGGAGGCTGTTTTATGCATTTAAATCATCTTTCCTACTGTTTTTCAATTGATAATGCGCACTTTCGTGTTTCTATGCTATCAGACGGTGTAATTAATTTTGTTATCCCAGGACACAGTCATGCAAAGGGCTGTTATGAGATTCACTGCATCACAGATGGCAATGGAAGCATTCTTTTAAATAATACACGATTTCCTGTTGCAGCAGGCAGCATATATGTAACAGGGCCTCATATTTTTCATGAGCAAACTCCAGACCATGCACATCCCATGACAGAAATGTGTGTCTACATGCAGCTTATCGCATCCCCAGATCAGCATGATGCTACACTTTTTGACAAACATCTTGTGCAGTCATTCTTACAGCAGACATGTTGGATTGGGACTGATACTACAGGTATTCTTCCAATTATGAAACAAATCTTTTCAGAAGCAGCTATGCCTGCGCTTGTCGGTCACCAAGCTTACATGTCTGGCCTGTTTATGCAGCTTTTTTGTCTTCTTGTTCGCTGCTATCAGACTAATCCGAATACACCTGCTATGCCACAGCAGCAAAGACAAATAACGCTAAATGAAGCAGCTCAAGATAAGACAAATTTGCTTCAAAATGCGATGTCTCCTCTTGCCATTGAGGAAGCTTTTTTAAACAATTATAAAAGCATCACACTGTCTGATCTGGCAGCTGTCTCCCATATCTCTACCAGACAGCTGCAGCGCATGATTCAAAAGCAGTATGGCACTACATTTCAGAAAAAAAGGACACAGGCTCGCATCAGCGCTGCCTGCATCCTCTTAAAAACTACATCCTACTCTCTTAGCGAAATTGCTGAACAAACAGGATACTCCTCTCCAGAGCATTTTTCCTATGCCTTTCGTCAGCAGATGGGCTGTACACCAGGCACTTATCGAAGAAGAAACAACACAAAAACCCCGAAGACATAATTGCCTTCGGGGTTTTTGTACACGGTTTGACCAGAACGATAAGCCGGGTTATGTCTGGAGTGATCATCTATCTAGTCCTGATGTTGCCACCAGGCTCAAGCGACCTACCCGAAAGCCGGCGGGCAACCGTATGCTTTCTGTTCGGTCTTGCTTCGGATGGGGTTTACACAGCCTTCTCTGTTACCAGACAAGCGGTAGTCTCTTACACTGCCTTTTCACCCTTACCCTTGCGGGCGGTTATTTTCTGTTGCACTTTCCTGGGAGTCACCTCCACCGGACGTTATCCGGCATCCTGCCCTATGAAGCCCGGACTTTCCTCACCTGCAGCCTTTCGTTTCTGCAGCCGCGATCACTTGTCCTGCTCAAACCATGCCTATCTATTTTACCACATTTTTTGAATTTGTAAAGTGTTTTTTTGAACTGGCGTCCCATTATTACAGTTCACGGGACAGTTCACGGGACGCCCATTCGCAAAACCGCACGTCCCGTGCGTCGTTGCTAACCGCAAACAAGGTTTGCGCGCAACTTTGTTTTGCTCATGAACTGGCGTCCACTTCGTCATGCTGATCTGTCAAATCTTCATGCAAGCATGAGATTTATCCAGATCTAGCATGACGCGTGAACTGTAAATTACACATTAAAGCAGCTTCCGCCGATAAACTCTCTTAAAATTGAATTGATCGGAATTTTCTGGCTGTCAATACCAACAAAGTAGTCAAAGAATTTCAGCAGGCGTTTTGCCTCTGAATATTCTGGTGCGTTTCTGTCTATTCCAAATAACAGCGGCTCTGCATATGGCTTTAATACAGCCAGTTCATAAATAAGAGCGGAATTAAACACAACATCTGCTGTTTCCTGATATGGAAAAATATTTTTTTCTTCGCCTTTTCTGACATTATTCCACATTGCAATCGTATCCTGTGCTGATGCACCTCTTGTTCTTGCGTCGCGAACCATACGGCGAATCAGACGCCCATCTGTAGTTGGGATTCTATTGTGCTCATCAATATTTAACTGTGTAAGTGCACTGATATAAATACGGAAAATGGATTCCTTTGGCAGTAACGGATAAAGCTTTTCATTCAGGCAATGGATTCCCTCTATAACAAGAATATCTTCTGGACCGAGTCTCAAGAAATTGCCCTTATATTCGCGGCGTCCTGTAATAAAATTGTAAGTCGGCATGGAAACTGTCTTCCCTTGTAACAAATCTTCCATATCCTGATTAAATTGTGCCACATCAATGCACTCAAGATCTTCATAATTATAATTTCCATCTGCATCTTTTGGGCTTTTTTCGCGATCAACAAAATAGTTGTCCACACCAATTGGATGAGGACGAAGTCCTGCTGCCTTTAACTGCACAGACAAACGATAGGAAAAGGTTGTCTTTCCTGACGAAGACGGACCAGCAATAAGAATGATTTTTTTCTGTGGATCCTTTGCAATTGCATCTGCAATATGCGCCATTCTTTTTTCCATCAGTGCTTCCTGCACTAAAATCAGATCCGTAATATCTCTGCAGGAGGATTTTTTATTTGTCTTTCCTGTAATCAGCTCATTAAGCTCACCTACTGTCGCAACACCAAGCTCCTCTCCCCACTTACCAGTCTCTCTCATAACCTTAAAAAGCTTATGCTGCGGCTCAAATTCAGGAATTACCTCTGGTGCTTCCCTAACTGGCATTTGAAGCACAAAACCATCCTCGTAAGAATACAGCTTAAAATACTTTAAATAGCCTGTAGACGGCACCATATACCCATAATAATAGTCCTCCAAGCCATCAAGTGAATAAATATTAACCTTTGAAGCACGGCGAAAGCGAAACAATCTTTCCTTATCTGTCATTTTTGCTTTTCCAAACTGCTCTATAGCAGCTTCAGTACTAATGCTATATTTCTCAATTGGATAATTAGCTTCACGCAGTATCTCCATGGAAGTCTGAACCTGTTTTAATTCCTCTTCGTCTAAAACAAGGCCTTTATCAAAATGACAGAATAACCCCTTGCTCAGCGAAAATTCCACCTTTACCTGATTGCTGCCAAGGCGCTCCTTTGAAATAGTATCTTTTAATGCTTTTAACAAAAGAAGCACGACGCTTCTTCTGTATGCCATGATTCCAGCCTGACTTTGCGTTGTAAGAAAACTTACACTTGCTCCGTCCTTAATATATTTCCACAGTTCCTGAAGCTTGCCATTCACTGATGCCAGTACAATATCATGTTCAAACTGTGGCTGCAGTGTTCTTGCTAACTCTAAATATTTTGTGCTGTCTGCATATTGATACGGCTTTCCATTGTAATAAACAGTTATCATCCTTACTCCTTTCTGCACTTTAAAAAACGGCTCTTTCTTTGCATTGGAATCGTCAAAATCTCAATTGATGAACTCAATACCTCTGACAGATACTGTTCAACACACGTCTCAAATATATGTGCTGCTGTCTCACCAGGCAATTCCAGCACTGCTCTATGCTCACTGCAAACCTTCATCGCCTCCTTACTGCTTACGCCGCAGGTAACAATCAATTGAACGCCTCGTTCCATAGCAGCCTCTATACTCTTTTCATCTGCCCATACAACAACTGCTACATCTGAAAACGTCAGTCCATCATCTCTTTTTGAGATATATGCATTGATCCCTTCCAATGAAAATAAATTACAGATCATGTCTGTAAGTTCCTCAAGTGACTTTTTCTTTTTGTAATATCCAATTCGTCCTTTACCACTCTGGCAGACTGTGTCTTCCATTCCTGCATATGATGCCTGCGGCTGAGTAATGTACACGCCAGAAAGTTCTAATCTTGAGGCAAGCCAGTCAGCACTGCCTCCCTTGCATTTATCAAAACTGCTTCCTGTCGCGTAACATGCAATATCATGGCGCAGCAACTGCAGTAAAAGGCGGCCCTGATAATTGGTGCTTCCAATTGTTAAAATAGGCTCCTCAATTATTGGCTCGTAAGAAATAATCATATCTGCCTGTGCAGACACAGCGTAATCTATTGTTTCCTGATCAATGCGATAAGCAACTATAATCGTTGAAACATTTTTATCACTTCTGCCTACTATTAATCCCGTATTTTCTTTTTTATCAGTCTGTGCCAATCCTTTTGGAATAAAAAGTTCCAGCTGTTTTTCAATATCACTGCATTTCATATATGTATCATCCGCCTTTCTTAAATTTGTAACTGATCAAAACTATGCGAAGCAACCACAATCGTATACTAACTGTCTGCGCTTTTTCAGACAGGTGATATCCTGATGCAGCTGTGCAATTCGCTGCGCGGCACGATCGTTTTCTGGTGCCTGCTTCATTTTCTCAAGGATCTGCTCATATTGTCTTTCTTCCTTTTCAAGATATGCCAAAAATGTCTTCATATCGTCCTTACAGATATCTTTTCCGTAACGATACTCTTCCTCTGACCACTCTCTTTCATCTTTTTTTACAAGAACATGAAAAATAAAATAATACTTTCCCTCATCACAAAGCATATGCTCATACTCAATCAAATAACCGTTTGATACAAGATAGCGACGCACATCAAAAAGCTCTGACTGCGGTGATAAAATCAATTCTTTAAAGCTTTTTGCTGTATGCTCCTCATCCTGCAGCAGACGCATCATCAAAATGCCGCCAATGCCCGACATAATTAATGAATCTGCCTCACCTGGCTTTATATTTGCCAATCCATCAGACAGCCTTGTCTGTATTTTTTCTTCTAATCTATGCTCTTTTATATGCTCCTTTGCGCGCGAAAGCGGACCTAGACGCACATCTGCCGCAACAGCCAAAGGTGATATACCCGACTCTACAAGAAAAATCGGGACAAAACCATGGTCACAGCCAACATCCGCAGCGCGGTTTCCCTTTGTCACCATGGATGCAACTGTTTCCAATCTCTTTGATAATTTCATACGTATATTTTATTTCCTCTCTATATTGTATTTCATATTATATTTCTTTACAAATCACTCTAAATAATCCCTTAATTTACGACTTCTTGTAGGATGCTTTAGTTTCCTAAGCGCCTTTGCCTCAATTTGACGAATACGTTCTCTTGTCACATGAAAGATCTGACCGACCTCCTCAAGTGTTCTTGCCCTGCCATCTGTCAGTCCATAGCGAAGACGAAGCACCTCCTCCTCTCTGCGTGTAAGTGTGCTAAGTGCTTCAGAAAGCTGCTCATTTAATAAAACACGTGTTGTCTCTTCAAGTGGAATCATTGAACCACAGTCCTGAATAAAATCACCTAGATGTGTTTCTTCCTCTTCTCCAATTGGCATTTCAAGAGACACTGGCTCCATATTCATCCTAATAGCATCACTAACCTTTTCCACAGGAAGATCGAGTGCTTGTGCAACCTCTTTAATGCTGGGCTCTCTTCCAAGCTCCTGCACCATACTTCGCGACTTTCGTATGATGCGGTTCATGTTTTCTACCATATGGACTGGAATCCTGATCGTTCTTGACTGATCGGCAATTGCACGCGTAACTGCCTGACGAATCCACCAGGTAGCATATGTTGAAAATTTATAACCTTTTGTGTAATCAAATTTTTCAACTGCTTTCATCAAGCCAAGATTTCCCTCTTGGATCAGATCAAGAAGTGCGAGCCCACATCCATTATAATGCTTGGCCACACTGACGACAAGGCGAAGGTTAGCCTCTGCAAGCCTTCTTCGTGCCTCTTCATCTCCTAGAGAAGCCTGCTTTGCAAGCTTTGTCTCTTCCTCTGCATCTAATAACGGCACCTTACCAATATCCTTCATATAAAGCTTTATCGGCTCATCCTCATCGTAATAAGTGCTTTCTTGCGTATCTATATCCTCTTCTTCCTCCTGACCAATTGAGATCAGGCTGCGTCCAAGAAGTTCTGTCACATGATCTAATCCCTTCTCTGTACGCATGGCTTCCGGAAATTTTTCCTCAATCTGAGAAAGTGCCACAAAACCTCCCTGCGTCTTTCCCAGATGAATCAATTCCATTACTCTTTTGTCAGATTCTAACTTTTTCATTTCAATGTCTGCCTTCATTTTCATGTCTGCCTTCATTCTGCCCGCAGGCTTTTTTGTTTTACTTGTTATGATATCTGACTATATTGTTGCCTTATTAAAAAGATATATTCAAATGATCCAATCCTTTTAACGCTTCCATTACCTCCTGAAGCCTCTTTATATCATCTGTCGTGTCGGCTTCCTTTTGCAGGCTGTGACGCTTTAAACGAATCACACATTCGCGTATTCCTCTTGTTTTTTCTGATCCGGATGTCTCCTGAACAAGTTCACCATTAAAGATTTTAGCCACTTCCTGATACTGACTTTCATCTTCAATAAAATTTGTTAACAACTCTGCCGGATTTCCTTTTCCCTGCTCGATCTGCTTGTATAAAAGGCGAGCCACCTCTTGATAAAGAGAATCAGAAAAATCTTCTGGCATAATAATATCTGCCAGCTGATTAAGCTGTCCAGGATGATCGCTAAGCCATGTTAAAAGAAGTCTTTGTGCCGCCTTTAACCCCTCATCCTTTTCTCTTTTTTTCTGTACCTGCTTTCTTTCCTGCTGCATAGCCTGAGGTGCTTTGTAGGCATGTTCCTCCACCTTCTGTTTTAAAATTTGATAATCTATGCCGTATGTTCTAGATACTGCCTCTATATAATTATTTCGTTCAAGCACATCCTCAAACGTGCGAAGCTTGTTCGCTGCTTCCTCGAAAAATTCTGTTTTTTTGCTTGGATCTGAAAAATCATAGCCATCTCGCAGCACCTGAATTTCAAACATGAAGGAGGGGATTGCTTCATCAATGCGCTTTTGATATGCCTCAGCTCCCATATTTTTAATAAATTCATCAGGATCCTTATATGGTTTCATCGTCAGCACGCGAGCTGACAGTCCAGCTTCTTTTAGAATCGGTATCGCACGAAGTGCTGCCTTGATACCTGCACCGTCGCTGTCAAATGTAAGCACAACTTCCTTTGTATAGCGCTTAAGCAGCAGACCATGCTGTACTGTAAATGCAGTTCCAAGTGACGCAACTGCATTTGTAAATCCTGCCTGGTGGAGACTGATGACATCCATGTATCCTTCGCAAATCAGAAAATATGGTTTTCTGTTTCTCTTTGCAACATGCATGCCGTAAAGATTTCTGTTTTTTTCAAAAATCGGTGTCTCAGGGGAATTTAAATATTTTGGTTCTCCCTCTCCCATAACACGACCACCAAAGCCTATCACCTTGTTATTTATATCCATAATAGGAAACATAACACGATTCCAGAATTTATCATAACAGCCTCTCTCATCAATCTTTACAAGACCAGAATCTTTAAGCTGTGCATCCGAAAACCCCTTCTGCCGCAAAAAGCGATATAAATCGTCTGGGTATTGATTTGCATATCCAAGGCCAAAATTTTTGATTGTCTCATCAGAAAGTCCTCTGCCTCGAAGATAAAGATAGCCTCGTTTTCCATTTTCACTCATAAGCTGATGGTAAAAATAACGTGCTGCTTCTTTTTGTATGGCAAATAAAATACTTCTATAATCTGCCTGCCTTCTGCTCTCTTCGCTTTCTTCCTCTTGCGGCAGCTCGATTCCAGCTCTTTCTGCCAGCGACGCAACTGCCTCCTGAAAACTTTCATTTTCATAGTCCATGACAAACGTGATAACATTTCCGCCTTTTCCACATCCAAAGCAATAATACATCTGTTTCTGTGGTGACACTGAAAATGACGGTGACTTTTCATTGTGAAACGGACACAGTCCAAAATAGTTGCTTCCTTTTTTCTGCAGATGAATATATCCTCCGATCACATCTACTACGTCATTTCTTGCACGTACTTCCTCTATCACTTCATCTGAATACCGCATGAGCGCCGCTCCTTTCTTTCCCTGTTTTTGTACTTTTAAGTCCTGTTGCATCATACCATATTTTATACAAAAATTCAAGGAAGGGTTAGATAGCTTATAACGGCCCTTTAACTAAAGCCCTTCGGTGTAACATCGTAAATATATATGCAGAAATATAACTTTTCATTCTAAAAAATTAAAAATTTAAGGAGAAAATATATGAATAACCCCAAAGCAGATGCCGCTTTAAATTTATCTTTGTCGCTGCCTGAAAGCTTACATGAAAAGTCGACGTCTTTGTCTGCTGTTTTGACTGGCAGTGTATGGGAAATATTAGTGCTGGCATCACAAGATTTGTCTTTTCTAACAAAACAGTACCCTCAAATCGAAGTCTCAATGCTTCTTGAAAATTTTGCACTGCTTCGGCTGCCACCATCACTAATTCCAACAGTTAGCGCACTGCCGCAAATTCTTTATATAGAGATGCCGCACTATATTTCTTTTGAAATCCTTTCTGGGAAACGCTCATCCTGTATTACACAGGTAACACTACCGCCACTTTCACTGACGGGAAATGGAGTTTTAGTTGGTTTTGTGGATTCCGGCATTGATCTGACACACCCAGATTTTCAAGATTCAAATGGAAATAGCCGCGTTTTATTTTTGTGGGATCAAACTAGGGATGAAGATCCACCAGATGGATATCTGTTTGGCACAGAATATAATAATGAACAAATTAATGAGGCACTGCGGGCTGGGAAAACTTTGTCAAAAGATGATTCTGGACACGGTACTGCTGCAGCTGGAATTGCCTGCGGTAATGGCAATGCTTCTAAAGGACGCTATCGCGGTATTGCGCCTGATACTGAACTAATCGTAGTGAAAATGCGAAAAAATAAAGGGCTGTACCCTAGAACTACAGAATTAATTAGTGGAATTGATTACTGCATAAGAAAGGCATTAAAATTTAATCGTCCGCTCGTACTAAATATAAGCTTTGGAAATAATTACGGTTCGCATACAGGAAACTCACTTTCTGAACTTTATCTAAACCGTGTATCACTGCTTGGCCGCATCAGCATAATTGCTGCATCTGGAAATGAAGGTGCCTCGCCAATACATACCTTGGGTTTTCTTGATCAGACAGTAAATGTTGATTTTTCTATTTCGGAACGTCAGACTTCTCTTAATATGCAGCTATGGAAAGATTACGCAGATGCTGTGCGTATTAGACTAAGAGCGCCTTCTGGAACAGAATACACGCTTTCTGACAAATTTGGAACAAATATCGAAGTGCTGGATCAAACACAAATAGCTTTTTATAATAGTGCACCTTCTCCGTTTCAGCGTCTGCAGGAATATTATTTTGAGTTTTTTCCAATAGCTGACAGCTTTTATTTAACTTCTGGTGTGTGGAGTCTTATCATTGAACCAATTTCAATAAAAAATGGTACATTCGAGATGTGGCTTCCTGCCGCCTCTAGCTTAAATGGTGCTACACGTTTTCTTTCTCCCGATCCATATAATACACTCACAGTGCCATCTTCTGCTAATTCAGTTATTACTGTAGGAGCCTATGATGCAAAAACGAATACTCCAGCAGATTTTTCAGGGCGCGGAGCTGCTTCAATGCCAAATCTTTTAACAAAGCCTGATCTTGTCGCTCCCGGTGTTTCTGTCATAGTACCTTCATTTCCTGGCGGATATCAAACCGTATCTGGTACATCCTTTGCTGCACCATTTGTCACAGGCAGTGCTGCTCTTTTAATGGAATGGGGAATTGTAAAAAGAAACAATTTATTTTTATATGGAGAACAATTAAAGGCATGGCTGATTGCAGGTGCAAAAGAACTTCCAGGCTATCCCGTACCTAATCCTCGCACAGGTTGGGGAGCTCTTTGCCTAGAGGCAGCTTTACGATAAAATGCAAAAAAGAGAAGACTCTCATCTTCTCTCTTGGCTTGTAATGCAGTTGAGGGGACTTGAACCCCTACCCAAGTACATGGACATGAACCTGAATCATGCGCGTATGCCAATTCCGCCACAACTGCATATTCAATTTTGTTTTTTTTCTAATGATATGCATTAGAAAAATGCAGTTGACGGGACTTGAACCCGTACGAGCTAGGCTCACAAGATCCTTAGTCTTGCGCGTATGCCAATTCCGCCACAACTGCATATTTTGTTTTTGTCTGTTGAGCAACTTCATTTGTTGTTTCTTTGTTTTCTTTGTTGCTCACCTGACGATATATATATTATCATATAGGCAATGATTTGTCAACACTTTTTTCAAAAAAAGTTAAAAAACTTTTTGTAGGTGCCTTTTTGTGTCTAAAAGCCAAAAAATACTCCCAAAAAGCAACCAATAGTTTACTTTGTGGGAGTATTCGTGTTTTTTCGTTCTTTTGTTACAATCTCCTGTGTCAATTACAGGCCAACTGCAAAACCAACAATTAAAACGATAATACCAAGTGCTATACGATAAAGCGCAAAGCTGTTGAAATTGTGACGCTTGATATACTGCATTAAGAACTTAATTACAATCATAGAAACGCCATAAGAAACAACCATCGCCAACAAAACAACAAAGAACTGCTCTGCTGAAAAACCGCCGCCCTTTACAAGGAACTTAACAAGCTTCAGACCGCTGGCACCAAACATAACAGGAATTGCCAGATAGAAGGTATACTCTGCTGCAATAAAGCGAGAACATCCAAACAGCATACCGCCGATGATCGTGATTCCTGAACGAGAAGTTCCCGGGATCAATGACAATAACTGAAATACACCTATAATAAATGCTGTCTTATAGCTAAGCTGTGTAAACTTTACAATTGAGGGACGGACCTTTTGATTTCTCATCTCGATTGCAATAAATGCAATTCCGACTACAATAAGCATAATTGCTACTACAAGCCAATTCATCAGGTATTTATCAATAAGATCATTGAACAATATACCAATCACACCAGCAGGGATACAGCCAATAATTACCTTCTTCCACAGTTCGATAGTATTGTGCTTCTGCTCTTTTGTCTTTCTGGCCGAAAATGGATTCAGCTTATAAAAGAACACCGTGACAACCGCTAGGATCGCACCAAGCTGTATAACAACATCAAACATTTCTGTAAATTCAGCAGTAAACACCTCTGGTGCACTTGTCTTCCAGAAGGCATCTACCAAAATCAGATGTCCGGTACTGCTGACAGGAAGCCACTCGGTAATTCCCTCTACAATGCCAAGAAAAATGACTCTCAGCCACTCAATAATATTCATTTTTTAATTTTCCTTTCTGTTATTCCCTCTTTACATACGATTTTCAATTTGCCAGTCAATTGGCGCAAGACCATTTTCTTTTAAGTACTCATTTGTACGGCTAAACGGTCTGCTTCCAAAAAATCCTCGGTATGCAGACAGCGGACTCGGATGCGCTGATTCAAGGATCAGATGCTTTGAATTGTAAATCATCGGCTTTTTTGACTGTGCTGGTCTGCCCCACAAAATAAACACCATCGGGCGATCCTGTCTGGCAAGTGCTTCAATAGCAGCATCTGTAAACTGCTCCCAACCAATCCCCTTATGTGAGAACGCCTGATGTGCGCGGACTGTTAAAAGAGTATTTAACATCAAAACACCCTGCTTTGCCCATTTTACCAGATATCCATTGTCTGGAATATAGCAGCCTAGGTCTTCGTGCAGTTCTTTATAAATGTTGACCAGAGAAGGCGGAATTTCTACGCCCGGCTTTACAGAGAAAGACAAACCATGTGCCTGACCTGGCTCATGATACGGATCCTGTCCGAGAATGACTACCTTTACTTTGGAGAGCGGCGTTAAATTAAACGCAGTAAAGATCTCATCGGATGGCGGATACACCACATGTGTGGTATACTCTTCGACTACTTTTTTATAGAGACTGGCATAATATGGCTTTTTAAACTCTGCGCTAAGCGGCACAAGCCAGTCATTTGCAATTGCCCCCATTGTTTTCCTCCACAAATCAATTGATACGCACGCTGATGCCGCGTTCCTTCAAATATCGTTTTAAATCTGCAATCTCAAGCTCCTTATAATGGAACAAACTTGCCGCAAGCGCAGCATCTGCCTTTCCATCTGTGAGCGCCTGATAAAAATGTTCCTTCGTTCCTGCACCGCCAGATGCAATGACTGGAACACTAACTGCCTCTGATACTTGTCTTGTCAGCGCAATGTCGTAGCCTGTCTTCATACCGTCGCAGTCCATACTTGTTAGAAGAATTTCTCCTGCACCCATTCTTACAGCCTTTGCTGCCCACTCTACTGCATCAAGTCCAGTATCAATACGGCCTCCGTTTTTATAAACATTCCATCCGCTGCCATCTGCTCTTTTTTTTGCATCAATCGCCACAACTACACACTGACTTCCAAATTTATCAGCTGCATCACTTATAAGCTGCGGTGTATTGATAGCAGATGAATTGATTGATATTTTGTCTGCGCCCTCACGAAGAAGCATACGAAAATCCTCTACTGTACGGATTCCGCCGCCTACAGTAAATGGAATAAATACCTTCTGTGCTACCCTGCGCACCATATCAACCACAATGTTTCTGGAATCACTTGACGCTGTAATATCAAGAAATACCAGCTCATCTGCACCTAGCGCATCATAAGCTGCCGCTATCTCAACTGGATCTCCGGCATCCTTTAAATTCACAAAATTAACACCCTTTACAACTCGTCCGTTATGTACGTCCAGGCAAGGAATAATTCGCTTTGTAAACATTAGCCTTCCCTCCTTTGCGCCAAGAAATTTTTAAGAATCGCAAGCCCTGTTTTTGAACTCTTCTCTGGGTGAAACTGACATGCAAAAACATTTTCTTTTTCTACCGATGCGTGGATAGTAACACCATATTCTGCTGTTGCTGCTACGATTTTTGGGTCTTTGGCCTGCAGATAATACGAATGCACAAAATACACATAAGGTTCCTTTTCCAGTCCCTTAAATAATGACGCTCCCTCGCGTACATTCAGGGAGTTCCATCCCATATGTGGAATTTTAAGACCCGGACCTTCTGGAATGCGCACAATCTTTCCCTTAAGAATACCAAGACCAGCTACGCCTGGTGTCTCCTCACTGCTCTCAAAAAGAAGCTGCAGACCCAGACAGATACCTAAAAATGGAATTTGTCTGTTTATTGCCTCATGGATAACATCAATTAATCCAAACTTATTTAAGTTTTCCATCGCATCTCCAAACGATCCCACTCCCGGCAAGATAATATGATCTGACTGAAGAATTACCTCAGGATCTCTTGTCAAAACAGGTGTCTCTCCCATTGACAGAAGTGCCTTTTCTACACTTTTAATGTTTCCTGCATCATAATCAATAATCGCTATCAACGTGCCACCCCCTGATTCATGTGTGTAAAAACAGCTTGATTATATCATATGATTATTCATGTGACAACTGTTCTGCTATTTCTTTTACAAATTGGATGCAATTTTCCTTCACACCAATACCTCTGCCATTTAAATCGGCCGGCACCTGATACAGCATCGGATGTACACGAATCAGCGTTGCCTTCTGATGCATGGACAGCACTTTCTCAAATGGCCAGCGCATAACCATCGGATCAGCAAAGCCCTCACCAAGCTCTAAAATCGTAAGTTCATGCGTCAATGAGCAGCTAAGCCAGTTCATATAGGCTTCCCACTGCTTTTCTTGTCCTTCCACCTTCGGTGCTGCCGTCAAAAACTTAGAAATTCGCCCATCTAACAGCTTTTGATCCGTATTTGAGGTAATTACAAAACAATTTCTTCCTTTTGCCAGCTTTGCCAGCGTATCATATACCTCATCAATTTGTTTTTCATTATCCTCTTTCACTGACAGCTGCGTGCCGATTCCGATTAACAGCATTTCACTGTTTATTATCTTATTCCATACTTCCTGTGTCATTCTCATTCTCCTGTACATCTGTTTCTTCTTTTGGCGCTTTTTTTAAGCAAAACCAGAATGCAACGCCTTCTGCTGTATTATATACACCAAACGGCTGCTTATGAGCATCCATAATGGCTTTTACAATAGAAAGACCGATACCGCTTCCTCCATATTCTCTTGTTCTTGCTTTATCGACCTTATAAAACTTGATCCATACTTTATCAAGGGAATCTTCTGGAATAGGATCGCCCGTATTGGCTACCGTTATCTTTACAGTATCCTCTTGTTCCTCTAGCGTCACACAAATACGCATGTCTCCATTTACATGGTTCATTGCATTGCTTATATAATTAGTACAAACTTCCTCAATTTTAAATTCATCACCAATCACCATACAGGAAGCAGGATACTGTTTTATCACCTTAATTTCCTTCTTTTGCATTTCCAGTGCACTTGAATTGAGAAGCGTTGTAAGCATTTCACAGATATCAAATGGTTCTTCTGTGAGTGCATCCTGTCCAAATTCAAGATGATTGAGTGTAAGAAGCTTTCGCACCATGCGGTTCATTTTTTTTGCTTCATCGACAATTACATCACAATAAAAAGCACGGCTTTCTGGATCGTCACTGATTCCTTCCTGAAGACCTTCCGCATAACCCTGGATCAATGCAATTGGCGTCTTTAACTCATGCGAAACATTTGACAAAAATTCTTTTCGCACTTCGTCAATCTGGATTTTTTCATCAATATCCTTTTTCAACTGTTCATTTGCTGTCTGCAGCTGATTAATTGTACTCTCTAACTGCTCTGACATTGAGTTCATGCTGTTTCCCAAAAGACCAATTTCATTATTCAGATCGCCCGTATATTTGCTCGTAAAATCAAGATTTGCCATATGATCTGCAATCTCAGCAAGCTGCAGAAGCGGTCTTGTCAGACGATTAGATATCACACTGATGACAATAAGTGCAAGCAGCATTCCTCCTAAGCAGGTGAACATGAAAAATTGATTGGAAATCTGTGCACTGTCCTGCACAGCTTCTAACGGCGTAGACATTAAAAAGAAGGTTCCATTGCTCAAAGAACCATAACAGTCCATATAGGAGGTTCCTTCAATAGGATCATAATATTTTAAAATTTTATATCGTTCCCCTTGCTTTAATGTTGTGACTGTGTCCATGCGGTCCCATACCAAAATATACTGCATAAGACGATGACGAAGTTCGCTCGCCTGCATGTTAGATACACAGTTTGCACTCACTTCATCTAGTGACCAGTCTGATGTTGTCTGAATAAAAGAAATATTATCTGCATCACGCATGCTAATCAAAACTGCGCTGACTTTACTATCATTTTCACTTTTATTATTAGTCAGCTGATCAAGCTTTTGATAATAATGAACAACCTTTTCCTGCTTCTTCTGATAATAAAAATCCTTCAGCAGTCCGTTATTTAACCCTATACACAACACCATTGTCAATGTAAGAATTGCAACAAAGGCAGTCATAATCTGTGTTCTTATGGATGATTTCATCATTCTACCTCAAATTTGTAGCCCATGCCCCAGATGGTATGAATATATTCGCCCTTCTCACCCATCTTGCTTCTTAATTTCTTTACGTGAGTATCAATTGTTCTGGCATCGCCAAAATAATCATAATTCCAAACATTATTTAAAATTTTTTCTCTTGACAGTGCCAATCCTCTGTTTTCCATAAAATACGTCAAAAGTTCAAATTCTTTGAAACTAAGCTCAATTTCCTTGCCATCTATTGTTACCTGATGTGCTGCTTTATCTATCACTATTCCGCCGCACTCTAACTTGCTTGATTTTACCTGATTGCTTCTCTTTAATACAGCTCCGACTCTTGCTACTAAAATCTTAGGACTAAATGGCTTGCTTATATACTCATCTACACCAAGATCAAAGCCATGCAGCTCATCCTGTTCCTCACCCTTTGCAGTCAGCATAATAACAGGTACCTGTGAATATTCGCGGATTGTCTTTAACACCTGCCAACCATTCATCTTTGGCATCATAACATCAAGAAGGATTACTGCAATATCCTTATTCTGGAAAAAAATCTCTACTGCTTCCTCTCCATCTCCAGCCTCGATGACTTCATAGCCGTCTCTTGTCAAAAAGTCACTTACAAGCTTTCTCATTCTGCTCTCATCATCTACTACCAATACTTTTATCTTTTCCATTGCGTATTCCATCCTTTCTTTTCTTTGTCAGCATAATTCGCGTTTGTAAACATTTTATCAAATAAATATGGCAAAGATGTGAACAAAACTGCATGAACAAAAAAAAACGCCCTGGCAAATGCCAGAGCGGAAAATAATGTCTTGATTACATGATATCCTGATTTGCAATACCGTCCATATCATCGAAATCCTGATTCTCGCCAACCATACCCCAGATAAATGTGTATGCCTGAGAACCTGAACCACTGTGAATAGACCAACTTGGAGAAATAACAGCTTCCTCGTTTCTCATAACGATATGACGAGTCTCCTGCGGTTCTCCCATGTAATGCATAACAAATGCATCTTCTGGAATATCAAAGTACAGATAAACCTCCATACGTCTGTCATGTGTATGACATGGCATTGTGTTCCATACGCTGCCTGGCTCAAGCTTTGTCATACCCATTTCAAGCTGACAGCTCTCTACCTGACCTGGAAGGATATACTTGCAGATTGTACGATGATTTGAAAGCTCAAGTGAACCAAGCTCTACCTTGTTCTCATCCTTAACGATGACAACACCTTCCTCTGGTGTACCCTCTGGCTTGATTAAAACAGTTGGGCAAGTACGATGTGCCGGAGCACTGTTTAAATAGAATTTTGCCGGATTAGAAGCATCAGCACTCTCGAATACGATCTTCTGTGTTCCCATTCCGATGTACATACCTTCCTTATAGTCAACGGTATATACCTTTCCATCAACAGTGATAGTTCCCTTGCCGCCGATGTTAATTACACCAAGCTCTCTTCTCTCACAGAAGTACTTTGCACGAAGCTCATCTCCTGCAGTCAGCTCAAGTGCACTCTCTGCCGGTGTTGCACTTCCTGTGATAATACGATCGATGTGGCTATATACCAGCTTGATTTCGCCTGGTACAAACAGTCCCTGAATCAGAAATTCCTCTCTGAGTCTCTGTGTGGTATAAGTCTTGACATCTCTTGGACTTACAGCAGTTCTTAACTCCATAAAAATCCTCCTTTGCTGCACGGCGCATACGCGCCGCACACATCCTTTATTTATATGCTTACTGCTGCTTACGCAGTGCTGCACGTTTACGAAGTGTTGGATCAAGAATCTTCTTTCTGATACGAAGGTTCTTTGGTGTTACCTCAAGTAACTCATCAGTATCAATGAAATCCATACACTGCTCAAGGCTCATCACCTTCTTTGGAACAAGGCGAAGTGCATCATCAGAACCTGAAGAACGAGTGTTGGACAAATGCTTTGTCTTGCAGACATTAACTTCTACGTCCTCTGCCTTACCAGTCTGACCAACAACCATACCAGAGTAAACCTTCTCACCAGGTCCAATAAACAATACACCTCTTTCCTGTGCATTGTAAAGACCATAAGTAATACTCTCGCCATCCTCAAATGCAATAATAGAACCCTGCTTACGATACTGGATATCGCCCTTGTACTCCTCATAACCATCAAAGATAGTATTGATGATACCATTTCCCTTTGTATCAGTCATGAATTCACCTCTGAATCCAATCAGACCTCTTGATGGGATAGAAAACTCCAGTCTTGTATAGCCGCCCTGTGTTGTTCCCATTCCATGAAGTTCACCCTTACGGCTGGAAAGCTTCTGGATAACAGTACCGGAAAACTCCTCTGGAACATCAATATAAACAAGCTCCATTGGCTCTAAAAGACGATTTCTCTCATCTCTCTTTGTTAAAACCTCTGCCTTGCTGACTGCAAACTCGTATCCCTCACGGCGCATGTTCTCAACAAGAACTGAAAGATGAAGCTCACCTCTTCCGGATACCTTAAAGCTATCCATGTTGTCAGTCTCCTCAACGCGCAGGGAAACGTCTGTGTTCAGCTCGCGGAACAGTCTCTCTCTTAAATGTCTTGAAGTAACAAACTTTCCTTCCTGACCAGCAAGAGGACTATCATTTACCATAAAGTTCATTGCGATAGTCGGCTCAGAAATCTTCTGGAACGGAATCGCTACCGGATTCTCCGGTGAACAAATCGTATCACCGATATGAATATCGCTAATACCAGAAATTGCAACAATGGAACCGATATCAGCACGCTGTACCTCTACCTTATTCAGACCATCAAACTCATACAGCTTACTGATTTTTACGCGGCGCTTCATACTCGGATCATGATGATTTACAATAACACAGTCCTGATTTACCTTTACAAAACCATTGTCAACCTTACCAACACCAATACGACCTACATATTCATTATAATCGATGGTGCTGATCAAAACCTGAGTCGGTGCCTCTGGATCACCTTCCGGTGCCGGAATATGCTCAATAATGGTTTCAAACAATGGAACCATATTCTCTCTAGGATCATCTAAATTTCTAACTGCAAAGCCAGCCTTTGCAGATGCATACAAGAATGGACAGTCTAACTGCTCATCACTTGCATCAAGATCCATCAAAAGCTCTAATACTTCATCTACAACTTCCGCCGGTCTTGCCTCCGGACGGTCAATCTTATTGATACATACAATAACAGACAGGTCAAGCTCAAGTGCCTTGCTTAAAACGAACTTTGTCTGCGGCATTGGTCCCTCAAATGCGTCAACAACAAGAATAACACCATTTACCATTTTCAGTACACGCTCTACCTCGCCACCGAAATCCGCATGTCCTGGTGTATCGATGATATTGATCTTGCAGTCTTTATAAGTAACTGCAGTATTCTTGGACAGGATAGTGATGCCTCTTTCTCTTTCGATATCATTAGAGTCCATGACACGCTCCTGAACTTCCTGATTCTCACGAAATACTCCGCTTTGCTTTAACAGCTCATCTACCAGTGTCGTTTTACCGTGGTCAACATGCGCAATAATCGCTACGTTTCTTACTGTCTCTCTCTTTGTTTTCATATAGAAAAAACTCCTCTTAATGCTAAAAACTTAATTCAGTTACACAAATCCCCCCAAACCAGCATCTGTCTTTTCAAACTTTTCATCAGCAAAAGAGAGCTGCCGGTTGGCAACTCTCTTATTGTAGCACAGATAATATTCATTTTGCAAGTAGTTTTCAAGATTCTGGTGCATCCTTTTGCACAGTTTCAGAAAGTGCAGTCAATGTTCCTGCAATCGAAGCCAGATTTGACGGCACAATGATCTTTGTTGCTTTACCGTCAGCTGCCTTCTCAAAAGCCTCCATACTCTTAATCTGAAGAACGGCTGCATCAGCCTTTGCTTCCTTAATATAAGCAATTCCATCAGCCTTCGCCTGAGAAACGCGGCGAATTGCCTCTGCTTCACCTTCTGCCTCACGAAGCATTGCCTCTTTCTTTGCCTCTGCACGAAGAATTGCTGCCTGCTTTTCAGCCTCTGCATCAAGGATTGCAGACTGCTTCTTACCTTCTGCGCGAAGAATTGCAGACTGCTTTTCACCTTCTGCACTAAGGATCGCTGCACGCTTGTCACGCTCTGCCTTTGCCTGCTTTTCCATAGAATTTTGGATGTCAGACGGCGGTGCGATATTCTTAAGCTCAACACGGTTTACCTTAATTCCCCACGGATCTGTTGCCTCATCAAGACTGCTTCTCATCTTAGTATTGATTGTCTCGCGAGAGGTCAGTGTCTCATCAAGCTCCATTTCACCAATAATATTTCTCAATGTGGTTGCTGTCAGATTTTCAATTGCCATCAGCGGATTTTCTACACCATACGCATAAAGCTTAGGATCTGTAATCTGATAAAATACAACTGTATCAATAAGCATTGTAACATTATCTTTTGTAATAACCGGCTGAGGATCAAAATCTACAACCTGTTCCTTTAAAATAACGTTTCTTGCAACGTGATCAACAAATGGCATCTTGATATGAACACCAACTGACCATGTAGTAAGATAACCGCCAAGACGCTCTACGATAACAGCATGTGCCTGTGGCACAATGCGGATACATGAACCAATGATACATAAAATAACAATGACAATAATAACGCCTGCAATAAATTGAGGACTAAGAATAGATGCTGCTAACATACTCATACACTCCTTTTCTCTTAAATGATATACTGCTTATTCTTTTAACTGTTTTCCTGTGCTGTCCTTGACGGCTCAATCTTTGCAACGATCAGTTTGACACCTCGTATGCCTGTGACAACAACACGGCTGCCTGCTTCGATGATTTCATCATCCTTCTCGGCAGCTGCTGTCCACTCCTGACCACGAATTACAGCTTTTCCAAAGCCTTCCTGATTATGTATTCGAGCCGTAACCGTCGCATAATCTCCAATTAAACTATCGACATTTGTCTTGACCGTCTTTGTCTGAAGAAAGCGTCCGGCAATGGGACGAACCAAAATCAATAACAACATCGACACAGCTAAAAAAACAATAAGCTGAATTTCTAACGATGTCGAAAACAGTGAAGTAATAAATGCTGCAACGGCACCGACAGCAAACCAAATGGTTACAAGCTGAAATGTTGCCATCTCAATCGCTGTCAATACGATAAATACGATGAGCCAGACATAAACTTCGATACTGTCCACATCTAATCCTCCTTTCACTTTCGTTTTTCTTATGCTATCACAAAAATGATTAATATTTTTCCAACTGTCATTTTTACCAGATATTTTTGTAACCCTTAAATTCTAAATCACATGATAAATCATCACTCTTAGTGTAAATACATGCTCATCCCACATTGTCTCAACATTTCCGTCTGCATGCTCTAAAAGTTCATGCATGATGCGAAGCCCCATTCCATGCTCCTGTGGATTTTCTTTGCGGCTTATAAGACGTCCATCCTGTGCTTTAAAAATGGTGCCATCATAGCGATTTTTAATTTCAATAAAAAGATTTTTTCGCTCAACCTTCATAAAAATCTTCACAAGACGTTCCTTCTCACTAACTCTGTCGCATGCCTCAATTGCATTGTCAAGCGCATTTCCAAGAACACCGCATAAGACAGAATCTGCCACCTCCATTTCTCTTGGAATGGAAATAGATTCCTCCACTTCAATCTTCTTTTCTCTTGCCACAGCCTTCTCAAAGTCAAGCACCGCATCTACAGTTCTATTTCCTGTTGTTGATGAGTGCGGTGTCATAAGGCTCTGCTCCTCGTTCAAGCGGCAGATTAAAGAATCGAAATCTCCTTTTTTGGCAAGCATCAAAAGCTCCATATTGCGGTTTTTTCGCTCATGGCGCTCCTTTCGCATTGTTTCCTGAAAATGAGAAAGAGCCTCATACTGCTTTGCATAGTACTGAAGCTGACGGCTCGTCATATATTCCCTTCGCCTTGTCTTTTCCTTCCATGCTTCTTCCTTTTGAGACGCAAAAATTGTCTCGAACAGCAAAATAATCGCAGCAACTGCTGCGCTAAATAAGCTTAGAACTCCTTTTGTACGAATCAGAATCAAACAGCACGTATTTAACACACACCATAAAAGGAAATGCGGCAAAAGGCAGCGCCAAGTTTTTTTCTGTTCTTCTTTTTTCAAAACTGCAAGATATTGTGATGTCGTATATAATGCAAAAAAATTGATCAATAATACAAGCAATAAATCTGTCATGTTTCGATCCCTCTCAATGTTTGTTCTTACTCAGAACCCCATTCCCAGAAGCGGCTGCGCACATTAGCGCGGTGTGCCTCACTTATACTTAAAATCGTGCCATCTCTAAGTGCAAGCTTTTCATACTGAAAGGCCTCAACGTGCTCCATATTCACAAGATACGCCTTGTGAATCCGTACAAAATCTGCACTGATTGCTAAAAGCTCTTCCTCAGCCTCATCAAGCTTATGATAATACTCGTATTCTCCACGCACAGTATGAACAATTACCTTTCGCTTATTGCTTTCCAGATATACAATATCTCGGCAAAGAAGATTCACCACGTTTTTTCCAAAACGAATCGTAAACAGCTCTCTGTGAAAACGGCTGATTCGCTCAAACGCCTTATCTAACACATTCTCAAGTTCCTCTTGCTTTAATGGTTTTGACAAAAAACGAAATGGCTCTGCCTCAAACAACTGTCGCATATACTGGTCATAACCTGAAACATATATAATAAGTGTCTGGTATGAGCGCTCACGAAGCTTTTTTCCAAGTTCGATTCCATCCATTTTTCGCATCTCAATATCAAGAAACAATATTTCAAAGCCTGCACCGTTTTCAATTTCTTCTAAAAGTTCCTCTGCAGATGCAAATGTTTCAGCCTGCAGCTCCACTCGCTTTTTTTTTGCATAAGCCATTACAAGACTTCTAAGCTGCTCGGCAAATGGCAGTTCATCATCACACATTGCACATGTTATCATTACACTTCCTCCTCAAACAAAAGAAGTTCTTTTCCATTCTTAGCGTAGTACCCATAATCTTCAATCTCTGTCTTAGCACTGCCCTGAAAGCTCTCAAGAAGCTGCTTTTCCATAGATGCGCGCTCAGTAAGAGGTACAAGAAAGCGCACGCTTACATCCTCTGCATATTCGCTTTCTAATTGGCTGTAGCCTCGCTGTCCCAACAGATAAAGAAGTGTTCCTATCTGGTTATATGTCACCTTTACTAAAAACTGTACAGCTGGAATTTTTTCAATAACCTCACTTGCTTCAACACCAGCCTTTGCCGCCGCCGTATAAGCGCGCACCAGGCCGCCCGTTCCCAAAAGAGTACCTCCAAAATAGCGCGTGACAACAACAACCGTGTCGCAAAGACCTGCACCCGTCAGCACATCAAGCATTGGCTTTCCTGCTGTCTGTGAAGGTTCACCATCATCACTGCAGCGCTTTAGCTCCTGTTTTTTTCCGATGCAGTATGCATAGCAATTATGTCTTGCATCCCAATATTTTTTGCGGATCGTCTCAATATAGGCAAGTGCCTCCTCCTCTGACTCCACATGCTCTAAATTTGCAATAAACCGTGATTTTTTCTCTACGATTTCTGCTGTATCTCCAATATAAACTGTCTTGTAGGCCTCTGACATTTTATTCACCTTATTCCTTTATACTTTTATTTCCATATATTAAAAGCATTTTCTTATTTTTCTCTGCTGCAAAATGCTTTGTAGCTAGTGTATCTTATTTTGCAGCTTCTGTAAAGGTTTGCTTTTTTTCTGGTATTTTTCTCTATTTTTTGATATACTAAAGAATAAATGTCAGTCCATGCTTAGAAAGCGTTTATGCATGAATTTGACGGAAAGGCACTGATCTTTATGATTTTTAATAATGATGCAATAAAAAAGGAGCTGTCAGGTCTTCTTGATACATCAAAGCAGGCCAGACGACACCATCTTATTTTTCTTTTAAAAATAGCACTGGCAATGTTTCTAATTCTTTGTTTCGCTGGCTTTGCTATAGGCATTGGATTTGTCCGTGGGGCAATTGATGCTGCTCCCTCTCTCGATATACTTGATGTACAGCCACAAGGATATGCTTCTCAAATTTACGACGCAGACGGCAATCTAATGCAGACACTTGTCATGGAAGGCAGCAACCGCGAAGAAGTCAGCTTTGACCAGCTTCCTGATGATCTTGTAAACGCTTTTATCGCAATTGAGGACAGCCGCTTTTATGAACATAACGGAATTGATTTAAAAGGAATTTTGCGTGCTGCTTATGTCGGTATTACAAATGGGCGATTTTCTGAAGGTGCCAGCACAATCACTCAACAGCTTATTAAAAATAATGTGCTTCAGGGCGGCTACGAGACAAGCATGGCTGACAAACTGCGCCGCAAAATTCAGGAACAATTTCTTGCAGTAAAATTAGAAGATCAGCTAGACAGCAAAGAAACTATTCTTGAATACTATCTTAATACAATTAATCTTGGCGGCAACTGTCTTGGTGTACAGACAGCTGCTCACCGCTATTTTGGCAAAAATGTATGGGAATTAACATTATCTGAATGCACTGTTTTGGCTGCCACCACATCAAACCCATCACGCTATAATCCGCTTACACATCCAAAGGAAAATGCAGTGCGCCGAAAGATCGTTCTTGAAAAAATGTATGAGCAAAATTTTATCACTTATGATCAGAAAAACGATGCACTTGATGATGATGTGTACAGCCGCATTCAGACAGTTGACAATGCCACTTCAGGCAGTACGGTCTTTTCTTATTTTACAGATGCTGTATATAATCAAGTTTGTGATGATCTGCAGTCAAAGCTTGGCTATTCTGCCTCACAATCTTATAAACTTCTCTACAGCGGCGGCCTGCAGATTTATTCAACAATGGATCCGTCCATTCAGGCTATTGTCGATGAAGAAGTTAACAATGCAGACAATTACATCTCTTCAACAGGAAGCAGGCTTTTAGAATATTCACTTAATTATGCGCTTACTGTATGCCATGCAGACGGTTCTGAAAGCACCTATACAGAAAATGATCTGATAAGCTATTTTCAGTCAGAAAAAAAACAGGCAACGTTTGCAAATATTTATGCTTCAAAAGAAGATATTTATCGCTCTGTCCGTGAATTTAAAGCATCACTGCTTATTTCTGGTGACTCAGTTACAAACGAAACCATTACTCCTATTCTCGAACCGCAGGAATCTGTCGTTGTCATGAATCAGTCAAATGGTCAGGTTGCTGCCATATCCGGCGGCCGCGGTGAAAAAGAAGGAAGCCTCACTTTAAATCGTGCTCTGCACTGCCACAGGCAGCCAGGTTCTGCTTCAATGATAATCAGCACATTTGCACCTGCTATCGACTCATGTGGTGCCACTCTTGCCTCCACATATTATGACGCTCCTTATTCATCCGGAAATCAGCAGGTCTTAAACTGGTGGGGAAATCCGTATCTTGGCTACAACAATATACGTCAGGCTATCACATATTCCATGAATGTTATTGGTGCTAGGTGCCTGACTTCTCTTGTATCTGATTCTACTGCCTATGATTATTTAGAACTTTTTGGTTTAGACGATGCTAACGTGTTTGAATCTTCAGCCTCTCTTGCCTCCGCAAGCCAGTCATATACTGTCACAAACGAAATGCTTACTGCTGCCTTTGCTTCCATTGCAAATGATGGAATTTACCAAAAGCCAACATACTACACAAAGGTTTTAGACCGCCAGGGTAATATCCTTCTTGAAAGTGTTCCTTCTCAGACAAGAATTATCAAAAGTTCCTCTGCTGCTCTTTTAACAAATGCAATGGAGGATGTGATTTCATCTGATTCCTCTTATTACTATCAATACGGAATCACACCAACTGGTAAACTTTGTCAAGTTGATTCAATGACACTTGCTGGAAAGTCTGGAACAACGACAAGCGGAAGCGACGTATGGTTCATAGGCTACTCTCCTTACTACACCTGCGGCATATGGTCTGGATATGATGACTCAAAGGTACTTTCAAACGGAACTGAATACCACAAAACAATATGGCAGAAAATTATGGCTCGCATTCATACTGATCTTAATAACAAAGATTTCGTCTTTACAGATGAATTAGAATCTGCAAAGATCTGCAGCAAATCAGGTCTTCTTGCAGTTGACGGCGTATGCAACAGCAGTTCAAGCAACGCTTGTGTATACACAGAATATTTTGCACATGGCACAGCACCAACAAGCTATTGTGACCGCCACTATGCACTTCGTATCTGCACAGAATCAGGCAAAAGTGCAACAAAATACTGCCCCGGTGATTCAGTCGTGCAGCGCGTTTATCTTCATATCGATGACAATGATCTTTCAAGCGGCACTACGACAGACTCAGATTATCTGGCACCATCGAACCTTCAAAGCTGCGACATTCATACAGGAGATTCTACCCGGTAAGTTTACAAGCGGGCTCCGGTGAAGTTTTTGTCGGCGCCTATTTGCTTTAAACATATGAAAACGGCCATACCATTTTAGGTATGACCGTTTTTTTATACTTTTAATAAAGCCGCCAAAATTACTTAAAGTACTTAACACCTGACTCAAACAGCTTCAGATCCTGCTCACCATAGATGTTGATTGCTACAGAATCTCCGATACGCTCTGAATGTGCCATCTTTCCATATACACGTCCATCTGGGCTTGTGATACCTTCGATTGCTGCATAGGAACCGTTCATATTCCACTCTTCGTCCTGTGCAAGATTGCCATTGTAATCAACATACTGAGTTGCAACCTGTCCGTTTGCGAACAGCTTATCAAGCCACTCCTTGCTTGCTACGAAACGTCCCTCACCATGAGAAACCGGATTGCAGTAAACACCGCCGAGTGTTGCCTGTGCCAGCCATGGAGACTTATTGGATACTACCTTTAAGTATGCCATCTTGGAAACATGACGTCCAATGGTGTTTGTTGTCAGTGTCGGAGAATCAGACAGCTGGCTGTCAATAATCTCACCATACGGAACAAGTCCTAACTTTACAAGTGTCTGGAAGCCGTTGCAGATACCAAGTACAAGACCATCTCTGTTGTTTAACAGATCCATAACTGCTTCTTTGAGCTTCTCATTTCTAAATGCTGTTGCGAAGAACTTTGCAGAACCATCTGGCTCATCACCTGCTGAGAATCCGCCTGGGAACATGATGATCTGAGACTCGCGGATTGCCTTTGTAAAGATATCAACAGACTCACGAATTTCTTCTGCTGTCTGATTGCGAACAACCTTAACAATAGCCTCTGCGCCTGCGCGTTCAAATGCCTTTGCACTATCATACTCACAGTTTGTTCCTGGGAATACTGGAATAAATACCTTTGGCTTTGCAACCTTATTCTTGCATACATAGATTGAATCTGCCTTGTAGATACCTGTATCAACCTTTGGCTGTGTCTTTCCAGATACAGACGGGAATACCTTCTCAAGAGTAGACTTCCAGCTCTTTACAGCCTCATCCATGGAAATTACAATTTCACCATAAGTGAAGGTTGGCTCTGCACTTACTTCACCGATAACCTCACATGGAACCTCTAAATCTGCGATGCATTCTGCCGGAACTTCTGCAAGAATATTTCCGTATAATGGAGCAAAGAGGAGATTCTTATCAAGCTGTGCATTGATAACTGCACCAAGGCCATTACCAAATGCCATCTTGCTTACTGCCTCTGCGATACCGCCTGCGCCAATTGCATAGGAGGATACGATCTGACCATTACGAACAGCCTCGTGAATCTGACCGTACAGTTTCTTCACCTGCTCATAATTTGGAAGGTCATATTCATCCTTCTCAATAGCAAACAGAACAAGTTTATTTCCTGCCTTCTTAAATTCTGGTGTTACAACATCATTTTCAGATGCCACATCAACTGCAAAGGAAACAAGTGTTGGCGGTACATTTAACTCATCAAAACTTCCTGACATGGAATCCTTTCCACCAATTGACGGAAGACCAAATCCCATCTGTGCTGCATATGCACCAAGCAAGGAAGCAAACGGAAGTCCCCATGTATGAGAATCCTCTGTCATTCTGCGGAAGTACTCCTGGAATGTCATACGAATCTTACTGTAGTCACCGCCGGCTGCCGTAATTTTAGCAATAGACTCTGTTACGGCATAAACAGCACCATGATATGGACTCCATGAGGACAGGTATGGATTAAAACCATAGCTCATCATGGTAACAGCATCAGTATTTCCCTTTGCTACAGGAACCTTTGCTACCATTGTCTGAACCTCAGTCAGCTGATTCTTTCCACCATACGGCATTACAACGCTTCCTGCACCGATGGAGCTGTCAAACATCTCAACAAGACCCTTCTGTGAGCAAACATTTAAATCAGCAAGCATAGAAAGCCATTTTTCCTTTACATCAGTAACTTCCTTTGATGCGAAGAAGCTTTCTTCCTTCTTTGGCATACTTACAGTAACATCTGTCTCCTGATGAGCACCGTTTGTATCAAGGAATGCACGGCTGATATTAACAATTTCTTTTCCTCTCCAGCGAAGAACAAGTCTAGGATCCTCACTCACAACTGCAACCTTTGTTGCCTCCAGATTCTCCTCAGCTGCATAAGCTAAAAACTGGTCTGCATCCTTTGGATCTACTACAACTGCCATACGCTCCTGAGACTCAGAAATCGCAATCTCTGTGCCGTCAAGGCCTGCATACTTCTTTGGAACCTTATCAAGCTCAACAACAAGACCGTCTGCCAGCTCTCCAATTGCTACAGATACACCGCCGGCACCAAAGTCGTTACATTTCTTAATCAGATGGCTGACTTCCTCACGACGGAATAGTCTTTGTAACTTTCTCTCAGTCGGTGCATTACCCTTTTGAACCTCTGCACCACATGTTTCGATAGAAGACTGTGTGTGAGCCTTAGAAGAACCAGTTGCACCACCGCAGCCATCTCTTCCTGTACGTCCGCCAAGCAGAATAATGATATCGCCTGGATCAGAATTTTTACGGATTACTGCACGTCTTGGAGCTGCACCCATAACAGCACCGATCTCCATACGCTTTGCCACATAATTTGGATGATAAATTTCCTTTACATAACCAGTTGCAAGACCAATCTGATTTCCATAAGAGCTATAACCAGCTGCTGCTGTACGAACAAGCTTCTTCTGAGGAAGTTTTCCAGGAAGTGTCTCAGAAAGAGGACGTGTCGGGTCTGCAGCACCAGTCACACGCATTGCCTGATAAACATAGGTACGACCTGACAGCGGGTCACGGATTGCACCGCCAAGACATGTTGCAGCGCCTCCAAATGGCTCAATCTCAGTAGGATGGTTATGTGTCTCATTCTTAAAGTTGATCAGCCACTCTTCTTCCTTACCGTCTACCTTAATAGGTACTACGATAGAACATGCATTGATCTCATCACTTTCTTCCTGATCCTGAAGCTTTCCCTGCTTCTTCAACTGACGCATACCCATAAGAGCCAGATCCATCAGACTGATAAATTTGTCATTTCTGCCTTCAAACAATGTTTTATGAGCAGTCTCATACTCATCGTATGTCTTCTCGATTACCGGACGATAATATCCTTCCTCAAATGTAACGTTCTTTAACTCTGTCTGGAAGGTTGTATGACGGCAATGATCAGACCAGTATGTATCAAGTACACGAATTTCAGTCATGGACGGATCACGCTTTTCCTCATCGTGGAAATACTTCTGGATGTGAAGGAAATCCTTAAAGGTCATAGCAAGACCAAAGGAATCATAGAGCGCCTTCAGATCCTTCTCATTCATCTTGGAAAAGCCTTCCAGAATTTTTACATCTTCTGGCTCTGGATGTACCATGTTCAGTGTCTGCGGAATTTCCTCCGATGCTTCTCTTGAATCAACTGGGTTAATACAGTGATTCTTCAGCTTAGCAACTTCCTCACTTGTAAGTGCACCGCTGATCACATATGTGGTTGCTGAACGGATAATCGGCTGTTCATCTTCCTTTAACAGCTTTACACACTGCTCTGCCGAGTCTGCTCTCTGATCAAACTGTCCCGGAAGATACTCTACTGAAAAAATAATATCATCCTTCTCATGAGGGAAGGTGCCCTCATAAAGATCATCGACCGGCGGCTCCGAAAAAATAGTTCCCTTACTCTTTTCATAAGTCTCATCCGAAAGGTTTTCAACATCATAACGGATCAGCACACGCACCTTCTTGGCATCGTGAATGTCAAGATAGCTGCTCATCTCTTCCATAAGCTCCTGTGCTTTTACTGCATAAGGTTCCTTCTTCTCCGCGAAGATTCTTCTGACGCTCATATCATTCTCCTTTGATTTGTAATTACCCTTCACAAAACGCGTGAATTGTAAGTATATTCAATAGAAGTATATCATAGCTTTGGATTTGAAATCAACCTTTCATATTCCACAAATAATATAAAAAAACGAGCGAAAAGTAAGTAATTTTCACAAAAGCATCACAAAAAGGGAGAGCCAAAGCTCTCCCTGAATTTTTATACACAATATGCGGTTTGATCAACTGCTAATTAAGCAAGCTTGCTCTTTGCAGTCTCAGCCAGCTTTGCGAATCCAGCTGGATCATTAACAGCCATATCAGCCAGAATCTTTCTGTCTAACTGGATGTCAGCGCTCTTTAAACCATACATAAACTTGCTGTAAGACAGACCGTTCATTCTAGCTGCTGCGTTGATACGGGTGATCCACAGCTGTCTGAACTGTCTCTTTCTCTGCTTTCTTCCTGCGTAAGAGCTTGTTAATGCTCTCATAACAGACTGCTTTGCTACTCTATACTGCTTAGATCTGGCTCCTCTGTAACCCTTTGCCAGCTTTAACACTTTGTTGTGCTTTCTCTTAGCGTTCATACCGCCTTTAATTCTTGCCATATCTATCTCCTCCTAAACGATGAGGATTCTCGCGAATCCTGTGCAGAAATGTTTCCCAAACTTACTTATAAAATCACAAAATTATAAATAAGGTAAAATCTTCTTCATGTTCTTTACGTTGGTACTATCTGTCATAGTAGCCTTTCTAAGATTTCTCTTTCTCTTAGTAGACTTCTTTGTTAAGATATGGCTCTTGTATGCCTTCATTCTCTTTAACTCGCCTGTACCTGTTTTCTTAAAACGCTTTGCAGCTGCTCTGCTTGTTTTTACCTTTGGCATTATAATTTCCTCCTGTCAATCACTTGATATTTTTTGCCAATACCAGACTCATGCTCTTACCCTCTAACTTCGGCGGTTTCTCAACCGATGCGATATCCTTGAGGTTTTCAGCAAAGTCATCCAGTATATGTTTGGAAGCACCCATATGGGCCATCTCTCTGCCGCGGAAACGTAAGGTAACTTTTACCTTATCGCCCTTTTCCAGGAACTTTCGCGCATTGTTCACCTTTGTATTCAGATCATTTGTATCGATGTTCGGAGACAATCTCAGTTCCTTTACTTCAATGACTTTCTGCTTCTTCTTGGCTTCCTTTTCTCTTCTGGCCTGCTCATAACGGAACTTGCCATAATCAACAATCTTGCATACCGGCGGCTTAGCCGTTGGTGCAATCTTTACCAAATCTAAACCGGCATCCTTTGCCAGCTTCATGGCATCTCTGGAGGACATAATTCCAAGCTGCTGTCCTTCCTCACCAATTACCCGGACTTCTTTGTCACGGATCTGCTCATTAATCATTAAACTGCTAATTGTTTTGTACCCCCATCGAAAAATGTTGTGAACTGCTTTACGCAAAAAAATGATGGACCGCGACGATCCACCATTAAGATACACAAATATGCAAAATACGATATGTGAACTTAAATATCAACCCGAGACGCCTTTGCGCTAAGGTGAGAGTGAATCCTCTGCTTTCCTGTTTATTGACAACACTAGCAGTATACCGCACTTTTTATCAGTTGTCAAGTGTTTTTTCGGCTTTTTTATTTTTTTTAATTAGCTGTTCCCGAAGCCAATTCTTCTCTTTTTGTGTAAGCTCAGCATTCTTAAGAAGATCTGGGCGTTTTTTTGCTGTCCGAAGAATTGACTGCTCACGTCTCCACTTATCAATATTGCCATGATGACCTGATAGAAGTACAGGCGGAACTGACTCGCCCATGAAAACTTCTGGTCTTGTATATTGTGGATACTCCAGCAAATTTCCTTCAAATGACTCATCCTGCGCAGATGCTTCATTATTCAGTACACCTGGCACAAGACGCGAAATACAGTCAATCATCATCATCGCTGGAAGTTCACCGCCTGTAAGCACAAAATCGCCTGCTGAAACTTCATCCGTTACAATGAGATCAAGCACACGCTGGTCAATTCCCTCGTAATGACCGCAAAGGAATATCAAATCTTCTTCCTTTGCATATTCTTCTGCCAGCTTTTGAGAAAATGGTTTTCCCTGAGGTGTCATAAACAGCACACGCGGCTTTTTTCCAATGCGCTCTGTCAGATCCTTCCAGGCATCGTACACTGGCATAGGCTGCATTACCATTCCAGCGCCGCCGCCATATGGATAATCATCGACACGGTTATGTTTATTTGTGGAATAGTCACGTATATTGATGGCCTCCACTGAAATCAATCCTTTTTGGGATGCGCGTCCAAGAATACTCTCGCCGCAGGCGTTTGTAATCATCTCTGGAAACAACGTCAGCACATAATAATGCATGGAATTACCTCTTTCTTTTCATATTCACAGCTTAGTCAATTAGTCCAGCCATAACATGAACTGTCATTATGCCTTTTTCCAAGTCAACATCTAAGATGCAGGAAGGAATAGCCGGGAAAAGCACCTTTCTTCCATCTAAAAGCTCTATCTCATAGACATCATTTGCGCCCGTCTGAAACACATCAGTACATTTACCAAGCTCTTCTTTATTTTCATCAACTACACGAAGTCCAATTAAATCAGTAATAAAATTCTCATTTTCACCACATGGAGTTGCCTGATCTCTTGTTATATAAAGCTCTGCCTGACGCAAAAGCTCCGCCTGATTTCGGTCTGCAATCTCCTCAAGAGAAAGAATGACCATGTTTTTAAAATACTTTGCACCGCGCACATGAATCAGACGGCTTTGTTTCTTTTCAACCAGACGCAATGTCTTCCAATGTGCAAACATTTCCGGCTCATCAGTTGTCGGGAATACATTAACTTCTCCCTTAATTCCATGAGCAGAGGAAATCACACCTACACGCAATAAATCTTCCATATTTTCTCCTATGATAGCATTACAGCTCATATAACTCATACATTTTAAAAATAAAACGTGCACCCCATCTCTGAAGTACACGTTTTTGATTACTCAATCTCTACACTAACCTGCTTGTTTTCTCTTGATGCCGCGGCTTTTACCACAGAACGGATTGCTTTTGCGATCCTGCCCTGCTTACCGATAACTTTGCCCATATCACTAGGCGCTACCTTCAGCTCAAGCACAAGTCCCTTCTCGGTTTCCTTCTCAGTAACCACAACTTCATCTGGGTTGTCAACAAGCGACTTAGCGATAACTTCTAATAGTCCCTTCATACATCTCTCTCATTCTGCTGCGCCCGCAACATTTGATAAAAGGATTCGGCACTCTTAATTATTTCTCAATACCAGCAACCTTTAATAACTTTGCAACTGTATCTGTCGGCTGAGCACCGTTTGCAAGCCACTGCTTAGCAGCCTCTTCGTCAAACTTGATTACGCTTGGTTCCTTAGTTGGATCATAGTAACCGATCTCTGCGATGAATCTTCCATCTCTTGGAGATCTCTGATCTGCAACTACTACTCTGTAGAAAGGAGCCTTCTTCTGTCCCATTCTCTTTAATCTAATCTTTACCATTGTAAAATTCCTCCAATTATTTAAAATTAATTATTTATTAAAAAGGCAGTTTAAATCTTCCTTTTTTTGCCTGCTTGCCCATCATGCCGGGCATCTGCTTCATGAGCTTGCGGCTCTGGTCAAACTGCTTTAACAGTCTATTGACCTCTACAACATCGACTCCTGCACCTTTTGCAATGCGGTTTTTTCTGGATGCGTTGATGATATCTGGATTGGTTCGCTCCTTCATAGTCATGGAACGAATGATTGCCTGGATTTTTTCCATCTGCTTCTCACTCTCATCCATGTCCGGCATATTTTTTGCATTTAAATTCATGCCCATGCCAGGAAGCATCTCCATGATCTTGCTAAGACCACCCATACTTTTCATCTGTTCCATCTGATCCAGATAGTCGTTTAAATCAAAGGATGCTTTGCGAAGCTTCTGCTCCATCTCCTTTGCTTTCTCAGCATCGACCTGTGCCTCAACCTTTTCAATAAGGCTCATGACATCTCCCATGCCAAGGATACGTGATGCCATGCGATCTGGATAAAACTGTTCCAAATCGGAGAGCTTTTCGCCCATACCAATATAAAGAATCGGCTTTCCCGTCACCTGACGAATAGAAAGCGCTGCACCACCTCTGGTGTCGCCATCAAGCTTTGTCAGGATTACTCCGTCTACGCCGATACGGTCATTGAAGGTAGTTGCCACGTTAACTGCTTCCTGTCCAGTCATCGCATCTACGACGAGCAACGTCTGCGTAACGCCAGCTGCCTCTTTCACATCTACAAGCTCCTGCATCATGGATTCATCAATCTGCAGACGACCTGCGGTATCAAGGATGACCACGTTTTGTCCGTTATTCTTTGCATGCTCGATTGCTGCCTTTGCAATGTCAACCGGACTGTGATTTGTTCCCATCGAGAACACCTCAACACCCTGTTTTTCACCGTTAACTTCCAACTGCTTGATTGCCGCCGGACGATAAATATCACAAGCAACCAAAAGTGGCTGTCTGCCTTTCATCTTCAGCTTTCCTGCAATCTTTGCTGCGGTAGTTGTCTTACCAGCACCCTGAAGACCAATCATCATAATGACTGTCACCTGATTTCCAGGCATCAGTGCAATCTCTGTTGTCTCAGATCCCATCAGGGAAACAAGCTCTTCGTTTACAATCTTTATTACCATCTGTCCAGGATTTAAACCATTCATTACATCCTGTCCGATTGCGCGTTCTTGGACTGACTTTACGAAGTTTTTTACTACCTTGAAGTTAACGTCCGCCTCGAGGAGCGCGATCTTTACTTCCTTCAAAGCAGCCTTTACATCCGCTTCTGTCAGACGACCCTTGCCGCGCAGATTTTTAAATACGTTCTGAAGCTTTTCAGATAAGCTCTCAAATGCCACTTTTGCAGCTCCTTTCTGCCTTTAACTTTACAGTTACAGCTCTTCGAGTATTGTCTGGCAAAGCCTGTCAATCTGTCCAAACAGCTTATCGTCTCTGCTCTTCTCATATGCTTTTGTAAGTTCTCTTAATTCGCTTACAGAAGATTTGAGTGTCACAAAGCGCTCTACCAGATGCAGTTTGTTTTCATAACCTTCCAGCAGCTTGTCACAGCGCCTTACCAGATCATGAACTCCCTGCCTGCTGATGCCGTGGATCTCTGCCACTTCACTCAGCGACAGATCCTGAAAAATAATGCTTTCGTAGATTTCCTGCTGATGCGGCGTAAGCAGCTCACCATAGAAATCATACAGCATATTGCGTTCTACAATCTTTTCCATCAAACATCACCTTCGCTACTATACACGAAAAAAGAAGAGCTGTCAAGTGTTTTTTCTTGACAGCCCGAAAGTTTTTCTATATTTGTTTCTGTTCACGGGACTATATTTCTAAAGCCCTTCGGTGTAATGGTTTCGTCGACGGACCAAATTCCGCAGGTTCCTGTTATATTCTTTCTCATTATACATTATTTTGAAAGACCTGCTTCAAGTGTCCGTCTCGTGAAATCCATTCACCTTCGGGCTTGGCCGTGAATATTGGATTATCCGCAAACTATTTCTTATTCACAGGGCTAGGTTACGACCCATGAACCCTTAATCATATTTACTTTCTGTATACAAGATTTCCCAGCATCAGATCCTTCTTCAGATTGCGAATGGTTGTCTCGTTGTCGATGTAGACAGGCTCGATTCCCATTGCTTCTGCCCAGTCGCCCATCTGCTCTGCTGTGAGGTCGTAGGTGAATGCTGTATGATGAGCACCGCCTGCTAAGATCCATGCCTCTGCTCCTGTAATAAGGTCTGGCTGTGGTGTCCAGAAGTTTGTTGCTACTGGAAGCTTTGGCATCGGCTTTTCTACCTTCTTGCAGTCAACTGTGTTGATTAACAAGCGGAAGCGATCTCCTAAGTCTACTAAGGAAGTTGCAATACCTGTTCCTTCCTTAGAAGTAAATACAAGACGCGCCGGATCTTCTCTGTCGCCCATGGACAGCGGCTGGCACTTGATGCTGATCGGACCGTCTGCGATAGATGGACAGATCTCAAGCATATGAGCCTCTAAGATGCCTTCCTTGCCTGGAACAAGGTTGTAGGTGTAATCCTCAAGCATGGAGGTTCCCTTTGCATCCTTCATTCCAGAAGTCATGATCTTCATCAGGCGTACCATTGCGGCAACCTTCCAGTCACCCTCTGCACCAAAGCCATATCCTTTTTCCATAAGTCTTTGAATTGCAAGACCTGGCAGCTGCTTTAAAGCACCCAGATCACCAAAGTGAGTTACAATTGCCTGATAATTTTTTTCCTCAAGGAATCGCTCAAAACCAAGCTCAATCTGTGCCTGAACTGCTACATGCTTTCTAAATTCTGCCGGATCTCTTCCCTCCAGAAGAATATTGTACTTGCTATAATATTCATCCACCAGTGCATTTGTGTCTGATTCGGATACAGCAGCTACAGATTCTGCAATCTCGTTTACTGGATAAGCATCAATCTCCCAGCCAAACTTTAACTGAGCCTCTACCTTATCACCCTCTGTTACTGCAACATTTCTCATGTTATCAGCAACACGCATAACGCGGATATGACTGCTCTCTACAACACCAATTGCTGTGCGCATCCAGCTGCCGATCTTCTTTTGAAGCTTCTCGTCAGACCAGTGACCAACTACAACCTTACGCTCAATGCCCATACGTGTTACCATATGACCAAACTCTCTGTCACCATGTGCGGACTGGTTCTCGTTCATGAAATCCATATCGATTGTGTCATATGGAATTTCCATGTTAAACTGAGTATGAAGATGAAGCAATGGCTTTCTGTACTCCTGAAGACCAAGAATCCAAGACTTTGCCGGAGAGAATGTGTGCATCCAAACGATCACACCTGCACACTCATCATCGATATTTGCCTCGTTAAAGGTACGACGAATCAGCTCGTTTGTAATCAGTGTTGGCTTCCAGACAACCTCAAATGGAAGATTTCCAGACTCATTTAACTTCTCTACAATAATCTTGGAATGCTCTGCTACCTTCTGTAAGCACTCGTCACCATACAGATCCTGAGATCCGGTGCAAAACCAAAACTTATAATTTTTTCCTGTTTTCATTTAAAAACCAGTCCTTTCTAGTAACGTATTCTGTCTTTTTACTAATTTTTAATTAATGCTTCTGATAATCAAAGATTGGACGTCCATTTTCGTCGTACTGCACCTTTAACAGATGAGCATGACGATTTGGATCATACAGCGGATCCTTTGTCTTGATGCCATCATATGTTCTTGCATGGTAGACCATGATATCATTGCCATCTTCATCAGTTGTAAAGCTGTTATGTCCTGGTCCATACAGCCCCTTCTTTTGATCTGTTTTAAGTACTGGCATACGCTCCTTTGTCCAGGAAGCCGGATCAAGCAGATCTGCATTTTCATCAGCGCTTAAAAGGCCAACACAATAGCAGGAGCCTGTTCCGCTGGCAGAAAATGTAAGCCAGATCTTTCCACCATGCTTTAACACTGCCGGTCCTTCATTTACCCAAAACAAAATACGCTCCCAATCATAATCTGGCGTTGTAATCATCTCCATTACAGTTGCCAACTTATTTGGTGCTGCCATTTTTGCAATATAAAGATTGGAAATGTTAGATGCCTTCTGTGCCCAAACATAATAATAATCACCCTTGTGCTCAAAGATTGTTGCATCCAGTGAAAAATCTGTAAAGGAAAATGGATCATCATCACAGCCCTTCATAGGACCAAGCTCGCTCCACTCGCCTGTCATCGGATCACCATCGCACTCAAGTACATATGGGCGAATCTTCCACACATCCTCTGCCTCACCTGCTGCAAAATAGATATACCATTTTCCATAGACAAAATGAAGCTCTGGCGCCCAGATATGGCAGCTCATAAGACCATGCTCATGCTTTACCCAAATCTGACGCTCCTTTGCATTCTTTAAACCATTTAAAGTCTTGCTACTTCGAAGTAGAATACGGTCATAAGCCGGGTAGGATGCAGTAAAATAATAGGTGCCATCGGCAGCCTTGCACACAAATGGATCAGCACGCTGCTCAATGAAAGGTTCATTATACTCGGTGATAGGTCCATTTTTTTCAAGTGACTGCCAGTTTGTTTTCTCATCCATTACTGATACCCCGCTTTGACTTATTTTACAGTTACAGTAAGATGAAGAACACTGCACTTTGGAAGTGTAAGCTTAAGTCCATCATCTGCCAGCTTAACATCATCGAATGATGTGCACTTTACCTGCTCTGGATTATCAAAGGTGTTATGTTCATGCATCTCACCAGTTAAGATCATACCCTCAACTGCTGCTGCCTTGCCACTGTCTAAGATTACATCAATTGGGTAATCCTCGCTTACAGACTCGTTCGTCAGTGTGATGTGCATCTTTCCATCCTTGCCCATTGATACAGACTCTGTCATGTTAGGTGCCTGATGACCCTCTGGTCCAACCATTGCTGTCTCAAGTGTACTGTCAAGAAGCTCAGCATCCTGATGAGCCTGATACAGATAAAATACAAACCAGGTTGGTGTCTTAATCATACGCTCACCATCTGTGAGAATTACAGACTGAAGTACATTAACCATCTGTGCGATATTTGCCATCTTAACGCGGTCACAATGTTTATTGAAGATATTTAAGTTAATTCCTGCAACAAGTGCATCACGCATTGTATTCTGCTGATATAAGAAGCCTGGGTTTGTGCCTGGCTCTACATCAAACCAGCAACCCCACTCATCAACGATCATGCCGACTTTCTTTTCTGGGTCGTACTTATCCATGATTGCACCGTGACGTGTCACAAGCTCCTCCATGTAATATGTACGCTTCATTGTTTCATACCACTCGGTCTCAGTGAAGTCTGTTGCACTTCCCTTATTCTCCCATCCGCCTGGATGTGTATAATAATGAAGAGACAGACCATCCATTGCACCGTGAGCTTCCTTTGGCATGCGGCGATTTGTTGTCTCTAATACCTTCTCTGTCCACTCATAATCATCAACATTGGAACCGCAGGCAATCTTTGCAACTGGTGCTGCATTATTATAATTTCTCACATATGTCTGGTAACGGCGATACATCATACCATACTGCTCTGGCAGCATATTTCCGCCGCAGCCCCAGTTCTCGTTGCCGACACCAAAATAGTCAACCTTCCATGGCTTTTCATGACCGTTCTTTGCACGAAGGTCTGCCATTGGTGATACACCATCAAATGTCATATATTCAACCCATTCAGACATTTCCTGAACAGTACCGCTTCCTACATTTCCGTTGATGTAAGTCTTGCATCCAAGCTGACGGCACAGTTCCATAAACTCGTGTGTACCAAAGCTGTTGTCCTCAACAACACCACCCCAATGGGTATTAATCATTTTCTTTCTATTTTCCTTTGGTCCAATACCATCCTTCCAATGATATTCGTCTGCAAAGCAGCCGCCCGGCCAGCGAAGCACAGGAATATGAATCTCCTTAAGCGCTTCAACTACGTCATTTCTCATTCCGTTTGTGTTTGGAATCGGAGAATTTTCTCCTACGTAAAGACCCTCATAAATGCAGCGTCCAAGATGCTCAGAAAAGTGTCCCTGAATTTCAGGATTGATATGTCCCTTAACAACATCTGGACGGATATGTAATTTTGCCATAACAAGCCTCCCTTGTATTTATATTTGTTATCTCAATTTTACAACTTGTACCCTCGTATTGACAAGTTGTTTCTTAAAGAAATACAAGTTTTTCACCGTAACCTATATTAGTGTCAGCACTTCCTGATATCCCGCCATCTTTTCAATGCGCATTCGCGCCACTGTGCCAAGCAAACGGCCGTCTGTTATCCGATCTAGCTGTTTTAGTCGTGTATCGGAAATAGGTTCTTTTGACAGACATTTTAGGAATCTGGCGGTTCCATGAGTCCGGTAATTGACTTTTATCATGAAGGAGCTATGCACCGCATGGGCGTGGAGATTTCATTTACTATTATACTTCATTTTTTCAAATCTATGAAGACTGCTCTTTACTTGGAATGCAAATTATTCCTGTGCATACAGTCCTGCCTGCAGATGATACATTGCCGCATACTTTCCGTTTGCTTTCATAAGTTCTTCGTGCGTGCCTTCTTCTGCAATTTTTCCGTTTTCGATGTAGCAGATGCGATCCGCTTTTCTCGTAGAATAAAGGCGATGCGATATTAAAATAAGTGTGCGGTCTTTTCCTGCTGCAAACATGCGCTCATACATCTCGGCTTCTGCTATCGGATCTAAGCTATTTGCAGGTTCATCAAGAATTAACACACCTGCATTTTCATACAATGCTCGTGCAATGGCTAGCTTTTGGCTTTCTCCTCCCGAAAGCTCAATTCCATCCTCGTCAAATTCCTTTCCTAGCACACTGTCCATTCCTTTTGGAAACTTTGACACTCGATCCCATAGTCCACTCTCTTCGAGCACCTGCTGAACCTGCTCTCGATCTGCATCACTTTGGATTTCTCTCATTAAGATATTTTCTGCAATTGTGAATGAATAGTGGACTGGTTTTTGCATGACAGTAGCAATGTTACATCGTAGCGACTGTTTATCTAGCTGCTCAATTGGCGTACCATCAATCAATATTTCACCCTCTGTCGGATGATACAGACCTTCAATCAACTTAACTAATGTCGTCTTTCCAGCTCCGTTTTCACCCACGAATGCAATCTTCTCGCCTTTTTTGATATGCAGGCTGATTCCATCGGTTACCTCGCGTGCAACGTTTGCGCTGTAGTGAAAATGAACATCCTGCAACGTGATTTCATGCATGCCAAATGCAAGTGTATGCTCGCCTGTAGTTTCTTTTTGTACGGATAAAAATGTTCGAAGATTTTCAATATAAAGAGACTGTTCCCGAATTCCTGGAATGATACACCAGATGCCAAATAAACTACTGCTCAAGTTTGACACACCGATCACGCCCGTTGAAAACTCACCTATTGTTGTAATTCCCTGAAAAACCTGCCAACCTAACACAAGCATCGGAATTCCATAATTAATTAAAGAAAACAAATTTGCACCCGATGCCGATATCAAAACAATTTTTGGCATCTGCGCTTTTATTTGGCTACTCACCTCGTCCACGGCATCATGGTAACGCTTCTGCAAAAGTGCATTATCATGAAGGCGAATCTCCTCACGATATTCTGGTTGATAAAATAATCTTGTGATGTACTCTGCCATACGGTTTGGCTTCACACAGGACATGTTGTACTGATATCTCATTTTCACGATCTTCAAATTTACCAGTGCAGATGTGCAGACTGGAATGATGGCAAGCAGCACTAAAATCCAGTTCATTGATGCGATAACCGCAATGATTCCAAATATGGAAAATAAATTTCCAAACACTGCCTGAATGGTGTTTAACACAGCTTCCGTTCTCATATCTGATTCATCGAGTGCCTTTTTATATGCATCGTAGAACTTCGGATCTTGCACCGTATCCGCCGACAATGACTGATACTGCTCATAAATTTCCTTTGATAGTGATTGCTTAATCGTCTCATTCCAAACTGGGTATTTTACCTGTGTCAGATAGTTGTTTACTACGCTATGAATGACATGTACTGCCAGATAGATGCCTACCACAATCGCCATTTGCTTTAATACTTCCTCCTGATACAGCGCCTGCACCGCATATTTATAAAACAAAATGATGTTCACAGCATTCACGGCATCTAACAGCGTCACTAGCAGCATGGCCGGCAATCGCTGCGGACACGCCTTTGCGCTCTTTTGTAAAAGCCAAATACAATTTTTCATTCGCTCACGCCCTTTCATATGACTACTTTTTTAATTTGTAGTTGTTTTTTTTTATAAAAAATATGGTATTTGATTTCATTTTCTCTTGTTTTCAAATACCATATTTTCATGTTCATCTATTCTATTTTCTTCTCTCCTTTTTTGCCTTTTTGGCCCATTAACCCTTAACGGCTCCGATCATGACACCCTTTTCAAAATACTTCTGTACGAACGGATATACACATAAGATCGGGACTGTGGATACTATGATAACCGCGTATTTAACCTGATCAGCTGAAGACTGACCATAACCACCCTGTACACCACCGTTTCCATTTGCATATGACTCATTCAGAAGAAGAATCTGACGCAGAACTGTCTGTAATGGCTGAATCTTTGCATCATTATTGGTATACATCAATGCAGTAAAATAATCATTCCAATGATAAACTGCATAGTAAAGAACTTCTACAGAAATAATTGCCTTAGAAAGTGGAAGGACAACCTTTCCTAAGAATGTAAAGTGACTGCAGCCATCTAGCTGTGCTGCCTCATACAAATCGTTTGGTATTGTATTCTGAATAAAGGTTCTTGCAATAATCAAGTTATAGGTATTGACAAGTACCATCAGAATCATAATCCATCTGTTTCCCATAAAACCAATGCTCTTGATCGTCATGTACAACGGAACAAGACCACCAGAGAAATACATCGTAAAAACGAAATACATCATGACCGCATTACGAGCCTTAAAGTCCGGTCTGGACAGCGCATACGCTGCTGGAAGTGTTACCACCAGATTCAGAACGGTTCCGACTACTACATAAATCAATGTATTCAGATAGCCAGTCCAGATACGGGAATCTTCCCAAATCTGCTGATAACCGTAAAAACGAATATCTACTGGCCACAAAATAACCTTTCCCTGATTAACCATGTTTGAATTACTGATTGACGCAATCACGATAAACCAAAGTGGATAGGCAATTACAATAAATGTCGTAATACTTAAAATAATTACTGCTGCATTGAAAATTCGGTCCGAAGCATGACGCTCACGAATCTCTTTTCCTTTTTTTGCTGCCATACTCACACCTCCTTACATCAGACCTGTACCGGTCAGTTTCTTACCTAGCCAGTTTGTCAACATTAAGAATGCAAAGTTGATTACATTTGTAAACAATCCTACTGCTGAACCAAACGAGAACTGAGATGATTTAATACCAACCGTATATACATATGTTGAAATAACCTCTGAGGTCTTTTTATTTAGTGTGTTCTGCATCAGATAAATCTTATCAAAGCCGACATTTAAAATACCACCCATGTTCATGATAAGCAAAATAACAATTGTTGGAATAAGTGCCGGGAAGTCGATGTGTACGATGGTTTGCCAACGGTTTGCTCCATCTATCTTACATGCATCATACAGCTGTGTATCAACAGAAGAAAGAGCTGCTATGTAAATGATACTGTTCCATCCCATGCTCTGCCAGACACCGGAGAATACATATACCCATACAAAGTAATCATTACTGAACAAATTAGCTTTTTGGGGAATCAGGTGAATTGCCTTCATTGCTTCACTGATTACGCCACCCTTGCTTGCTAACATAATATTTAAGATAGAAACCATAACAACCGTTGAAATAAAGTATGGAATATAAACCGTTGTCTGAACAATTCTCTTCCATTTCTGCTGACGAATTTGGTTTATAATCATTGCAAGCACAATCGGAGCTGGAAATCCTAAAACAATACTGAGTGCTGCCGTTACAAATGTGTTGCGCAGTGTTGTTCCGAACATTGCACTATCAAAATACTGTTTAAAATATTTAAAGCCAACCCACTTTCCACCGTAAATACCAGCCTTGAAATCGTACTCACGAAATGCCAGCTGTACACCGTACATAGGAACATAGCAGAAAATAAATATATAAATAATTGCCGGAAGCAGCATGACCCACAGCTGCCAGTCATGAGCCAGATACCAGCCAATGCTTCTCTTCTTTCCGGTTGCCACTTTTTTCCTTGCCATGATGTTCCTCCCTTCCATTGTTCTGAACCAATTTGTTTTTTTAAAAGAGGCGGTGCGGATTGCTCCGCCCCCGCCCTTTTTACCATCTGATTTTATTGCTTATTTTTTCAATCAAGCCTTCAATTATTGAGCCTTCCAAGAATCATAAGATGCCTGACGAATAGCAAGGATATCCTGCAGACCTGCTGCATTTACTTCCTCTACATAAGAATCCCAATCATCTTCAATATTAGACTCACCAGTCAGCCACAGACCCCAGTAAGCGTCAGTAACGTTGGTAACATTTGCCTGTGTAACTGCCATGTTGTTCTGATCTTCAGATGTGTACTTCATCAGCATCTGCGGATAGTATTCCTTATCCATGTCGATTCTTGCAATAGCTTCCTTATACTGCTCTCTTTCTTCCAGTGCATAAGTCATATCCTGTGCCATATCGATGGTAGTTGATCTTCTGATGTACATCGGGCCATTATCAGCCATGGTGCTGGTCCACTTCCATGTACCTGGGTCGGTATCTGGATCAAGCGGATCAAGAACCTTATAGGAATCGTCGCCAGTCTTCTCAAGACAACCATCACTGATACCACCAAACAGAACCTCTACAGAAACTTCTGAATCATAAAACTCGTTCATGAACTTCATTGCTGCTTCTGGATTTGCGCAGCTTGCACTCATACAGATACGATTAGAGCTCATATTCAAACCAGAGTAATCATAAGTCCAACGTGGTTCGTCTGTTCCAAGATCATCCACATCGTCTGCGAACGGTCCGCATGGAACATACTGATCATGTAAGGTCGGTCCAAACTTATCAGTTTCTTCCCATCCTAATACAACACCAACAAGTGCATCACCATTCTCATCACCTCTTGACAGAGACTGGAACATGGAGTAGTCGTTTGTGATTGCATTCTCATTGATCAGACCTTCGGAATACAGATCAGCCAGATAAGAAATTAATGCCTTATATCTCTCATCTACTGCGTAGTTCTTAACCTGTCCATCTTCTACAAAGTAACCATCAGTACCCCAGTTAGTTAACTGAATGCCATATGAACCAATCAGATTTGTCAAGGAATAAGCGCCTCCGAACCAGCCGTTGAAGTCCATCGGAATCTCATCAGAAGCATCGCCGTTGCCGTTTGCATCGTTGTCACGGAATGCAACTAAAACGTCCTTTAACTCGCCGAGAGTAGTCGGAACCTCAAGTCCTAAGTTGTCCAGCCAAGTCTTGTTAATGAACATAACACCATTACAATCCGGCCACTTGCCCTGGAACTTAGGCAGTGCATAAATCTCACCCTCATAGGTCTTTGCAAGTGCAAGTGTATCAGGCTCTTCCTCGAACATTGCCTGTACGTTTGGTGCATACTGATCAATCAAATCAGTCAGTTCCATGAACAGACCCTTATAAGTTGCATAATCTGAATCAGCTGTTGCATTGATCAGGATATCCGGAATATCTCCAGATGCAAATCTGGTAGACTTTGTCTGATCCCAATCGGTGTAGATCTGCTCCCACTCGACCTCAACACCTGCCTTCTCCTCAATCTCCTGCAGCCACTGCATATCGTTTACACTCTTGGTAAGCGAATGTGCGATAAACAGACCAGTCAGCTTAACTGGCTCCTCTGCGGAATCTGCAAATGCGGTACATGTTGGCAGTACCATTGCACCTGCCATTGCCATTGCCATCAGTTTTCTTGTTTTCATAAACAATTCCCACCTTTCTTTTTGATCACTTTCTTGGTAAAAGTATCTTTTTACAAGTTTTTTTTGCCAAACAGCATATGTATATAATATACATATTTTCAAGTTGCTCAGCTCTTTGTGTTGGCTATATTGTAAACGATTTGCCACCCAAAAGTAAATATCACTTTCCTAGATTCGGTGTCATTTTCACACTTTTTTTATTTGTTAATCATGATTTTTTTATAGTTTTCGGTGTTACTTTTCTCTTTTTGCTGATTGAACTGTGCATAAATTTTCTTTTTGCAGAAAAAAATATCGGACTAGCTATGCTTTTTGCACAACCAGCCCGATATGAAATCACCTTCAATCGTTACTATTATTTTGTAAATCGACTGTACATGTAATACCACTGCATCTGTGGAATCTCGTAATATGGATAAAATTCTCTTGTCAAATGCTCATACGGCTTTACATGACCTGGCTTTGTTCGAAATGCAAACGAATAACCATCCTTTTGAATTGGCTCGATCCACTCCTCTGGGTTCTCACGATCCCCGTCAAAAAGAGTCATCTTATTGCAGGCAAGAACAATCGGTCCATACACAAGTGCTGCTACCTCTGGCGCATATGAGTCCACAGATTCAAAGCGAAGCACAAACTCAAAGGAAATTGTAATCTCGTCGCCCTCTTTCCACTCGCGCTCTAATGTCAGCCAAGTGTCAGGAAGGATACTGGTATTCACTTTTTCTTTGTTTATGCAGACAGTATTGCTTCCGGTTGCCCATGACGGCACACGAAAATGAAGTGCTGTTGTAACCGGTGTCTCTGCGTGAACAACAAATCGAAGCTCTTTTTCCTTTGGATAAAAACTTGTATTTTCTAGGCGTACCTGCTTATCTCCAATATAGAAAGTTACATCTGACGGCAGATACTGGCTGACAAACAGTCCCTCTTCTGAATGATAATATAAAAGATTTGCATACTCAGCCACATCCTGAGGAAATGTTCCAGTACAGCACTGCCACTCAAAAGAAGCGCCATTATCCTGAAGACGTCCATCTTCTGTTGACTTCAAACCACCATTGATGAAATAGTCTGCATAATACATGACCTTTCCATCCTGTGTGATCGGAGGCTGACCACCGCATCCATTATATAGAAGCTTCTCTGCCCAGCCGCCATAGCGTGCCTCACCTGTCAGCTCCATCAGATAACGTGTCAGCTTAAATACCGCCCAACTGCAGCAGGACACCTCACAGCTGCCCCAGCGATCATCTCTCTGGCGAATTGAATTGCCAAAGTCACGATAGTGAATATGACGCTTATCTGCATCCCAGCTAGCCTTGATGGAATCACCCAGATACCCTTCCTCATCAGCAAACAGACACTCTGCCGGACCATAACCGCCAGTTGCGAAGGTGTGGTGATCCAAAATCTCTTTGTAGGCAATTTCTATTGCACGCAAATACTCCTCATTCTTTGTCGTCTCGTAAGCCATCGCTGCACTTGAAAGACTATTAACATGACTGTAAGCGTGTCTTGGACCTATCTTAAAATCTCCAGCAAGAAGCTTGTCCCAAAAATAGTCGTAGTCCCACACCTTTGCAAAATCAAGATAGAGCTGTTCGCCTGTAAGTTGATATGCGCGGTAAATCTGTTCTGGAAGCGTATACCACTCAATCATATCACCGCTCATGATCTGCAAACCATCACGGCAAACTTCCTTGTCAAGTCTTGCATCTGCGCTCTTCGTCAACGCACGCACATATTCTTTCGCCGGTTCATAGCCAAGATACTCGTACAGATCAAGAAAGCCGCCCATCAATTTATCGTAATTATATGTACCATTGCAATCAGCAACACTGTCAGATGCTGCCAGACATTCACCCCAGCCGTCTGCCAGTCGAATCGCCTTTTCCTTTAAACGGATATCTCCTGTCACTAGATACAGCTTGGCAAACGCTCCTAACTTCTGTCCAAATGTAGATGCTCCGCTTCCATACCAACCAACAAGACCATGTCCTTTATTTGGAAGATTTGCCAGCTTGCGAAATGGGTGAAGCAGGTCATCATCCTCGATTTTTAGATAAGTCTCAATCAGCTCATCTCTCTGTTTCTTCCAATGGCCTTCCTTTAAGGCGACATTTTGATAGTCAAAATTTTGAAGTTTACTCACGTTTTTCTCTCCTTTTCTTGTATTAATATCTAATTATTCAGCGTTTTTTCTTTTTTCAATAGTATAATATTGACAGTAGAAAAATGGAATATCGAAAAGATAGAAAGTGTGTCAAAAGGTTATCCTTTTCTTTTAAATTTTATTGTGATATACTCAAGTTATGTGTGTTTATTATTGCAGAAAGGAAACGGAACGACCATGAAAAATTCATTGATACAGATCCCTTTAAATGCCCCCCCTAGACTATCATATGAGCGGTAAATTTGAAGCTCCATCTGATATCTGGATGCATGAAGATTTTGATCTGACTGATTTTGAACTGATTTTAATGACTGATGACGTCTTATATTTGGAATACAACCATATCCCATTTACGGTTCATCCAGGCGAATATCTGCTTCTCCCACCACTTGCTGCACCAGATAACAGGCGCAAAGGTCTAAAGGCTTCTAATTGTTCATTTTATTGGATTCATTTTTCATCCTGTGTGCCACATACGTTGCTGTCATCAGACGAAATAATTAAAATGGTTGAAAAATCAAATGACACAAACACAACTGACAGCTTAGGCACTGACACAAATTCAATTTGCATTCCTGTTCAGGGAACTGCTCCAAATCCTGCAAAGTTGATTGCCTTGATGAAACAGCTGCAAAGCAATGTACGTGATGGTCACTGTCATCTTGCCTTGAATTATGAGACAACATCACTTGTATGTGAGCTATATTCTCAGCTGACAAAAGAAGAAACAGATACAAATAAGCTTGCGCAGAAGCAAATCTACTCCGATATGCTTGACTACATAAAACTAAACCGCGCCAACAACCTACGTGTTTCAGATATTGCGCTCCATTTTGGCTACAATGAGAAATATTTATCACACCTTTTCCGTAAGCTTTCTGGTGTGCCGTTAAAGCAATTTATCTTAAAATCAAAGATGGATGAGGCAAATTATCTTTTGACCGATACCAATTTGAGCATCGGTGAGATTGCCGTAAAGCTTGGTTACACCGATGCCCATAATTTTGCCCGCACCTATAAGAAATGTACCGGATTGTCACCGTCCGCATACCGGGAATCCTATGCGAAGCGGTTGTTGTACCATGTTTGATAAATATATGATACTAGTTGCTTTACAAACATTTTCTTTAACGCTGACCTTTTGTTGATTATGTATAATACTGCGCCTGTGCCTGCCAAAGCTGATCGTACACCGTACCTTTTTGCTGTACCAACTCGTCATGATGACCTTCCTGGATAATATGTCCATCATCGAACACGAGAATGCGGCCACTAAAGCGACAGGCAGAAAGGCGATGTGAGATATAGACCGCACTGGTTGATCCAGTGATCTCACGGCATTTCTTAAAAATCTCTGACTCTGCCACAGGATCAAGTGCCGCAGTCGGCTCATCCAGCAACATCAAAGATGGATCACGGTACTGCGCTCTCGCTAGCGCTAGACGCTGCTTCTCTCCGCCGGACGGCGCTGTTCCCTCCATAGCTGACATCCATTCGTTTAGTCCATTCTTTAACTGATCGGCCCATTCTTCCAGACCGGTATCCTTCAGACAGCGACGCACCTTCTTTTCATCGTAATGTGCAGAAGCGGCAATGTTTTCCGCAAGTGGCAATCCAATGAGTGCAAAATCCTGAAAGACAACGCCTAGAATTTTCCAATATTCCTCTTTTGAATAAGATCGAATCTCTTTCCCATCCAAATAAATATGACCTTTTTGTGGCTCGTACATGCGGCACAGCAACTTAACAAAGGTCGATTTTCCACTTCCATTTTTCCCGACAATTGCAAGATGTTCCCCACTTTTGATTACAAGACTGACATCCTCTACGGCAGGCTTTGCGCTGCCCGGATACGAAAAGCTTACATGTTCAAAACGAATCTCATGAGGCGTTGAACGAGCAACAGATACTTCTTCCGATCTCTTTTTGGTCTTCTTTCCAGTTTGAACAAAATCAAGAAACTCCTGACAATGTGGTGCCTGCATCGCTACGTGCTGCATGGAGTAGACAAGCATACGTGCACCCTCTGAGACACGTGACAATGCACCCGCGTACAAAAGCACATCTCCAATCGAAAAATATCCCTGTGCTGCACGGATGCCAACGATCAGATAGCCAGCAAAACTAATCAGTCGCCCAAACATCTCGCGAATTGCACTGTTTGACGCTTCTTTTCTGCGTCTGGATTCCCCTACACCCTGACGCATTTTCTGGTTAAACGCATCGCGAAAACGGCGAATGCTGTTTTGCTGCTGATACAAGCGCACATCCTTTGCTGCTTTGTCTGCCGTAATGTATTGATCCAGATAATTTAACACCTGATTGTCATGAATCTGGCCTTCCAAGCCCTGCTCCTTTAACTGATAGAGCTTACGCTCCGCAAAAAATGAGTACGTTGCCGAACCTACAATCAATGCAATGAGAAGAACGGTCTGCCACCAGTCCTTTCCCTCTGTCGGTACAAAGACCGGATAGGCCAACGCAAATGAAGAAATCACAACAGTCAAACCTTCTGTGACATTCATTAACACCCCTGGTACCTCCCATGGGCCATACCAGTACACATTAGCAGCACGGACAATTCGTTCATACTTTTCGCGCATCTTTCCATTTTCCAGTTCACTGTAATCTGCCCGCATCATCGCTGCACTCATTTCTTCATACAGCTTAACAAATAAGTCCATACCCTCAACGCTATTTAAATTGGCAAAGAAACGACCAGTCAGATGAATCAGTGCCGTAACTGCGCTGCCAGCTATAATCCACTGTACGACCTGCGGCCGATCCGCGCCCTGCGTGAGCAAATCAAGAATCTTTGCCGAAAAGAATAATGTGACAAAGGGCTGGACAATCTCAAGAAAGCGACTTCCAATAAATGCAGGAAGATTCCACGGCGAGGTCTTTGCAATTAGCGCTGCTGTTTTCAATATGGTTTTGATCTGTTTCAGCATATCTTTTTTCTCCTTTCCTCCCTCAAGTGCAATAGTGTAAACAATTTATACATAGTATTGACGCTGCACCTCAAACATTTTTGCATAACTTCCTGCCTTTTTTAAGAGTTCTTCGTGCGTTCCTTCCTCTGCAATCCGTCCATCCTCCATCAAGAAGATACGATCACAGAAGCGTGTACTTGCCAGACGATGGGAAATAAAGATGGACGTTTTGTGCGCAGACAACTGATTATACTTTTCATAAATATTGCTCTCAGCAATCGGATCAAGTGCCGCAGTCGGCTCATCCAAAAGAAGAATCGGTGCATTTTTATATAATGCTCGCGCCAATAACAACTTCTGTGACTGGCCTCCTGACAGATTCACAGCACCTTCTTCTAGCTCCTGTACTAGTTTTGTGTTCTCTTTTTCCTTAAGGGAAGACACCCACTCAGCCAGATCAGCCTGTTCTAAGCACTGGGCAAAATAGGCCTCATCAACTTGTCCATCCCAGACAATATTATCTTTTATGGACACAGGAAAGATATGAAGATCCTGAAAGACAGTGGAGAATAGTTTATAGCATTCCGTTCGCTCCATTGATGTGATATCGACACCATTAATCCGAATATGACCGCTAGTTGGGCGAATTAATCCACACAAAAGCTTAATCAGTGTACTCTTTCCTGCGCCGTTCATACCAACTAGCCCAATCTTCTCTCCCGCTTTTATCTTGAAGGACAATTCTTTTAAGGTATCTTTTTCATTATTTGGATAGCGATAGCTGACACGATCAAACTCGACCTCACACGGATCACCCTTCTTTAAGACATCCGCTGCGCAAACCCATCCACCAGATGGTATCGACTGTCCCTGTTCCTCTTCACGACTGTCCGTATCAAGGAAGGTTCGAACACATGAAAGATCACCGTTCACCTTCCAGACGCGCTGCAAAAGTCCTGTCACCTGACGCACCCACGCGGTGAATCCAGTCGCTGCACCAATATACAGCACATACTCCGCGATAGTAATTTTCCCTTGCATGGCAAATGCAGTAAGGCACAGATACACAACAGCATCGGCTGCAAATGACAGCACAGTTCCAATCGAGTCTGAAATAAAATTCCACTTTGCGATATGACCATACTCACGATTCAGTTTTTTGTTATAAATATTGTAATAGTGATTAACCCACGGATGCATCTGATAGAGGCGTACATCCTTGCCCTTTGCGGCATCCGACATCTCACTTGATAACTCTAGCAAACGACTTACGTTCTCACCAAAATAATCGTTGCGCTTCTGTCGTATCTTTTCGCCAAAGCCTGATGTCAGAAAGCTCACGACCGTCGCCGCGATCAAAAGAAGGATTACCCAAAATGGAAGCTTTGACAACACCGCAAGATACACGACCACACCTGCCACCGCTGAAAAGAAGGCAACCGTATTCTCACCTGCATTGACCAAAAATCCTGTATTAGACCAGATACGCTGCGATGCCTGGCTCAGACTTTGCATTACCTTCTTGTCACCGAGCATGTCATAGCTGCAATCCATTAAATGGTCATTTAGCATATCCGTCAGCTTCATGCGCACATACGCCGACTCCGCACTCACGATTCCTTTGCCATACTGATTCACTAACGACAACACGACTAACAGTCCTCCGAGAATAGCTGCCTGTGTAAACAAATGTGTCCTATTTACACTTTCCTCAATTGCCCGCACGATCAAATTCGGAAACCAAATTCCAATATACGGAATGATGACCTCGAGCGGAATGCGCAACAGCACAAACACAAAGGAAGCTTTGGATGCCTGACGCATCACAGATGCCAAAAAGCTAATATTATCTGTTAATTTATATTTTTTCATGCCAACTTGTCCCCTCTTTAGATTTGTAGTAATAACAATCTCCAAATCAATTAAAAACTTTGATAAATCACCACTCTATCTAAAAGGGTACACTATATAATTTTAAAAGTAAATATCATTTTCCTTGTTTTTGTGTCTTTTTCACACTTTTTTCTCAGCTAATGCAAATATTATTGTATGTGTTTACCCGTCTGGCTTTTTTATCTCACTTGCGTCACTGCAAGTATCACTATTATGGCATGTTTATTTTATCTGTTTTTGTAGCAAAAGTCCTTTGTCTAATAAAAATTACTTTTTCCGTCTCTCATTTGACCTTCCATGACTGCAACAGTTCAATCGACATGATGCCCTTTCCACTATGTGTCACAGTCGAATGACCACTCGTCATCGTCTCACCCACGCTCACACTGCAGTACGAAGAAAAAACACGTCCCCATTGTTTCCAGAAATCTGTCTCAATCAACGGATCATCACCTAGGTAATCTGCTGTTGACAGGTAATACTGCCAATTTCCTTTTTCATAGCCATTCGTCCAGTTTCCATCCCACTTCTTAGCCAGTATCTTTGCCACTTCTGTCTTCTGAGCCTCAGCATCCTCTGCATCTTCCATATAATAAATAGCATTATATAAATAGTTAGAAGTAGGGATGATCACATCATTTTCTGCCTGAATCTTCATATTCTGCATTATAAGGTACGAGGTTGCATTCAGCTGGATATATTCTACTTGATCTGCACCTGGTGTCAAAACAAGATACATGATATCCGTAAACGTTCCCAGATCCTTCTCGTCGCAATAATATGGTGCATTTTGTATTGCTGCTTCAATCTGATTACAGTCATCTCCAAAGGAAAGTCCAAATGGAATATCTGACCAGTCAATTGAAAGGGATTCATAGTTATGTAAAAATAGATCTACTGTCAACCCATTATCTGTCGGATCAAGCACACATCCAATGCAGCTGCCAAGACTCTCATCGTACCAGTAATTCAGCCAAAATCCGCTCTCCAAATATGGATACTGACTAGACTGGTATGATGCCCCTCTCTCTTTTAATAATGCCTGTTCAATTTGATCAGACACTTGATCACCGATCGCAAGTAATTCATCGGTGCTTTCTGCCGTTATGTCAGTTTGGAAACTGACTTTGACAGTATCGCTTGTGTCTTGTGCCAATAAATATTCTATAGCCGACTGTACACCAAGCGTTTCCTGATCATTCTTGGCAAACACTGGCACAACTGCTGACAGCATTACAGAAACACATGTAGGTGCAACTAATATTCGAACTCTTTTGCTCATAGTTTGTACCTCCTTCTTTGAAATATCATGCACAATATTGTTTTATTTTTTCTTCTATCTGTATGTTATCATGAATACCAGTATTTTGTCAATTTTATTTAGGTTTTTAAACAGCTACTTTTTTCTCAAATCTCCACCAATACTTTACAGGTCTTTATCTGGCAAGCAATTCCGTACTTTAAAATCTTATGAAAACCAGCATCTCTAAGCTTCTGTGTATAGTCTCGATCTTTGATCTGCTTTAATGCCTCTTTACAATCTTTTTCTAGTTGATCTTCATCATCTGAATATTTTACTTCTATTACAATTTCAATATCTGAATCATCAATCTCGATCAAGATATCGCTAAATCCAGTTCCGGATTCTCGATTTGATGACACCTCCCAGCCTGTCTTGAAACTCAAAATCCCAAGAAGAATACCATGGTAGAAATTTTCTTTGATTGATTTTCGAACAAAAGTATCACGAATGCTAATTGTCTTACCCATATAGGCAGTCAACAGCCGTTCAACCTCTTTTTCTTTTCCTTCCATCAATGCCTGACAAAATGCATTTGCCATTTGACCATCTTTTTTGACTTCATCTTGAAACAGACTTAAAATATTATCTGTGACTATATTTCTGATCTCCCGATTCGGAATTACCAAACGATAGCGTCCATCGTCCTCTGATCCTCTTTGGGTCAAATACCCAGTCATAAAGAGTGTACTCCATAAATTATCAATTGTGGAATATAATTCTTTGTAGGTAATCGTTTCATTAATCCGCTTTCGAACCACATTTCCACTCACAAGACGTTCTAATTCTGTTTTTGCAAGCTTCTGTGGTTCCCCAACACTGTCAATAAAATGATTGATTACTTCGTTCCCGCTTGTGTTTAACCAATAATTTTTTGGTGTCGCATTGGGGGTTGTCAAATGGTCTGCACAATAATTTACAACATCCCAAGGGCAATAGACATCTGTATTTCCAAACCGATATCCATCATACCATTCTTTGACTTCCTCATAATGATCTTGCTGATTCAAACTTTTAAGCATCTTTTTCACTTCATCATCAACAAATCCAAATGTTTCATCATAATCCGTATCGGTAATTGAATAGACCTTAAAATTATTTAATCCAGTAAAAATACTCTCCTTTGCAATTCGCAGACATCCCGTCAGAACAGCAAATTCCAGACTATCATTTGTTTTTAATACATTTTCAAAAAAATTGCGAAGTAGTAGCGCCATTTCATCGTAGTAACCATTTTGATTTGCCTTTGCAAGTGGAACATCATATTCATCAATTAAAACAATCACTTGCTGTCCAAAGTGAATTTCTAACAGTTCTGTCAACTCTTGAAGGCTACTTACAAGCGTGTCTTCTTCCATCTCTCGATCTAAAAGTTCACTAAAAAGTACTTTATCAACTGCTGTCAGTCTATCACTGTCCAGTAAAAACTGTACTCTTCTAGCCTCTCGGTTCACCAATTTGATCAACTGAGCCTTAGCCTTTGCATACGAATCTGCATGAATGCTCTTTAAGCTGATCGATACAACTGGATATTTTCCCATATGTTTTTCGCATAATTCATTATTTTTAGAAATAGAAAGACCTTGAAAAAACTTTGGATCGGTTCCAATCTCGAAGAAGTGCTGAAGCATACTCATATTCAGTGTTTTTCCAAAGCGGCGTGGTCTTGTAAACAAAGATACTTTATTTCTTCTGTTAAGAACTTGTTCGATTAATTGAGTTTTATCTACATAATAATACCCATGTCTTCTAATTTCCGCGAAATCCTCAATTCCTACCGGAAGTCTTAATTGCTCCATTTCTTAAACTCCTTTCCGATTACCGACACCATTATTTGTTTTATCTTTTTCTTCATACGTGCAAAAAGACTCCACGAGTCCGTGGAGTCTTCGTAACATATAAAAGCCATTCCCCTATTACAGATTTGCTCTAATTTCCTTCGGACGGAAACCACCCTCTGCTAATGCAGCGATGATCTCTTTCTTATGGCTCTCACCAAAGCTCTCCATGGTGATCTTTAACTCTACTGCGGCGCTTCTGTTTATGGTAATAAACTGATTGTGGTCAAGCTTAATGATATTGCCCTTTACCTGCGCGATAAGGGAAGCAACCTTTGCTAACTCGCCCGGCTTATCTGGAAGCAAACAGGATACGGAGAAGATTCTTCCTCTCTGAATTAATCCGTGCTGTACAACAGAGGACATGGTGATAACGTCCATGTTACCACCGCTTAAGATGGAAACGATCTTCTTGTTCTTTACATCAAGATGCTTGAGTGCTGCAACAGTCAGAAGTCCGGAGTTTTCTACAACCATCTTGTGATTCTCGATCATATCAAGGAATGCACCGATCAGCTCGTCGTCCGGTACGGTAATGATCTCATCTACATTTGCTTTAATATACGGGAACAGCTTATCTCCAGGAGTGCGCACTGCTGTACCATCTGCAATTGTGTTGACACTCGGAAGGCTTACAACATGATCAGCCTTTAAAGATTCCTGCATACAATTTGCACCTTCTGGCTCTACTCCGATAACCTTAATCTTTGGATTAAGCATCTTAGCTAATGTGGAAACACCTGTACACAGTCCGCCGCCGCCGATTGGGCAAAGAATGTAATCAACAGTCGGAAGCTCCTTTATAATCTCCATTGCGATGCTTCCCTGTCCACATGCAACATCCAGATCATTGAAAGCATGGATAAATGTATATCCATGTTCTTCTGCAAGCTTCAACGCATGCTCACATGCGTCATCATACACATCTCCGTACAGAACAACCTCAGCGCCATAGCTCTTGGTACGGTTAATCTTAATTAACGGTGTATTTGTCGGCATAACGATAACTGCCTTTGCGTTATACAGCTTTGCTGCGTAAGCAACACCCTGTGCGTGATTTCCTGCGGATGCAGTGATGATACCCTTTGCGCGATCCTCCTCACTTAAAGTGGAAATCTTGTAGTACGCACCTCTTACCTTGTAAGCTCCGGTGTACTGCATATTCTCAGGCTTGAAATAGACCTTATTTCCAGTCTGGTTTGAGAAATACTCGCTGTACTTTAATTTTGTCTCCAGTGTGACGCGGCTTACGATCTCACTGGCTTCCTCAAATTTCTCTAATGTCAATTCTTCCATTTTCTCATGCCTTTCTTTTCGCTTGTTGTGCGTTACTTGCTGCACTTTCTACTACATTGTACTACATTGTACTACATTTTATTGCTAGTTTTTCTGTTTTTTCCCGTTAGAGCTTTGGTGCTTTACTGCTCAGACGATGTGTCCTTGCGGTCAAACAATGCGGTGACAAACTGTTCGGAATTAAACTTCTGCAGATCATCAATGCGCTCGCCAACACCGATATATTTAACCGGAATGCCAAGCTCGGACTGGATCGCTACTGCGATTCCACCCTTTGCGGTTCCATCCATCTTTGTTAAGATGATACCACTAATATCAGCAACCTCCATAAACTGCTTTGCCTGAGAAAGTGCATTCTGACCAGTTGTGCCGTCAAGAACAAGAAGCGTCTCTCTGTATGCTTCCGGATACTCCTTGTCGATGATACGATTGATCTTTTTCAATTCTTCCATCAGGTTCTTTTTATTATGAAGACGACCGGCCGTATCACAAATTAAAACATCTGTATTTCTTGCCTTTGCTGCCTGAACAGCATCAAAAATAACTGCTGCCGGGTCGGAACCTTCCTTATGGGAAATAACACCAACATTTGCACGTTTTCCCCACTCTTCAAGCTGATCAATTGCAGCAGCACGGAAAGTATCAGCTGCTGCTAAGAGCACACTGTTTCCCTCTGCCTTTAACTGATCGGCCAATTTGCCAATTGATGTCGTCTTTCCAACACCATTGACACCGATGACAAGCACAACTGATTTTCTGTGCTCAAACTCGTAGGCATTTTCACCCAGATCCATCTGACGGCGGATACTGTCAATTAAAACCTCCTTGCACTCGTGAGGCTCCTTTAAATGAAGCTCTTTTACCTTCTGCTTCATATCTGTTAGGATTTTCTCCGTCGCATCAACACCTAAGTCGCCCATGATTAAAATTTCCTCGATTTCCTCATAGAAATCATCATCAATATCCGTAAAGCCTCTGAAAACAGAGTCAATTCCTGAAACAATGCTGTTTCTTGTCTTTGTCAAACCTTCCTTTAATCGAGCAAAAAAGCCTTTTTTCTTTTCTTCCATAGTCCACCTGCCTATCTATTTCTGTATTTGTTGATAATTACTTGTCGAGATCCTTTTCAATCAAGTTGACGCTTACGAGTGTGGATACACCCTTCTCCTGCATCGTGATACCATACAGGCGGTCAGCTGAAGTCATTGTTCCTCGTCTATGTGTAATTACAATAAACTGCGTGTTTGCCGTAAGCTTATGCAGGTAGTTTGCAAAACGGCCTACGTTAGAATCATCTAGCGCTGCCTCTATCTCATCAAGAAGACAAAACGGCGACGGCTTTAAATTCTGAATAGCAAACATAAGCGCAATTGCAGTAAGCGCCTTCTCGCCTCCGGAAAGCTGCATCATGTTCTGAAGCTTCTTGCCTGGCGGCTGTGAGATAATACGAATGCCGGCCTCTATCACATCCTCATCCTCAACAAGCTCAAGTGTACCTTTGCCGCCTCCGAAAAGTTCTTTGAAAACCCGGTCAAACTCAACGCGAATTTCCTCAAATTTTTCCTTAAACTGCTTTCGCATACCCTCATCAAGTTCTTCAATAACTTTCTGCAAAGTCTTCTCGGACTCAACAAGATCTTCGTACTGCGTCTTCATAAAGGTATAGCGCTCTGACACCTCTTTGAACTCATCAATTGCACTTACATTTACGCTTCCAAGTCCGCGTATGCTCTTTTTAAGTTCACCTATATGCTCTTTTAGCTCACTAAGCGGCCTATCACTTTTGGCTGCTGCCTTAGCATCACTAGGCCGAAGTTCATATTCTTCCCAAAGATACTCAGCAAGCTCGTCAAGGCGGCTCTCGAAGCGTTCCTTGTGGTTATTCATGCGAAGAAGGTCTCTGTCAAGAGCAGATAGTCTCGTTGAAAGCTCCTCTCTCTTTGCAAAAAAGCCTTTTAATGAATCATTGATATGATTTCTTCGCTCATTTACCTTTGACAGCTCTGCTTCCTTTTGCTGCACAGTCACCTCAAGTGCCTGCATCTGCTTTTGCACTTCATCGATTTGATCCGTTTTTTGTGCTACAGCATCTTCACATGCCAAAAAGACTGTTTTTAGTTCTTCCTGCTCTGTCTTTCGTTTATCTGCTTCCTGAGCAATCCGGCTTATATTAGCTAAAATAAATTGCTCCTGCTGCTTTAACTGCAGCTGCTTTGTGCCAAGCTCGGAAATTTCTTTTGTCAAATCGTCGCGCTGTTTCATCATCTCATCAACAAAGCTTTGATTTCTGTCTGCACTGTCTTTAGACTCATCACCAGCAGACTCAAGCTCCTTGATTGCACTTGCTACCTGCTCGAAGCTTGCTTTAATTCTCTCAAGCTTTCCTTCCTGCAAAACAAGTTCATTATTTAAATGCTCGCGGTCTTTTACAATTTCCTCAACGCGCTGCGTTGCTTCTCTTACTCGAAGACGTCCTTCCGTCTCCTTTAAGGTCAAATTTTGAATCTCATTTTGCTGTTTTTGAGTCTGCTGTGAGAGATTCACTACTTTCTTTTCTAATTCTTCAAAGGAAGATGACAACTTATTTAAGTTTTCTGTTTCCTTTTTTATTTTAATCTCAAGCTCTTCAAGCTCTCTATTTCGTCCCAGCAAGTTACTGCTGTTTTTAAAGGCACCACCTGTCATAGATCCGCCAGGATTTAACAGCTCTCCTTCAAGTGTAACAATGCGAAGGCTTCTTCTATACTTTGCTGAAACTTTCATTCCATGATCAATTGTATCGACAACGACAATTCTTCCCAGCAAAAATGACACCAATCTTTTGTACATATCTGATGTCTTAACAAGGCTGCTTGCCAGTCCAATCACGCCTGGCTCTTTTAATGCATCCTTTTGCGAAAACTCATCTCGCACCGTGATTGCATCAAGCGGCAAAAACGTAGCTCGTCCAAAACGGCCCTGTTTTAAATATTCGATCATGTGCTTTGCTGTCTGCTCGGTATCGGTAACAATATTTTGAATTGCACCTCCAAGCGCTGTCTCAATTGCAGTCTCATAACGCTTTTCTACATGAATTAAGTCTGCCACAACACCATGGATTCCTGGATTTTGCTTTTTGACCTCCATGATTTTCCTGATGCTGTTTCCATAACCCTCATAGCGCTCGGCAAGATTTCTAAGTGACTCTGCACGCGTAACAGAAACCTGATGAAGACGCCGCTGCTCGTAATACTCATTTTGCAGCTGCTCTTTTCGCTTTTGCTCCTTTTCTAGCAAATCTGAAAGTTCAACCTGTTTTTCTGTCAGCTCTGTTTTTTTCTGTGAGATTTCTTGGTATGCTGCCTGACACTCTTTTTCGCGTTTTTGCCAAATTGACTCATCTGTTTTACTCTCTAAGAGTCTGCGGTTCATCTGCGCCTGCTCAGTTTTTGCCTGTTCAAGAAGCGTCTGATATTTTTGCAGTTCTCCCACAAAGGAAGTTTTTTCATTTAACAGGGAAATCATCTTTCCCTGATCATCCTTTAATGCCTGCTGATATGAAGCAAGTCCATCCTGCACCTGAATAAGAACACTCTGTGCGCCGTCCTTTTTTGCCGTTATGTCATAGCTTTCGCGGCTGCATTCCTGACGCTTTTTTTGTTCCTCTTCTAATTGTGCTTCATATTCCTTCTGCTCTTTCTCAAGCACTTCCATACGCTGTGACGTATGAGTACGCCGTAAATATTCGGTATTGATCTGTTCCTTCAATACATTAACGGCACCCTCTTTTTCCTGACGATTTGTCTGGCAGTCACTAATTTCATCGCGAAGTGCACTGATCTGAGCATCAAGACTATTCAGGCTATCCTGCTGTCTTTCATACTTTGCTTTTAATGCTTCACTGCTTCTATTTGTATCTTCGTAGTCTCTTGTCGTAATTGCAAGATTTTTTTCAAGAGCTGCCAAATCACTCTCTGTCTTTGTACTCTCTACAGCATATGCATCAATATCATATTGTTTTAATTCATCGCGAAGTCTCAGATATTCCTTTGCTGATGCTGCCTGCTTTTCAAGTGGTCCAACCTGCCTTGAAAGCTCTGACATAATATCGCTTAGACGAACCATATTTGCCTGCTCGCTCTCAAGCTTTTTCTTTGCTGCCACCTTACGGCGCTTAAATTTTACAATACCTGCCGCCTCATCGAACAGCTCACGGCGATCCTCTGGTTTACCGCTTAAAATCTTATCAATCTGACCCTGTCCGATAATGGAGTATCCTTCTTTTCCAATACCTGTATCATAGAAAAGCTCCGTGACATCCTTTAATCGGCACTGTGTTCCATTCAGACGGTACTCACTTTCTCCTGAACGATAAATACGTCTTGATACAGTAACTTCATTATAATCAAGATTTAGATGACGGTCTGAATTATCAAATGTGATTGCCACACTCGCATAGCCCTGTGGCTTTCTGTTTTGCGTACCTGAAAAGATGACATCCTGCATATTTGCACCACGAAGCTGCTTAGAGCTTTGTTCTCCAAGCACCCAGCGCACAGCATCGGCGACGTTGCTCTTTCCACTTCCGTTTGGCCCGACAATACAGGTAATTCCATTATGGAATTCAAACAGCGTCTTGTTTGCAAATGACTTAAAGCCCTGCACCTCAATACTTTTTAAATACATAAAAGATTATTCTCATTTCTAACGTTATGCGTTTGTTTTCTTAAGCAGCAGAATAGTCTCATAGGCAGCCAGCTGCTGAGCACCCTTTTTAGTATGACCCACTCCGACACCATATGCCTTCTCGCCAATCTTTGCCTGCATGCGGAACTTTTTATCATGATCCGGACCTTCTTCTGCAAGCAGCTCATATGACAATGGCTCGTTAAAGTCTCTTTGAACGATCTCCTGAAGGATAGTTTTGCTATCGTAAAAGAGTTTTTTATTTTCCAAATCGTTTAATACAAAACGGGTAATAAATTCTTTTGCATTAGCAAATCCACCATCCAGATAAATGGCACCAATTAACGCTTCCATTGCATCAGATGTGATTGATGCGCGAAGTCTTCCACCTGTGGAGTCCTCTCCATTGCCAAGACGAAGATATTTTCCTAGAGAAATAGCTTCTGCACACATTGCTAATGACTGCTCACAGACAATGCTGGCACGAAGCTTTGTCAGCTCTCCTTCCGGATATTCATTATAATTGTGAAATAAATAATCACTTGATACGAGTTCCAACACAGCATCCCCCAAGAACTCCAGACGCTCGTTGTCATGTCTCTTTCCTGCATAATGCTCGTGCGCATAGGAGCTGTGCGTCAAAGCAAGTTCTAACAGCTTCGGATCCTGAAATGTATATCCGACTGTTTTTTCTAATTCACCCATAATTCCTCCTCACAATTAAAAGACAGAGCCGCAAGGATCTACCTCGCAGCTCATGTACCGTTTTCATTTTACGCCATCGTATCATTAATTAATTCGTACACATCGCCAACAGTTGCCAGATTTTTGCTTTCGAGCTCTTCCTGAGGAACTGTAATTCCCAGTTCATCCTCGATTCCCATAATAATCTCAACCGCGTCCAATGAATCAGCTCCGAGATCCTCAAGCAATCTCGTGTCCATTGTAATTTCGTCCTCCTCGACATCTAAAACCTCAGCAATAATTTTCTGCAGTGTTTCAAATTCCATACAAGTCACCCTTTCTTAATACCTTCTTTTTTAATTTTTGTTCTTACACACTCAGACTTTTTTCTATCTTTGCGGCAATATCTGCCTCAGTAAAGGATACACACTGCTCAATTGCAGTTGTAACTTCCTTTGCTTTTGAACTTCCATGAGCCTTTACTACAAGACCCTTTAATCCCAGAAGCGGCGCTCCGCCGTACTCACTGGCATCAAATTTTTTCACTACGCCCTTTAATGAAGGCTTTGCAAGAAGACCACCGATCTTTCCTGCCGTTGTAGACAGCATAGCGCTCTTGATCTCTTTAATCAATGCACTTCCAACACCCTCATACAGTTTTAAAATGACATTTCCAACAAATGCCTCACAAACCAGCACATCACATGGACCATACGGAATATCTCTCGCTTCAACATTTCCGATGAAGTTGATGTCTGAACATTCTTTTAATAATGGATAAGTCTCTTTTACGAGTGCATTTCCTTTTTCCTCTTCAGCACCAATATTGACAATGCCGACTCTCGGATTTTTAATACCCATCACATGTTCTGCATAGATGGAACCCATCTTTGCAAACTGTACCAGCTGTTCTGCTCGCGCATCTACATTAGCACCACAGTCTACTAAAAGCATGGCTCCGTTTACAGTCGGGATAACCGGTGCAAGCGGTGCTCTTTTCACACCCTTGATTTTTCCTGCAATCAGCTGACCGCCGACTAATACAGCTCCTGTGCTTCCGCAGGAAACAAATGCATCTGCCTTCTGCTCTTTTACAAGCTTAAGTCCGACAACAAGTGAAGAATCCTTCTTAGTACGAACCGACTCCACAGGCGGTGCGCCAGTTTCGATCACCTCAGATGCCGGCACAATCTCAAGTCTTGACTTGTCATAAGTAAGTCCCTCTAATGCCTTATTTAAGTCATCCGGACGACCTGTCAGAAGTACCTTTATGCTGCTGTTTTTATTAATGGCATCTACTGCGCCCTGCACCATACAGGCAGGAGCGTTATCGCCTCCCATACCATCTACTGCTACTGTAATCATTCTTTTTCTTCCATTCTTGTTAATTCACAGGGGAGTTTTCTATCCCAGTATCATAATATACGATTCTGTATCAGAAATCAAGAACTTTTTCGGACATTGCTTTGAAAGACCTGCTCCAAGTGTCCGTCTCGTGAAATCCATTTACCTTCTGGATTTACTATAACAAAAAGAGCGTACAGTCCGAAAACTGTACGCTCCATTCAAATTTTTAATTAGTCCTCAACAGAAACGATCTCTCTCTTGTTATAAGAACCACAAGCCTTGCAAACTCTATGCGGCATCATAAGAGCACCACACTTGCTGCACTTTACCAGATTGACAGCGCCCATCTTCCAGTTTGCTCTACGCTTATCTCTTCTAGCCTTAGAAGTTTTATTCTTTGGACAAATAGACATGTTTTACACCTCCTTAATTAAAGCTTTCACAGCCTGCCATACACATCCTGGCAGGCAGGATGTGACTACTGTATCAGGAATCCGTACGATTATTCTTGGCGAATATCTCACGGATAATTGACATTCTGGGATCTAACTCTGTACGATCACAATTGCAGGTCTGGTGATTTAAGTTTACTCCGCATTTTGGGCATACACCCTTACAGTCCTCTCTGCAGAGCACCTTATCCGGAATATCCGTCATCATTTCATCCAAAACCATACCATCTACGTCCAGATGATACCCGTCAATGTAGGATTGCTCATCCAACTGTGCGATACGCTCCTCTGCTGACGCATTAGCATCTACGTTTCTCTCAAAGTCAAGATCCATAGGTACCTTTACGCTATCCAGACAGCGGTCACATGGCATCTCTAAAACAAGAGATACCTTAGCCGTTATCGCAATCTTCCTGTCTCCCTCATGTGTAAGCCTCAGCTCAACTGGCTGCTTACTTACAATCGGATACTTCTTACGCTTCCAGATGACCTCTGACATTTCAAGGGGAACCTCATATGTCTTTACAGTACCATCCACAGTAAAAAGCTCAGACATGTTAATTACCATAGCAGACCTCCTCACAGGCTGAACCCGTGTCAAGTATTTTTACATGACACTTTACGCACACTCGTACATTATATAGTTTTCACTACCATTTGTCAACTGTTTTCTTAGACTTTTTTTATTTCATCTGTGCCTGTACAGCGGTGATTGCAACAACGCCTACAATGTCATCTGCAAAACAACCTCTTGACAGATCGTTTACAGGTGCACCAATACCCTGTGTAACTGGGCCATATGCCTCTGCCTTTGCCAGTCTCTGAACCAGCTTATAGCCGATATTTCCAGCATCAAGGTTCGGGAAGATCAGTACGTTTGCCTGTCCAGCAACGGTGCTGTCTGGAGCCTTAGAAGCTGCTACAGACGGAACAAGTGCTGCATCTAACTGAAGCTCGCCATCAACGTCAAGCTCTGGATACTGCTCTTTTGCAATCTTGGTAGCCTCTACAACCTTTGTTACAAGATCATGCTTTGCACTTCCCTTTGTGGAATGAGACAGCATAGCAACCTTTGCCTTCTTTCCGGTCAGCTGCTCGAAGGACTCTGCGGAGGATGCTGCAATTGCTGCTAACTCTTCCGGATTCGGATCCTGGTTCAAACCACAATCACCAAATACAAATACGCCGTCCTCACCATACTCGCAGTTCGGAACAATCATTAAGAAGAATGCGGATACTAACTTGCAGCCTGGCTTTGTCTTGATGATCTGCAGACATGGACGAAGTGTGTTAGCTGTAGAATGGCATGCACCTGATACCATACCGTCAGCATCACCAGCCTTGATCATTAAGCATCCATAGTATGCATAATCAGACAGTGCCTGCTTTCTTGCTTCTTCCTTAGTCAGACCCTTCTTCTTTCTTAACTCAACGAACAGATCCAGATACTCCTCGGTCTTCTCATATGTAGCTGGGTCGATGATGGTAGCGCCAGTTACGTCATAGCCCTTTCCGTACTTTTCAACTTCTTCTGGGCTTCCTAAAATGATCAGGTTTGCAAGACCTTCCTTTAAGATCTTCTCAGCTGCCTCCCATGTTCTGGTATCCATAGACTCCGGCAGAATAATTGTTTTCTTATCGGCCTTTGCTTTTGCCTTAATCTCATCAATAAATCCCATGATACTTTAATTCTCCTTTCATTCTTCGGACGCGCTTTTCGCGCTGTCTTTCTTTTATCAATTATAGTACAATCCTTAATCTTAGGCAAGATAGGATTTTCCATATTTTGTTTCTTTTACGGTACAAAAGTTGCTGTTTTAATCTTTTTATCGTATACTATAAAAAACAGAGAAAGGCTTATTTTATTTTTTATGCAAACAGTTGGAATTATCGCAGAATATAATCCCTTTCATAAGGGTCACGCTTACCAGATTGAAGAAGCTAAAAAAGCAGCAAACGCTGATTTTGCCGTTGTCGCTATGAGTGGAAATTTCGTGCAGCGCGGTGCTCCCGCTATTATTGATAAATATACGCGCACTAAAATGGCATTAGAGGGCGGCGCTGATCTTGTGCTTGAACTGCCTGTACCTTTTGCAACAGCTGCTGCCCCTATATTTGCATCAGCAGGTGTCTCGCTTCTTACGCGTCTTGGATGCGTTGATGCACTATGTTTTGGAAGTGAATCCGGCAATATTGATTCTTTGATTACGGCAGCACACACATTGCAGGAAGAACCCCCTGAATATAAAGTACTTTTACAGCGCTTTTTAAAGGAAGGAAACAGCTATCCAAAAAGTGTACAGCTAGCGATGAACTCTATGGGTAATTTGCTTACAGCCTCACCGAATGATACGCTTGGTGTTGAATATATAAAAGCACTTCTTGCATCTGGCAGTACAATGAAGCCATTTGCTGTAAAAAGAGAAGGCAATGACTACCATGATACAAAACTCTCCTTAGGCTTTGCAAGTGCGTCTGCCATACGAAGTCAAATTGAATGTGAATCAGCTTCTTCTATTTCGTCACTTTCAGCTTTTCTTCCTGAAACCTCCTTTTCTTTGATGGAAAAGGCTTTTAGTCATACATTTCCAATCACAGAGGATGATTTTTCGCTTGCACTTGGCATGATAATAAACGCTGGTCAAATGACAAATGGAATGGATCTTTTACATGCAGCTGAGATGACACCTGAACTGTATGATCGCATACAACGCATACTTTGTACAGGACAAGCCTTTACATTTAGTGAGCTTGCCCAAAATCTTAAAACAAAAAACATTACACGTGCTCGGATAAACCGTGCACTGCTCCACTGTCTGCTTTCTATAAGCCAGGATGATATGGAACTTTTTCGTGCATCTGACTTTTGTTTATATGCACGCATTCTTGGTTTTAAGAGTAATGCTTCTTCACTTCTAAAGGCAGTTAAAAATAATGCAAACATTCCTGTAATAACAAAGCTTGCTGATGCAAAAAACAAGCTCGATGAAACAGGAAATAAAATCCTGTCCCATGAGCTTGCCTCTTCATTTCTTTACCGCCAGGCTGTCTGGTGTAAATTTCATAAAACTTTGCCGGATGAATTTCGTGCCGGCATAGTCATCATATAAGCTGTCTTATTTTTGTTTTCTTTCATAACAGCGAAAATCATAAATAAGATCAAAATATGTCTGTTCATCACTGACATCTGTCAATGACCACTCGTTAGGCGAAATTTCTGGAAAGAACGTGTCTGCCTCATACACATAATCAATACGCGTCAAATGAATGCGGTCTGCATATGGCATAAATGCTTGATATACACTCTCACCGCCTATTATGTAGACATCCTCACTGCGGTACTTTTTGATTTCTTCTAGTACCGCTTCGACGCTATGACAGATGACTGCACCCTTGCACTTATAGTTTTTATTACGTGTCAGTACAATGTTTGTGCGTCCTTCAAGCACACGTCCGCCTGGAAGGCTCTCCAGAGTTTTTCGTCCCATGACAACGACCTTTCCGATCGTTTCCTTTCGAAACAGCTGCTGATCAAATGGAATCGTAACAAGGAGCTTTCCCTTATAGCCAATTCCATTTTTCTTATCTGCTGCGACAATCATATTCATAGATTTTTTACTACCTTTATTTTAATTAATTCTTAAAGCTGTGGATCGGTGCCGGAATACGTCCGCCTCTGTTGATAAACGCACTGCAGTCCTTTGTATTAACTGGCATGATTGGTGCATAGCCAAGCAGACCGCCGAATTCTGCTGTATCGCCTACCTTTTTGCCGATAACAGGAATTACACGTACTGCTGTTGTCTTCTGATTTACCATACCGATTGCTGCCTCATCTGCAATAATACCTGAGATTGTGGCTGCACTTGTATCTCCAGGAATAGCAATCATATCAAGACCAACGGAGCAAACACATGTCATAGCCTCAAGCTTTTCGATGCACAGACTTCCATTTGTAGCTGCCTCGATCATGTTGCGGTCCTCACTGACTGGAATAAATGCTCCACTTAATCCACCAACATAGGAAGATGCCATGATGCCGCCCTTCTTAACCTGATCATTTAACATTGCAAGTGCTGCTGTTGTTCCCGGTGCACCTACTTCCTCTAAGCCAATCTCCTCTAAGATCTCCGCTACACTATCGCCAACTGCCGGAGTCGGTGCAAGTGACAGATCGATGATTCCAAACGGAATTCCAAGTCTGCGGCTTGCTTCCTGTGCAACAAGCTGTCCTACTCTTGTAATCTTAAATGCAGTCTTCTTGATAGTCTCACAAAGCACCTCAAAATTCTGACCGCGCACCTGTGAAATTGCGTGCATTACAACACCAGGGCCACTTACTCCGACATTGATAATTGCATCTGCCTCTGTCACACCATGGAATGCACCTGCCATAAATGGGTTATCATCTGGTGCATTGCAAAATACAACAAGCTTTGCACATCCTAAGGAATCCTGATCCTTTGTATACTCAGCTGCCTCTTTTACGATATTTCCCATTAAACGAACTGCATCCATATTGATTCCTGTCTTTGTTGAACCAATATTGACTGAGCTGCACACACGCTCTGTTACAGCAAGTGCCTTCGGGATTGAACGAATTAACAGCTCCTCTGCCTTTGTCATACCCTTGCTTACAAGTGCAGAATAACCGCCAAGGAAGTTTACGCCAACCTCCTTTGCTGCTCTGTCGAGTGATTTTGCAATCTCAACAAAATCATCCGTTGTCTTGCACGCTGCACTGCCGACAAGAGCGATTGGCGTTACGCTGATTCGCTTGTTTACAATCGGGATTCCATATTCTTTCTCGATATCTTTTCCGGTAGACACAAGATTTTTTGCCAGTGTTGTAATTTTGTTATATACATTCTCACAGACCTTTTCAACAGAACTGTCAATGCAGTCTAACAAGCTGATACCCATCGTAATGGTACGCACATCAAGCTTCTCCTGTGTAATCATATTGTTGGTCTCATTTACCTCAAACATATTTATCATAGGAATTTACCTCTTTCTTGTTTGTGAATTATAGTAGATACAATGCCTACGAACGGGTCTCAAGGTCACAAGATTCCTCGTGCAAGCACAATCAACTTGTGACTTTTCGACCCTGGCATTTCAAATTCTGTGCATTTTTGTGAAGATTTCTTCCTTCTGGCAATGAACCTCTACGCCAAGCTTCTTGCCAATCTCCTCAAGCTCTGTTACAACATCAATAAAGTTTTCTTCGACAGCACTGATATCAACAATCATCATCATATTGAAGTATCCCTGTACGATTGTCTGGGAAATATCTAAGATATTTACCTTCTTCTCTGCCAGATAAGTACAGATTCCTGCAATAATACCTACTGTATCTTTTCCTATTACTGTGATAACTGCTTTTGTCATTTTTAATTCCTGCCTCTCTTATTTTTATTTTATTTTAAGGTCAAAATATTATTTGACCTTAACTTATTAGCTATATGTAAATTACATCAGACATCGCATCGCGCCTTGCGACTGTGATTGGAAAATCGCCTGAATTATATGGATTTTCACTCATGTTCACTTCACAGCATACAGTCTCATACGCAAGCTCGGCATAATTGTTTTCCTTGCTCAAATGGCCTAACACAATATGCTTCATTCCATCGTGAAGCAGTTCATTTAATAAATGACCTGCCGCTTCATTGGAAAGATGACCCTTCTGACCAAGAATCCTGCGTTTTAATGGAAATGGATACGGACCTGCCTCAAGCATATGCACATCATGATTTGCTTCAAGCAAAACTGCATCCAGACCAAGCAGATGATTAATTGTATACTGGCTGTACACACCAAGATCTGTGACAACTCCTACTGAATGACCCTCTGCCTCTGCGCGGTAGCCCACTGGATTGGCTGCGTCATGACTGTTTGAAAATGGTGTTACAGTAAAATCCCCTACTACAATCTGCTCATCGGCACGTACTGGGCGATACAAATCAGGATCTATTTCCTTTTTTACATCCATGCGCTCAATTGCCTCAAGCGTCTCTTTTGTGCCATAAAGCGGCACATGATGCTTTTTTGAAAAAACGCGAATGCCGCTTATGTGATCACTATGCTCATGTGTAATCAACACACCGGCAAGCTCATCTGGCTTAATACCAAGTTCCTGTACTCCGGTATCTATTCGCTTACAGCTGATTCCTGCGTCCACCAAAAGATGCGTGTGATCTGTGCCTATATAGGTACAGTTTCCGCTGCTTCCACTGGCTATACTGACAAATCTCATAATTTCTTCTTATGCCTTTCTTACTTGAGCCACCGTACCTGTCCCCAATGGCTCTATAAGCCATTGTAACAAGCCGTCATGCAAAAGTCAATTGTTTTGTTGCCTATACGAAAGCCCTTCGGTGCAATGGTTTCGTCAATCTATGGCAATGATTCTCCATCATTTTGTGCTTTTCAGATATTTTTTCTTATTTTATTTCATGGTACAATTCCAGATATAAGTAATAATGTAACTTTTCAAATTTAAGGGAGGTATTTTTTATGAACTGGAATCCAACATGGATCTGCCCTGCAAATGATCTGGGCGATCCCGCTGCCGTTTTTGGCACATCTTTCGTCTTTGAAAAAAAGATTACACATGCAAATTTGACAATAACTGCCATGGGTGTGTATGAGGCTAGATTAAATGGCAGACGTGTCGGTCAATTTGTTATGGCTCCAGGCTGGACAAGCTATCACAAACGCCTGCAATATCAGGAATATGATATCACTGATCTTCTGACAAACGGTAAAAATGAAATTGAGGTTGCTGTTGGAAAGGGCTGGTATAGAAGTCCGCTTCCTGGATGGCTTGGCTGTGCATATCAGGATGAGCTTCGCTCTCGCCCATGTGGCCTTGCTGCACAGATTACACTTACCTTTGAAGACGGCAGCAGCAAAATCTTATCTACTAATGAAAGCTGGAAGGTTTCGGACGGTCCTGTACGTTTCTCTGAAATTTATGATGGAGAAATTTATGATTCAGCAAAGACTCCGTTGCTTGATCAGCCAGTTACCATATTTGATGGGCCAACAGATACATTGATTTTGCAGCAGGGTGAGGAAGTTTGCGAGCAGGAACGCCTCGCTGTAAAGAAAGTATTTGTTACTCCAAATGGAGAAACTGTTCTTGATTTTGGTCAAAACATGACCGGCTATGTAGAGCTATTTGTAAACGCAAAGGCTGGTGACTGTGTAGACCTTTCTTTTGCCGAGGTAATGGATAAAGAGGGTAACTTCTATACAGAAAATTATCGCGGTGCAAAAGCACAGTATCACTATATCTGTAGTGATGGTGTACAAACCTGGCATCCATCACTTACTTTCTATGGTTTTCGATATATTCGCATCAATGACTTCCCAGGCGGCATTGACTGCGTAAAGCCTGAAAATTTCACAGCTATCACAGTTCATTCTAATATGAAACGAACTGGATTTTTAAGCAGTTCAAATACTCTGCTAAATCAGCTGTTCTCTAATATTATATGGGGACAAAAGGGTAATTTTTTAGATGTTCCAACTGACTGCCCACAGCGCGATGAGCGTCTTGGCTGGACTGGTGATGCACAAGTTTTTGTACGCACCGCCTGCTTAAATTATGATACTGAAAAATTCTTCACAAAATGGCTGGCTGATCTGGCATCTGATCAGCACGATGATGGCTATGTTGGTCATGTTATCCCAGATCTTTTACAAAATCCACATGCCAGCAGTGCATGGGGTGATGCTGCTGCCATATGCCCATGGCAGGTTTATCTGGCATTTGGCAACAAGCAAATTTTAAAGAACCAATATCAGAGTATGAAAAAATGGATTGATTATATCACTTCCACTACCACCACAAAATATCTCTGGACAGGAGGAACACATTACGGTGACTGGCTTGGTCTTGATGCACCATCTGGCAGCTATAAGGGTTCAAGCAATGAAGACTTTATTGCCTCTGCCTTCTACGCTTATTCGACAAGCCTTGTAATTCAGGCTGGAACCGTACTCGGAGAGGATGTCAGTGAACTAAGTACACTTTATGAAAATATTGTAAAAACCTTCCAAAAAACATGGCCAAAATATCATACACAAACTGAATGTGTATTAGCTGCTCACTTTAAACTGGCAAAAGATTGTCAGGCAGCAGCTGATCAGTTAGCTGATATGGTTCGTGCCTGCGGTACAAAGCTTCAAACCGGATTTGTCGGTACTCCTTACTTGCTGCATGTATTAAGTGATTATGGTCACACTGATCTGGCATGGGATTTACTTCTTCGAACTAAATATCCATCCTGGCTGTATCCAGTCACAAAAGGAGCTACCACCATCTGGGAGCACTGGGACGGCATTATGGAAGACGGAAGCTTCTGGAGCAAGGATATGAACTCTTACAATCATTATGCTTATGGCTCCGTTGCTGACTGGGTTTACGGTGTTGCAGCCGGCATTCTTCCAAGAAAGGATGCACCTGGCTATGCCAAAGTTACAATTGCACCACATCCAGATAAGCGTCTTGACTGGCTGCGCGCCGAATTAGACACCCGCCATGGCCATATCAGCTCCTTCTGGACAAAGGAAGATGATTCCTGGCGCTATGAGATTACCGTACCAGTCGAAGCAGACATTGTAATTGATGGTGTATGTCATAGTGTACGGGCTGGATCTTACTGCTTCTACAGCGATCAGAAAAACGCTTAATATTCAAACTTGTACAAAAAATACCCACATACTTTCCAAAATAAAATAGGAAGTATGTGGGTATCGCATTTGTTTCAAAATGCTGTATTTATCTGTATTTTTTCATCTGTCGTTCAATCTGTGCCTTCGTCTCCTCTATGCTGTGACTGTTATCTATTACAACACGGCACTCTGCACGAAACTGCGCATCACTTTTTTGTCTTGCAATAGTCTGGATGCAGCGCTCTTTGCTGTAGCCTCTTGACTCCATGATACGTTTAATACGTGTCTGCTCATCAGTGTAAATATACCATACATCATCGCAAAGCGGGATCAGATGACCTTCTGAGAGAAGCGCAGCCTCAATCACAATCAGCGCATCTGGCTCTTTGTCGCGTATTTCCTTGATCATCCACTCAATACGTACTCTTACATTTGGATGAGTAATCGCATTAAGGCGAAGCGTCTCAAGCGGATTTGAAAATGCTGTTGCTGCCAGTTTTTTTGTATCAATCGTCTGATCTTCATTTAAAATTTCTTTTCCAAATGCATTAACGATATTGACATAATTAGCCTCTCCCGGCTGCATAAGCTCTCGTCCGACCTCATCAGCTAAAATTAATTTTGCATTATACTCTTTTTCTAGGATTGCAAGCACCGAAGACTTTCCGGCGCCGACACCTCCTGTTATTCCAAGAATCATTATTATTCTCCCTTACTTTGTTTCGTACCAGCTATTCCCCACAGACACAGACACTTCAAGCGGCACGCGAAGATTCGCTGCTGACTGCATCTGCTCAACAAGAAGTGTCTTAACTGCCTCACACTCCGCTGTTGGTACCTCTAGCAGCAGCTCATCATGCACCTGAAGGACGATTCTTGACTGCAGTTTTTCTTCTTTTAGACGTTTATTTACTTTTGTCATTGCAATTTTCATAATGTCAGCTGCCGTTCCCTGAATAGGTGAATTCATCGCAATTCGCTCTCCAAACTGACGCTGCATATAGTTGGAAGATTTAATTTCTGGTATTGGACGTCTTCGTCCAAACATTGTCGTGACATACTCATTTGTATGACCCTGCTCTACCATACGATCAAGGAAGGCCTTGATTCCAGGATAGGCATTGAAATAGTGCTCAATATATTCCATCGCTTCCTTGCGTGAAATACTTAAATCCTCACTAAGACCAAACGCACTAATTCCATAAACAATTCCAAAATTAACAGCCTTTGCATTTCGGCGAAGCTGCGGTGTAACTTCTTCAAGCGGAACATGGAATACCTGGGAAGCTGTCAGTGCATGAATATCCTGTGCACTGCGGTATGCCTCAATCAGTCTCTCATCACCAGACATGTGAGCAAGCACACGAAGCTCAATCTGCGAATAGTCAGCATCAATAAATACACATCCATCCTTTGGCACAAAAACCTTGCGGATGGCTCTGCCTAACTCCATGCGAACTGGAATATTTTGAAGATTTGGCTCTGTGCTGCTGATGCGGCCTGTTGCCGTGATCGTCTGGTTAAATGTTCCATGTATACGGCCATCCTGTGCAATACATGAAGCAAGACCCTCTGCATATGTCGATTTTAATTTTGTCAGCTGACGATATGACAATACTTTTTCTACAATTGGATAATCTGTTGACAGCTTCTCTAACACTTCTGCTGCAGTCGAATATCCGCTCTTTGTCTTCTTTGCACCTGGAAGCTTTAAATCCTCAAACAGCACTTCTCCAAGCTGTTTTGGAGAAAGAATGTTAAACTCTTTTCCTGCAAGTGCATAAATTTGAGACTGAAGTGATTCAATTTCTCCAGTTAAATCCTCTCCATAGCTTTTAAGTGCTTCTTTTTGCACAGCGATCCCTGTCTGCTCCATGCGGCAAAGATCAAAAACAACTGGCATCTCGATATCTTTATACAGCGCGCTCATATCCTCTTCTTCGAGCTGTTTTTCAATAACAGGACCACAAAAAAGTGCTGCCGCTGCCTGATGACACACATACGCATCAAATGATGGCTGCATTGATGCCATCTCCAATACTGTCTTTCCAAACAAATCCTGGTAGGACGGCAGTTCCTTTGATGCATAAGTTCCTGCAATCTTTTCAATAGGATAGCTTCCCATAAGAGGATCCAGCAAATATGCTCCTATTGAAACATCACGAAGCGACTGATGATAAAAGGCATCAACACCCTGTGGCTTATGATCTGTCATATAATGAAGGAACTGCTTTGCATCAGGTACATACATTGTCTTGCAGGAGGCTGCCAGTTCATCAGCAAAACCTGTCAAAAGATCTTTTGTGATAAAATTGATTACTGGAAAATAATATCCCTTTGTCCCTGCTGCCACTGCCATTCCTACAATATTATCCTTCGTTCCTGCAAATGAAAGACCAAGCGTTTTTTCTTTTTTGAGCGCACGAATCACTTCAAAGCTTTCATTCATATCCTCTACGCGCTCAAGCTCAAGAGTTTCAAATACAGATGGCTGCTCTTCTTCATCAAAATCAAGACGTACACTATGAAATTCAAGGCGATCAAGCTCCTTTTGGGCAGCTGCCTTGTCAATATGAGTACGAAAATGCTCAAGCGGCTCTGTAATCGGAATGTCTGTCTTGATTGTTGCAAGCTTCTCACTTAAAAAAGCAGCTTTTTTTCCAACAAGCTCTGTATCACTTTCCTTTAATAAGTAAGCAAGCGGTGAACGCTTTAAATCAAGCTTTTCCTTCCAATATTCCTTAATCGCCTTCTCGCCGGCCTTGTCCAGATTATCAATTGCCTCATATAGCTTTTCAACAGTACCATACTCTTTAATCAACTTTACAGCAGATACAGCTCCTACACCTGGCACACCAGTTATATTGTCTGATTTATCACCTGCTAATCCCTTTAAAGAATTAACATGGCACGGCTCAATTCCAAATTCTTCCTTCACCAGCTGTGGATTAAACGGAAACACGCGATCCGGGATTTCCATATCTTCTTTTTTCATATGATATTTATCAAAAATTTCCTGTGTCTTTTCAGCACTTGAATGCATTAGCCACAATGTAGTATTGTCTGTTACAAGCTGAAGATAATCATTATCCTTTGTCAAAATTTTGACTGGAAGCTGTGATTCAAATTTTTTCGCCATGGAACCACATAAATCATCTGCCTCAAAGTGCTCATCCATAAGCTGGCAGATTCCCATATTTGCAAGAACCTCCTGGCAAAGCGCAAACTGCTCCCTTAATGGCTCTGGAGTCTCAGAGCGATTGCCCTTATAATCTGCGTAAAGTTCACGCCTAAATGTATCTCTTGTCAAATCCCATGCCACAGCCAGATACGCCGGCTTTTGTTCTTTTATTATTTTAAACAGGTATCTAAGGAAGCCAAATATGCCATTTGTATAAACTCCCTTCGAGGTCATCATAATTTTATGATACCATGCCTCTTTTTCCTCCTGCTTTTTCGCATACAAAATCTCTCTTGGCAAGTTGCCAAAGTACTGCGTCGACAGCAGGCTCGAGCCGTCTATTAACAGCAAATAGTCTCCCATGTTCCCTCCTAAAATTTTTATGATGTATCCACGAATTGCTCCGTTGCTATGCAACTTTCGCAATTCTAAAAACATTCGGATTCGCTGATTTTCCTTGAAAATCGCTGCATCCTCATGTTTTTGCGGGTCCCAAGCTCAAAAACCTAATCGTGCAAGCACGAACGGCTTTTGGAGCTTTTGACCCTGGTATCATTTCATTTAAAACCAACGCATGATCTGCAGCATAGATACAGCTGCCGCTGCAACTGTTGCTGCTGTCAATGCAATATGATGAAGCCACTGAATAAACAGACCTGCACGAACCTGTCTGGCCACTTGGCTCATATCATGCTCAAACTGCTGCTTTAAGTTATATGTCTTAAAGCGATCCTGATCCATTCCGTCAATTGCAGTACGAACCGTATAATAAATTTCCAGATCCTCTCTGCAGCCGGAACATTCTTTTATATGCTTCAAAAAATGATCGGTCTCCTCCAATGAAAGAGCACCCTCCAAAAAAGGAACCATCATACGGTTCGCAGTTTTACAGTCCAAACAATCCCCTCTTTTCTGTCAGGCAATGACGTATTGCAAAAACGCCTCCATCTGGTCCTTTTCACTAAACTTAGCAATATACATCTGGTCGCCCATGCCTTGCGCAAGCACAGCCGGCATACGGTCACTCATTGTGATATTTGCACGGTAACGGGACAAAATCTCATTGTGAGCATTCTTATGCGGATTACAATCGCGTCTTCCAACATAGATGCAATAGAACTTATCTGCATACTCAGACAAAGTACAGCGATCAAACGCGATCATATCTGCCCAGATCTTATACACATTTGTACTGTTTGCATAATTAAGCATATCTGGTGTAAAACCACCGCTCGGACGCATATTGACTTCAAGCGCAATTATTTCACCCTTGTTTGCAACACCCGGCATGTCCTTATTCAGACGGAAAAACTCAAAATGAATAAAACGGCTCTTTACATCAAATGCTTTTACGCATCGTCTTCCTGCATCGCGCACATCATCTGGCAGCTGCTTTTCTATGTAAAAATAAGCATCTGCCTTATTATTTACAATATCCATAATGGACACAGGAGTCACATTTCCAGATTCAAAAAGAACATCTCCCTTGCTATTGATGATCGCATCATAGGAACAGATTGTACCATCTACATACGGTTCTGCTAAATATCCTTCTCTGTCTGTTTCTGCAAAAAATTGATCAAGCTCCTGATCATTTGAGATGCGATAAGTATTTTGTGCACCAACACCATTATCTGGCTTTACTACAATTGGATAGCCATACTTTGCTGCAAAAGAAAAGCAGCCTTCGCGAGAGCCAATTTTGTAGCACTCCACTGCCGGAACACCTGCCTTTTTGTAATATTCCTTCATGTGCTTCTTGGACTTAAAAGTCTCAATCTCATTTAGCTGAAAACCACTGGTGATATGAAAATCTGTGCGCAGTCTGGCATCCTGTGTCAGCCAGTACTCATTATTGCTCTCAAGCCAATCAATACGGCCATATTTAAAAGTGAAATAAGCGACTGCGCGCATCATCTGATCATAGTTTTCCATGGACTCTACCTTATAATACTCGGTAAGTACATTTTTTAGGCTATATGGCAAGGAATCATAGGCACTGTCACCGATTCCTAAAACATTTACTCCGTTGTTCTTCAGCTCCGCACAAAAATGGTAATAGTTGGTTGGAAACTGAGGCGATATAAAAATAAAATTCATAAAGATGTCCTCCCAAAGTTGTTGCAGTTCACGCATAGTATACGTCAAACTTTTTCGATTTGCAAGTAATGATTCCTTTTGCCAATTCTGGAAGTTCTGGCTTAGTAATACCATACCAAAAGTCCTTTAGTCTTGCTGCCATCTCGCGAAACTCTCTGTACAATTGCCCGCGGTAAACAATATCGCTGTCTGCTGACACGCCATATGCATTAAGCCCCATACGCTGCGCCAAATAAAGTGCGCGGTAAAGATGATAGCTTTGAGTCACAATTACAATTGTTGATCCCTTATTAAAAAATTCCAGACTGTGCACAATGGTATCATATGTATTTAAACCAGTATGATCCATATATACCTCATCTGCTTCAATTCCGCCTGACACTGCAAGTTTTTTCATAACGGATACTTCATCGTAATCTTCATTTAAATTATCTCCACTGACAAGCATTTTTTTAGCAGAAGCTTCCTTATAAAAAGAAATCGCTGTCTGCATTCGATCATTCAACATTGGACTTGCTTCCTTATTTGGTCTTACTGCACAGCCCAAAACAACAACACCATCTGCTTTAAAATTTGCCCACTGATCTTTTTTTAAAATACGCCCTTTTGTCCCCCATACCATATAGACATTGATTGCTGCTGCCCCTATTGCTAAAACAATTATAACAATAACTATCAGGCAAAACAGCTGTCTGATTTTTGCGCGCATAAAATTTTCTCCTTTAATATTGACCAGTATCTTCATCCCAGTTTAAAAAGAGCCGGATTGCTCCGGCTCAAAGCTCAATTCTAATTAGAACGTTTTATTTTGTTCCGAAGATACGGTCGCCTGCATCGCCAAGACCTGGGCAAATGTATGCATTCTCATTCAGCTCGCGATCTACATGTCCAACATACAGCTGAATGTCTGGATGTGCCTTCATTAATCTTTCGATACCTTCTGGTGCTGCGATTACGCACATAAACTTAATCTTCTTTCCACCATGCTTCTTAATAAAATTAACTGCCTCAACTGCTGATCCGCCAGTTGCAAGCATCGGATCTACAACAACTATAGTTCTCTGCTCAATTGGTGACGGCAGCTTACAGTAATACTCATGCGGCTCGTGTGTAACCTCATCACGATACAGACCAATATGACCAATCTTTGCACTAGGAGTAAGTGCGGTAATACCGCTTACCATTCCCAAACCAGCTCTTAAAACAGGAACAATTGCTAACTTCTTTCCTGAAATCATAGGTGTCATACATGTTTCGATAGGTGTCTCAATCTCTACATCCTCAAGCGGCAGATCACTCAATGCCTCATATCCCATCAGCATTGCAATCTCCTCAATAAGCTTACGGAACTCATTTGTTCCTGTATTTTTATTTCTCAGCATAGAAATTTTATGCTGAACCAGCGGGTGGCTATTTACGTATACATTACTATACTCTTTATACATTTTTTCTTCCTTTCTGAGTTTTATCTCACGTTTCTTTGGCTATCATATCATTCTTTTATATTTTCTTCAACTATTTTCAAAAAAATGCTTGCTTTTTTTTGAAAAGCATGGTATTATCTACATGTTGTCAGCCGGTGTGGCGGAATGGCAGACGCACGTGACTCAAAATCACGCGGAGCGATCCGTGCCGGTTCGAGTCCGGCCACCGGCATCAAAAAGGTGTTCATGAGTAGTTTTACTTGTGAACACTTTTTTTATTGCATTTAACATAACGATTAGTATCACTTAAGCAATAACTTTCTTAATTTTGTGGAGGTATACGTAAATATGATATTAAAACCCAAAATACTAAAAAATGTAAAAGATGTTGAATATATGGATGACTTCGATGACTGGTATATCTTTAAAGAAAATTCGTCAGACTACGCAGAGCTTCCGAAAAATATGATTCTCTACGGTCCACCTGGAACTGGCAAAACATATCACACTCTCCTCTATGCTGTTGCAGTCATTGAGGAAAAGTCATTATCAGATATTGTGAATGAACCTTTAGAGGATATAATAAAACGCTATCATCACTATAAGGCAGATGGGCTAATTGAATTTACCACATTCCATCAATCATACAGCTACGAAGAATTTATCGAAGGCATTCGTCCAGTAATGACTAGTGACAGCGATAATGTGATTTCTGATGTTAAATATAAAGTCTCCTCTGGCCTTTTCAAGAATTTCTGTGACCGCGCAAAGCAATCGATTCAAACTAATCACGTTTTTATTATTGATGAGATAAACCGCGGCAATATTGCAAAGATTTTTGGTGAGCTTATCACGCTGATTGAGCCTTCAAAACGAATTGGGCAGTTGGAAGGAACTTATACTCGACTTCCATATTCAAAAGAGTCTTTCGGTGTTCCTGACAACATTTACATAATTGGAACAATGAATACAGCAGACCGTTCCATCTCTACAATCGACACTGCTCTTCGCCGTCGTTTTCAATTTAAAGAAATGCAGCCTGATCCATCAGTTCTAAGCGAAATTTATGTTGAAGAGCTTTCAATTCAACAACTTCTCTCACACATAAATCAAAAAATCAGCGTGCTTTACGACCGTGAGCACACAATTGGTCATGCCTATTTCATGCCGTTAAAGAACAATCCAACAGTTGAAACGCTTGCTTCTATTTTTAAAAGTGCAATTCTCCCTCTACTGCAGGAGTACTTTTATGAGGACTATGAAAAAATTCGCCTTGTACTTGGAGACAATAAAAAGGTAAATGAGAGCGAACAGTTTATTATTAAAAATGTGGTTGACTATGATGCACTTTTTGGCAGCACAGATTTTGATCTTGGCGATTCCTTTCAATATAAAATAAATGCAGCGGCTTTTTCAATAATCAAAGCATACCATTCTATTTAAAATCTATTTTTTTAAAGTTGAAAGGATCATATATGTCAAAAACAATTTATCAGATAAGCGAATATGGATCTTTTATCACAGGCAGACAAATAGAGGGATACACTACTCTGCCACCTACCATATTTGAGCAGCTGGAAAACTTTATTCTCTCCAGTAAAAATGTAAGCTCCACTCATACGTTTCATAATTTTTTCGGCACAAGCAGTGACACAAATGCCTTAGAGCTAATGGGGATTTCATTCAGAAAAGAAATCGGCAAGATTATAACTGCCAAAAACTATATCGGTGTTATTACATTCGATGATGGCACTGCCATTGAAATCTTACCAAAGATTGTCTCTAACACGCAAAAAAGCAATCAAAAAATCAAAAAACTTGTGACAGACATGATCAAATCACTCACGAATATCTCATATAAAAGCTTGCAAGTTACAGATGTCGATATTGAAAAAATGCCGATTCTGGATATCTTCATACGAATGTTTATCGTTGAAGCATTTTGTTTGGCAAAACATGGACTGCGCAGCAACTATGAAACCATAGCTGAAAACAGATCTTATTTTAAGGGAAAAATTTTGTTTCCTGAGCAGCAAAAATACAATATTTCCCATAAAGAACGTGTTTTCACAGAATCTGATGAATTTACACCTAACTGCCCTGAAAACAGACTGATCAAATCGACATTAATGCTTTTATATAAACAAACACGTTCTTTAAGAAACAAGAACGATATAAAAACATTACTTGCTGTTTTTGGTGATGTCCCGTTTTCTACAGACTATGCCAGTGATTTTTCAAAAATAGGACTTGATTACAATTCAAAAAACAATGTGAACTTTAAAAATAAAAGTCATAGCAGGGACTATTCCACACTCCTTCTATGGTGCCAACTTTTCTTGAGTGGAAAAAGTTTTTCTTCGTTTTCCGGCTCTGGTGCTGCATTTTCTCTTATGTTTCCTATGGAAACACTATTTGAGCGCTATGTTGCCGTGCAGTTAAAAAAATTTCTACCGGCAGAGGATTTTTCAATCTCCATACAAGATGCCACACATTATCTGTTCACACAGCCTAATAAGAAATTTATATTACGGCCAGATATTGTAATCACCAGAAAACATGACAACGCCGTTTTTATTTGTGATACGAAATGGAAACTTCTCTCCAGCCAAAAAGTAAATTGGGGGATCTCTCAGACGGATATGTACCAGATGTATGCATACCATAAAAAATACAATGCCAAAAACATTACAATGCTCTATCCAATGACTGAAAAAGTCAGTCAAAAGATAGAGCATGAAAAAGAAATCAAGTTTACTTCAGATGATGGTGTGATCGTTAGGGTACGATTCATAGATTTGTTTGACATCAAAAAAAGTTTAATGGGTTTGATGGACCTGTGACAAAAGCATTATAATGTCCGCAGGAAATCTTCGATGAACCAACTCTCATACAGATGAGCTTTGATATTTGGATGAGAGTTTCTTCCTCCCACCTTAAATGCTTCCATGCGAAGCTCTTTTGCACGATCACAATGAGCAGGGTTTGTAGAGCGATGCATCATTGGTGTTCGCTCATCTCCGTTTAAGTCGATATATGGAATACCCCATTTCTTTGCCACCTCAATGGTTGCCAGACGATAATCATCAGTCTCACATCCATTTGACACTAAAATGCCAATATGTGCATACGGATGATGCGCAATCAGATATTCCAAAACAACATTCCAAGCACCATAAAATGTAGTATTATCAGTATCATCAATCGTGCCCAGATGAATTATTCCTGTCTGATCTTCGCCATCGCTTCCTGTTGATGATGGTCTGTGGTGTGAATCATTGATTCCGTAGTACAATGTGATGTAATCAACATCCTCATCAATAGTCTTATAAATTCCATTGGAAAATGAATTGGAAAAAGTGCCTGGAATAGGCGGCATCGCCATTGTCTGGCCACCTACTGCCAAATGCTGCACTGTCATCTGATTTCTTTCAGCTATTAAATAACCATATGTCTTATATTTTCCGGCAAACGGACCATCTTCAAATGTCTCGCTATATCCTCCGGAAAAATCTCCATTTGTAAAACTATCACCGCAAACTGCCCATTTTTTTCCATAAAGAATATTTGTGTTATCCATTTTTTCTCCTTTTCGTTAAAAATGCATCGCTGCAAGACGCTCATATGACAATGTTCCGCCAAACAAATCAAGTGCACTTCCAATTGTCATATCAATCTTTCCTTTGCCCAGTTTTTTGAGAAGCTCAATATCGTCCCAACTATGAACTCCTCCGGCATATGTAACAGGAATACCGTCATAATCAGACAGCATCCTAACAAGTCCCGTCTCTATTCCTCCATTTTTGCCTTCTACATCGACAGCATGTACTAAAAATTCATCACAATATGCAGACAGCTCCTCCAATAATGGCAGTGTAACTACTTCCTTTGTAAACTTCTGCCAACGGTCTGTCATGATACAGTAGCCTTCATCTATCTTTCTACAGCTTACATCAAGAACTAGCCTTTGTTTTCCAACTAACTGTGTCAGTTTTTTCAAACGGTCATACTGAATACATCCATCGTTAAACACATATGATGTGACAATTACATGAGATGCACCTGCGCGCAAAAAATCAAGTGCATTATCTGGAGTGATACCGCCGCCAGCCTGCAATCCTCCCTCATATGCATGCAGTGCTTCAAGTGCCTGCTTTTTTGTCTTTTCATAATACGGGGAGGACTGTGGATTCAAAAGAATCACATGTCCTCCCTGCAATCCGTCTTGCTTATAACGCTTTGCAAACCACGATGCATCACGATTTGCCACATAATTCTCTGATGCCTGATCATTCTCATCCTTCAAAGAACTTCCAACAATTTGCTTCACGATACCATTATGGATATCAATACATGGTCGAAATCTCATACTCTCACCTTATCCTGTCTGATCTATTATGTCAATGCAAAACGTCTGCATACCTTATCCGATACGGTTAATTCTATGGATTCCCCACAAATTATCCCGTTTCAGATTCAGGTATTCATTGTACGCTCTCTCGAGTATCTGCTTTTCATTTGAAAACTTCAGCAGATGATACGCCTCATGATACTTATAATATCCGGAATCTACAAAATACTCTTCCTTCTGCGGCTTACTGTAGTAACTGTCTGCCATCATTAGATACCAGTGCACTTCTTTTTCTACAATATCCTGCGGTACATGGAATGTATACTCACTTACACCGATATATTTCACAATGGATGCCTCGACACCTGTTTCTTCCCGTACCTCGCGCAGCGCTGTCTGCCAATGCTCCTCTCCGGGTTCAACGGTTCCCTTCGGTAATACCCAGCCTTCATACTTGCTCTTGTAATTCTTATATAAGACTAAAATTTTACCGCGAAATATCACCACACCGCCACAGCTCGTTGCTTCTATCATTGCAATTCCTCCTGACTATGGTGTGTTTTGGCCAGGGCAAATCTCTGCCCTGGCATCATATAAAATAAGTATACTTGAAAATGCATACAGTTTCAAGGTTTTTTTTATCTGCTGAAATAATAATCAAAAATTTGTCCCGCAACCGGTGCTGCAACAATTCCGCCGGCACCGCCCTTTTCAATCATGACACATACTGCGATTTCACTTACATCATTTGTTCCATAACCACAGAACCATGCATGATAATTTTTTGTGGAATCATACTGCGCTGATCCTGTTTTTCCAGATACTCTCGCATATTGGCTGCCTCCGGCTGCTGCCGTTCCATTTGTAATAACATATGTTAGAAATTCATCCATCAGTTCTGCTTCTGCCTTTGTGCACACACTGCGCAGCGCCTTTGGTTTTGTCTGTTCTACAACATTTCCATCTGCATCCAGATAGTGATCTACCAGATAAGGTGTCATCATTACACCATCATTTGCGATAGCTGCATATATCATCAGATTTAATAACGGTGTTACAGTTGTTGTTCCCTGTCCAATGGCAAGCTGCATTCTTGACCACACGCTGTCATCTGAGGCAATATCAAAATGGCTCTTTTTGTACGGGAAATCCACCTGACTTCTGTCACTTTGATTGTATCCAAAATCCTCTGCCAGCTTCTGCCATTTTGTTGAATTAAGTGTCTGTGCTATCGTATCAAACGCGCCATTGCACGACATACCTAAAATTCCATAAATATCCAGTTCTCCATGCGCAACACCATCATGACAGTTTACAACGTAATCACCGTTTGTATATGTTCCGGTGCAAGTATAGTGAAAATCCTGCCATGTATCTGGATTTTCACGAATATATTCAAGCAATGTAATAAGCTTAAAGGTAGATCCCGGAGGATAAGTTCCCTGCGTTGCATGATTCATCATGTTCTGCGTTGTATTTTCCTCTGATGTCAGCCAGCTCCATTGCTCCTCTACTGTGTTTGGATCAAAATTAGGCGAAGAAACCATAGCCAAAATCTTTCCAGTAGATGGCTCCACCACAGTAATTGAGCCTGTCTTTCCATCAAGTTGTCTATAACAAAAATCCTGCAAACCAGAATCAAGTGTTGTCACAAGCGTATCTCCCTGTGTCTTAACACCAAGAAACTCATTTTTTAACTTTGTCCAAAAATCAACATGACTTGTCAGAAGATTTAACTTCTGAGTATCTTCAAGACCATAGCCACCAAGCACGGAATAACCTACTGTATGCGCATACCAATTTGTGTATGGATATGCGCGCACCTCAGTTCCATCCTCTCTTGTCTGCGTAGTCGCCACTACAACACCATCACTTGTAACAATATCGCCCTTTCGAATCAGCTGTGCCATATTTTGCTGTCTTGTATTATATTTACTTGAAAGAACATCATCCTTTCCTTTCACCTCAAAATAAATAAAATACAAAAGCATTGCACCAAGCAGTGATACTAAAATTGTACCTGCCACTTTAATTTCATGCTGGCGGCTTGTCGGCTTATTTTCTTTTTTTACCCTTTTTTTCTGCGCCTTTGGTTCTTGTTTTATTTCTTCTTGTTTTATTTTTTCTTTTTTGATTTCTGGCTTTTGCTCCTGTTTCTCTGCAGCTGTTTCTTCATTCTTTTTTTCTGGTTTTACTTCTTCGTTTTTCTTTACAGCTGCTTCTTTCTCGTTAATAATGGACTCTTTCTTTGATTCTCTCAAGTCTTTCCACCTCATTCTGACGTTTGATATACAGTTCCTGCATGATTCCAAAAATAATAAATGTACTTAACACAGAGCTTCCTCCATAGCTGACTAGTGGAAGTGTTACACCTGTAAGCGGAATAAATTTAATTCCGCCTCCGATTGTCAAAAAGACCTGTGTGCCATATATGGCTGTAAGACCAATTCCAATCAGCTTATAAAATGGAAGATACAGCTCTGCTGCGACTGCAATAAACATTAACAGACATGCAATACAAATTAAAATCAGACAAATGCCAATGATACCGCCAAGCTCCTCGCAGACTGCTGTAAAGATACAGTCCATGATAACCTCTGGTGTTTTAGATGGCTGTCCTTTGTAAAGTCCCTGTCCGAACCATCCGCCTGTTCCAATTCCAAACAAGGAATTTCCAATCTGATTTCCTTTTCCGTAAAAATCAGCAAATGGATGAAGCCATGTCTGAACACGCACACGCACATGGGCAAACAGATAATACGCTGCGATGCAGGCAAAAAAGCCGACAATCAATCCAATAAAAAGATAAGCTTTCTGTTTCGTTGCCACATATAACATCATCAAGTAAGAAACAAAGAAAATAAGTGCAGCACCAAGGTCTCTTGAGGCAACAAGAATTATTCCGTGAACTGCTGCGATTACTGCCGACAAGAGTACACGCTTTATATCTGTGCGCTCACGAAGCAGTACCGCAATCAGCAATACAAAGCTTATCTTTACAAACTCAGACGGCTGAAAGCTGAAAAATCCCAGATTGATGTAAAGATTTGCACCTCTTGTAATTTTACCAAGCACAAGCACTATGCCAAGCATCAAAATACCGATGATGCCCATCACAATTGCCCAGTTACGTGCAGCCTTCAGTTTTGCAAACATTTTGGGAACTATTAGTGTAAGCACAGAGGAACCTACTACTATAATATACTGCTTTATTGACTGTTTTGGATTTAGCCTTGTAAGCAATATAAAACCAATTGACAAAAACATAAGCATATGGCTTAGCAGCGCTAAATTTGCTTTTTTGTACATATGGCGGTATACAAGTAGATACACCATAAAATAAAGCATAATAGCTGCATAGTAGCCCACTATCAGTATGCTTCTCTCTTTCACTGCGATCACAGCAAAACCTAATGTCAAAAATGAAAAGGTCAAAAGGTTCATTCCCCAATAACACCCTCTCATATTTTCAACACTCTTATATCGAAGTGACCAAAATGCCAGCACCGTATATAAGATCATCACAATGATCATCGAATATTTACATACACTCGTTAATAATGTTGTCATCTATTCTTCCCTTTCGTTGTCTAGTATACTGCTGACCTCACTTTTACTCAGCGCCTCTTTTATAATGACCGCGTGTTGTATTTTCAAGTTTTGCCGACGTCTTTCCTGTCTTAGCAAGCTCTTTGTATACAGCTAATACCTCTGCCATCTGCGTTTGTGTTTCTGTAGTAAAACTTAATCTTACACTGCGAAGCGAAAGTGTGCGCACAGACGACCACTGATCGGCCAGAGACAGCGGCAGACTGTTATAAATCACGTTATAACATTCCCTGCAATTATTTTTAACAGGAAAACGGTTTCTCATTCGGTCTACAAGTGTCAGTTCTACTGGCTGTTTTTTACATCCAATCGTATTTTTACAAATACACTGTGCAGACACCATCATTGGAAGCCTGCCATACACAATAAGTTCGCTTGTCAAATCTGCCGATGCTTCCAACTCTTTTCTATTTAGCTCAACAGAAAGCGTCCTGTATTGATTTCCCCATGAAGAAAGCTCCTTCGCAGCCTGTGTATTCCAGCTATACAAACTATGATCAGCTGATACCTTTCCTGGCAGCAGATACTTCTGCGCAAATAGCCACGCCTCCGGCGTAGAAGCCAAAATGCCATCAAAGCCTGCAGCACTAATGATTTCTTTATGCTCTAAATACCATGGCTCATTCTCCTGACGAAAGACCTTTGGCAAATATAAGAAACACATTTTTCCTGCCTGATGTGCTTTTTGCACGAATTTCTCATATTGATCTGGCTCACATATATGACTGTCAATTGTCACCTGACTAATCCAATCCTGCGATAAAAGCACTTCAAATTGCTCTTTTGTCTCAGCCGATGCATGCCAAATCAATGCCAAACCTTGCACATCTGTCACTGTCTTCTGTGCTTTCTCTTTGAAAGTCTCTCCTGATATGACAGATTCTCTGTGCCATACTTTAAGAAGCTCATCTTTGATTGACTGTACTCCTGCTCTTCTAAGCTCATTTAGCACACCAACTGGGCAAAATGATGCTTCATCTGTCTCAATCATAAGAGACTCCCATGAAAAATCAGTATCGCCAAGCTTTTCCATTTGCTTTTGAATCGCTTCCTTTGTGAGCGGACGGCTTTTTGCTTCCTGCACCATGCCTGCACTGACAGTAATCTCTTTTTTTTGCAGCACGCTCACGTTACCATCTTCACACGCTGCAGCCGCAGTCACAGATAGTATAGCAGGTTTTCCCTGATAAATCTTTACCGTTCCTTTTATATTTTCTTTCAATTTTGTTCCAATATAGTCGGTACGGATCTTTTCAAGGAATACATCCTCTCCTGCACGAAAATCAGGTGCCGTATATGTTATCATGGAAGTGCCGTTATGTCTTGTATAATAGCCATCTGTAAATCCTTTTCTGTTAAACAGACCAAGCAAATGCTTCTTGTCTGCCTCAGACACACGATATGGTGCTTTGGGATTTGCCAGATAACGATCAAGATACTTGCGGTAAATGCTGACTACACCTGCTGTGTACTCTGGCTTTTTCATTCTTCCTTCAATTTTAAGTGAATACACTCCTGCCTCTATAAGCTGAGGTAAAATTTCTATTGTACATAGATCCTTTGGACTTAAAATATAGCCCTTTTGCTGCGGCAAAATCACTTTTCCATTTTGTTCAACGCTATACGCCATACGACATGGCTGCGCACAGCGTCCTCTGTTGCCGCTTCGTCCGCCTGCAATACTTGAAAACAGACACTGACCTGAGTAGCAATAGCAAAGTGCTCCATGCACAAAGCTCTCAATTTCCAGATCACAGCTTTTATGAATGCTGCGAATCTCATTAAGTGAAAGCTCACGTGGTGTTACTATACGCGTTGCACCGAGTTCTTTTAATTTTTCTGCTGAAAGCTCTCCGCTCATTATCATCTGTGTGCTGGCATGAATCGCCAGATCCGGAAACCACTCACGCACACTGCGAAAGACACCAAAATCCTGCACAATCACTGCATCAAGTCCCTGGCGATAAAAAGGCAAAAGATACTCATACAGTTCATCCATTTCCTGTTCTTTTAATAACGTGTTGACAGTAAGATATAATTTTTTTCCATGCAAATGCGCATAATCAATCGCATCTAAAAGTGATTCACTCTCTGCATTGTCTGCATAGGCTCTCGCTCCAAAGCGACTTCCTCCTATATATACAGCATCTGCACCTGCTGCAAAGGCCGCGTACATCGTCTCTACAGACCCGGCTGGTGCAAGCAGCTCTGCTATTTGTTTCATCTTTTATGCCTGCCTTTCCTTGTAAATTATCTTTAATTAATAACTATTGACTTAAAGCACAAAGCCCCGGCACACTGCCCGGGCTTTTCTATAGTTTATTTTTTCTTGTGTGCCGCTGCACTGTTTGCGAATGATCCATACGGCGGATATTGTTTTTTCTCTTGTGATGTCTGCGCGGTCTGTGTATTTTTTGCCTCTGTCTCTTTTGCTAACGACTGCAGATATGGACATACTGCCTGTGTCTTGGGCTTCTCCTGCAGCTGCTTTTTTAAGCTTGCTATTGTCATCTGCATATTGACCATCTCGCGCTTCATATTGTAAAATTCTGCTTCCTGCTGCTCGTACTTTCTTGTTGCTTCCTCTGCCTGCTGCTTCATGTGACAGTAATCATCTGCCATATTCATAAGCAAAATGATCTGGCGAAAAGCATTTGCCTGCTTGCTGTACGCTGACTGACGATGCAAAAGCTCCATTTTTTCATTAATATACTCTGCAAGCTCTCTTACGTAGGATGCGTCCTGATCGGTGCTGATCTTATACACCTTATCTTCTATTATAACATCTGTACTATTTCTTTCCATGTTCTTAAAACCCTCAAAAATCTCATACTTTAGGCACCGGTCTGTGAAGGTGCTCATAAGCTAAACGTGTGATTGCTCTTCCTCTTGGTGTACGCTCGATCAGTCCGTTTTGAATCAAATATGGCTCATAAACGTCCTCAATCGTGCCTGAATCTTCGCCTAATGCAGCTGCGATTGTATCTAATCCCACCGGACCGCCGCCAAACTTATCTGCAATTGTCTCTAAAATTGCGCGGTCTCCCTTGTCAAGTCCAAGGCGATCTACCTCAAGAAGATCAAGTGCATACTCTGCAACTTCTTTTGTGATAACACTGTCATAACGTACCTGCGCAAAATCACGCACACGCTTTAACAGACGGTTTGCAAGACGCGGTGTTCCTCTTGAGCGGCGAGCAAGCTCTAACGCACCTTCTCTCTCAAGCGTAACATCCAGTACATTAGCAGAACGCTCAAGCACTTGCACAAGCTCATTTGTCGTATAAAAATCAAGCTTATGCACAACACCAAATCTGTCACGAAGAGGTGCTGTTAAAAGACCAACTCTTGTTGTTGCACCCACTAATGTAAATTTAGGCAGGTCTAAACGGATAGAACGCGCTGTCGCGCCCTTTCCGATCATTATATCAATCTCAAAATCCTCCATTGCCGGATATAAAACTTCCTCGACCTGACGGCTCAGGCGATGAATTTCATCGACAAAAAGCACATCATTTTCAGATAAACTGTTTAAAATAGCTGCCATATCGCCTGGCTTTTCAATGGCTGGACCTGACGTAATTTTAATATTGCTGCCCATCTCATTTGCAATAATTCCGGCAAGTGTCGTCTTTCCCAGTCCCGGAGGACCATATAAAAGCACATGATCTAGTGCTTCTTTTCGCTTCTTTGCTGCCTCTATATACACCTTCAAGATCTCCTTGGCTTTTTCCTGTCCGATATACTCTGACAGATACTGCGGCCTGAGATGGTTTTCCAGCACATTTTCATTTTCTTCGAGCTGGGTCGTGATAATTCTTCTTTCCATGTTGTTCCTCTGTTCTTTTCTTCGCAGTTATTCGGCCAGATATACAGCAGACACTGCAGACACAATTTCTGACACCGCGGTTTTTACAATGTTTTCTTTAACGCAGCCTTAATTATTGCTTCTGTACTTAGTGTCTCAATATCCTTAACTCCAGAGACTGCTTTGACTGCCTCAGATGCACTAAAGCCAAGTGCTGTCAATGCCTCAATTGCCTCAGCACGATTTGTATTAGTTTTCGAATCCACAGCACCAGCTGAAACCATAGCAGACTGCTCTCCAAGAGTATCTGCAAGCGAAATTTTATCCTTTAACTCAAGAATCATTTTCTGGGCTGTCTTAATTCCAATGCCAGGTGCCTTTGCAATCGTCTTTGCATCCTGTGCATAAATTGCAAAACGAAGTGTGTCCATTGACAATGCTGACAAAATGCCAAGTGCTCCCTTCGGGCCAATACCGCTGACACCAATCAGCAGCTCAAACATTTCCTGTTCCTCTTTACTTATAAAACCATATAGCTGCATAGCATCTTCCTTCACATGAAGATATGTATACAGTTTAAATTCGCTATTCTTTGCCGGAAGGCGATTCAAAACAGTCTCCGGTACCCGGATACAAAAACCAATTCCGCCGCACTCAATTACCACGGCATCTGTGCTGTGTCCGGCATATACTCCTGAAATATAGGAAATCATTTCATTCTCCTTTAATACACCCTCAAAACAAAAAGGCATGTTCGCTTTAGTATAACATGGAAAAAGGCACTTGGCAAGATGAAAGAAAAGACGTGTATGAGATAAAAATCCCAACACGTCTCTCTTACACTATATTAATTTACAGATTCGCATATGTTTACAGATGTGCAGCTTACAGATGCAATACACGTTCCTTAATCTCTTGTGTTCTTCCTTGATTCCAGAACTGAGTTCCGATGTAGCCGCATGTACGTCTTGCGACATTCATCTTATCCTGATTGCGGTTTCCACAATTTGGACACTCCCATACAAGCTTTCCGTCATCATCTGATACAATTTGTATCTCTCCATTGTAGCCGCATACCTGACAATAATCACTCTTTGTATTTAACTCGGCATACATGATATTTTCATAAATATATTTCATGACAGAAAGAACAGCATCGATATTGTTTTGCATGTTTGGAACCTCAACATAGCTGATTGCACCACCTGGAGACAACTTCTGAAACTGAGACTCGAACTTCAGCTTATCAAATGCATTGATCTTTTCTGTTACATGAACATGATAGCTGTTTGTGATGTAATTCTTATCTGTGATTCCAGGAATCAGTCCAAAACGCTTCTGCAGACACTTTGCAAACTTATATGTAGTGGACTCAAGCGGTGTTCCATACAAGCTAAAATCAATGTTATGCTCTGCCTTCCACTTTGCACATGCATCATTCATATGCTGCATAATCTCAAGTGCAAATGGAGTTGCCTGCGGATCAGTATGGCTTGTTCCTGTCATGTACTTAACACACTCGCATAAACCGGCATAGCCTAAGGAAATTGTTGAATAGCCATTATATAACAGCTTATCAATCGTCTCGCCCTTCTTTAAACGAGCTAGTGCACCATACTGCCACAAAATCGGTGCAACATCAGACGGAGTTCCCTTTAAACGGTTATGTCTGCACATTAATGCACGGTGACACAGTTCAAGACGCTCATCAAAAATCTTCCAGAAACGATCCTTATCCTTTCCTGATGAACATGCAACATCAACAAGATTGATTGTGACAACACCCTGATTGAAACGGCCATAAAACTTTGGCTTATTATTTTCATCATGATATACAGTCAGGAAGGAACGACATCCCATACATGGATAGCAGTTTCCATCTTTGAGTTCCTTCATAACCTTCTCGGAAATATAATCTGGAACAAGTCTCTTCGCTGAACACTCTGCAGCAAGCTTTGTCAAATAATAATACTTGCTGTCCTCGTGAATATTATCCTCTTCGAGTACGTAAATCAGCTTAGGGAATGCCGGTGTAATCCATACACCCTTCTCATTCTTGACACCTCTGATACGCTGATGAAGCATCTCCTCGATAATCGCTACAAGATCCTCTCTTGTCTGACCTTCCGGTACCTCATCAATATACATAAATACTGTAATAAACGGTGCCTGTCCATTTGTTGTCATAAGCGTGATAACCTGATACTGAATTACCTGAACACCACGGTTAATCTCTTCCTTTACACGCTTTTCTGCGATAAGATTGATCTGCTCCTCTGTTACCGGGATTCCTGCTTCTTCCATCTCCTTGCGAACCATACGACGGAATTTCTCACGGCTGATCTGTACAAAAGGTGCAAGATGTGCCAGTGAAATACTCTGTCCGCCATACTGTGAGCTGGCTACCTGTGCGATGGCCTGTGTTGCAATGTTACATGCAGTGGAAAAGCTCTTTGGCTTTTCAAGCATAGTCTCACTGATTACAGTACCATTTTGCAGCATGTCCTCAAGATTAATCAGACAACAGTTGTGCATGTGCTGTGCATAATAATCTGTGTCATGGAAATGAATGATTCCAGCATCATGTGCCTCCACAATATCCTCTGGCAGCAAAAATCTTCTTGTAAAATCCTTATTTACCTCACCTGCAATGTAGTCCCTTTGCACACTGTTTACAGTCGGATTCTTATTTGAGTTTTCCTGCTTTACCTCTTCGTTGTTGCACTCAAGAATACTCTTGATACGTTCATCAGTTGTATTGTGTGTTCTGGCTAACTCGCGCTCATAACGATACCTTACATAATTTCGCGCTACAGAGAAGGCCTGCTCACGCATAATGGCATTCTCCACAAGATCCTGTATTTCTTCCACGTTTAAGGAACGATTCACTGCAAGGCACTGCTTCTCTACTTTTTCCACAATATGAGCGATCTGATGATGGCTCAGTCTTTCAGCCTCAACCACGCTGTCATTGGCCTTTTTCACGGCCTGTGCAATCTTATTTGCGTCAAAGATTGCCTCTGCTCCGCTTCTTTTAATAATCTTCATTATGCAGCCCCCTTAATCAAGTTGTTCTTCACCATTATACAACATCTTGTGTTTTTGTCAATGTATTTATACTGTATTTGGTGTCTATCGAATTCACAATTGTAGTGGGTGCTTTTGCAACTTTGAAAAAATTTTTCCAGTTTTTTCACGCAATACAAACCTGTGTTCCCTATATCGACAAAATATTATGATGTCTTTAGGGAACTTTTGTCATATCGTCTGACTATACTTTCTGTGTCTTTGAAATGAAAGACTTTCGATAATCGCTCGGTGAGCATCTCATCACCTGATGAAATACCTTTCCAAAATAGGCAGGATTAGAAAATCCAACCATCTGGGCAATCGATGTGATGCTGTCTTCTCCCTTGATCAAAAGGGGCAGACTTTTCTCAATGCGGTATTCCAGCAAATATTCAAATATCGTCTGATTCATGTGGCGCTTGAAAAAACGGCAGCATTCACTCGCGCAGATATTAACATTTTCTGCGATAGCTCCAAGAGTCACATGCTCATGATAATGCTCCTGCAAATAAGTAATCGTCTTTCTAAGACGCTCAATATCTTTGTACTGAGCCGATGGATCTGGCGAAATTTCACTCCATACGTTTGTATACAATGTATTCCATATTTGCAAAAGTGTCTGACAAATTGCAAGCTCAAATCCTGACAAATGACCCTCATAATCTGTCACAATAGTTTGAATCAATAAAAGTACCTGTTTTTGCCACTCAGTATCTGGCACAAGATGTAGTCCTCCAAGCAAATCATTTCTTGTTACAGGCTCTACATATTTTTTGTCAACTGCACTTCCCTCAAAGCCATAAATCATTCGCGGATGAAATGTAACGGAAAGATAGCGGCAGTCTCCCTGGTTCAGCATATGGCCAGTGTGAAGTGCATTTGCATTGCAAAAAAGTCCTTCTCCTGCCTTAAGGCAATATACAGTGTCATTTACCTGATATTCGATTTGTCCCTCCTCAATATAAGTTAACTCCACCTCCGGGTGCCAGTGCCAGGCAAATGCGCCTCTCTCGTAATCAGACAGCACTTCATGGCTGACAAACACTGGAAATTCATAGCTTCCGTGAAATTTCAGCTCTTTTTTCTCATTATTAATTTTTAATTGCATAGAAACCTCAAGATACTTATAATTTTTTCGAAAATAGTTGTTGCCATACCATTCCTCTCTCATTATAATTGTAAGTAAAGGAAAGTCAAGACGATTTCCAAATGCACGTTAAGGCAATCGGTCAGCGCTGCGGCCAAAATTGTCTATACGCCTACTTAATATTTTATTACACACGATACTACTATTTATTATTTATCGCAGCGCAGAAATGGGGTTATCATGAAGATTTTAGTTACCGGTGGCGCCGGCTATATCGGCAGCCATACCTGCGTCGAACTGTTAAACGAGGGATATGAGGTTGTCATCATGGACAACCTGTACAACGCCAACATAAAGGCCGTTGAACGCATCGAGCAGATCACCGGAAAGAAGGTTACTTTCTACCAGACTGACATGTTAGACCGTGAGGGTGTAAAGGCAATCTTCGATAATGAAAAAATTGACGCAGTCATCCACTTTGCTGGTCTCAAGGCTGTCGGAGAATCTGTTGTAAAGCCAATCGAGTACTACACTAACAACATGTCCGGCACACTGATTCTGTGTGATGAGATGCGCAATCACGGCGTTAAGAACATTATCTTTAGCTCTTCTGCTACTGTATATGGTTCTCCAGCTGAGATTCCGATTACTGAAAACTGCCCGAAGGGTACTGCAACTAACCCATATGGCTGGACCAAGTGGATGCTTGAGCAGGTATTAACCGATATTCACACTGCTGACCCAGAGTGGAATGTAATTCTGCTTCGCTACTTCAATCCAATCGGTGCTCATAAGAGCGGCCTGATCGGTGAGGATCCAAAGGGTATTCCGAACAACCTGCTTCCATATGTTGCTCAGGTTGCAATTGGAAAGCTTCAGTGCATCAACGTATTCGGAGATGACTACGATACACCTGACGGAACCGGTGTTCGTGACTACATCCATGTAGTAGACCTTGCAAGAGGCCATGTAAAGGCAATCCAAAAGTTAGCCGACAAAGACGGTGTTAACATCTACAACCTTGGTACTGGAAAGGGCTACAGCGTTCTTGATGTCATCCATGCATTTGAAAAGGCATGTGGCAAAAAGCTTCCGTATGTAATCAAGCCTCGCCGTGCTGGTGATATTGCAACATGCTACTCTAAGTGCGATAAGGCTGCCGCTGAGCTTGGCTGGACTGCACAGTATGACATCGATGAGATGTGCGCAGATTCCTGGAACTGGCAGACAAAGAATCCAAACGGATATAACGACTAATTTTACAAAAAGAAGGACCAATGGCTTTTTGCCAAAGGTCCTTTTTTATTTTATAACTATTCAAAGCTATGTAAAATTACTTGCTGTGAGTTATCTCTTACAGTGCAGCAATTGCATCTGTCAGTGCCTTGATCTGCGCATCATTTGTTGCCCAGCTGGTGCAAAAACGAACAATCGATTTGCCTTCTTCGGCTTCTCCCCAATATTCAAAGGCAAAATCTTTCGCCAGTGCTTCTTTTTGTGCATCTGTTAAAATCGGAAACTGCTGATTTGTCATAGAGCTTCCATACATGGAAATTCCTTTTGCCAAAAACGCCTCACGCAGAGTCATTGCCTTTTTTACAGCCTCGCCGCAAATCGCTTCATACAAACCGTCTGTAAACAGCGTATCAAACTGAATGCCTAACAGACGACCCTTTGCAAACATGCCGCCGCGCTGCTTAATCATATAGCGAAAATCCTTTTTAAGTGATTCCTTTAAAATGACAACAGCCTCACCGAAAAGCGCACCGCACTTTGTTCCGCCGATATAAAATACATCACAAAGATTAGCAAGCTCTGGCAGTGTAACATCACATGCCGGACTCTGTAAGCCATAGCCAAGGCGTGCACCGTCAATAAAAAGCGGCATATCATGTGCTTTGCAGACTGCATATATATCAGTCAGTTCCTGCTTGCTGTAAAGTGTTCCGCTTTCAGTCGGAAATGAAATATATACCATACCTGGCTGTACGATATGCTCACGGCTGCCGTCTTCATAGTGCTTCTTCACAGTCTCCTCAATCTGAACTGCTGTAATCTTTCCATCCTCTGATGAAAGTGCCAATACCTTGTGACCAGTTGCCTCGACTGCTCCAGTTTCATGGCACGCAATATGACCTGTATCGGCACAGATTGCGCCCTGCCACGGCTTTAACGCTGCCGCGATGACAGTCATATTAGTCTGCGTTCCGCCAACAAGAAAATGCACATCGGCATCCGGTCTTCCAACCGCCTTTTTAATCTTTTCTCTTGCACTCGCACAGTACGGATCCATACTGTATCCTACCGTCTGCTCCAGATTTGTCTCATTAAGTCTTTTTAAAATGGCTGGATGACAGCCTTCCTCGTAATCACACTGAAAATATATCATGAATTTTCCTCAAATCTTGTATTTTTTTCTATCAAATAAGGTAAAACACCACATTTGTAAAACTATATTTGTGAATGTTTTATTTTATCGCAGTAAGTTTGCTGACTTTGATGGGATCACAATCTTACCATCCTCTACGACCACTGCGCCGCCAATCTCATAGAGAGTTTCTTTCCAATCACCCGGCACATTCAAAACAGCCTCACGATCGGCAGGATTTACAACAACCAAAATTTTCTCATCTGCACTGCTTCTAATATAGGCAAGCGGTGATCCATCTGCTCCATCTGATACAAACTCAATATCGCCATCGCTTAACAAAGCACTATGTTCTCTTCGAAGCGCAATCAGCTTTTTCACCTCGTAATACAATGAATTTGGATCTTTCATCTGATCCTCTACTGTCGGACTGTTCGGCTTATCATCGGTCGGAATATACAATTTTTCTGGTGATGCATTGCTAAATCCTAAATTCACCCCGTGATTCCACTGCATTGGAGAACGAGAACCGGTACGGCTGTAGCCGCCCTCAACTGATACCAGATTTTCGACATAACGAAGACCAATCTCATCTCCATAATAGATAAATGGCGCACCTGGCATTGTCAGAAGGAATGCAAATGCAACCTTTAACTCATCGCCATGCAAGGTTCTCGCCAGACGATCCATATCATGGTTTCCAGATGGAATACAGATTAATCCCTTCTCTCCTGCCTTTTTGCGGCTCTCCTTATAATTTTTTACAAAGGCTGCCGCACTACCCTTTCCTCTAGTGGAAAAATATGGCTCCTCACAGCGAAACAGGTCGTTGTAGTGAGATGGTCCAAAATGCAGCAAAAAGTCCATATCAAAGCCTGCCTGAAGTGACTTATCTGGCTCACCCCACTCTGATACCATCGCTGCCTCTGGAAATTCTTTATCAAGAAATGGGCGAATGGTCTGCCACAGGCGGATGGTTCCAAGTCCATCCGGGTCATTTTTTACAAGTGAGCCTGCCATATCGACACGAAAGCCATCACAGCCCATCTGAAGCCAAAAGCGCATAACCTTTTCCATCTCAACAATTGTTGCCTTCGGTCCCTCTGCATCCATCGGCTGCTGCCACGAGCGCTCACAGATATAGTGACCATAATTTAATGCCGGCTGGTGGGAAAAGAAATTTACCACGCAACAACCGTCTCTGTCCGAAATACCCTTGATCGAGGCAATTCCCTCTGGCTGCTCCCAGATATTGTCTGTCCAGATATAGCGATCGGTATATGGATTTTTCTGTGCCTTAAGTGATTCCTTAAACCACGGATGTTCTACTGACGTGTGTCCAGGAACCAGATCCAGAAGAATATGCATTCCTCTCTTGTGAACTTCATCAAACAGTCTCTTCAAATCACCATTGGTTCCATAACGCGGTGCTGCTGTGTAATAATCGGACACATCATAACCAGCATCGCCAAATGGAGATTCAAAGCATGGATTCATCCAAATCGCATTGCAACCCAACTCCTTAATATAGTCTAGACGATCAATGATTCCCTGAAAATCACCGATTCCATCTGCGTTGGTATCCTGAAAAGACTGCGGATAAATCTCATAGAAAACTGCATCTTTCAACCACTCTGCCATACTTCCTCCTTCTTGACTGTTATACAGTCAATTTTGTATTTTAAGTCAATTTCAGTTTTTATTCTACTTCGCTGTACGCGATCTGTCAATTATCTATCAAAGTAGGCAGAGTACCACGTCCATAGGAGTTACGCACCGCATGGGCGTGGGTGAATGCCTTTGAGGCTACTTATTGATTTTTAATATATTCTTGTATCAGCTGCAAACTGTTTTCGTTTGCAATTGTAGTAAAATAGCTGTTGC